>Ga0302324_100006905_pt1 | contig 24280 bp, 22 predicted proteins | sample Palsa_T0_1_FD_201949 | JGI IMG/M metagenome (GOLD analysis project Ga0302324, IMG submission 201949) | Peat permafrost microbial communities from Stordalen Mire near Abisko, Sweden - Palsa_T0_1 | ecosystem: Environmental > Terrestrial > Soil > Palsa > Peat permafrost | place: Sweden: Abisko... | reverse complement strand
CGCCCCGCGGCAGCCGGGGCACACCAGCGCCAACCGTAGCAAGAACCCCAGGTCAGGACACCAGTCACAACAACAGCAGAAAACTTTCCAGAGCCGCTTGACAGACTCTTCTTACGCTGGTTGTCACCTGAGTAGCTGCTCTTTCGCCAGCTGCTTTCCATTCCTCGCACATCCGCTCTATCAAGGTCAGGGACTCTGACCCCCGGAACGCTTCGCTCCTGAGCGTATCGAAACGAGTGAGCAGCCCCGCGATAATATCGGGGTCCTCGAACACCTGACCGGCGACCGCGGTTTCGACGTACGCGGCGCGGTCGGTGATCGCGAAGCCGCCGAGCAGGCCGGGGTGTTCGATGTTCGGTACTACCTGGATGGTGACATTCGGCAGGCGCGCTGCGCCCGCGAGGTGGGCTAGCTGGGCGGCCATGATGTCTGGTGAGCCGACGCGGCGGCGTAGCGCGGTTTCGTCCACCAGGAACCATGCGGACGGGGGGTCATCCCGGGCCAGGAGTGCCTGACGTGCCAGCCGCGCGGCGAGACGCTCGTCCACCTGGTCATCGGTCACGCCCGGGTTGACGGCCAGGATGGCGCGGGCGTACTCCTCGGTTTGGAGCAGTCCCGATAGGACGCATGGCTGCCAGAGGCGCAGGGTGGCGGCGTGCTGCTCGTGCTCGACCCAGCTGCGGAACCACGGCGGGGTGGCGATCCAGGTACGGGACTCGGCGTAGAACTCGCTGAACCACTCGCCGCGATCGGGGAACGCCCGGTCGCACATCTGGGCGAACAGTTCCGTGGGCGGGCGCTTGCCGTTCTCGATACGGGATATCTGCCCGGGGTCGTAGCCGATCCGCTGCCCGAACTCCGCGAGCGTCCACCCAGCCGCGAGCCGTGCCCTGCGGACGTGCTGCCCGAAGTACCGGATGGGGTTGCTTGTGCCATCGCTCATCGGCGGACTCCTGGGCCAGGGGTGGCCCGGCAGGGCCGCGGGAAACGGGCGTCTTGGCGACCGGACGACCCTGCCGGACAGTTTTCCACGATAGCAGAGCACTGATAGCTCTCATAGCTCACAGAGCTAGTCAGTGTTCTCACAGCTCAGCGAGCACCCTATGTTGATCTTGTGGCCGCGCGTCCTATTGATCCCTTTGGGGCTGAATATTCCTATGTTCAGGTAGCGGAGGACGTCGAGCGGCGGATCACCGAGGGCGAGATCACGCGGAAACTCCCCAGCGAGCGGAGCTTCGCCGAGGAATACGGGGTCGCGTACACCACCGTGCGGCACGCGATGGCGCTGCTGCGCGAGCGCGGAATCATCGTCACCGTCCACGGCCGGGGAACCTTCGTGACACCGCGCGGACCAGGAAGCGCGCACCCCTGAGGCAGGCCCAGCCGTGGGCGCTCCGTGGCCTGGCCGGACTTCCCCGTTTCCTGACGAAACTATGACGTTTTCGGCATGTCCCACTTCGTAGTGTGATGAAAAGGGCACACTGTGACGGGCCAGGCGAGCGACCAAAGGGAAACGGGCAGCACGCCGATGACAGTGACCACCGCAGGCATGCGGGCGACCGGCGGCCGCGTACACGCGCACCCGGACGGACCCGGGCGTCTGCTCCAGGCGCACCCCGAGCGCGATGCCTTCCGCCCCGGGTCCATCAGGGCTGAGCCGGGTTCCCGCGCTGCTCTGATGATTGCCGCGGGCTGCTCGAAGGGCACCTGCTCATGCAGGTGATCGCGTCGTGGACGGGTGGCCAGGCGGACGCCTTGCGGCAGGCGTTGCGCATGACCAACGAATCGTTCGCCGATCATCTGGGTGTCGCGGTCCGGACAGTCGCTTACTGGCGGAACCGGCCCGGCATGATTCCGCAGCAGAAATTGCAAGAGGTGCTTGACGCTGCGTTGGACCAGGCCCCTGCCCGCGCTAAAGCACAGTTTTCCCTGCTGGTAAGCGAAACAATCGATGGTCCCGGCGATCAGCCGTATACCCGAGGCCCGTTTTCGGTTTCACTGGAAGACATGACGAGCCCGGAGTGGACCGGCGACGACGCGCGCCGGCTGTCGCTGAGCTTCGACTCCGCGCTTGAGCGGTCCGCGGTCGAGGACATCGAGCGGCTCGCGCACCTGTGGCTAATCTGCGACCCTCCGCAGGTAATAGAGCTGAATGCCGGGCGGCGGATCGGCGAGGCTCTGGTGAGCGCGGTCGAGCACCGGGTTATCCAGTTGCGGCGGGCCGACGATTTCATCACCGGTACCGCCAGCCGGGACCTCATGCAGACCGAACTGTCCGCGACGGTCCGTCTGCTGTCTGAGGGCACGCTCACCGAGGATCAGGCACGCCGCGTTCTCACGGCCATCGGGGAACTGGCCAAGCTCGGCGCATGGGTAGCCGGTGACGGCGGCCTGCTCGATGAGGCCGCACGGTACGTCAGGGGCGGAGTCCTGGCCGCTCGTGCAGCGGGTAATGCGCCCCTCGCTGCCAACATCATCTCCACGTTCAGCTATCAGCTCGCCAATACCGGGAATCCGAACGAGGCCCTGGTCGTTGCCCGCACGGCGTATCAGGGTGCCCGGCACGACGCGACGCCCGTGACACGGGCGCTGCTGCTAGAGCGGGTCGCCTGGGCGGCCGCGCGGGCTGGTGACCTGCGCGACTGCGAGCGGACGCTCGGAACGGTCGAGGAGAGCTTTTCCGCCGGGCCGGGCGATCAGGACCCGGACTGGCTCTACTGGCTCAACCGGGAAGAAGTCGACATCATGGTCGGCCGCTGCTATACCGAGCTAAGGCAGCCGGCCCGCGCTGAAGCGCTGCTGACAAGTGCCATGGCGCGATACGGCCAGGAATCTGTCCGGGAGAACTCGCTGTATCTGAGCTGGCTTGCGGAAGACTATGTCCAGCTCGGCGAGATCGAGCACGCGGCAGGTATCGCCACCCAGATGGCAGCCCTGGCCGCGCATACCAAATCCGCCCGGACCGACGCCCGCCTGCGCTACCTCGCCGGCCAGCTTGCCCCGTACCGGGGGGCAGCTAGCGTCGCCGACTTCCTCGACGCCTATCAGTCGGCAGCTGCGCCCGAGATTCCCGCGCCACGACCGGGCGACTGATCCACGGGCCGGGGAGTGCGACAGGCGCGCCCCTCGCAGACGCCCGGACGCACATCGACCCAGTGAGCTAAAACCCTGGATAAAGCCAGACCTCCAGCGCTCCTGCATGCCCTTATCCGCGTTCTGCACTGTGGTTGCATCGACTTGCATTGAGCTTGCACTGACGAAATTTGACTTGCGTCAAGAGTGCATCACCTATTCCTGAGTTGCGTTGCGGCTGCATTACCAATGCATGGGAAACCGGACTGATTACCGGTGGAATCGAGGCATGGAAAGCAACCGCAGCTCCGAGGGAGTGATGCCCGATGATCTACCGCGCTAATTCAGAAGAACGCGGACGGCTTATCGCCGGATTGCGCCAGCTCGCCGATTTCCTCGGCCAGAACCCGGACGTGCCCGCACCGCGATATGCCGAGGTGATTGTGTTCCCGGCTCGCGGGAGCAACGCGGAGATGTTCGCGGAAGTCGACGTGGTCGCCCAGCAGATCGGCGCGACGGCCATCGATACCGGCAGCCCGGCCGGCCACTACAGCGCCGCACGCGATTTCGGGCCCGTGCATTACCGCGCCGTGGCCATCCCCAACCGCGACGACGAAAGCGGCGAGGGGTGACGGCCATGTTCCTGCGCTTCATCCTCGGTGCGGTCGCCTTGCTGGCAGGTAAGCATTCAGGTCCCTGAGGGTTCGAGTGAGCGAGCGGTTATCCGTGTGGCGATCTTGGGTCCCGCTTTCTGCCAGCCGGCTCAGCGTGTTGCCTTGATTACTGCTGGGATGGCCGGATGATGGTGGTCTGTGACCGCCAGACCGCTAGATGATGCCCGGGATGCGCTGATCGCGGTGCAGGGCCAGCTCATCGCGATGCTGGCGGCGCAGAACGTGGCGATGGCCGGGCGGGTCGCTGAGCTGGAGGACCGGCTGGCGAGGCTTGAACGGGCTGCGTCGCGGAATTCCGGTAATTCCTCGCTGCCGCCGTCGATGGATGACCAGCCCGGCCGGACTCCGCCGCCGGGAAAGCCGCAGCGCGGCGGGCGCGGGAAGCGGAACCCGGGCAAGCAGCCGGGAGCGCCGGGATCATACCTAGCCTGGAGCGAGAATCCCGGCCGGACGGTGCCGCATTTCCCGGGAGGGGCGTGCTCGTGCGGCGCGGACCTGGCCGGCGCGGCGGACCTGGGGGTGGCCGCCTCCTATCAGGAGATCGAGATCCCGGAGATGGCCGCGCAGGTCATCCAGCATGACGTGCACGAGGCAGCGTGCCGGTGCGGGCGGGTGCACCGGGCAGCGGCCCCGGCCGGGGCGGGCGCTCCCGGCACCGTCACCTACGGGATCAGCCTGCAGGCCTGGTGCGTGTACCTGATGGCCGCCCATGCCATCCCGGTGCACCGGTGCGCGGAGCTGATCGAGGCGCTGACCGGCGCGAAACCATCGCCCGGGTTCGTGCACGGCATGCTCGCCCGCGCCGCCGCCGCGGTCAGGCACGCGAACCAGCTGATCCGGGCGCTGATCATCACCGCGGCGGTGATCAGCGCCGATGAGACCCCTATCCGGGTCGGGCCCGGGCCGAAGACCCGCAAGAAGTACCTGCTGGTCGCCTGCACGAACCTGCTGACCTATTACTTCCTGGGCGACCGGTCGATGGCCACCTTCGAGGCGTTCGTGTTCCCCGACCTGACCGGCGTCGTGGTCCACGACCGGTACCAGAACTACGACAAGTTTCCCGGCATCACCCACCAGCTCTGCTGCCAGCACCTATTGCGTGATCTTGCTGACGCTGCCCAGGCTTACCCAGGCGCGATCTGGCCCGTCCAGGCTGCTGAGGCGCTGCAAGCCATGATCCACGCCGCCAACCTGGCCCGCGAGCAAGGCCTGCCCGCCGTCCCGGACGCTGACGCCGCCCCTCACCTGAAGCTGTTCCGGCACGCTGTCCTGGCCGGCCTGTCCGCCGTGCGCCGGCTTCCCGCCGCCAAGGCGCAGCAGCCGCCCGCCCGGCTGCTGCTGGAATGCCTGCACGACCGCGAGGATGACGTGCTCCGGTTCACCTCTGACCTGCGTATTCCCCCCACCTCGAACCAGGCTGAACGGGACGTCCGCCCGGCCAAGACCCAGCAGAAGATCTCCGGCAGGCTCCGCTCCGAACACGCCACCCGGCACCGGTACGCCATCCGCGGCTACATCTCCACCGCCGCCAAGCACGGCACCAGCATCTTCACCGCTCTGCGCGACGCCCTCACCGGAAATTCCTGGATGCCGCCAATTCCCGCCGGCGCCTAACCCTGCTCGCAAGCAGTCACGCGGCGCAACGCAAACGAACGCTACGCATAAGCAGACCTGAATGCTTACGCTGGCAGGTGCGTCCGCCACTGTCTTGGCCCTGCTCATCCTCGGCGTCCGCCGGGGCGACCGGGGAAAGCGCCTGACCGGCCAACCGCGCGGCCGTTCCGAAACGCTCTCCCAGCGTGTGCTGACCGGTTCGCGCGGCTGCGACTCCCGCGATCACACGGAGGAGGGCCAGTGAGCAGGATTACCGACCTTTCCTATGCCGTCTATTCCGGCCGTCACTGCCACGACATCAACTGCCGGAAATGCCGCGCCCGGTCCCGCTGGATGCGGCGCAAGGCATGGCGAACCCGCAGCCCGAACCGCCGTAACCACGGCCGGAAGAGGTGATGCCAGATGATCATATCAATTCCGCTCATCGCACTTATCGCCATCGTCGTCTATGCCGCGTACCGGAACATGGGATTGCGTGCCTGGCACGCGGTCGCCTGCATGGTCCTCGGATTCTTGCTCGCGGCGACCGGGGCCGCCCCGCAGATTAACAATATCCTCACCGCAATCGTGCGATGGCTGGGCGGTGGCCGATGAACGCCGCGCCGTTCACGCTGCACGTCGGCGACGCTCGCGCCGTGCTGGCCGGGATGCCCGAGGGGTCGGCGAACTGCATCGTGACCAGCCCGCCCTACTGGGGCAAGCGGGACTACGGCGTGGCCGGCCAGTACGGCCACGAAGACAGCCCCGCCGCCCACGTGGCCACGATGCGCGAGGTGTTCCGCGAGGCGCGCCGGGTGCTCGCCGACGACGGGACATGCTGGCTCAACCTGGGCGACTCCTACTCAGCCAGCGGAGGCGGGGCCACCGGGATGCACGCCTACCTCGGCGAGCACCTCACCACCCACCGCGCGGCCGGCCTGCACACGAAAAACCTGCTCGGCCTGCCGTGGCGGGTAGCGTTCGCGCTGCAAGACGACGGCTGGATCGCGCGGAACGCGATCGTATGGCACAAGCCGAACGCCATGCCCGAATCGGTACGCGACCGGCTGTCCTGCCGGCACGAGCTGGTCTTCCTGCTCGCCAAGTCACCCGGCTACTGGTTCGACCTCGACCCGATCCGCGAACCGCACAAGACAGTCAGGCGAGACGAGCCGCTGACGACCAGAGGCCAGCGCACCCATCCGCCCGGCCACCCGCCAGATCGTACCCGCCGCCCGAAGTACGGGCCGGACACGCCCGAGGTCACCACGGCCCGCCGCTACGGCAGCCGGCGGCACAGCCGCCGGCACCCCAACGGGCGCAACCCCGGCGACGTGTGGTCGATCCCCACCCGCCCCTACCGCGGCCTCACTTCGCCGCTTACCCGATCGACCTGCCGCTGCGCTGCATCGCGGCGGGCTGCAAGCCGGACGGTGTCGTCCTGGACCCGTTCACCGGGAGCGGCACGACCGGCCTGGCCGCGATCCAACTGGGCCGGCGGTTCACCGGAATCGACCTGTCAGCGGAGTTCGCGCGGCTAGCCGCCGAGCGCATCGCCCGGGCCGTGGCCGACAAGGAGGAGGACGCCCGGTGAACGCCGACACCTGCCAGCGGATCACGACCCGCAACGACATCGCGCGAGACATCATCACCGGGTTCGCCTCGGTGACGCCGACACTGACGGGCGTCTTCCGGCTCGTGGATTCCGCGCTCGCCGACGTGCCCGCCGTGCTCGCCGACCTCGGACGGGTACGCGCGGAACTCGAGGCGGTACGGCTGGACCGGGCGAACCTGCTCGCCGCGATCCGGGCCTGCCTGTCGGCGGACGCCGACGCCGAGGACGACCCGCTCGGCTACCTGCACACCGAACTCGACACAACCGGAACCCCGGCGGCGGACAGCAGGCGGCGGCCATGACCAGTTATCGCCAGCTGCGCCGGAACGGACGCCGCGCCCGCCGTGTCGGGCTCCAGCCGATCATGGTCATCAACACCGACGGCCAGTTTCCCACCCCGGTGGCCGTGATCCTCGCCCACGTCGCGTGGCGTTACCGTTCCGAGCTCGCGCCCGTCGTCACGGCGTGCGCGACGCTCGGGGCGGGCTGGTGGGCGCATCTCGCGCACCCGGCCTGGTGGCCGTACCTGCTCGGCGTCGCCGTTCTATCCGCGGGGGTTCTCCCGCCGTTCGGTGCGCGGCTCGGCTTGCCCCGGCTCGCCGAGCGGGTCTATGCGGGCATGGTGGCATCCGCAGCGGTTGGCTGGCTGGCGGCCGCCGCCCTGCTCGGCCCGCTCACACCGCCGCTGCCGCAGATTCTGAGCATCGGTGCGGCCGTGCTCGCGGTTCCGTGGTGGGCGCACCGGCGCCGCCGCGCGAAGGTGCGCGTGCAGCGGACGCTCGCGGCATGGCCGGACATCTCCCACGCCATCGGCCTGCCGGGATCGCAGGTCATGTCGGCGGACGTGGACCTGTGGGGATGGCGGACACGGCTCCGCCTGGCCCGCGGGCAGACCATCGCCGATGTGACCGCGCGGATACCGGCGATCGAATCGGCGCTCGGCACGTTCCGCGGCGCGGTGCGCGTCTACCCGACCCGCGACGACAAGGCCAACCGGTGCGAACTGCGCGTGCTCGGCACGGACCCCCACGCCGAGGCGATCCCCTGGCCCGGACCGTCCGCCCGGTCCATCACCCAGCCCATCGACCTCGGGCCATTCGAGGACGCCGAACCGTGCCGCGTGCTGTTCCTGCGCCGGCACGCCCTGTTCGCCGGCACCACCGGGGCCGGCAAGAGCGGCGGCCTCAACGCGCTCATGGGCACCCTGGCCGCCTGCGGAGACGTGGTCATCTGGGCCATCGACCTGAAGAAAGGCATGGAACTCGGCCCCTGGGCACCATGCATCGACCGGCTGGCCACCACACCCGAGGAAGCCGCCGCGCTGCTCGCCGACGCCGTGGCCATCCTCCAGGCCCGCGCCGCGCACCTCGCGGCAACCGGGCGCCGCGTCTGGGAACCCTCACCCGCCATGCCCGCGCTCGTGATCATCATCGATGAGTACGCCGAACTCACCGACGAGGCACCCGACGCGATGAGCGACACCGACTCCATCGCGCGCCTGGGCCGCGCGGTCGCGGTAACCCTCGTCGCCGCGACCCAGCGGCCGACCCAGAAGGCGATGGGACAGGGCGCGGTGCGCTCGCAAATGGACACCCGGATCTGCTTCCGCGTCCGCGAGCGGCGAGACGTGGACCTGGTCCTCGGCCAGGGCATGCTCGCGGCGGGATGGAACGCGCACACGCTCAACGCACCCGGCAAGTTCCTGGTATCCGCACCCGAGCACACCACACCCAGGCGCGCCCGCGCGTACCTCGTCACCGATGACGACGTGGCCCGCACCGACGACCGCTACGCCCACAGCCGCCCCGCGTTGGACGACGTGGCACGCGCCGCGCTCCACTACGATGCGCCAGCCGAACCGGCACCGTGGTATCTGAGGAATGCCTCCCGCGTCCCTGACGAGCCCGGGAAGGCGCTGGGCGGTAATCACACAGGCTCCATGGAAGACGTCCTCTGGGACGCCCTGTGCGAGGTTCCCGAGGACGGGGCCGACGTCTCCGGACTCATGCAGATGACCGGGATGCGCCGCTCCACGGTCTACAAGTACCTCGCCCTGCTCGCCGAGCAGGGCCGCGCCGTCCAGGTCGGCTGGGGCCGCTGGCGCGCGGCCGACCCGGAGGACGGCCACGATGAGTAATTGTCTACGTGAACTGTCTATGTCTACGTCTCGCGCGTGTCTGCACGTAAGGGCGCGTGGACGGATCGGTGGACAAATTCGTGGACAAGTTATCCACAGCCGCCGCTGTAGCGGCAGGGCTAGCAATGTCTAGCCGCATTGTCGGCCGGGGCTTCGAGCGCAACCTAGTGCCGTAGCAGGTTAGGTTCGCCCCGCTGGGGGCTTTCCCCGCGGGTGCTGATCGCCGAGACTGGGCTGGTGAGTGAACGGCTTCGGGTGCGTGAAATCGATGATGATGAGGGCCGGCAGCTGGTGCGGATCATCCGCCGGGGCAGCGGGTCGGTGGTGACCTGGCGGCGGGCCCAGATGGTGCTGCTGTCGGCCCAGTGCATGGACGCGGCCGCGATTGCGAAGGTCGCGTTCACCAGCGAGGACCGGGTGCGGGATGTGATCCGGAACTTCAACGCCGACGGGTTCAGCTCGCTGTACCCGAAGTACAGCGGCGGTCATCCGCCGAAGTTCACGCTCGGCCAGCGGCGGGAGATCAAGAAGATCGCCAAGTCCAAGCCCGCCGAGCATGACCTGCCGTTCTCCACCTGGAGCCTGGCTAAGCTGGCCGATTTCCTGGTGGCCGAGGGGGTGGTCGATGACATCAGCCACGAGGGCCTGCGCATGCTGCTCCGCGCCGAGGGCGTCACCTTTCAGCGCCTGAAAACGTGGAAGGCGTCGAAAGACCCGCGGTACGCGGAGAAGAAGGCACGGGTCGAGCAGCTGTACGCGATCGCCGACCGCGAGGCGGTCCTGGCCGGCGGCGACCCGGAGGTGATCTTCTGCCTGGACGAATTCGGGCCGCTGAACCTGCAGCCCAGGCCCGGGCGGCAGTGGGCAGCGGTCAGCGGCAAGGGCAAAGAGCCGGGCCGGGCGCCGCGGCCCCGGATGCGCGCGACCTATACCCGCACCGAGGGGGTCCGGCACCTGTTCGCCGCTTACGAGCTGGGCGAGGACAAGCTGTACGGGCACATCAAGCCGCGCAAGACCCGGGCCCGGTTCCTGGAGTTCTGCCGCTACCTGCGCTCCCTGTACCCGCTCACCACCCGCATCGCGATCATCTGCGATAACTACAGCCCGCACCTGACCACCAGGCGGGACGCCCGGGTCGGGACCTGGGCGACGGCGAACAACGCCGAGATCGCCTACACGCCGACGAATTCATCCTGGTTAAACCGCATAGAAGCGCAGTTCACCGCGCTGCGGTACTTCACGCTGGACGGGACCGACCATCCCAGTCACAAGGAACAGGCCAGCATGATCCGCCGGTACATCATCTGGCGCAACAACCACGCCTACGACGAACGACTCCGCCGCATCGTCGACAAGGCAAACGTAGCCTGATGCGGCACTAGAAGCCGGCCCGTTGCAGCCGATGATAGGCAGTTTCGAGCTGCACCTGCGCGCCGAGAAAAAGTCACCAAAGACGATCCGCACCTACATCGAGGCCGCCCAGTGGCTCGCCGCCGAGTACCTGATTCCCGACGGCATCAAGTTCTGGGCCGACGTGACGGCGCGGCATGTCCAGGAATGGACCGTTACGCTGCTGGACCGCTACTCCGATTCCTACGCCAACAACCAGTTCCGCGCGCTCCAGCAGTTTTTCAAGTGGCACGCCACCGAAGACCCCGACGAACCGCGCCCCAACCCGATGGTCAACCTCAAGCCGCCCAAGGTCGGCGACAAGCTCGTTCCGATCTTCACCGGGGACGAGCTGACCGCCATGCTGGCCACGTGCAAGGGAGGGGGATTTCAGAACCGTCGCGACTACGCGGTCATTTCGCTGTTCAAGGATGCCGGTATCCGGCTGTCCGAGCTGGCCGGTCTGAGCCTGGATGATGTGAGCCCGGCGGCCCGCGAGGCGACCGTTACGGGCAAGGGCGACAAGCAGCGAACCGTGCGGTTCACCTACGACACCGCCCGCGCGCTTGACCGCTACTCGCGCGAGCGAGCCAAGCACCCCATGGCGCGAGTCTCGGCGCTGTGGCTCGGCGTGCGCGGCGGACCGATGACGGCCAGCGGCATCTATCAGATGATCGAGCGGTGCGGCCGAGAGGCCGGCATTGAGGTCAACCCACACAAGTTCCGCCACACGTTCAGCCACAACTGGCTAGACAACGGCGGAGCCGAAGGCGACCTGATGGAACTCAACGGCTGGTCGAGCCCCCAGATGCTCGCGCGGTACGGCAGGAGTGCCCGCAGCGCGCGAGCACGTCGTCACTATGACGACGTCATGGGAGACTGACGCGCCCCACCACGAAAGGAGGTGAGGCCACATGGCCAAGAACATCAACAAGCGCATTGCGGCGGAAGTCTCGTGGGCGCGGACGCACGACCGAGCCGCCCGCACCCGCCTCGCGCGAGAAACGTTTCTAAAGCGATTCGAGAAGGAGGTAGACCCGGATGGCACACTACCACCCGAGGAACGCCGACAGCGAGCCGAGCATGCGAAGCGCGCATACATGCTCAAACTCGCGAAACGATCAGCTTCCGCACGCGAAAGTAGGTAGCCAACCGCCCAATAGCGCGAAATCGGTTCCTGAGCCTCGTAGCCCAGGAACCCGTAAGCAACTGGTTTGATTTCCAGCCGCCTATGATCGTATAGTCCAGACATCGCACACGGCCAGTACTCAGGCGTAGCATAGCCGATCGACCGGAGCGCGGGAAGGCTACTACTCGCAAGGGGGGACGTAGGATGTCCGAAGCCTATGAACAGCCTTCAACCGTTTCTGAGACGGATCTGGTCAGGCAACTCCTCGAACAATCACCGAACCAGCCAATACAGACGTCACTTCGGACTGACGCACGAGTCATAGCGCGGGTTACCGATGGCATCTATCGCCAGCCGGGTAGTGCTCTCAGGGAACTCATCTCGAACGCTTACGATGCCGATGCTACCATGGTCACAATTCAAACCGACCGGCCCCGGTTCCGTCGAATAGTTATTGAAGATGATGGGATCGGGATGACACCAACGGCACTGGCCCATTTGCTTTATCATATTGGGGGAAGCGCCAAGCGAACATCATCGGGCGCAGAGCTGGGAATCACAAATAGCACCGATCCCACTAGGAGCCCAGGGGGGAGACCCCTAATCGGTAAGATCGGCATAGGGCTCTTCTCTGTGGCCCAACTGACCCAAGGGTTCCAGATTATAACAAAGGTCGCCGGTGACAATAAGCGTACCGTGGCAAGTGTATTGCTTAAACAGTATTCGGAACGCCCAGATATCGAATCCGATAGCGAATACGAGGCCGGGCGTGTTCTTGTTTGGCGGGAACCGGCAATAGACACTGATTTTCACGGGACTACTATAGTGTTGGACACTATCAGGCCACAGACACAGGAAACTTTGCGTAGTACTGAGATCTGGGACGCGGTGTACGGGAATCGGCCCGCACCGACCGATCTGGAGCAAACTCGCATTAATCCACCTGCCTATCACATTGGCGCGGTTCAGCCCACCGCAGAGGACTTCCTTCGCCAGGGGCCGGGAAAGCCGAATCTGCCATGGAAGAGTACGGACGACAGTACTACCGCATTTCGAAAACTTGTAGATGCTGTGTGGGATACATCTAGTCACGGAGGCCGAAACCCTAGACTGGAGCTGCTTTTCGATTATTATCTTCGAATGGTCTGGGAACTAAGCCTCTGGTGTCCATTGCCCTACATCGACTTCCATCCGTTTGACGCGACCTCGGCCGACAGGCTCCGCTCATTCGTCTTGACGGAAAATCGGAGAGAGCGCGAACTGTCGCTGGAGCCTAACCAAAGTGTCAGAGAAGCTGCTCACCTCGGTAACCGCGTAAGGTCGACCACTGGCTTCAATGTAAATATCGACGACCTCCAACTGTACAGGCCGATACGGCTGAGGAATCTGCCTGCGACGTCTGGCGCGGTAAAGACTCCTCTGCTCTTCGTGGGTACGTACACTGAGGAGTTCCGCGGAGTCGATATCGAGCTTAGTGGCGGCGAACTCGCACTCCAAAGTTATATCCTCTGGGCGCCGAAGATAGTGCCCACTGACCACCAGGGTGTCCTAATCCGTGTACATGACGCTACTGGCTCGCTTTTCGATCCGACTTTCCTGCGCTTTCCGGTTTCTGAGCAGCGCCGCTTGACGCAGATGACGTGTGAAATATTTGTAACTCGCGGCTTTGATGGGGCCATTAATATTGACCGCGAATCATTCAATTTTGCGCACCCGCATGTTGTTGTCCTGACAAAATGGCTTCATGCGACGCTGCGCAGAGTCATCGCAGTGCAGAAACGGATAGCTGCAGCCGCCCTTGAGGAGCGTCGAGCGCAAGGCGCAAAACGCACTCAGAATCGTGCAGATGAGATCGTAGAAGAACTTTGGCGGGGCCAGCGAAATGACGATGGCACAGAAGCGCCAAGCGTCGTTTTCACCGATAGGCCAGCTACCGCTAAATTCCCGGAAGACTCCTATGTATTTCCGAGAGATTTCGTGGTTGGCGACATCACTGGTCCACATTCTGGCGAGCGCAGGCAGTCGATAGAAGGACGGCTCGAGAAGATTGTCCAGATTTTGGCCGCCTACGACCTGCTCGACTCTCTATCATTGGAAGATCGGTTGAGTTTTCTCCGCGCCATCCGACAAGTACTTGAGGCCTACGACGAATGAATTCTGATGCTAACGACCTTACGGATGAGCCGGAATCAATGGATGTTGGCATTGACTCTATCTTCGCGAGAGCAACATATGAGCAGCGCCCCCCGGCACCTCGCCCGTTCCGGCCATGGCATAAACCTAGAAAGCAGCTTGTCAGAGAAGAAGTATGGGGCTCAGAGATCAGCTGGCTCATTACGCAGAAGCGTGCGGGGGATGAGAGTCTCAAGTATCTAGGTCTGCCGGGCGCGGATCTCTTGGATCTCCGACACATATATCAAGAATTCTGTAAGACGGGCGAGTACCGTCTAAAATTTCTTGGCTTCGACAGCGCTGCTCTACCCGACTCCCCTCACGGCGATGCCCTCAACGTCTCCCTGCAGGAGGTGCGCAGTCTTCCTCACGTGGACAAGAGTTCTGAGGTGCTTGGCGATAGTTTCCGACTCATAGCCGACAGGCGGTCAATCGCATGGGCTGCCGCCGAGAGAATGGGACCATTCGACGTTATAAACATTGACCTCTGCGGCCAACTGGTTGGAGAGGAACCCGCTATGGACGCTAGCATCTATAATGCGATCTATAACATGTGCGCACTCCAAAACAGGCGACCCGGTCCATGGAGCCTGCTGCTCACATCCCGTATTGATCGGGAGAATGTGGCGCCTACCACACTGGAAAAGCTGATCCAAGCTCTAAGTCATAACCTTGAAAACTGCCCTGGATTCCTCCAGAGCTTTAGCGATATCATGGGGTTTAATGATGTAAGTATGGCCAGTATCGCTGCCCTAGCGGATGGAGGCTTCCTTAATACAACAATGATCGGGCTCGCAAAGTGGCTTCTCGGTTTGGCGTACAATATTAACAATCGCTTTTCCATATCGAGCATTGTAGGGTACCGCGTATATGGCGCTGCGCCGTGCATGGATATGGTTTCGGTAGTGTATAGATTTGTGCCGATAGCTGCTATGCCTGCAGACCGTCTCGGGCTAGCCACTGCCACCCTAGAGCGACCGTCGGAATGCGAGCAGGCCGCGGTGATACCGTCCGTCATTACCGGTATAGTAGACGTCGATACCAAGCTTCAAGATGCACCCGAGCTTTACGATATTTTCAGAGACAAGACTGCCGAGTTGTTGCAGCAGGCGCGATATGACCCCATAGCTTATAAGCAATGGGCGGACTCAAATAGAAACTTAATGCCGTAGATTGCCTGAAAAATTATGCATGGAGTCGTTATACTCTGGCGGATGGATGGGGTTACGTCTGACTGTCATATCCTAGGTGGGAACTCTTCGACAACTTTCGCGTGTAGCCGGGCCGTGGAGTCCCGATCGGCACTTGGACCAGATCGTACCTCTAGTAGCTGAGACTCCTGCTGACCGCTTGGCTGGGGATGCAGGTTGGCGAATTGCTCTGCATTCGATTCGGGTGTTGCGCGTCCTGCCTGGTCGACGTAACATATCGGACCCTGCTAGCGTGTACTTTGCACCTTCCGCCTAGCGCGGTTCCGCTCGTCAGCGACGTCCGTTTTCGCAGGTCTGCACAGCGCTTGGCGCGGTTGACCTGAAAAGCGGAAGGTCGACAGTTCGATCCTGTCCCTGACCACACAGTGTCTCTGACCTGCGGAAACGCCGCCTCGTGGAACCGGGTGCGCCGTCCGCTCGATGCGCACAGCGCTTATCGCCACACCACATTGAGCGACTGCCGGCAAGGCCACATCGACCAGTGGCTGCGCACCGGCCCGTCAGCGAGCCTGGCCCGGGACTTCCTGGTCTGGGCTTCCTCCCGCGGGCACGCCCAGCGGCTGGACATCCCGGCCCCGGAACGGGCAACCGGAGCCTCCATCAGCCAGGACCAGCGATGGGCACACGCTGCCCGGCTTCTGCACGACGATGCGCTCGACCCCACCGACCGGGTCGCCGGCTGCCTGCTGCTGCTTTACGGCCAGCCACTGTCCCGCATCGCCGTCATGACCACCAGCCAGGTCACCCGCTGCGGTGAGGAGATGCTCATCCGGCTCGGCCGCCACGACATGCCCGTCCCCGGACCACTCGCCATCACCATCACCCAGCTCATCAACGACGGGCGCAGTCACCGCGGCGTCGGCTCCCCGCAGCAGACCGCCTGGCTGTTCCCCGGTCATCTGCCCGGCCGTCCCATCACCCCGGACACGCTCGGCGGACGGCTCCGGGCCCTCGGTATCTACGCCCAGGCCAGCCGCCGCGCCGCCCTCCTCGACCTCGCCGCCGAGCTTCCCGCCGCTGTCCTCGCCGACCTGCTCGGCCTGCACCAGAACACAGCCGCCAAATGGATGCACCAAGCCGGAGGTGACTGGTCCCGCTACGCGGCCGAGCTAGCCCGCCGTCCTCACCAGCCCTGACGAATACCTCGCCGACCCCGGTCCCCGACAGAGGTATTCAGCATGGTTGGTAATCCGCTCCCTACCAGTTTAGACAGCGGCGGAGCCGAAGGCGACCTGATGGAGCTTAACGGCTGGTCAAGTCCCCAGATGCTCGCGCGGTATGGCCGAAGCGCGCGCAGCGCGCGAGCGCGCCGTCACTATGACGACGTCATGGGGGACTGAGGCGCCCATGCACGCTATGACAGGTGTCTGATGGCCGACCCCACCAGTGCCCAGCACAAAGACGAAAGAAGGTGAGGCACACGGCCAAGAACATCAACGGGCGCATCGCAGCAGAAATCTCGTGGGCTCGTACGCACGACCGCGCCGAGCGCACGCGCCCCGCACGAGAAACGTTCCTCAAGCGATTTGAGAAGGAGGTAGATCCCGATGGAATGCTGCCACCCGAGGAGCGCCGACAGCGCGCCGAGCACGCGAAGCGCGCCTACATGCTCCAACTCGCGAAACGATCGGCAGCCACACGCAAAGCTAAGCAACCCGCGCCCAGGAGCACGGTATCGGTCCACCGCGGGGCGCCCGTGTCTACGTACAGAGAACAGCGAGACCGGCGAGAAGTGTCTAGCGGCGAGAAGCGGCGAGAAGACCTGTGAGAACTTTCCTTACGCCTTCAAGGGCGGCACGCTCCGCGCGCCGCCGCGGCCTCGCCCGGCGCGTCGGCGTGCGGCCTCTCCGGGCCGACCGCCGCGCCAGTCGGGCCGCATATCAGACGGTCAGCAACCGGAGTGACGCATAAGAAATTCCTGTCGTGCAGTGGGCTGCTCACTCATAGTCTGATTGCCGGTCTGGGCGTTTGAGCCGCAGCGCTCACCTTAAGTATCGCGTAGCTTCGATAGCAGAAGGCGCAGTTCGGTTTCCATATTTGTGTCATCTTCAGGTCCGCGCCATTTGATCCAGTAGAACTTATCCGGAACTGACCCGTCATGCCATCTGTTGACAGCACTTGGCGCGAGGCTGGCGTTTGTCACTAGAAGAAATGGAGCCGATGTACTATCGGCTAGCGAGAGGGCCCGATCTATCTCTTTTGCGGAAATCCTCAGCCGGGGGGATACATACTTAACTTCGGCCACGATGATAGATTCGCCACTATGAATTACTAGATCAATACCTGTATCAGTTGTCGCCTCGGAGACTTCGGTAATTTCTCCCAATTTCTCTGTTGCGCGCTGAATGGCCTCTGCCACGCTCCGTTCATATGCGCGTGCCGTGACCCATGAGCCCGGCTGAGATCTATTGGGCGATGCCTCCATCGGTTCCAGAGAGTCCGCAGGTAGCGTGAGCGTCACATCTTCACCTTCACCCACATCCGTTCCAGGGATGCGGACGCTGACGACTGCTCGCGGCCCGGCGCCCGTGTCGTAGACGCGGAGTACGTTTCCCTCTAGCAGGTCGAGACCCCAGGGCACCGACACCACCTGGCCAGCCGTTACCGTAGTCATGTGACTCCTCACCATGGGCGCGGCCCTCTTAGGAACGTACCCAGGTAGTCCCCTACAACATCATCCATCGTAGTGGCCAGCGAGTCGAGAGACTTCCGCCAGTTCTCGACCGTGGCCTTCTTGATCGGGAGTTTGCCGACATCCTTCAGCCGCAGAAATTCCTTCTGATCGTCATGAGCGATGGCGTTGCGAGCTATGTTCAGGGACTCCAGCTCTTTATTCCATGTCTTCGCTTTCTTGTTTGCGGTCTCTAGTGCGGGCCACAGCACTATACCTATCCGAGAGTAATCGCTGCCAAGGGCTCCCGGCTGAGCATTTCCTCTGTCGAGTTGCCGGTTGATAATCATGTTGGTTCGAGTGACGTTGGCAAATTCTGGGTTTATCTTTGCTATATAATTCACGCAGCATTCGACGGCTTCATTGTGAAGCTCTCGGGCGAAACCTTGGAACTCTCCAGCGAGCCTGAGGGTCATAGACCAGTTCAACTGTTCGGTTCTCCAGCGACGCCCACGTCCACTACCCCCAACGGTGGCGTGCGCCGAGAACAACTCGTCGATCTTTCTCCGACGATCCCCAGTCCATTGCTCGTAGGCGGAAGATGGCATCCAGTTACCCTACCCTTAATCAGCCATCGAGCGTCGGAGTCCGCCCGCAGTCATAGGCCAGCGACCTTGTACTGGGCCTGCTTCCTCTGCGATGGAGAGGAGACTTCTGCCTTTCCATCCAGGTCAGTCACTCCGTATGCAAGTCTCCGCCTTGTTCTGCGGCCTATGGCCGCCAACGCCCGGCCATATTGCACGCCGTCTGGGTGCCCAGATTCGCGCTGGCGAGGTTTCCGCCGCTTGGACCAGAGGGAGTGCTCGTTCGCGATCACTGTTCGCGATCATTGCGCGAGCGAGGTTGTCGAGTGCTTCGATCTGGTCCGGTCAAGGCTACGGGCCTGTGTGAATATATGCCGCCCAGACGGTAGGAGACATCACATAGCGGGACCTTAGCTCCCGGATGGTCCGGTGCAAGCTGGTTGCGGCGTGGTCGCTATTCAGGCTGACCGCGTGATCATCCGCGAGGAGGCTGTAGAACCGAACCGCAGTCTGGCGAGCCGTGAAGCCGAAGATCGGCCAGAGCGTGCCGATGACGTGCTTGTAGCCGGCCAGATGGAACGCGCCGGTGATGTGGACGCTCTCGTCCATAAGGTACGGTCCGACGGACGTGGTGCTGCAGGCGGAGAGGAAGGCAAGGCTTCCTGACAGGTGGAGTGCGCTGATGTCGCGGACGCCGAGCGGCGAGGTCTCGTGGTCGTAGAGCAGGAGCCGGCTGGCGCTAGGGTCGTCGGGCTCCGTTATCCCGTGGCAGGCAAAATGCACGATGGGACAGTCCGGCAGCGCATTGAGGACGCTTGCCGCCGTTGGGTGGGGCAGCACGCGAGCCTGGGGGATGATCGACGTCAGCCTTCCGGTTTCGTCCACCACTCCGGGCAACGGCGGTAGTCCAGGTGCGTCCGGAACCGCGACTATCAATGCAGCACCGGCTGAAGGCTCCGCGCTGCGCCTACGGGAATAGGCCAGGCCCCGGATCGTCGGTATGTACGAGCTGACGGCAAGGTCCATCACGGCCTCTGCGGGCCTAGCTGCCTCCGCCTCGTCTTGGTTCCGGTGATGGCCCGCTGCGTGCAGCGGCAGAGTCGACATGACCCCGATGGGGCACCACCAGATCCTGGGCCATTGCCGTTCGTCCGCGGAAGTGCCCGAAAGCTGAAGTCTGCGGACAATCGGGCCGCAGATGGCGTCCCACATCCAAGACAGGATTGCGAGTATCTCGCCCTGCGACGCCATGCGCCGGGCTGGATCAGTTTCGGTGTCATTCGCCACTGCTATGGCGGCGCCGAGCGCCTCCGCATGGTGAACCGCCTGCTCGTGCGAGACGTTCTTGAGGGGAACCACATCCACGCTCCCCGGTAGACCCGCCGAGACGATCAGGGCGTCACAGCGGACTTCGCTGGCATAGACGAAGACGATGGGACCGCTGGCCGCCTGGCCTGTAAGTTCGGTGATGCCGGGCGGGTGCAGGAAATTCTCGAGCCCGGGCCGAGACCTGATGGTGCTCAAGAGCTCGTCCCATTCGGCCTGAGCGCCCCTCCGCGTCCGGGCCAGCTCAAGCCCCTTCTGGTACGCGTTGTCGCCCATTGGGGCAGTGCCGTACTCCGAACTCCCAGGAAGAGGCGACGAATCCTCGTTGTCTAGGCGTTCGCGGCGGGCGCGCAGTTCGATGAAGGCGTTGGCGAGGTCTGTGTCGTGCTCACGCAGCAGCGTTAGATCGCTTGACCGTGCGTCGATGAAATCGGCCACGAGGACGCCCCGGGTCTGCTCGAGGAGCTCAATGGCGCGAGCCGGCTTACCAGCGTCCACCGCCGCGGCGGCCACCAATGCGGGCAGGGCCAGCAGCCGCGCCACGAGGTCTTCCCGGTCGGAGTGGCTCAGGGTGCGCGTTGAAAGTTGCGGCAGCAGAGCGACAGCGCGTTCTAGTTCCGCCAGGATCTCACCGCTCTCGCGGGCATCCTCTTGCATCAGCCGAACATGCGCCATGTGGGCATTGAAGCGAACCGCAGTTGGGGCTCCGGCGTTGCCAGCGGCCTTCAGATAGCACGAGGCAGCCTCGTCCAGGTGTCGGCGCTGGTTGTCGCGACGGTACATGTCGGCGAGGGCGTTGCCAAGATTGTGCTGGCGCATCGCCAGTTCCGCATGCTCGGGGGGCGTTGCGGCCGCCACTTCCTGGAGGACGTCGATCGCCTCTGCGGAGACTGCCGTGTCTTGTTCCCGGCTGCCAAGCACGCTGAGCAGAATGCCGAGGTTGGTGAGCGCCAGGGAGCGCTCGGCACCTTCTGGCGGGCACTGCGCGAGAGCTGCCCGGTTCACATCAACCGCCTCATGTCCCACCTCAGGGCTATTGGCTCGCGCGTAAAGGGTCCCGAGCGCGCCCCCGAGGTTGGCAGTGTGCAATGCGTGCTCTTGCAGGTCATGAGAACTTGTCTCCACTGCCTCGCGGAAGCGTTCGACGGCCTGTTCTAGGATCCCTATGTCCCCAGTGCGCTCGTAGAGCCTTGCTAGGCAGGTCCCCACGTTGTTGACGCGCCCGGAGTAACGGATGTCCCGTCGATCGGAGTTCTCGACCGACGCCCGGGCCGCCTCGACGGCGTCGAACAGGATGCCGCTGTCTCCGCCGAGCTCGAATATCTTCCGCAGCGTGACGCCAAGAGTGGTGTACGCCTCGGCCCGCTCAGAGCCGCGGAAATGGTCGTCCGCCAGCGCCGTCCGCAGCAGGCCTGCCGCCTCATTAGCGAGGCCAAGGTCGCCGGTGCGCTCGACTAGGTGGAACAGGATGATGCTGAAGCGCATCGCGTACTGACTATGGTCGGGGTGACCGGCAGGCACAAGGGAGAGTGCCGCCCGCGCCGCCCCCACTGCCTCGCCGAGCGTGGAGGCGTCACCTGATCGCTCGTGATGCTGAGCAAGGGTGATCGCTAGGTTCATGAGTTCTCTGACTCGGCCCGCGAGGTCAAGGTACTGGTCGTTGATCGCGGCGCGGCTAACCTTGACGGCCTCGTCAAGAAACTGGCGATCCCCAGTTCTCGTGAAGAGCGCCTGCAGAACAGTTCCGTATGCCGAAAGGGCGGGGCCGCCATATTCAGGAGTATCCGTGGACGCGGCGTCCCAGGCGGCCTTGGCTGTTTCCTTTGCCTCGACGAGAAGGTCCAACGCGCCATCGACGCCAGACAGCTCAGACAGGGCCGTCGCTAGGTTCGATAGATGTGCCGCATGATCGGGATGGTCTTCCGGGGATGCCGCAGCGACGGCTCGAAACTGGTTAACAGCATTGCGCAGCGACGCTGCATCATGAGTCTCCGAATAAGAGTTAACCAGCTCGATCGCGCGGTTCGTCTCATCCTGGAGCTCGTCACGCTCGGCCGCGCTTTCCGGTTCCGGGGTTGTGTCGGGCTCGGCCAGGCCGCCGCCACCTTCCGGAACACCGCGTGGATCGGTTTGGCTCACCGCTGCCAGGAGCGCTTGGGCGACAGCTCGGTCCGTCGCGACGGCATCGCCGGGCGCGGATGCACCTCTTAGCCAATGGAAGATGGCAAGCGCGAACACGTCATCAAAGTCGGTCGTCCAGTTGATTGACGGTGCTAGCTCCTCCGCCAAGCCCATCGAATGATCGCTGAGCAGCTTCGCTGGATTTCCTTCCAGCAGGGCCTTACTAATGCTGGCTCGCAGGGCCGCGAGAAGCTCGCTGCGCTCCAAGTGAGCTCCCAATGGTTGTATGCCGGGTAACGTTGGAGCATTGTGCGATACCCGAGGCACTGCTGTCGAGGCCGCAGCCCCGGTTGGGCGCTGATCAGGAGTTTAGAAATGGACGACGTTCGGGATCGCGTGGGGTTGCTGTGTGATCAACTGACGCGACACTCGATGGAGCAACTCATCCGCGATGCCGGGGCCGGTGAGGAACTGGGCGCACTCCGCGCGGTGCTGCGCAACGATCAGGACGCGGATGCCGACCGTCTCCGTGCACTGCTTGACGCCCTCGAGGACGCGTGCCTCAGGAGCGGCCTCAGCGGGGTCGCAAGCCGCCAGCAGGGCTATCGCCCCCTCCCCCCGGGCCTGTCGCCAAATAGCCAGCATGACCGCAACGGCAGCGCGCGGGCATGGGTATGCCCGCTGCGCAGGTGCGCCCGCGTTGTCCTGCCCGAGGAAGCCGCTGCGGACGTCCCGATCTGCGCGATGGGCAACGAGATGCAGATGAGTTCCTTTGAGCTGCCATGAACTCCTTCCTGGCGGAGATCGGCAAGAAGCTAGCCGACAGGTGGCTGGACTTGCTGATATTCCCGGGCTTGATCTGGGCAGGTGCTCTGACCGCAGGTATTCAGCTGGGCCAGGCGGACCCGTTCGATATCAGGCGGCTGGAGTCGTGGCTGAACCAGGTAGCGGCACAGCCTGCCGCTCACACGGCGGGCACTGTGCTACTCGTGAGCGGTGGCCTGCTCCTAGCGTCGGCTGCCGCGGGTCTTTGCGTGAGCGGGATCGGCTACGCCTTGCAGTGCCTATGGGCGCTCTCAGGGAGCGGCAGGCTGGCCCGGCACCTAGTGCGGATCCGGTCCCGGTGGTGGCAGCGGCGGACGGAAACGCTGCGCGCGGCGGTCGCGACAGCAACACACCCGGGCCTGCGCGATGAGGACAGGCCCACAGCGCTGGCAGCGGTCAGGGTCGCGGAACGTCACCGTGCCAAGCTGGGGAGTTCGCCCCCGGTGGCACCAACATGGATCGGTGAAAGGTTCCGACTGGCTGCCAACCATGTCTCTGACGCTTATGGCATTGACCCGGGGCTTGCGTGGCCGCGCTTGTGGGCGGTCTTGCCAGACAACATGCGAGCCGACCTGACGGCGGCCCAGGATGCATACGCAGGCGCCGCACGCCTCCTCGGATGGGGACTGGTTTACGCGGTGACCGGGGCGATCTGGTGGCCAGCGGTCATCGTGGGTGCCGTGGTTTCCGTTGGCGGATGGTGGCGGGCTAGGGGCACCGCCTCGATCGTCGCCGACCTGATCGAAACGGCGTTTGACCTGTATCTCGTCGACCTTTCCGAGAAGCTCAGAAGTTCTTCGGGGGAACGCATGACGCCGGCGTTGGGCCGGAAGCTGGCCCAACTCTTCGAGGGAAACCGCCTGACGGGCACTGAGCGCTGATCGTTCTCGAAGACGGACGGCCATGATCACGGCAACGACGGTCGCGGTGATCATGGGTGCGGTCGCTGTCCTGACTGGTGGACTGGGTGTATTAGGCGCTGCTAGCGTGGGCGTTGCACCTTCCGCCTAGCGCGGTTCCGCTTGTCAGTGACGTCCGTTTTCGCAGGCCTGCACAGCGCTTAGCGCCGTTGACCTGAAAAGCGGAAGGTCGACAGTTCGATCCTGTCCCTGACCACCAGTCTGAGCACGGTCAGTCAGCCCTCTCACTCGCGTGACCAGCGGAAATGAGAGGTTTCTGTGTCGCATGAACCCTTCCCGTTCTGGCTCTCTCACCCACGCAGAAGCCCCATTCCGGACAGGCTCACGGCCCTGGATGCGGGGGACGAGAGTAAAACTATGGCCGTCCCGGGGCGGCGCTTCCCGCAGCCCAAGCAGCTGGACGCCGGGCCGTTCGCGGCAGACATCGGATCGTTCCGGCTGCACCTGGCGGCCGAGGGGAAGGCGCCGGGGACGATCCGGAACTACACCGGGGCGGTGCGGTGGTTCGCCGCCGCCTACCTGCTCCTGGAAACCGGTAAGACCAGGTGGGAGCAGGTGGACAGGCAGGATATCGAGCGGTGGATGGTGTACCTGCTGGCCCGGTACAGCGCTGCGTATGCCAGCGTCCAGTACCGGGCTCTGCAGCAGTTCTTCAAGTGGTGGGCCGAGGAGGAGGAAGTTCCCGACCCGATGGCCAGGCTCCGTCCGCCGAAGGTCACCGAGAAGCCCGTGCCGGTTTTCACCAGCGTAGAACTTTCGGAACTCCAGAAGGCCTGCCAGGGCAAGACGTTCGCCGGCCGCCGCGACGCTGCGATCATCGCGGTGTTCCGGGCCACCGGCGTCCGGCTCGCCGAGCTGGCCGGGATCCGCTATGCGCCGGACGACCTCGCCCGCAACGACG
>Ga0302324_100006903_pt1 | contig 24284 bp, 19 predicted proteins | sample Palsa_T0_1_FD_201949 | JGI IMG/M metagenome (GOLD analysis project Ga0302324, IMG submission 201949) | Peat permafrost microbial communities from Stordalen Mire near Abisko, Sweden - Palsa_T0_1 | ecosystem: Environmental > Terrestrial > Soil > Palsa > Peat permafrost | place: Sweden: Abisko... | reverse complement strand
AGGGCAGACCACCGAGGCATTCTGGAATTCGATCCGTCATGCCCGCCCGCTCGCCGTCGGCCTCAACTGCGCCCTGGGCGCAACCCAGCTACGCCCCTACGTGCAGGAGCTGTCGCGCGTTGCGGATACCTACGTCTGCGCCTATCCGAACGCCGGCCTGCCCAATGCCTTCGGCGAGTACGACGAGACGCCCGAAGAGACCGCGACCATCCTGGATGAGTTCGCTGCTGCTGGACTTGTCAACATCGTCGGCGGGTGCTGCGGCACGACGCCACAGCACATCCGCTTGCTGCGCGCCGCGGTGCTCGCACATCCGCGGCGCACGGTGCCGGTGCTGCCCGTCAAGTGCCGCCTCGCCGGCCTCGAGGCACTCAATATCGGCGAGGGTTCACTGTTCGTGAATGTGGGTGAGCGCACCAATGTCACCGGCTCCGCCAAGTTCCGCAAGCTCATCGAGGCGGGTGACTATTCAACCGCGCTCGATGTAGCGCGCCAGCAGGTCGCCGGTGGCGCGCAGATGGTCGACGTCAACATGGACGAGGGCATGCTCGATTCGGAAGCCGCGATGACGCGCTTTCTGCACCTGATCGCCTCCGAGCCCGATATCGCGCGCGTGCCGATTATGATCGATTCGTCCAAATGGACGGTCATCGAAGCGGGCCTGAAGTGCGTGCAGGGCAAGCCCGTGGTCAATTCCATTAGCCTGAAGGAGGGCGAGGAGGCCTTCATCGCGCGTGCGCGCGAGGTACGCCGTTACGGCGCGGCCGTCGTCGTCATGGCCTTCGATGAGAGCGGCCAGGCGGACAGCATGGAGCGCAAGGTCGCGATCTGTGCGCGCACGTACAAACTGCTGACCGAGGTCGTCGGCTTTCCGGCCGAAGACATCATCTTCGATCCCAACATCTTTGCGATTGCCACGGGCATCGAGGAGCACAACGGCTATGCGGTTGGGTTCATCGAGGCGACGCGGCAGATCAAGCAGCAGCTGCCGCACGCGCTCGTGAGCGGCGGCGTCAGCAACGTGTCGTTCTCATTTCGCGGCAACGATGCGGTGCGCGAGGCAATGCACTCGGCGTTTCTCTATCACGCGATCCGCGCCGGCATGGACATGGGCATCGTAAATGCCGGACAGCTGGCGATCTATGAGGATATCGGCCCGGAGCTGCGCACCGCGGTCGAGGATGTCGTGCTCAATCGCCGCGAGGATGCGACCGAGCGGCTGCTCGAGATCGCCGCGCGCTACAAGGGCGAGGGTGGGACTAAGCGCCAGACCGACCTTGCATGGCGCAGCCTCCCCGTGGCCGAGCGGCTCTCGCACGCGCTCGTCAAGGGAATCGACGATTACATCAACGAGGATACCGAGGAGGCGCGCCTTGCGTATCCGGAGCCGCTGCACGTTATTGAAGGCCCGCTGATGGACGGCATGAACGTCGTCGGCGATCTGTTTGGCTCGGGCAAGATGTTTCTGCCGCAGGTCGTAAAGAGCGCGCGCGTCATGAAGCGCGCGGTCGCGTATCTTTTGCCCTTCATCGAGAAGTCAAAAGTCGGGCCGTCGCGCGCCAACGGCCGCATGGTGATCGCCACCGTGAAGGGCGACGTGCACGACATCGGCAAGAACATCGTGGGCGTCGTCCTGCAGTGTAATAACTTCGAAGTCATCGATCTTGGCGTGATGGTGCCGTACGACAAGATCCTCGAGACGGCGCGGCGCGAAGAAGTCGACTTCATCGGCCTCTCCGGGCTCATCACGCCCTCGCTCGATGAGATGGTGAACATCTCGCGGGAGATGCAGCGTCAGGGATTCACGATACCGCTGCTGATCGGCGGTGCCACGACCTCACCGACGCATACCTCGGTGAAGATCGCGCCCCATTACAAATCCGCGGTCGTGTACGTCAAAGATGCCTCGCGTGCCGTGGGTGTATGCCAGGCGCTTATCACGCCGGCGCAGCGCGAGGGCTTCCTCACGCAGAACAATGTCGATCATGAGCGTCGGCGCGAGCAGCATGCCAGCAAGAAGGTAAAAGCTCCGGAACTCACGCTCGTGCAGGCGCGCGCCAATCGCCGCCGGATCGATTGGGCCGCGCAGCCGCCCGTTGCGCCAACTGCGCCGGGGGTGCATTGCTTTGATCACTATCCGCTCGCCGATCTGCTGCCGTATATCGACTGGATGCCCTTCTTCAACGCCTGGGAGTTTACGGGCCGCTTTCCCGCGCTGCTCACCGATCCGGTAGTCGGGGAGGCCGCGAGCAACCTCTACGCCGATGCGCGCGAGATGCTGAAGCGCATTGTTGCGGAGCGCTGGCTGCGTGTGCGCGCGGTAGTAGGACTCTTTCCTGCGAACGCGCTCGGCGACGATGTCGAGGTGTACACCGATGAGCGGCGCGATCGCATCGCAACCACACTGTGTTTTCTGCGCCAGCAGAAGAATAAGGCGCCCGGATTGCCGCACGAGTGTCTGGCCGATTACATCGCGCCGAAGGAAAGCGGCGTGCCCGACTACGTCGGCGCGTTTGCCGTGACCGCCGGCATCGGCATCGAAGAGCACCTCGCCCGCTTCGAGCGTGAGCACGATGACTACTCGAGCATCGTGCTGAAGGCGCTCGCGGATCGGCTTGCCGAGGCGTGCGCCGAGCGCTTCCACCTGCGCGTGCGGCGCGAGCTGTGGGGCTACGCACCGGCGGAGTCTTTGAACAACGAGCAGCTGATCCACGAGGAGTATCGCGGAATTCGCCCGGCGCCGGGCTATCCCGCCTGTCCCGATCACACGGAGAAGGCGAAGCTCTGGAGCCTGCTCGATGTCGAGAACAACGCAGGTATCCGCCTCACGGAGTCGTTCGCAATGTACCCGGCTGCGGCGGTGAGCGGCTGGTACTTCGCCCATCCGCAGGCGCATTACTTCGGCGTCGGTAAGATTGACCGCGATCAGATCGTCGACTATGCGCGCCGCACCGGCATGACCGTGGGTGATGCCGAGCGCTGGCTCTCGCCAATCCTGGGATATGAGCCTGGCCCGTGAGGCGCTGCGCGCCCTGGCTACTGGCTCTGTTCCTGGGCGCCGATGCGCTTGCTGCGAACGCACCTGATCTGCTCGCGCACGGACGCTTCAGCCAGGTTGCGGTCTACCATCCGGCCCACGAATCCAAACAGTTCGTCCTGCTGCTCTCGGGCGCCGATGCGGATCGCGCCGATCTGAGCGCGGCCGCGCTCGCCCTCACTCAAGAGGGCGCGATGGTGGCGAGCGTCAAAACGCCCGAACTCATCGCGAGCCTCGAGGCGGATGGCGCCGGCTGCACTTCTGCCGACGGGGATCTGGAGAACCTGAGCCGCTACGTTCAGGCCTATTACCGCCTGCCGACCTACATGACCCCGATTCTCGTCGGCTACTCGCAGGGCGCAACTTTTGTCTACGCGATGCTCGCCCAGGCGCCCGCCGATCTCTTTGCGGGCGCTGTTTCGCTACGCTTTTGTCGCACGCTACCGCTGCGCCGTGCGCTTTGCCCGGGCACGCAGCTCAAGGCGGTACCACGCGCCGATGGGAAGGGGGTTGACCTTGCTCCCGCGTCGCACCTGCTGGTGCCCTGGATCGCCGTGCAGATTGAGGGCGACCAGGCCTGCGCGGCGCCGCTGACGCGGGATTTTGTCAGCGCGATTCCACATGCCGAGGAGACGTTGCTGCCGCAGGCCGGGCATGCCTGGCGGGCAAGCGCTACGTGGCTGCCCGAGCTTCTCGGCGCCTACCGGAAGGTCGCAGCGCAACGCATTCCCGAGGCCCCGCCCCCCGCCAGCCTCTCCGACCTGCCTCTCCTCGAAGAGCAAGCCCATGGTTCAGGGGACCTATTTGCCGTTTTTTTGTCGGGCGATGGCGGTTGGGCCGGCATCGACAAGAATATCGCTGCCGCGCTCGTGGCACGCGGCATCCCGGTCGCGGGTCTTGATTCGCTGCGCTATTTCTGGAGCGCGCGCACGCCGCAGGAACTGGCGGTCGATCTCGATCGCATTCTGCGCTATTACGCCTTTCACTGGAAAAAGCCGCGCGCACTGCTCATCGGCTACTCGCAGGGCGCGGACGTGCTGCCCTTTGCGATCAATCGCCTCTCCCCCCTCACACGGCGGCGCGTGGTGCTCGCTGCACTCCTCGGGCTCGATGAGCGGGCGGATTTTGAGTTTCATGTGACGAGCTGGGTGGTAAACGGCGCGACCGGATTGCCGGTGCGTCCGGAAGCGGCGCGCCTTGCCGTGCCGGCGCTGTGCATTTACGGCGACGACGATGCGGATAGCGTTTGTCCGCATCTGCAGGATCTTGGCCACTTGAAGATCGTGAAGCTCGCGGGCGGCCATCACTTCAATGGCGACTATGACGCGGTGGCTCAGGTCGTTCTGGGGGCGGCGGCCCTCCGTGCGCGACCAAATTGAGGTAATTGGCTTCGGCGAGCGTGCGCATCTGGCCGAGGATCCAGTCGCGCCGCTCGAGAACGTAGCGCGATGGCCGCTCGGCATGCAGCCGCTCGGGATTGGGTAGCACCGCAGCGAGCATTGCCGCATCGCTCGCCGTCAGCTGTGCGGCGGACACGTGGAAGAAAGTGTGCGCGGCCGCTTCTACCCCAAAGACTCCCGGGGCGAACTGCACCACATTGAGATAGATCTCGAGAATGCGTTGCTTCGGCCAGAGCGCCTCGAGCAGTACGGTGAACCACGCTTCGACTGCCTTGCGTAGATAGCTGCGGCCCGGCCAGAGAAAGAGATTCTTGGCGAGCTGCTGCGTAATCGTGCTCGCACCGTGCAGCCGTCCGCCTTCGGCGTTGTTGATCTCCGCGGCGTGGATCGAGCTGATGTCAAAGCCGTGGTGAAACGGGAATCGCTGATCCTCGGAGGCCATGACAGCAAGCGGCGCGGAGGAGCTGATGTGCGCATAGTCAACCCACTCGTAGTGCGTCTGATAATGCCGATCGGCGGCAGCGGATGCCGCGAGCCTCTCCTCCAGCATGAAGGCGCTTGTGGGGGGAGGCCACACGCGCAGCAGCAGCACCGCAAGCACCGACAGCCCAAGCGCCGCGAAGACAAGCGTACCCAGCCACTTGAGGAGCCGGCCCAGTGCTATGCCTCGGGGATGCGGCGCGCGGAAACGACGGTTACATCCTCGAGCGGCGCATCCTGGTACTGCTGGCGCGTGCCGGTGCGCACCGCCGCGATCTTGTCGATGACGTCAAGGCCGTCGACGACGCGGCCGAATACCGCGTAACCGAACTGCCCCTTCGAGTGATCGAGGAATGCATTGTCCTTGAGGTTGACGAAGAACTGCGAGGTGGCGCTGTTGACGTCGTTAGTGCGTGCCATGGAGAGCGTGCCGCGCGTGTTTTTGAGGCCGTTTGTGGCCTCGTTGGCGATCGGCGCGCGGGTCTTCTTGGTTTGCATCCCTGCCGTAAGGCCGCCGCCTTGAATGACGAAGCCGGGGACCACACGGTGAAAGATCGTGCCGTCAAAGTGCTGATCGTCGACGTAGCGCAGAAAATTCTCCGCGGAAATCGGCGCGTCTTTATCAAAGAGTTCGACGGTGAAGTCGCCAAGCGTAGTGCTGAAACGGACCATGGATGCCTCAGGCGGTAGGTGATTGGGAATCGCCCCATCGGGCTTCGACCATGCGCGCATAACCGGCAAGATCGCGCCGCGAGGTTACGTGACGGAAGCCGCGCACGACAAGCTCCCGCGCCACCTCCTGTGCCTGCGTCGCGCCGTGCTCAAGCAAGAGCCAGCCACCGCGCACGAGATGCTCGGGCGCAAGACGGATGATGTGGCGCAGATCGGCGAGCGCATCCCCGTCGGGACTCAAGGCAACGCGCGGTTCGTACGACAGCGGCGGCTCATTCAGAAGAGGATCATCCGCGGCGACGTAGGGCGGATTGGCAACGATGAGATCAAAGCAACGCTCCCCAAGCGGCTCGAACCACGAGCCCGTGAGAAACTCCACCCGCGTCAGATCCATGCTGCGCGCGTTCTGTCGCGCAAGGGTGAGCGCGGGTTCGCTCACATCGGTGGCAGTGATCTGCCAGGCCGGCCGCTCGCGCGCGAGCGCGAGTGCAATGGCCCCCGAGCCCGTGCCAAGATCGAGCACCCGCGTGAGTGCCGTACTCGCACGCGCCAGTGCCCGCTCGACCAGCAGCTCGGTTTCCGGTCGTGGTACGAGCACCGCGGGGCTCACCGCAAGCTCAAGCGACCAGAACTCCTTGGCGCCGATGATGTAGGCGATGGGCTCACCCATTGCGCGCTGCTCGATGAGCCTCTGGTAGGTGCTTTGTTCTGCCGCGCTGCGCTCCTCGTCGCCATGCGATTGCAGGTGTGCGCGGCGCACACCGAGTGCGTGCGCGAGCAATACTTGGGCATCGAGCTGCGGCGATTGCGATACCTGCTCCAGGGCGCGCGTTGCGGCCTGCAGTAGCTGCCGGATTGCGAGATTTGCGGGCATAGACCTTAGTATTGTCCCATGTCGCAGCGCCTGTACCCTCCCGCACGCCCGCAATCGATCGGCGCAATCCTCGATACGGCGTTCCAGATCTTTGGCGCCTCGCTGCTGCGCGTTCTGCCGTATGGAATATTGCTCGGCCTGAGCGCACGGCTCGCAGATCTCTACAACCTGGCAACGGGGCGCGCCGTAGGGCGTGGTGCTCCGCATGATTTACGTTGGTGGGTCACCTACACGCTCGGCGTAGTTGTGCAGATGCTCCTGTGGGCGGCGCTGCTGCAGCGCCAGCGTGCGGTTGCGCAGGGCGAGGCGAGCACCATGCGCGCGGAGCTCGCGCTCTCGCTGCGACGGCTGCCCGCCATGGTTGGCATGGCGGTCCTCATTCTGCTCGCCGTCGCCGGGGGCACCCTCTGCCTGGTGCTGCCCGGCGTATATCTTGCGGTTGCGCTCGTGATGGCGCAGCCGACGCTCATACTCGAGGGCCGTGGGCCCATCGAGGCGATGCGGCTCAGCGTGCAGCTGGTGCGCGGCTCGTGGTGGCGGACCTTCCTTATTTATTTGGTCGCGGTTGTCATCGTGTTCGTGTTCTACGTGCTCGTCATCGTAATTCTGGGAATTCTCTACCAGTTTATGCGCCGCGCGGATGTCGCCTTCGTGGGGGCGACGGCAGTCGTTCTGATCAGCGCGTTGAGCGTCTTCAGCTTTCCCTTCATTGGGGCGACGACGCTTGCGATGTTTGGCGACCTTCACGTGCGCCGGGCTCTTCGCACGCCCCCGCAGGCCTGACAAAGATGATCTCTCGCCTTCGCGTTCTATGCATCGTCGTATGGGCACTCCTTGCGGCGCCAGGCGCCTGCGCTGCAACTACCGATGCGCTTTCCGCCATCGATGCCTGCACGGAAAATCTGCAGGGCGAGGATCGGGTCGCCGTGCGCTGCCCGCAGCTTGCCCAAGCTCTCAAGGCGAATGATTGGGCAGCGTGGCTGCCTGCGGAGTGGCAGGATCAATATGAGGATTTGTCGGCGCGCAGCCTGGCCGCGCTGCGCATGAGTGTGGCGCGCGAGCTTGCACTGCGCACTTCAAGAAACGCGCCGCCGCTTGCACTCTTGCGTCCGATCCTCGCGAATCTCGAAAGCCGCAATGAACGCGCGCCGCGTACCTGGTGGGAGCGCCTGCGCAACTGGTTGCGAGGGCTCGCGGAACCTTCGCCCGCCGCCGATGGCGAATCTCATTGGTATGCGCGTCTCATCGGTCACGCCCAACTCTCCGCGGTGCTGCTGCGCTGGCTCGCCTACGCGACGCTCGCGCTCGTCGTGACGCTTGCCGCGTGGATCGTGTTTGCCGAATGGCGCGCGGCGCGATCGGGGCATGTCGGCACCGCCCGCGACGACAGCGCAGCACCGCGTTCGCCGGTGACGTGCTCCGATGTGCACTGGCAGGATATCGAGGCCGCTCCTTCCGAGGAGCGATTGCGAATACTGTTCGCGCTAATCATTGCGCGCTTGACAGCGGCGCGGCGCCTGCCGGGCGCCGGTGCGCTCACCGTGCGACAGCTCGCCCGTTTGGCCGAGCTTGCCGATGTAGATGATCGCGAGAGGCTCGCTGAAGTTGCGTTCGCCGCCGAGCGAGAGCGCTTTGCCAAAGAGGCGCCAAGCTCCGCGACTCTTGCGCATGCGCTTGCGCGCGGCCGCGAGTTGCTCGAGAGCCTCGGCGAGCCGCTCGCCGATCCGAACAGCTATCGGGCCCTCACGTGAGGTACCGGCTCGTCACACTCGCCTGTGCGCTCGGCGCGCTCGTCCTCTTTACGATTCTCTTCGTGCAACCGCAGAGCGGCTTTGACATTCGCAGAAGCGTCCCGCGGCCAACCATGGTGGAGGAGCGCGCTAACGGCTACTACGCGGCGGCCACGTGGCTGCGCGCGGCCGACGTGCGCGTCGAATCCCTGCGCGAGCGCATCGATACCCTACCGATACGCGCGTATCTGCCGGTCAGGGGTAACGTGCTCCTGATCACGCTGCCCGGCACTGACACCTACAAACTCGCAGAGACCCGGGCGCTGCAAAACTGGGTGCGCAACGGCAATACGCTGCTCATTCTCGCCGCGCTCGCGGACAATCCCGATTGGGCACGGGTCGCAGGAGGAGTGGGCGTCGGAGATTTGAAGGTGCTCTCGGGAATCGACTTCGACCCGCGCGCGGCGGGCGCGCAACAGAACCGCGCCTCCGTGGCGTTGTTGCCGAACCATGTGCACGCCTACTTCTCGGGGGTGCAGCGCGCGCTTGCCAGCGCGCCGCCCTCGGCGCAGCTATGGACGGCCCGCATTCCGTACGACAGCTACCTCTTGTCTCTCGCGCATGGGGAGGAGAGTGGCCAGACGCTGATGTGGACGCGCCCCGTTGGCGAAGGTCGCATTGTCGTGTGCGCACTGGGATCGCTCTTCACCGACGACGCTCTGGGCCATGCGGACAACGCGCGTCTGCTCTCCAACATCGTCAGCGCGAGCCTCGGCCGCCAAGGCGCCGTGATCTTTGACGATTATCACCAGGGCTTAAGTTCGACGTATGACCCCGAGAAGTTTTACGCCGACCCACGACTGCATCTGACGGCGCTCGTGCTCCTCCTCGTATGGCTCGCTTGGGTGCTCGGCGCGACGCCTCTGCGGGTACCGGTCGTGCGCCTGGCGGCGCCGCGGGAGGCGGACCTCGTGCGCGCACACGGCGCATTTTTAGCGCGTGTGCTACCGCGCAATCTCGCGGTGCAGCGCCTGTTTGAGCATTTTTTCCGGCGCACCGGCGTGCGCACCGACTCCTCCCAGGTGGACCCCTGGCAGCAGCTGCGCGCTTTGGCACATGTGAGCGATGCGCAGGTCGGGGAGCTGCGGCGCTCTTACGAGCGCAGTCTCACGGGCTCGCATGTGGCGCTCGTGCCTCTCTACAATCTCATGCGTCGCATCGAGGGACAGACGCCATGAGTGGCTCCATAGAACAATTTCATTCGGAACTGGCGCATGAGCTCGCGCGCGTGGTCGTGGGGGCGGAGGCGGCCGTACGCGCGCTCACCATTGCGCTCATCGCCCGCGGTCATGTCCTGGTACAGGGCGTGCCGGGCCTCGGCAAGACGCTGCTGGCGAAGACCCTTGCCCATGTGCTCGGCGGGGACTTCAAGCGCATCCAGGGCACTCCGGATCTCATGCCGAGCGACATCATCGGCGTGCACATATTTGATGAACGCGAGCGCGGGTTTACGTTTCGTCCCGGCCCGCTCTTTGCCGACGTGGTGCTGGTGGACGAAATCAACCGTGCCGGGCCCAAGACCCAGGCGGCGTTGCTGGAGGCGATGGGCGAGCGCCAGGTGAGTGTCGACCGAGCGGTGTTTGAGCTGCCCCCGGACTTTCTGGTGCTGGCGACACAAAACCCGCGCGAGTTCGAGGGCACCTACCCCCTGCCGGAGTCGCAGCTCGACCGCTTCATGCTGCGCATTGATGTCGACTACCCCGAGCGCGCGGCCGAGACCGAGGTTCTGCAGCGCTACGGCGCTGGCGAGCCTGCGACCTCTTCATTTGCCGCACTCAGCCGTATCGATCGGGGCGTTCTTGCGGCCGCGCGTGCGCAACTCTCGCAGATTCATGTCGCTGCGGGGCTCTATGAGTACGTGTTGAATCTTGCGCAAGGCTCGCGCGAGCACGCACGGCTGCTGCTTGGCCTCTCAACTCGCGGAGCGCTCGCGCTGCTGCGCGCTGCACGCATCGCCGCAGGCATGCGCGGCGCCGACTTCGTCACGCCGGATGATGTCAAGGAGGTTGCCGTGCAGGTGATGGCGCACCGCCTGGTGCTAAGCCCCGAGGCCGTGCTCGACGGGCAATCAGACCGTGACGTCGTGTGTGCGCTGCTTGCCGAAACGGCTGTGCCGCGCTGAAGGGCGCATGCATCTTTCGGAGCGCTCGCACGTCCTGATCGTCGCCTCCGCGGTGCTCGCCATCATTGGCCTATGGTCGAATGAGCCGCAGCTCGGACTTCTGTGGTGCTGGCCCGCCGCCGTGCTGCTTGCCGGTCTTGCCTGGGAGGGGCTACTGATGCGACGCCTCGGGCTCAGCGCCGATGTGGCAGCCGCGCCCCGCGCGTTGCTGGGGCGCGCGCAAGAGGCTGCCTTCGAATTTCGCAACGCATCGCGCCGCCGCGTGCGTATGGAGTATGCGCCGGCGATGCCGCCCGGATTTGAGCCGCTCTCGAGCGTGCGCGCGCTTACGGTTCCCGCCGATAGCACTGCGCGCGATCCATTTACACTAAGTGCGGTACGGCTCGGGCCGCAGAGTTGGCCGGCGTTGCCGGTGCGCTGCCTCGGCGCGGGAGGACTTGCTTGGTGGGCACGCGAACTGCCGGTGGGGCGCATCATCGATGTCGCGCCCGATTCCATGACGGTCATGCGCGCACGACCACACGGCCATCGCATGGGGCTGCGCTCGCGGCGCGCGCTCGGCGCCGGCTCTGAGCTCTATCAGTTGCGCGCCTACGCGCCTGGGGACCCGCTCGCCTGCATCGACTGGAAGGCAACCGCGCGCAACGGCGCGCTCATTACACGCGAGTACAACGAGGATCAGCATCTCGACATTCTGATCGCGATCGACGCAGGTCGTTCAAGTCGCGTGCGCGCCGGACGTCTTGACCGCTTGGGCCTGTACGCCAACATCGCTGCGCGCTTTGCGCGCATCGCTACCCCCAACGATGACCGCGTCGGCCTCATCGTGTATGCCGAGCGAGTGCTTGCCGTGTGCGCGCCCGCGCGCGGTTTGCGGGCAGTTGCACACTTGCATGAGGCGCTTACAGGGCTTGATGTTCGGCCGGCCGAATCCGATCCGGTCGCCGCGGCGCTGCATATCCGCGCCGTCCTTAAGCACCGCACTCTTATTATTATGCTCACGGACCTCGACGATGCGGCGGCGGACGCCCCGCTTGCGCGCGCGATAGCGCTGCTGTCGCCTCCGCATCTTGTGGTGGTTGCTGCGGTGCAAGGTCCCGAGATCCAGCACCTCGCGCGCCAGAGCGCGCACGACTGGCGCGATCCGTGGGTGGCGCTTGCGGCGCTCGAGCATGAGAGGCGTTTCGAGTCGCGCCGCCTGCAGCTGCAGCGGCTCGGCACATCGGTGGTCGCCACTACCGAGCAGGCGCTGCAGCAGGCGGTTTTTGCCGAGTACGGGCGGCTGCGGCGCCGGCGGCGTGTGTGAGTCTTCAGGTAACGACGGGCTCGGTGCGGCGCGCGCCATGAAAGAGCCAGCCGCGCAGCAGGGCTAGCATGAAGATCCAATAGCCGACGCCAATGCAGACGCGCATCGTGAAGTTGAAGCGCGGATCGGGCGAAATGTAGCCTTCAATGAGACCGGTCCCGACGAGCAGCAGCGCACAGGCGAATAGCAACTTCCCCGACTTCAGCGCCGCCGCTCGAAAGGCATCCGCGCGCCGCGGCGTATTGGGCCGGATCAACGCATCACCCACCGCCGCGCCGGCGGCTCCCGAGAGGCACAGCGCCGAGATCTCCACCCAGCCGTGGGCCATCACAAACTCGAACAGTTCCCCATCCAGGCCGTGCTGCGCTGTAAAGGCGAATACGGCTCCGAGCGTGAGGCCATTCAGTCCGACGATATAGAAAGTCCCAAGCCCAAACAGGAACCCTGCGCAGTAGGCGAACACGCTGACGACGATGTTATTCGTCAGGATTTGCAGCGACAGTACCGAGGAGGGCACGACGTTGAGCAGGCTGTGTGTCCATAATTCCCCGCGCTCCACCGTCGCAATTAATTCCGGCGAGGCAAATAGGCGAATGAGCGCCGGGTAGGTGTGAACCATCCAGCCCCCGGTCAACACGCTCACCACAAAGAGGAGCGCGACCCAGAGGATGTATGGCTGCAACCAGCGCACAACCGCGGGCAGCTGGTCGCGAAAGAAACTGACGAACGCGGCTAGGGCGTTCCAGCTGCCGTGATACAGCGTGGCATGCGCTCGTGCGTACGCACCTTCGAGATACTCGCGCTCCGCGCTCCCGGGAGCTCGGCGGCGCGCGCGTTCAAGATCATGCGCGAGCAGACGATAATCATCGACGATCTGATTGGCGTCGGCCGCATCGAGGGCGCGACCGCGCCCCAGGCGGTGCGCGCGCTCGTCCGCTGCCGCCCACAGCATCGCGCGCTCGCCGGACTGTGTGGGCAGATGGGCGTCGCGATCGTCGTAGACGAGCAGGGTGCCTGCCGCCAGGTCGCCGATGCGTACGTGATCGGTGCTGAATATCGAACTCAGCAGGCCGACGCCGTACATGAGAGGCAGGCTATCGACCACGCGGAATAAGTTGCGCACCAGAAGCGCACCCGTGCCGGCCGTTGCGCCATCGCGCGCCACGATGACTACCGATGCGAGGCGCTTGCCCGGCGTACGACCGCGCATGAGCACTTCGAGGACGATGTGGTAGAGAAAGAAAATTACGAGCGCTGGTCCCACCACGAACGTGAACCAGATCGCCCCCGCATCGTCCGGGGGCCTGAGGGTTAAGTGCCGGTTGTAAATGGAAGCCGCCAGCGCATACCAGGCCAGCGCCAGAATCGCGCGAAATGCGAAGTCAATGAGGAAGGCAAAGGCGCGCGCGCCAGGGCCGGCAACGGCCAGCGCCACGTCGACACCGCTCACGCTATCGACGAGCAGACTCATTCGGCCGCCGCGAGCTCCTCCGCTCGATGCTCGCGCTGTAGTGCGCCGATGAGTTCATCGAGCGCGCCGTTCATGATGTCGGCGAGTTTGTAGAGCGTCAGGTTGATGCGGTGGTCGGTGACGCGCCCCTGCGGGAAGTTGTAGGTCCTGATGCGCTCGGAGCGGTCGCCGCTGCCGATCTGCAAACGCCGGGTCTGCGCTCGTTCGGTATCCTGCTTCGCCTGCTCCGCGGCGAGAAGGCGCGCCTTCAGCAACGACATGGCACGCGAGCGATTCTTATGTTGAGAGCGCTCGTCCTGGCACTCGACGACGATCCCGCTCGGCAGGTGTGTAATGCGCACGGCGGAGTCGGTCTTGTTGACATGCTGGCCGCCGGCGCCTGAGGCCCGATACGTGTCTACCCGCAGATCCGCCGGATTGATCTGGATCTCCTCGACCTCCTCGAGCTCGGGCAAGATCGCCACCGTGCAGGCGGAGGTGTGGATGCGGCCCTGCGCCTCGGTGGCCGGAACACGCTGGACACGATGGGTACCGGACTCAAACTTGAAGAGGGCGAAGACACCCCGGCCCGCAATGCGGCTGACGACCTCCTTGTAGCCGCCATGCTCGCCGGGACTTTCACTCAATACCTCGACGGTGAAGCCCTTCGACTCGGCGTAGCGCGCGTACATGCGCAAAAGGTCGCCGGCAAAGAGCGCCGCCTCATCGCCCCCGGTGCCGGCGCGGATCTCGAGAAATATGTTGTGCTCGTCGCGTGGGTCGGCCGGGATGAGAAGCTGCAGCAGCGCCGGCTCTGCGTGCGCAATCCCCTGCTCGGCGGCGAGTACCTCCTCCTCCGCCAAGGTCCGCATGGAAGCATCCGCATCGCTGCGCAGTTCCTGCGCCGCGCTCAATTCGCGCTCGAGATTGCGAAAGCGGCTGTACTGCTCCGCAAGGGGCTGCAGGCGCGCGTATTCCATCGATAACTCGCGGAATTGCTGCGAACCGCCGGCCACTTCGGGCGCAGCAAGCAACCGCCCGACCTCCTCGAAGCGGTCGGTCAACCTTTCAATGCGCTGACGAATTGATTCCTTCATATGTATAGGTGGCGCAGGTCTGCGGTGCGCGCCCCGGCTGGACACTTTATAGTGACTTCCATGAGTCGGCATGCGATCAATGTGAGTGCAGTCATGATGGCGGGGGCGCTGCTGGCGATGGCTGCTTGCTCGCCACCGCGACCGGAGCCGGCGGTGACCGAGGTCAGGCGCGACCCGAATACCCTCACGCTCTTGGCCGAGGTCGCTCTCGAGCGCGGCGACTGCAGGGCGGCCTCCGAGGACTACGCCGCCGCAGCTCTGCAGAGTCCCGCCGCCATTGCACACCGGGCAAGCGATGTGGGTCTTGGCTGTGACAACCTGCCCTCGGCCTGGCAGGCCGTCCAACGCTGGCGCACGCTTGCGCCGACGGATGTCGACGCGGCTACCACCTACGCGGCCGTGGCAATCAAGCTGTACAAGATCGCCCCCGCAGTGGCTGCGGCAAAGACCGTCGTGCAAGCCGGCGGCAGCAATCCGGATGCACGCATCGGTCAGCTTGCGAGCACGCTCCTTGAGGAGGCAGAGGCGCCGGCGGTGCTGGCGGTGATGAGCTCTGCGGTGGGCGAGAAGAGTTCGCCTGAAGTGCTGGTGCTGCTTGCGCAGCTTTCACTGCAGGCTTACGACCCGGAGCGCGCCGAGCACTATGCGCACCAGGCGCTCGGCGCCGAGCCCGGCCTAAAGGCGGCCAAGCAGATCCTCGCGCGCGTGTATGTCATGCGCGGCGATGCGAGCCAGGCTATCGCGACGGCGACCGAGGTCATGACGAGTGACCCGAAAAACGACCAGTTCGAACTGGCAGACATCCTCGTGGCTCTTGATCACCGAGAGGAGGCTCGGGCTGAGCTTGAGCGGCTGCGCACCGTCAAAGCTGCGCCAGCCAACGAGATCGATCAGCGCCTCGCGCTACTGGCTTTTCAGGAAGGCGACCTGCCCGAGGCGCAACGACGCTTCTCAGGTCTTGCTGCACATGGCGATGTGGGTGAGGGCGTCATTCTTTATCTCGCCGATATCGCCGCGCGCCAAGGCGACACGGCAGCGGCTCTCGCGGGCTATCGGCAACTTGAAAACTCCCAGCTTGCCGTGACGGCGCGCACGCGCGCGGCCGCCATTTTGCTGCCGGACAATCGTGCCGCGGCGTTTGCGCTGCTCGATGACTACACCGTGGCGCATCCGGAGCAGGGCTTCGAGCTCACGCTCACCAAAGTGCATCTGCTCTCCGAGCAGGGCGAGATGGATGCCGGACTGGCGCTGCTGCAGGCGGCGCTCGAACGCCACCCGGACCATCCCGCACTCGAGTATGAGCGCGCCGTGCTGCTTGAACGCTCCGGGGCGGTGAAGGAGTCGATCGAGGCGCTCGATCACCTGCTGAGCGAGCGCCCCGACGATCCGACGCTGCTGAATGCACTCGGCTATACGCTCGCAGATCACAACGAGCAGTTGCCTCGCGCCGAGAAACTCATCAGGCGCGCGCTCATCTCTTCGCCCGACAACCCCGCCGTGCTTGACAGCTTGGGCTGGGTGCGCTTCCGGCGCGGCGATGCGCGCGGTGCGACGCCGCCGCTCGAGCACGCCTATACGATTAGCCAGGATGGCGACATCGCCGCGCATCTCGGTGAGGTACTCTGGCACCGGGGCGAGGAATCGCAGGCGCGCAAGCTGTGGGCCGCAGCGCTTGCGCGCGATCCAGACTCGGCGCTCGTGAAGAGCACAATGACGCGGCTTTTGCCGCAGCCACAGCCATGAGCTCGCGCGCACTCGTTGCGCTCATCGCGCTGAGCGCACTCGTGTGCGGCTGCCGCACGCTGCCCGCGCCGAGCACCACGGCCGCGCTGTCATGGGAGGAGCGCCGCGTACAACTTCAAGGGCGTGATCATTTCCAGATCAGTGGTCGAGTGGCGGTGGCGGCGGCCCAGGAAGGCTTTACCGCGCAGCTGCATTGGGTGCAGGCCGGCACGCAGTCGCGCCTCGCGCTCGATGGTCCGCTCGGTGTCGGCGGATTGCGCGTGATCGCCGACGGCACGGCACTGAGTGTCGTGAACGCGCGTGGCGAGCGGCTCGACAGCGAGGCTGCAAGCACTGATCTCAGGACGCATCTTGGATTCGATGCGCCACTTGCCAGTCTGCGCTTCTGGATTCTCGGCGTGCCCAATCCCGCCAGCCCCGCGGTGGAAGTCGTCGATGTGGCGCAACGGCTCACGAGCTTGCAGCAGGATGACTGGCAGATCGAATACGCCGACTACGTGGCCGTAAAGGGCGAATGGCTGCCGGGGCGCATGACGTTGCGGCGCGCCGACGTGCGCGTGCGCCTCATTGTCGATCATTGGGATTCGTTGAGCTCCTGAGACGCGCGCATGGCTGACGCGGCGGTTGAAACGCTCTGGCCTGCTCCGGCAAAGCTCAATCTTTTTCTCCACGTTACAGGTCGTCGCGCGGATGGCTACCACGATCTGCAGACGCTTTTTCAGCTCATTGATTTGTGCGACAGCATTGGCATCACGCTGCGCGCCGATGGTCAAATCGTTCGCGTCGCCGGACCCGAGCAAGTCGCACCGGAGGATGATCTCGTGGTGCGCGCCGCGCGCGCGCTCAAGCGATCGAGTGCCACGCCCCTAGGGGCTTCGCTGCGAATTGTCAAACGCATCCCCTTGGGGGCCGGGCTCGGGGGCGGCAGCTCGGATGCGGCGACAACGCTGCTGGCGCTGAACCGGCTCTGGGGGTGCGACCTGGCACCTGCGAAGCTTGCTGAGCTGGGGTTCGCCCTGGGGGCGGATGTGCCGGTTTTCCTCGGCGGTTCATCGGCTTGGGCGCAGGGGCGGGGAGAGAGACTCACGCCCGTCGAACTTCCGTTACGATGGTATCTCGTGATCCGTCCTGGCGTGTCGGTGAGCACGGCGGAGATCTTCCAGGCCCCTGAATTGACACGAAATTCCCCGCTTATCACAATACGCGGCTTTTTCGAGTCGGGTGGTCACAACGATTGCGAGAGCGTGGTTTGTGCGCGTTACCCGGAAGTTCGCGCAGCGCTCGAATGGCTCTCGCAATCGGCACCGGCGCATCTCACCGGCACGGGTTCGAGCATCTTCGCAGCATTTGCAAGCGAGGCTGCTGTCCGGGAGGTGGCGGCACGTGTGCCGCAGCGCTGGACGGGATTTGTCGCGCGAGGGTTGAATACTTCGCCGGTGCACGAGCGACTTTGCTGGGGTGTCGCCAAGTGGTAAGGCAGCGGGTTTTGATCCCGCCATACGGAGGTTCGAATCCTTCCACCCCAGCCATGATGCAACAACGGGCGCGATGGGCGCTCACGGAGAGATGAAGCGGTGAAGGCAAGCGACACACTTGCAATCTTTGCGGGCAACGCCAACCCGGCGCTGGCGCATGACATCGCGCGTTATTTGACGACGCCGCTGGGGCGCGCCTCCGTGGGCCGCTTCAGCGACGGCGAAGTAAACATTGAGATCATGGAGAACGTGCGCGAGCGCGATGTCTTCATTGTGCAGCCGACCTGTCCGCCCGCCAACGACAGCCTGATGGAACTGCTCGTCATGGTGGATGCGTGCCGGCGCGCCTCCGCGGCGCGCATCACTGCGGTGGTGCCGTACTTTGGCTACGGGCGCCAGGATCGGCGGCCGCGAGCGACGCGCTCGGCGATTACCGCCAAGCTCGTCGCCAACATGATCTCCAGCGCAGGTGTGAGTCGCCTGCTGACTATCGATCTGCACGCCGATCAGATCCAGGGATTCTTTGATATCCCGGTTGACAACGTGTACGCCTCGCCGGTGCTGCTCGGTGATGCGTGGAAGCAGGGACATAAGAACGTCGTCATTGTGTCACCCGATGTCGGTGGCGTGGTGCGGGCGCGCGCGTTCGCCAAGCGCCTCGACGATGCGGAGCTCGCCATCATTGACAAGCGGCGGCCGCGGCCCAACGAATCAAAGGTCATGAACATCATCGGTGAGGTGAGCGGCAAGACCTGCATGTTGATCGACGACATGGTCGATACGGCCGGCACGCTGGTGCGCGCCGCGGAGGCGCTGAAGGATGAGGGCGCAACGCGCGTGATCGCCTATATCACGCACCCCGTGCTCTCGGGAGATGCGGTCGGGAGGATCGCCGACTCGGCGCTCGATGAGCTCATCGTCACCGACACGATCCCGCTGTCGGATGCGGCGAAGCAGTGCGGCCGCATCCGCCAGCTTTCGGTTGCCGCGCTGCTGGCCGAGACAATCCGGCGCATCCGCGATGAGGAATCGGTGAGCTCGCTCTACGTAGATTAGTTTTCTAGGTGATGCCCCTTGGTCGCGGGGTGGCGTCAAAATTGCAACTTCAGATTGGAGAAGATCATGCGTGTTTCATTTACCTTCGGCGCGGATCCGCGCGGGATGCAAGGCAAAGGTGCGAGCCGCCGCCTGCGTCACGCCGGCAAGGTGCCAGCCATTCTTTACGGCGGTCCGTCAGGCCCGCAGGCCCTCGTGCTGGATCAGCAGAATCTGCTGACGATGATCGACAGCGAGAAGTTCTACTCCTCGATCGTGCGCATCAACGTCGATGGCAAACCCCAGGAAGCCATCATCAAGGACGTGCAGATGCACCCGTCGCGCCACGCGGTGGTGCACGTTGATCTGCAGCGCGTGGTGGAGAACGAGAAAATTCGGCTGCGGCTGCCGATTCATTTCAAGGGCGAGGCCGCATCACCGGGCGTCAAATCGCAGGGTGGCATCGTCTCGCACATGCGTGCGGACGTTGAAGTGGTCTGCCTGCCGAAGGATCTGCCAGAGTTTCTGGAGCTGGATCTGTCCGCCATGAACTTGAACGACACGCTGTTCCTGTCCGATATTCCCCTGCCGCCAGGAGTTGTGGTTCCCGATCTCGGACATGGACGCAATGCACCGGTGGTTTCGATCCATAGCCCGCGCGCTGCCGAGCCCGAACCTGTGGCTGCGGAGGCCGCTGCTGTCGCTGCGGTTCCAGGTGCCGAGGGTGCTGCTGCTCCGGCCGCCGCCGGTGCGGCGCCTGCTGCTGCCGAGGGCAAAGCTGAAGGAAAGAAGGAGGAGAAGAAGGAAGCTGTGCCTGCCAAGAAGGAGGGCGGCAAGAAGTAGCGCGCAGGCTCAGTCATGCCGGGCCTGTCGCTCAAGCTCACCATTGGCCTCGGCAATCCCGGCGAGGAGTACGCGCGCTCGCGGCATAACGCGGGGTTTGCGTTTGTGGACGAATTGGCGCGCCGCTACGGCGGCGCGTTTCATTTTGAGTCCCGCCATCAGGGCGAACTTGCCCGCATCAAGATCGACGCCACGGAGCTGTGGTTGCTAAAGCCCATGACATTCATGAATCGCAGCGGCGGTGCCGCGCAAAGTGTTGCCGCCTTCTACAAGACGCCGGCATCCGAAGTACTCGTCGCTTACGACGACCTTGATTTGCCCGCAGGCGTTGCAAGGTTGCGCGAGGGCGGCGGCGCGGGCGGCCACAATGGGATGCGCGACGTGATTGCGCAGCTGGGAGCGGATTTCTGGCGGCTGCGCTTGGGCATCGGGCATCCCGGCGAGCGCGACAAAGTATTGGGATATGTGCTTGCTCGTCCGACCGCGGAGGACGATGCGCGTATTCGTCAAGGGATCACTGACGCTGCCGACGCGATGCCGCTGCTACTGACGCAAGGGCCGCAGCAAGCCATGCATCGCCTGCACACGAGCCGCGAGAGCGACTGATGGCCATCAAATGCGGGATCGTCGGCTTGCCCAATGTTGGTAAGTCCACACTTTTCAATGCGCTCACGCGGGCGCAGATCGCTGCGGAGAACTATCCCTTCTGCACGATCGATCCGAACGTCGGTGTCGTGCCCGTGCCAGATCCGCGCCTTGAGCAGCTTGCCAGCATCGCGAAGCCGGAAAAGATTCTACCGACGACTGTGGAATTCGTTGACATTGCCGGGCTCGTCGCCGGCGCCTCGCAGGGCGAGGGTCTTGGCAACCAGTTCCTGGCGCACATCCGCGAAGTGGATGCGATTGCCCACGTCGTACGTGCTTTCGACAGTACGGATGTGATTCATGTCGCCGGCATCATCGACCCGCTGTCTGATATCGACACCATCGATACTGAGCTTGCGCTTGCCGATCTCACCACGGCTGAAAAGGCGCTCGATCGCGCGGCGAAGGCTGCCAAGAGCGCCGATAAGGAGGCGCTGCGCCGCAAGACGCTCTTCGAGCGGGTAAGAGAGCATTTGAATGCCGGCCGATCGGTGCGCTCCATGAATCTCGCGGACGAGGAGCGGCGCGAGCTGCGTGATCTGCACCTTTTGACGGCAAAACCTGTCATGTATGTGGCGAATGTCGCCGAGGGTGGATTCAACAACAATCCATATCTCGACGCGATCGAGCGGCGTGCAGCTGACGAAGGCGCCGTTGCGGTGGCCGTTTGCGCCGCGATCGAAGCGGAGATCGCGCAGCTGGATGAGTCCGACCGCGCCGCGTTTCTCGCCGAGCTCGGAGTTAGCGAACCCGGCTTGAATCGCGTCATACGCGCAGCCTATCGGCTGCTCGGCCTGCAAACCTTTTTCACAGCAGGCCCGAAAGAAGTTCGCGCGTGGACCGTTCGCTCCGGGAGCACTGCGCCGCAGGCGGCAGGTGTGATTCATACGGACTTCGAACGTGGCTTCATTCGCGCGGAGGTGATCGCCTTTGCCGATTACATCGGCGGCAAAGGCGAGGCGGGGGCGCGCGACGCGGGCAAGCTGCGCCTGGAAGGCAAGGAATACGTTGTGCACGAGGGCGACGTCATGCACTTTCGATTCAACGTTTAGGTGCGAATGCACCTATCGTTTGACGACCTTTTCCATAACGCTGTAATCGCCTAGAGTTGGCGCATTTGCTGGCGCAGCGGCGTGCGCTCTGTCGTTCGGCATCTTCCTAAATGCGAGTACGAGCAAACCGTATCCGGACAAAAAATTGTGTAGGAGGAGCTCGGGAGGACGCCCTAGACAAGCTTCGTAAAAGACTTAAGAGCCTACCGATCGCAAACGGCTTTATTCGAAGGTGAGGCCCAACAACCACTACCGCAACGACATTTTTGGAGCCGGGCACAAAGTCCATTACGGCGGTGTACCCCGGGAACGCTTCGTTCTCCACCAACACTTCTCAGCCGCTGGACCAAGTGATCAACCCGGCCCCGAGCACGGCCCACTGACCTCGGCACTCACTGGCACATCGCAGGGCGAGGGACCCGGTAATCCCTGGCGCGCGTCCGCGAAGTGGATGCTATCGCCGACGTCATTCGGTGACGACCGCATTCCCTGACGGCTTGCGCAAGATCAGAAGCTCCAGCGCACGCCGCCAAAGACGGCGAAGGGCATGGCTGGACTTTGGAAGCGATTGTCGACACCGGGTCCGTTGGTAACTGCGCCGGGCGGAATTCCGGGGGCGCCGATGCCAGTGGGATCGCTGTAGAGACCAAACGTCGTGTAGCGGTAATTAAAGACGTTGTCGATCATGCCGTACACATCAAAGTGCTTCGTGATGTGCACGGTCGAATGCAGGTTAAAGACATGGTAGCCAGGTAGCTCTGGATTCTGGTTCGACTCGTCGCCTTTGTAGAAAGAATCACTGACGAACACGAGCGAGGCACCGACCGTCCACTGCGGCAATACCGCGAAATCCAACCCAAGCTTGACGCGGTCCTTGGGGATCAGCGGTAGCTCATCGCCGGGCTCGACATGGATGTTACCGTTGGCGTCTGCAAAAGGATTATTGGGAGAATTGAGCACCAGAGGCGATAGAAACGTCGCATCAACGTAGCTGTAGTTGAGGTAAGCCGACCATCGGCTGCTTTGATATGTGAGATTGCCTTCAAGTCCCTGGCGGCGTGTCTGGCCGATGTTCTGAAAAAAGCCGGTGGAGACCGAGGTTGAGATGCCGTAGATATCGTCGTCGAGGATCGTATGAAAGCCGCTCAGGTTCCACGCGAACTGTCCGGGCAAGTTGGCCTCTGGCAAAGAGAAGCGACCTCGAAGCCCGGCCTCATACGTATGAGCTATAACTTGCCTCAGCGTGGGCGGATCTCCCGCGAGGTTAGTGGGCAGCAAGCACGGCAGCAGCGGATTGGAACACTCGATCTCGCTTGCATCGGGCGCGCGATTGTTCTCCGAGAAGCCCGCATAGGCGGTCAGTGCTGGCGTTATCTTGTACGTACCACCAATTGCCGGATTGAAGTGATCGAAGCGATCGTTGCCGTCGAGATTGGTGCCCAGCAGATCGTGCAAAAACAGCTGCGCACCGTTGTAGCGGCCACTGGCGGTGACCGAAAGCTGCGAAGTGACATCAAAGGTGTCGGTAGCATACACGCCATAGTACCTGTTGGCCGCGGTCAAGCTCGTCGGGGTGCCGCCAAAGGGAGAGCTTTCCGGAGTTACGACAAAATATGGCGACGGCAGAACCGTGAGCTGGGGATTAATAACGCCGAGCTGCGCGGCCGAGTAGAAGTTGACGTGGCCGATATCGGCGCTCGAGCCAACCGTAAACTGATTGTTGTGTCCAAACAGTGAGTACCTGCCCGTGAGCTGCAGCGAGCCGCCCACCGTCTGGGTGCCTATCAGTTCAACATCGTTTTCGCCGATGAACTTGGCCCCGCCATCGGAGATATCGGGTATTTGCTTGCCGAAGGAATCTTCGATGGGCGTCAAGCCGTCCGATTGGCACATGATCGCGGTGTTCTGCGGCGGCATACACTCTTCGTAATCTGTGGTGTTCCCATTGGCGACCGTCTGCGTGTAGTGACGATAGTAGACGACGCCTTGCATCGAAAGATTTTCGTTAGGCGCATAAGTGCTGTTGGCCGTGATGAAATCCAACCGATTGAGATTATCCTGGGGTCCCGTAAAAATTAATCCCGGGCTGATTGCCAGCGACTGGACCGGCGCTGCGCCTTGTCCAAAGAGGCGATCGTCCGCGTGAGTATAGGTAACGTCAAAGGTCCACTGGTCGTTGCGCGCACCCAAATCGCCATAAAACTGTCGCAGCTTGTCTGCCGCGAAGACGCGCCATCCCAACATGTTGAGATCGCGCGCGGCGACGTAGATTCCAATATTGTCGTTGCTCGCGCCGAACTGCGCTTCACCCGATCGCTGGGCAAAGGAACCTCCAGAGTACTCGACGTCGCCCCCCGGATTGGTAAAGCCGTTCTTCATAGTGAGTGATACGGCGCCGCCGAGCGCATTTAGACCGTAGACGGGATTCGAGCTGACAACATCCAATCGATTGATCGCGATATCCGGGAAGAAGTCCCAATTGACGGCATCGCCAAACGCCTCATTTATCCGCACTCCGTTTTGGTAGACCGCAAGACCTTGCGGTGTGCCTAATACAGGGGACGCTTCAAAACCGCGAACGAGGAGGTCTGGCTGAAATGGGTCCGCCAGCGTGTCGTTTATGTTGACGCTGGCGAGCTGTGTTTCGAGCGCACCAAGCACATCGGCGGTCCCGCTCTTAGCTAAATCGCTGGCCGTCAGAGTTTGTACATTGCCTGGAACTTTGTCGATGTCGATTGCAGCGCCAGGCAACGGCGTCGTGCCGATGACAACGACCTGTGCAACTTTGGGATTCGCGTCCAGCGAAGTCGCGCTATCTGGCGTCGTTGTCGTTTGGGCGAAGCAAGTGCCGCAGGTGAGTGTTAGTAGTCCGGCACATATTCCGAGCTTGTGATTCGCACGCATCGCTCTGCGCCTCCCTAAAATCTTTTTTGATTTGTTGCAACGCTTGGATTCCGCATGGCAGAGGAGCAAGCGGGTACGTGGAGACGATATCGCAAAAGGGTTGGGAGATTTTCCTGATCACCGTCCAGGAAGTGTCAATATACGGCGAGATTTTTTCCCGAGTAGGATAGAGATTACCTGGAGATCCAGATCGCTCGGGGAGGGGGGCGCCTGCTGTTCCGTGAATGCGAGCAAAATGCGTAGCTTTCTGTAGCCCACGCGGCAGACAATGAAGATTGGCCTTAGAGCGAAAGCGGGTGGCGATCAGACGTATGCAATTCGGCCGTTTGCGTTGACGGCATACTCAGATAGTGAACGGC
>Ga0302324_100006900_pt1 | contig 24295 bp, 21 predicted proteins | sample Palsa_T0_1_FD_201949 | JGI IMG/M metagenome (GOLD analysis project Ga0302324, IMG submission 201949) | Peat permafrost microbial communities from Stordalen Mire near Abisko, Sweden - Palsa_T0_1 | ecosystem: Environmental > Terrestrial > Soil > Palsa > Peat permafrost | place: Sweden: Abisko... | reverse complement strand
ATTGATATTAAAAAGGGATTGCCCCGCCTCCGGGAAGCCTGGATACTGGATAGAAAGGATGTCGAACGTCTGAAGGAAGTTTCTTCCGGCTACGGCCAGCAACGAAGGGTTGACGTTTCCCTGGATCTCCTGCGCTTCGATCACATTCAAAAACCATTGCGCGCAAAAGAGAATTCAAACGTTACGCAAATGCACTATGCCAAAAAAGGAATCATTACGCCGGAAATGGAATACATATCCATCCGGGAAAATCAGCGAACAGATTCGTTGAAGTACACGTTGAACGGCCAGTATGAATTCTTAGCCAAGCAGCATGCAGGTCAGAATTTTGGAGCCAATACCCCGAAGGGGCTGATCACTCCTGAATTTGTAAGATCAGAAGTAGCGGCGGGTCGTGCGATTATTCCCAGCAATATCAATCATCCGGAATTGGAACCGATGATCATCGGAAGGAATTTCCTGGTCAAGATCAACGCCAATATTGGCAACAGTGCGGTGAGCAGCAGCATTGAGGAAGAAGTTGAAAAATCGGTATGGGCCTGCCGGTGGGGTGCCGATACAATCATGGATTTATCTACCGGAAAAAATATTCACGAGACTCGGGAATGGATTATCCGCAATTCTCCTGTTCCGATTGGGACCGTTCCGATTTATCAGGCTCTGGAAAAGGTGAACGGGAGACCCGAGGAACTTACCTGGGAGATTTACCGGGATACGATCATCGAGCAGGCTGAGCAGGGCGTTGATTATTTCACTGTTCATGCAGGTGTTTTGCTGAGGTATATTCCGTTGACCGCCAAACGTCTTACCGGAATTGTTTCCCGCGGTGGTTCCATTATGGCGAAGTGGTGTTTGGCCCATCACAAGGAGAGCTTCCTTTATACCCATTTTGAAGAATTGTGTGAGATCATGAAATGCTATGATGTTGCTTTTTCACTCGGTGATGGTTTACGTCCGGGCTCCATTGCGGATGCCAACGACGAAGCCCAGTTTGCCGAATTGAAAACACAGGGCGAGCTTACTAAAATCGCCTGGAGACACGATGTACAAGTAATGAATGAAGGCCCGGGTCATGTGCCCATGCACCTCATTAAAGAAAACATGGAGAAACAACTGGCGTATTGCGGGGAAGCTCCTTTCTATACCCTGGGACCATTGACGACTGATATTGCTCCCGGGTATGATCATATAACTTCGGCAATTGGTGCAGCCATGATCGGCTGGTATGGAACCGCCATGCTTTGTTATGTGACACCGAAAGAGCATTTAGGATTGCCCAATAAAAAAGATGTAAAAGACGGAGTAATTACCTACAAGATAGCGGCGCATGCGGCTGATTTGGCAAAAGGCCATCCCGGAACGCAATACAGAGACAACGCGCTTAGTAAGGCTCGGTTTGAATTCAGGTGGGAAGATCAATTCAATCTGGCTCTGGACCCGGACACGGCCCGTGAATTTCACGACGAGACATTACCGGCCGATGGTGCTAAGATCGCCCATTTTTGTTCCATGTGCGGACCCAAGTTTTGTTCGATGCAGATCACGCAGGAGATTCGCGATTTTGCTGAGAAAGGCATGCAGGAAAAATCAGCTGAGTTTTTGGAGCAGGGGAAGGAGATTTATTCATAAATGATCGTGGTTATTTCTCATCCCACGGCGGTAGTGAGTGAAGCTGCACGTATGAATGCTTTATTTGAGGAAGGACTTGACGTACTCCACCTGCGAAAACCAACGGCGACTAAGGATGAGCTAAAGTTCCTGATGGAAAAGATAGAACCAAAGTACCACCGTCAAATTGCACTGCATGAGCATCACGAACTTGCCGATGAATTTCATACAGGACGGCTGCATTTTAATGAATTCAATAGGAATAAAATGAACGAATCAGAGTGGCTTTCATTGAAAAATAAGGGCACCATTTTGTCGACCTCCATTCACCAGGCCTCGGAGTATGGCAACCTATCCGGGCTGTTTGACTATACTTTTTTTGGTCCTGTCTTCGACAGTATTTCCAAAAGAGGGTATACCTCTTCCTGGACCCACGGATTTGTTTTTCCGGTGCGACCCGGCGGCCCGAAAGTGATCGCTATCGGAGGCATTGATAGCACGACTGCTCCCATGAGCAGATCCATGAAGTTTGATGGCGTTGCTGCACTGGGTGCCATATGGCAGGATCCGGAGAGAAGCATTAAGGAGTTTAAAGCGTTGCGAAAAGCATGGGAGCAGACCGACCTTTAGTTTTAAGCATTGCCGGGTTCGATCCCAGCGGAGGAGCCGGTTTGCTGGCGGATATTAAAACGATGGAAGAGCACAAAGTCTACGGCTTGGGAGTGACTACCGCCCAAACGCTGCAAACTGAACTGGATTTTTTTACCATCCGCTGGGAGAACGTAACAGACATTCTAAAATCGGTGGATATCCTCCTCGCGCATTACCCGGTCAGGGCTGCAAAAATTGGAATTGTGGAAAGTATGGACGTGTTAGAGAAGATTGTTTCACGTATTCACGAAAAAGACAAACAGGTCAAAATTGTTATTGACCCGGTTGTTGCCTCCAGCAGTGGCTTCAGTTTCCGGAATGGAAAAATGGATGAAGAATTGGTGCATGGCATTCTGCGGAAATCGCACCTGATAACGCCCAACTACGATGAAGTTACTTCGTTGGCATCTTTTCCCGATCCTAAAGCGGCGGCACAGCAACTTGCCGAATTCTGCCCTGTGCTCTTAAAAGGGGGACACAACACCGGGGAAGTTGGAGTAGATTATTTGTACACGAGCGACAGCGTTAAAAAAATAATGTCGGGATCGGAAAAAGTGTATTCAAAACATGGCTCGGGCTGCGTACTCTCTGCAGCCATTGCCTCTAATTTTGCCTTAGGTTTTGATTTAGCTGTGGCATGTATTCAGGCCAAAAAATACACGGAGCAATTTCTAGCAAGTAACACAACGCTATTGGGGTATCATCATGTATAGCCGATTGCAATATATATCGCAAGGGACTACGGCGGCGATGCAATTGATGAATATCCGGGAGGCTCTTGATGCCGGAGTTAACTGGATCCAATTGCGTTTTAAAGAGGCGGAAGTAGCCACAGTAAGTTCGTTGGCGGAGATGGTAAAAACGATGTGCTCCAAATACGCAGCCACTCTTATTGTCAATGACTATCCGGACATCGTCAACGTGGTGGACGCAGAGGGCGTGCATTTGGGGCTGACCGATCTACCTGTTGCTGAAGCCCGGAAAATAGTCGGGCGTGATAAAATTATCGGTGGCACGGCCAACTCCTTACAGGACGTTATGCGGCGGGCAGACGAGGGTTGCAGCTACATTGGCCTTGGACCCCTCCGCTTTACCGAAACGAAAGCCCAGCTAAGCCCCGTTTTGGGATTCGAAGGATACCAGAAAATTATGAGCGAATTTAGACAGCTCCGGAAGCAATTTCCGGTTTACGCTATCGGGGGCATAGTACTGGAAGACGTCGCACACCTTCTGGTGACCGGTGTCTATGGCGTGGCGGTGTCGGCTGCGATGACGAATCACCCCAATAAGAAATTACTACTTCAACAATTGAATACACAGCTCTATGGCACTGCTGACAATAGCCGATAAAACATTTCAATCTCGCTTATTCTTAGGAACGGGTAAATTCGGATCCGCGGATCAGATGGAAAGTGCTGTACTGGCATCTGCTGCCGAAATGGTGACCGTAGCCCTCAAACGAGTGGACCTGGAAAACGAGACGGACTCACTGCTGGTTCATTTACAACATCCGCACATCCAGTTGTTACCCAACACGTCCGGCGCACGAAATGCCAAAGAGGCCGTACTTGCCGCTCAACTGGCGCGGGAAGCCCTGGAAACCCATTGGATAAAATTGGAGATTCATCCCGATCCGAAATACCTGATGCCCGATCCTATCGAAACGTTGAACGCTACCGAAGCGTTGGCGGGTCTGGGTTTTGTGGTATTGCCTTATGTACACGCCGATCCCGTCTTGTGCAAACGCCTCGAAGACGTGGGGACAGCAGCCGTTATGCCGTTGGGATCACCGATTGGCAGCAATAAGGGATTAAAGACCATTGACTTTTTGCAAATAATCCTGGAGCAAAGCCGTGTACCCGTGATCATCGATGCCGGAATTGGATCACCCTCGGATGCGGCTTTAGCCATGGAGATGGGTGCGGATGCCGTTTTGGTAAATACGGCTATAGCCGTAGCGGGTAATCCCGTACAAATGGCGACGGCATTTAAACTCGCAGTTGAGGCCGGCCGCATCGCCTTCGAAAGCAGGCTGGCGAATAAAGTACACTATGCCGTTGCGTCGAGTCCGTTAACCGGTTTTTTGCATGAATAGCTTTAGCTCTCTTTTTGACCTATACACCTGGAAGGATGTGGAGGCCTCCATTCAGCGTAAATCCAACAGAGACGTTGAAGTTGCGTTAGCCACTTCGCATAGATCACTGGAAGATTTTAAAGCGTTAATTTCTCCCGCCGCTGCACCTTACCTGGAGCACATGGCGCAGCTGAGTCATCAACTGACAAAAAAACGGTTTGGCAAAACCATCCAGATGTTTGCGCCGATGTATCTAAGCAATGAGTGCAACAACATTTGTACCTATTGCGGCTTTAGTTTCGATAATAAAATTGTGCGCAAGACGTTGACCGCTGACGAAATTGTGAAAGAGATTGGAGTTATCAAACGCATGGGATTTAATCATATTTTGCTGGTGACCGGGGAATCCAATCATCTGGTAAACGTGGATTACTTTATCCGGGCGATCAATATCATAAAGCCCCATTTTGCGAACATCGCCATAGAGGTACAACCCCTTGAGAAACACGATTATGATCTTTTGAAACAGTCTGGAATTTATTCTGTTTTAGTGTACCAGGAGACTTACCATAAAGAACGGTACAAGACCTATCACTTGAAGGGCAAAAAATCCAATTTCTATTATCGCCTGGAGACACCTGACCGGATCGGGCGTGCGGGTATGCATAAAATAGGTTTAGGAGTGCTTCTTGGATTGTCAGACTGGCGTACCGATTCATTTTTTTGTGCTCTCCATCTGGACTATTTGCAAAAGACATATTGGCAAACAAAATACTCAATGTCCTTTCCCCGAATACGGCCTGCCGAAGGTGTTGACCTATCCGATTACGGGATTGAGGACAAAGAACTGGTCCAGTTGATCTGTGCGTACCGGCTGTTCAGTGAAGATGTCGAGATTTCCATTTCCACCCGGGAGCCTCAATCGTTTCGGAACAATTTAATTAAACTGGGAACAACGTCAATGAGCGCTGGCTCAAAAACGAACCCCGGAGGGTACAGTGTTGATGAACGCTCGCTGGAACAGTTTGAAGTAGGCGATGAACGCACACCGCAACAGGTCGCTTCAAGTATCGCCGATGTCGGGTACGAAGCAGTTTGGAAAGACTGGGATAGGGTGTTTTAGGGCACCAACTTTTTCACGGCTACGTGCCAATAAGCAAACAGCGCGGCGAGACGTTCTTGTTCTTTCATTCCACGTACGTTAAATTCGGTATCGAATAAAGCGGTAATTTAGGACGATATTCCATCACACAAAAGATATGAGAAATGGCTATGGCATTTGTCTTTTCTTTTTGGTCGCAACATCCGCGTCTGCCCAAACCCAGCCACCGGCAAGTATTCCTAATAAAGGCGAGGCAAACTCCTCTGTGGCTAATACAGCATCCCAATTTAATCCTGAACGGTTTCAGGAAAAAGTCTATCTGCAGACAGACAAACCGTATTATGCAACCGGTGAAACGATATGGTTCAGCGGTTATATGAATTACAGGACTCCGGGGATGCGAGACACTTTAAGCAAGGTGCTGTATGTCGATTTATTGAATCCGCTGCATCTCCCGGTCAGATCATTAGTACTTCCCATCGACAGTGGAATGATAACGGGTAGTTTTAGTATTCCGGAGGACACCGGGCCCGGTGCGTATACCATTCGTGCCTACACGAACTGGATGAGAAATTACGGCGTGTACGAATTTTTCTATAAAGCACTACCCATTCTCAACCCGTGGGATAAACTCTCTGCGAGGGCTCCGGAATTGCGGGATTTTGGTGCCCCGGTGAAAATTACCCTCGATCAACCCGGTTATCACAAAAGAGAAGAGGTTAAGATGAAGATCACTCTGCTCGGGGAAGACAGGAATCTGAAGGCGAGCCTCTCCCTATCAGTAACCGATGAAACCCGGGTGGTTCCGGTGGAAGGCGCCCGAACCATCATCAATAACTATTACATGGCAAATGGGCTTCCTCAGGGAATGCTGCCGGTGTTCAAGTACCCCATTGAAAGAGGAATACGTTTTGAAGGAACCTATTATTATAAGCCAGGTAAAGTAAGGAAGACAAAGCTTACCATTGTGCAGGGGGATTTACAGAATATCTACCAGGAAACAACGGATGAAAAAGGTTATTTCTCAATTCCGAATTTGCAATTTTACGACAGTTTAAAATTTGCGGTTCAACCAGCCAGCGGAAAAGTAGTGCTTGTATACAGAGATCTTCCGGCACCTCCATCCCGAATGCCCCGTTATACTGTCGTTCAAAAGGCCATTGATTCGTTCAATACGGTGCTTTTAAAGCCGGTTGATGTCAAAGCCTCCCGACCCGAATCTCACTACTTAAATCCATATGGCAGACCCGACTTCTACCTGAAAGGCGAAACCATGGAATTGTACTCAAGCATTGCCGAGGCCATTGTGGCCAAACTCCTGGGTTACCAATTCACATCCAGCAATGGCCATTGGTATCTGATTTCGGTGAGGGGGGGTGGAGAACCGGTACTTTATATTGATAACTCACAGATGTTCGGTGAAACGGTAGGTGACCAACTATTTGCGTTGAATCCTTCCGTTATTGACCACGTTGAAGTAAACGGAATGATCAGTTCGGCACTGGGAGCAAATGGGTCCAACGGAGCAATTTACGTTTATCGAAAGCGCGGAAGCAGGGATGATTTTAAGCCGCTACCTGTTTTTAAGATCAGGGGGTTTGACAAGCCCGCTACGTTCCAATCTCCTGTATATCCGGGCACCCAGGCAGCCACCGAAGATCACCGGTCGACCCTTTACTGGAATCCGAAAGTCAATCTGACTTCTTCCAAAAATACGGTTGATCTTTCATTCTTCACTTCCGATCAGACAGGTAAATACAGGGTAATTGTGGAGGGTGTTAACCAAAAGGGTACTCCTTTCCGATTGGAAACAGAAATCGTCGTGAATGAGTAAGTTCAGGAAATTTGGCCATTCATTACTCCGTCAGATCTTGTCCTGCGCCGCCTTTATCAGCAATGTATTTCTCATCCGCGGTTTAAGAACCCGGAAGATGTAGTGACCTGGCTCGGCGCCGTGCAGGCCCAGGATTATTTGGGTGCTCTTTGGGCGGTGGGTCTTCGCTTGCCCAATGGAGTTGAGACCGATATTGAGCAGGCTCTTGCCAACCGAAAGATCATCCGCACTTGGCCCATGCGCGGGACTTTGCATTTTGTTCCTTCAGTTGATGCAACGTGGATGCTAGAACTGATGACTCCCCGTAGTATTGCAAAAAACGCGCGGCGACTGAAAAAAGAATTCAATCTCGACGAAAAAATATTCGCACGCTGCAGAAGAATTTTGATAAAAGCGCTTCAGGGAGGCAATCGCTTATCGCGGAATGCTATGTATGAGACGCTGGAAGCTGCCCATATTAATGCTGCGGGCCAGCGTGGACTTCATATTCTTTGGCGACTGGCGCAGGAAGGGCTCATTTGTTTCGGGCCGCGGGAAGGCAGGCAACAAACTTTGTTTTGCTCGACGAATGGATACCCAAAAGGCGGACGCTCTCCCGCGACGAGGCATTGGCCGAACTAACCCGACGCTACTTTACCGGGCATGGTCCGGCAACCGTTGAGGATCTTATTTGGTGGTCGGGACTGGCAAGTCTTGATGCCAAAGCGGGTCTTGACATGGTGAAATCGAATCTTGTTTATGAGAAGATTAATGATCACGTATATTGGATGTCACCGGCTGCGCTGACATCGCCCCCAAAAACCTCCTCGAAGGTTTATCTGCTGCCGAACTTCGATGAATTTATGATTGGTTATTCCGATCGCTCAGCCTCGCTTGACCTTCAACGCACGGATCAGCTTGTTGATCATGGTCATGGAATATTTAGTGCGATCATTGTTATCCGTGGAAAGATATTAGGAACCTGGAGGCGGAGTTTCATAAAGAATAAAGTCTGCCTGGAAGCAAAAGCTTTTGATTCTTTTAGCAAAGGCCAATGTGAGGCGTTACGGGCAGCCGCCGGGCGGTACGGCAAATTCCTGGGTATGGAGGTTGTGGTAATGACACGATGATCCGGTGAAGGAACTTTGAAGGTCATAACCCAGGAGCTAGATTTAGACTATTATAAAACGTATACTATTATGTCGTCACAGAAAACAATCAATCAATTTTCAAAGGTCAATCATGATACCGGTTTTGGCGTTAATGCCAATGGATATGGAGGGCGATTCATTAACCGGGACGGCACATTTAATCTTCGTCGCGAGGGAACTCCGTTTTGGGAACGGTTTAATGTTTACCAGGTCATGATTAGCTTGCCAACCTGGAAATTTATTGGCTGGATTGCCATCTTTTTCATTATCGGAAACCTGTTGTTTACTTCGGTGTATGTGTTGCTCGGTTCTGAAGAGCTCCAGGGAGTGCTGGCCAAGGATAGCTGGGGAAGGTTTAAAGAACTCTACTTCTTCAGTACGCAAACCTTTACAACGGTGGGGTATGGCCGCATAAATCCCATCGGAGACGGAGCCAATCTTGTCGCGTCGTTAGAGGCCATGGTCGGCTTGCTATCCTTTGCATTGGCTACCGGTTTGTTTTATGGGAAATTCTCCCGCCCCCGGGCCCACCTCGTCTTCAGCGATCATGCACTTATTTCTCCCTACCGGGGTGGCACCGCGTTGATGTTCCGATTCGCCGGGTATAAAGAGCGCCACGCCCTATCGGATGTGGAAGTCCAGGTGAACATTGCTATGCAGGTAAATGAAAATGGACATCAGGAGTATAAATTCTATGACCTTTCCCTGGAGCGTAGAAAAATCGACAATCTCCCCATGAACTGGACGGTTGTTCACCCCATTAATGAAACGAGTCCGCTGCTCGGATTTTCGGAGGAAGACCTGAAAAATGCAGATGTTGAATTATATGTTTCCATCCGTGGTTTTGATGATGTATATGCCAATCTTGTCCTGAAGCGAACTTCTTACACCTACGACGAAATAAAATTCAACCGGAAATTTGTGCCCATGTATCGGGAAAGTGAAAATGGCCGCACGACGATCCTTGAATTGCAAAAATTGAATGAATACTTACCAGTGTAAATGACAGATCGCTTCGCAAATTATTACCTTTAAAAATACAGGTTTTGTCACTTTGTCAAAAAACCAATTTGTTGAAGAAGTCTATTGGCTAATAGCGGACCAAAACTTTCAGAGGGTATCTGGCTCATTTGGGAGTAACATAACAGTAGGATTATTGACTATTTGAATACGACAATACCATGCGCGTCGCACTGAGAATTATTTATTGTATGGCGTTGGCGATGCTCTGTTCATGTCACAAATTGAGTGACCTTACGCAAAGCCCCGAACTTACTCCGTTAGAACAGGGATTCAAAACCTCCGCCATGATAGGATATTGTGCTTCGCTGGCGAATACCGCATTTAGCGGCCAGGCCTTACCGGCCAATGTCTCGTTTAGTCAAAGCTCTGCCGAGGGGTATAGTAGTTCCGGAATAGTCCATGTTCAGGTTACTCAAACTACGCCGTTGCCTTTTAACAATTCGGTGGGAGACCTCTATATAGCAGGTCTCTGGGATGGAGTGAACGGAGGCGTAATCTCGATTGTCTTTGGCAACATAAACGTTATTACCTCGCAGATAAAAATTTACGGTATTTATGCAGTTCCGGTCACACAGGATATGGTCACTGGAACCATCAACACGGTCTTTGCACAGGAAGATATTATTTTAGGGCAGGGGTCGGATACGTTGTTGGATTTAAGTCTTTCGAAACCCAAATTTGATACGGATCTAACGCGGCTGAATAGCAGTTATCCCACGGATGTTTTTACGGCCGTAAAGCAAAGCGTTTGGTTCATTTCGATCAATCCCAACAACACGCCGTCGAATATCTATGACGACATCTTGACGGTCAACGGCGGCGGTCAGATTGTTCAAGTCACCAGTACTTCAGAAGGCGTGCTGTACAATGCTATGATCCAGACTCAGTTTTCGTATGCGACATGCCCCTTGAATCCGCTGGGGGGAATCGGGTTTGTTCAGAATATTGAAGCCTCCGGATCGTCCGTTGATTTGGGAAACATAACGCTTGATTTTCATAATACCTGCGATGGCAAAGCGTTGGTTGAATTAGCCACAGGAAAATATCTTGCCTCCACCGGTCAGAATATCGATCTCAACTGGAACTGACCACTCATCAATTTTATAGTACTCGCTGAGGGCAAATTTGCTTTCTTTATTTCCGGATTCCCTTTTTGAACCATTCAATTGTTTACGTATATGAGAAAATTTTCCGCATCCTTCTTGACTACTCTGATTTTTTCGTGTTGTCTTTCTGTTTTTGCCCAGAAGCCGGATCCGGTTGTGGAGGGGATCGTCAAAGAAGCCACCGAAAATTCTCAATTGGAAAAGTTAGCGCATGAATTGTTGGATGGGATCGGTCCGCGGTTGGTCGGTACACCCCAGATGCAACAAGCCAATGATTGGGCGGTAGGCACTTACTCGGGCTGGGGAATATCGGCCAGAAATGAAAAATGGGGCGAATGGCGCGGATGGGAAAGAGGGGCGTCTCATATCGACATGGTGTTTCCCCGGATCAAATCGTTGGAGGGGATGCAATTGGCGTGGAGCCCCAGCACGGGAGGTAGGGCGATTACCGCCGAGGTTATCATTATTCCGGATCTGGCCGATTCGATTGCCTTTCAAAAATGGTTACCGGAAACAAAAGGGAAGTTCGTTCTCATCTCCATGAATCAACCTACCGGAAGGCCGGATTACAATTGGGAAGAATTCGGCACCAAAGAATCGGTTGAAAAAATGAAAACAGCAAGGACTGCTCAAACCGACGCCTGGACTGACCGCATCAAGAAGACGGGCTGTACTTCTAAAACGTTGCCGGTGGCCCTGGAAAAAGCGGGTGCTGTGGGTATTGTGATGTCCAACTGGTCTAAAGGCTTTGGAGTGGATAAGATCTTTGGAGCTTACACAAAAAAAATTCCCACCGTCGATATTTCGCTGGAAGACTATGGTCTCGTTTACCGTCTGACCGAATCAGGAACGAAAGTCAGGCTCAGCGTGAGTACGGATTCCAAAGAGAGGGGTATTGTTCCCGTCTTCAACACGTTGGCCGAAATAAAAGGAATAGAAAAACCGGACGAATACGTGATGCTCTCGGCCCATTTTGATTCCTGGGATGGGGGCACCGGAGCTACCGACAATGGGACAGGTACACTGACCATGATGGAGGCGATGCGCATTTTGAAAAAGATATACCCTAATCCCAAGAGAACGATCCTTGTGGGTCATTGGGGAAGTGAGGAAGAAGGATTAAACGGGTCGAGGGCTTTTGTTGAGGATCATCCTGAAATTATTCAAAACCTTCAGGTTCTTTTTAACCAGGACAACGGAACGGGAAGAGTCACCAGTATTTCCGGTCAGGGCTTTTTGAATTCGTACGACTACATCGGGCGATGGCTATCCAAAGTTCCGGAATCCATTCGGAAATTTATCACAGAAAGCAAATATCCGGGAACTCCGGGTGGAGGAGGTTCCGATTTTGCGTCGTTTGTAGCTGTAGGAGCTCCGGCTTTTTCGCTGAGTTCGTTGAATTGGTCTTACGGAACCTACACCTGGCACACCAATCGCGATACGTATGACAAGGTTGTATTTGATGATGTCCGTAACAACGCGATTCTCACGGCCATTCTGGTTTATATAGCTAGCGAAGATCCGGCGAAAACTTCCCGCGAGAAGAGTGTGCTCCCCATCAATTCAAAAACCGGCGAACCAGGAACTTGGCCGGAGCAGAAAAAGGCAATACGCAAGGGAGGAGTGGATTGAGGGTTAGTTGTTAGTTGATCGTTGTTGGTTGCTCGTTTAATGTTTTATTCTCGTTCATCGAACTCAACAATTCATAACTCATCACTTACCATTCGAAACTACATCAAAATCTTCCTTTTCCCTCAAAGTTGTTCCAGTGCCATCCACCGCAATTGCCCTTTTATCTTTACCTTTTTCGATAATTACTTTTTTCATGTTGATTTCTTTGGATACCCGCCCAAGGTTGCGTCACTGGCCGATCAGATAATATTTCAGGTCGGGTCACTCATTCTTCAGCCTTTACAGGATTTTCAAGGGCGGCTCTGCGATCATCTTAACGATTTTATTGTCCTTTTGCAAATCCTGAGTAATTTTACGCGAATAAGATCACCCAATTAAAAGATTATTTATGATAGGATTTTTTGAACATCAATATCTTTCGTATAAGAAGAACCACATTAAGAATCTGCTAGCCCTCGCCAAAGCCGATGGCTCGGTACATGAGAAGGAACAAAAAATGCTGTTCAAGATTGGCAAGCGATATGGGTTGAAAGATCATCAGGTGCAGGCGCTTATCGATAGCCATGAGAAATTCCAGATCAATGTACCTGATAATCACGAAGACAAAATGAATATCCTCTATGACCTCGTGTTGATGGTCTATGCCGACGGGGTAATTGCAAAAAAGGAAATTACTTTTTGCGAAAATGTAGTTAAGAAATTTGAGATGAAAAAGGAAGTCGTCCATTGGCTTCTTCATGAAGTTTTTGATAAAGGGACTCCACCCGATCCGGAGGAATGGAATGAACTGAAAAAGGTGGCAAAAGAGAGATTCATCCTTAATTAAAGTTCACTCATTTCATGTGAAGCGATAGCGTGTTCAGGATGCCTCCATGCCTTGTAAAAATGATAAAACGGTATCATTATTGCTTCGTTCTGTTGTCCCGTTATAATCCTACCTGTTTGGAGGATACTTATTTCTAGTTGAACGTTTGACGCGCATGGCTCGAAAATCAATCTTGGATTTGGTCTCCATACCTCCGGCCGCGCTAACCAATGCGCCCGGGAAAAATGTAATTGCCCTCAACCGGATGACCTTTGGGGTCACGTCCAGTGAACTGGACCACGTCAATAAGAATGGATTGACAGGTTTTATTGAGGATCAGTTGAACCCTCAGGAAGACGACGAAAAAGTCAATCAGAAGATCACATCAGCCACGCTTCACATCAAATATGATGCGAAAGAAGATAAGTATCCGGCTGTTGACGAGGACAGACCACTCAGTTTGTGGAATTCGACGCTGGACAAGTTATGGCCTTTGGCAGATTACAAGACGAATATGGCCGGGCAGGAACGAAGTCGTCCACTCGAAGAGGTAAGGGTTGTTTCGTGGATCAAAGCAGTCTACAGCCGCTGGCAACTCCGCGAACTTTTAACGGAATTCTGGCATAACCATTTCAACGTAAACCCGGATAAGGATACCAAGATCGCGGTCACTTTTCCGATTTATGACCGTGATGTCATTCGCAAAAACTGCTTCGGTAACTTCCGGATGTTTCTTGAAGACGTTGCCAAAAGTACTTCCATGCAATACTACCTCGACAATGCCTCCAGCAAGGCAAGTCCTGCCAACGAAAATTATGCCCGCGAGCTCTTTGAACTCCACACCCTGGGTTCCGACAATTACTACAACAGTCTGTATAACCGCTGGCGCGAAGTACCGGGAGCCATATCGGGCAAACCGATTGGATACATCGATGAAGATGTGTATGAGGCGGCGAGGTCTTTCACCGGATGGACAATCGCCGACGGTGCGACTACGGGAAAAGGAGAGAACTTTGCCAACACCGGTTCTTTCCATTATCATGACGGGTGGCATGACAATTATCAGAAACGCGTGCTGGGCGTAGAGTTTGATCCCAACCAGCCGCCATTGGCTGATGGTAATAAGGTGCTCGACCTGGTTGCTTTTCATCCGGCCACTGCAAAACATATTTGTCAGAAACTTTGCCGGCGACTGATCTCCGACACGCCGCCATCCAATGTAGTGAAGGGAGCGACCGGAGTGTGGATCAGGAACAAGGACAATCCCCACCAGATTCGTGAGACTGTGCGTTATATTCTGCTGTCCAAAGAAATAACCCAGGGGTGGGGCCTGAAAGTGAAAACGCCGTTTGAGCTAATTGCATCCCTTCTTCGGGTAACCGAAGCGGATTTTACGCCTAGTTCTTCCCTGACCGGTTTCATGAATCAAATGGGATACCTGCACTATCATTGGCCAACGCCTACCGGACATCCGGACCGCGCTGATTATTGGCTAAGTTCCAGCACGATGCTATCGCGGTGGAATCTTGCATATGGCCTCCTGAATAACCAACAAAATAAACTTGCTCTATATGACTTCAAAGCGCAGATGCCGGCAGAGTTCAAAACACTCGCGGAAGGCGTAAACTTCTGGACGGAACGGATTCTTCAACGGGCTAAGCCGGAGGAATATACCGACGCGCTGAGCAAGTATTTGGCGCGCGGGAAAAGTGCGAACCTTGCTGTCTCCACCGCCGACCTTGAAAAAATAATACCATCACTCATTGGCATCCTTTCCATGACCCCCGATTTTCAATTAAAGTAAATCAGCACTATGCAACGAAGAGAATTTTTGGTCGGCTGTTCAGCAGCTATTGCGGCGATGGCGGGGAGTCGGATAACAGGATATTCTTTTGGCCATGCGGGCAGCCCCAACGGAGATATTTTTATTTACATCTTTCTTCGTGGCGGATGCGATGGACTCAATCTTGTCGGACCTGCCAATGACAGTTCGTATGTTGTTGAACGGCCACCGGAACTTCGCGTCACCGATTCAGGTGATAACGCCGGACTATCGCTAAAAAACAGTCTCGCCGGACTGGATTTTCGAATTCATCCGAAAGCTGCCGAGTTGAAAGAACTTTATGATAGCAATGCGTTGGCGGTTATCCACGGGGCCGGTTTAACGAATGGAACAAGAAGCCACTTTGATGCCCAGGATTTTATTGAGCGGGGTTCCCTCAATGACAAAAACCTTTCAGAAGGGTGGTTCACCCGCTTTCTTAAGAGCTCCAGTCAACCGCAGAATTCAATGTTTAGATCCTTGGCGATCAGTCCGGTTGTGCCTTCTTCGTTTTTGGGGAGTAACACCACGGTAGCCCTTACCAATGTCAATGACTACAAACTTCACAGCGATCCCAGGTTAGCGGACTTGCTGCGTACCTTCTACAAGGGCGCTCAATTGATTGATGAAGAAGCCAACAACACCCTCAATTCAATTCAATACATGGGTAAACAATTGTCTTCGGCCAATACCGGGGGACCGGTGGATGCAGCGTACCTGAAAAAGGCGGGCTACCTCGAGAATAATTCATTCAGCCGTTCCCTGGCCACCCTGGCCCAGGTTATCAAGATGGATGTCAATTTGCAAGTTGCTACCGTAGATTACGGAGGATGGGATACCCATGAACATCAGACCAATATTTTCAATACCCTTACCGAAGGTCTCTCCAAATCCCTCGGAGCATTCTACAATGACATCTCCGGCTATCAAAACCGCGTCACCGTTCTTGTAATGAGCGAATTCGGGAGACGATTAAGAGCCAATAAAAGCGGGGGCACCGATCACGGGCACGGCAACGTTATGCTTGCGCTGGGGGGCAATGTCAACGGTGGGAAAATGTATGGAACATGGCCGGGGCTGTCCAACGAACAATTGGATAACAATGTTGATCTGGCTGTGACCACCGATTATCGCACCGTACTCAGCGAGGTAGTCGTGAGAAGATTAAGAAACCCAAAATTGGGATACGTTTTTCCGGGTCTCACGGAATACAAACCGTTGAACTTTCTGCAGGGTGAAGATTTGCCAATCGATTTTTCGAAATAAGTCCAATTTTTTCGGATGACCTGGATACTAAAGGTAAAAAATTACCTTTGTAAAATTTACCCGTTTTAATGAACCACATTTTATCCGCCGTCGTGCTGGCTTTCTCTTCCAACATTGATAATCTGGGTGTCGGGATTGCTTATGGGATTGCATCGAGAAGAATTTACCTGGGCTACAACTTCCTTATCGCAATCGTATCTGGAATGGGTACGTTGATATCCATGGAGGCCGGCGAGTGGGCTAATAATTACCTGTCCGAGGAAATCGCCAACGTACTGGGTGCTGGCATCATGATCCTGATTGGACTCTATAGCATTGTTCAAGCGATTCGGAGAGAAAAATACAGGTCTGGAGGAGACAACATTAAGACCGCACCTGAAGACCCACAGTTTGGAATACGGGGTCGTGAAGCCGTTGCCCTGGCTATTTCACTCACGTTCAATAACCTGGGTGGAGGTTTAGGGGCGGGGATGTCCCATATTAGCATACCGCTAACAACGATTCTTACCATGGGGCTAAGCGTTGCGGCAATCATCGGAGGTTTTCAATTAGGAGAGCGAACCTCTCTGAAAATCTCCAAACTTGGGTTAGGCATTTCTTCGGGACTGCTTATTACTGCGGTTGGTGTGTATGAATTGTTTGTGTGAGAAACTATTTTCATGGATAATTAATTCTTCTTCCTCAAATAGTAGAAAATCCCGATGAACGTTAAACCGGTGTGGGATAAAGTTAATGTATTCTGACTTGCGTTATCAAAAAGGTACTGGGCATGACTCCAGGCCAACGATCCCAATCCCGCCTCGAAGCCCCAGTTAGGGGTAGGAAAGAAAATAAATAGGGGACGGACCGTAACGGCCACTGAATATTCGGGGTAGTCCGAACTGGTTGTTGTCGTTGTACCCGGATTGGTTGAATTTGTCGTCTCATATACTTGTGTTTCGTTGGATCGCGAGTAACTCACACCTCCTTCCAGCAGGAATAAGAATTTATCGGAGATAATAAAATAACGGCGCACAAGGAATCCGGGTGAAATGGAGTAAGAGAAGTTATGGATGTGGTAAACATAGGGCGTCTGCACCTGATCTTCAAGCTGGTTTGAATGAGCGTAGGCTACGCTGGCGCCAACCGCCCACTTTTCATTGACAAAATAACCCACTTCCGGACCCACGTTGAACGAATTTGAAATGGAGCCGTCACCACTAGAAGAGCCCTGTGTCTGTCCGCCCAGAGATCCGCAGAAGAACAAATCACCTTATTAAATTGTGCATGAGCTATCAAGGGAAGAAGAAGCATTAAGATCATGATTTTTTTCATAGATAATTTTTTAGTGAGGAAAAACTCGCCTAGGTCAACAACAATAATTATAACACAAGATAAAAGGTTAGAAAGGCAATAACATAGCTCCATTAATCATTACCTGGATGAGAACTCTCCACAAATTCCTTCAGTGACGAACCTATAAAATGTGTCCAGCCCTCCACAAAATTTTCTCTTTTGCCAGTTCCGGATTGACCGCCGGAAGAAAGGTTTCCAGATGTTCATGCGTCAGCCTGATCTTTGTCTTATCTCCCTCCGATGACAACTCAAAGGTCACTAAAGAATTGCCCGGATAGCCGCCATATTTCCAGTCGTAAGATATTTTCTTCGGAGGCACGACGTCAACCACTTTCCACAGGTGCAGATAATTTTTGCCGCCATTGAGTACATTGAATTGCGTTTGAAAGCCGACTTGAGGATTAAACTCCTCCATCGTATTAAAATACCATTGCCTCATCTCTTCCTGATCAGTAATGGCTTTCCATACGGTGTGTATCGACGCAGAAAGAGTTTGTTCAATTAAAATCGATCCATTTTTCATCGGCCTTATTCATGTTTTAGTGCATTAACCGGGTTTGTACGAGCAGCCTTTACCGTTTCGTAGGTTATCGAGATTAAGGTGAGCAACAAAATGACGACTGTTCCTGCAATAAAGATCGTGGCGCTCAGCGGTATCCGGTAGACAAACGTGGTGAGCCATTCATTGACGAAATAGTAAGAAACCGGGACAGCAATGATGGCCGCAATTATAAATATTTTCAGGAAGATAGCGATGAAAAGTACGGCTATCCGGGTCACCGTGGCGCCCAATACCTTACGTATCCCGATTTCTTTGGTCTTTTGCTCTGCCAGATAGGAGGCTAAACCGTAAAGACCCAGCGTTGTGATACACATCGCAAGCACGGCGAACACTTTGGATAAGGAAGATATTTTTCGTTCATTCTTGTAAAGGCGGTTGAATTCATCACTCACAAACCAATAATCAAAACCGACGCCGGGAATAACAGCCTTCCAGGTTTCTTCAATGAATTTGATTTTATCAGCCATTTTGCCGATGGGTAACTTGATGTAAACGATCCTGTCCATTTGATTGGGGCGAGAAGTGATCACTAATGGGTTTAATGCATGATACGCCGACTGAAACGGGAAATCTTTAACTACTCCGATCACTTTGCCTTTATGTTTTGATTCCATGTTTTCCACCCCAACTCCAATAACTTCAGAATTTGTTTTATGCAGCTCCGCGACTGCCCGTTCGTTCAGGATGACATTATTGGAATCGGCGGAATTTCCATCATCAAAGAAGCGGCCGCCGACAAGCTCCAGATTGTACGTTTGTGAAAAATCGAAGTCTCCGTCGAGCCGGCTCCAGGGATATACTTTGTCTTCGCTCTCTCCAAATCGAAATTGACTGGCCATGTCGCCAAAATAATCATGTCGGGGCAGGTGATTGGCTATCGTTACAAACTCAATATCTTTATCCTTCAACAAGGCATTTTTCAGGGCCGGATATTTGTTGTTAGGTGCCACGGTACCGTAGCGGATGGAAAGTAACTGGTCACCTTGCTCGTTGAGTTTCGATTTCTGCATAAAATTCATCTGACGGATAATGGCATGGGTCGATATGGTAAGAAGAATGGCGACGATGAATTGAAAAGTAACCAGAAATCTTCTCAGTCCGTCCGCACCACGACCTCCGGAAAATTTTCCTTTTAGAACTTCAATCGGCTGAAACCCTGACAAATAGAGGGCCGGATAACTACCCCCAAGAAGAGTTATAAGAATTGTGAGGCCCAGGATAATGAAAATGGCAAACGTATTTGTCAACGCATTCAAGGAGAACGTTTTGCCGGTGAACTGATTGAAATAGGGGAGAAAAAAAAGGATCAAAATGACCGACACTATTAGCGCTAAAAGAGTTGTCAGCGCTGACTCTTGCATAAACTGCCAGGCCAGTATCCGTCGTTTGCTGCCCAATGTTTTTCTGATGCCCACTTCTTTTGCCCGGCTTACGGATCGCGCCGTTGCGAGGTTCATATAGTTGATCGAGGCCATGATTACAATAAGGATGGCTATTCCGGCAAGGATAGTCAGCGTTTTTTTGCTGGCCGTTTGATCGACCAGGGTCCAGTTAACGGTTTCGTCAAAATGAGTTTCAGCCAGAGGCTTAAGCAGGGGCACGATTTTACTGCCGCTGGCATAAAATGCCGAATCGCTTTGAGCTGTTATATCAGCTAACTTTATTAACTCACGGTTAATGGCTGCAACATCTGGTTTATCTTTCAGCCGCAGGTATGTGTAGAAAAAACCGGAGTATAACTTCGTGCCATTGATCCATTTTTCAAAGTCCGTGTTACGCGAATTAAAGACAGACTTAATGCCATAAATGTTCAGCAGGTATTTAGGCCTGAAGAAGGTATTGGCAGGATAATCCTTAAATACGCCGGTCACTACAAATTCTACTTCTTTCCCCGACGTCGTCCAGGGATGTTTAATTGCCAACACTCTGTTCATCGGGTCTTCATCGCCGAACAGCGCTTTTGCTGCCGATTCCGAAATGACCATGCTGTTGGAATTTTCCAGCACCCTTCCTGGGTTGCCACGAACCAAGGGAAAGAACATAATCTCTCCTGGGTTACCATCTGTCCAATAAAGTTCCCCGTCCTGATTTAAGATAATCCGGTCGGTGCTCTTGTCGTGAATGGAATGAGGGAACCCAACAGCCCAGAATTTTATATAACTCTCCACCTCCGGGAGTTTTTCTTTCAGGGTTGATGCCCATCCGCCCGGGGTTTGGCCGAACGATTCTTTGCTTCCGTCTTTGTTAATGATAGACACGCCCAATTCATATATTCTTTTATAGTCGGGATGAATGGAGTCGTAATTAATTTCGTCATGAACATAAAGGAAAATTAGTGTGGCGCTGGCTATGCCCAGGGACAACCCGAAAATGTTTATGGCAGCAGAAGTTTTGTTCCGCAGGAAATTACGAAAACTGACAAGGAGAAAATTTCTGAACATAACACAAGATAATCCAAGATTTAAAATTTATAAAGAGGGGAGAGATCCTGGAGATCTCGGAATTATCTATATAAAAACCATAGACATTATTGGTTTAATGAAAAATGTTTATCTTTCGCCTGATCAGTAAACGCCAGACGACTTTAAATTAAAATAGGCTATGAAGAAATCATTCCTGAACGAAGATTGGCTTGCCTTTATTGCAGGCCTTTTCCTCATCCTTATAACGGCCTTCTTTTTCAGATTTGATTTACCTAAATTCAATTGGTCAGGAAAACAGGACGTGATTGGATTATTCCGTGCGTCCAATGGTGCTGCTGTGGCGTGGATATACCTGGTTATTCTGGCGGTCGGACTTGCGTCGATGTTTTTGGGAAATAAGAAGATCGGCTATCTGCTGGTCGGCCTCTCAGTCCTTTTCATCATCAGCATCCTGGCACAATTCCTGGCGGGCTACACATTGATCAAAGGCTTCGGTTTGGAGTATGTTCTATTTGCTTTGCTTTTGGGAATTCTTATTCGGAGCCTAATCGGCATTCCCCGGTGGTTGGCACCGAGTTTGCAATCCGAGTTCTTTATCAAAACAGGACTGGTCCTTTTGGGTGCAAGTATCATCTTTCATGATATTATTAAAGCCGGGTCGCTGGGCATGATTCAGGCACTCGCCGTAGTTTTAGCCGTCTGGTACTTTGCCTATTGGGTCGCTAAAAAATTCAAGATTGATGAAGAGTTAAGTTTGATGATGTCGAGCGCGGTTTCCATTTGCGGTGTCTCCGCGGCCGTCGCCACCTGCGGAGCGATTCAAGGGGACGGAAAAAAACTTTCCTATGTCATAAGCCTGGTACTGCTCGTTGCGCTGCCGATGATGATCTTTATGCCATTTATTGCAAATCAACTTCACCTGAGTCCATCCATCGCAGGTGCATGGATAGGGGGTACCATCGATACAACCGGAGGAGTTGTCGCTACGGGAGCCCAGTTGGGGGAAGAAGCGCTCCATATGAGCACGATCGTCAAGCTGTCGCAAAACGTCCTCCTGGGAATAGCCGCCGTGGCGATATCGTTTTTCTGGATGGTAAAAAGGAAGGATGGCGAAACAAAGAATACACCCAACTGGCAATTAATTTGGGAGCGGTTTCCCAAATTTGTGCTTGGATTTTTAGCGGCTTCGGTATTGTACTCATTTGTGCTAACCGGAGAGACGGTAAGCCAAACAAAAGATCTTGTCAAAGGAATTCAAACGGCTTTATTTTCGATCGCTTTTGTAAGTATCGGGTTGGAAACGGACCTTTCCCTGTTAGTAAAAACCGGAAATGGAAAACCTGCCCTTGTTTTTGTCATTGCCCAGGTTTTTAATATTTTCTTCACCCTGGTCCTTGCGTATTTTCTTTTCTCATAAATCACCCACGCCTGTTAGCGACTTGAGATGTCCAGGAACTATTTTTCGCTCAGGAGAAGGAAGATCACTTTCCGGAACTTAGTTTTTTGTTTTCCAGGTAATGAACGGCCCGGGACAATTTGATCGTGTTCGATGTAATTCCGGCTGTCAACACGGTGAGTTGCCGTTCAAAATAGATATTATAATAATCCTGACCGCTGTAAAACCGGACAAAAAATGCAATTTCATCGAACCACGATGGATAATACTTGTAATTGAGATCGATGATCAGCCGCCGGGAAACCTCCAACGGAGCGAAATCCCGGTAGGCACCGAATATCCACCCGGCTTTAAACTCAAAGCTCGATTTTTGAAGCCACCGGTTTACCCAACCTTCTTTTTCCTGCCGCCAGGGCCCCGCAAAGCCAAACGTGCCAAACAAGCGATAGAAACCGTAAATTCCGTTGAGATGAGGATCGCACCATCCCGACGGATACAGTTCAGTATGTACTTTGATTTCCCGCAAGGAAAAAAAATTAGCGCCCGAGGGTCGTAGTGTATACGATGAAACCCCCAGCTGAATGAAGTTAACCGAAAAACTTCCACTCGTTAGGTTAATGGTTTTCGTGGTGTCGTTCAGGTAAAATTTTCCGGACTGACCGTTGGAATGATGTACAACGGAACCAAACCAGATCGCGTCGTTGTAAAATATTTTTTGCAAAAAGGTTCTCTGCCAGAAATCAATACCGCGGTAATAGGTCAGATAAAGATGATAGCTCGGTACCTGGATTGGCACGGAATATTGATTGAGCATCCGAACCTGCACCTGCGGGTTAATCATGATCGCCCATTTCCGGTGACTCCGGGTTACAAAATAGGAGGGGGAAAGCTGAGCCTCAAACAGAATGGGAATTTGGTTCCCGATCCCGTTTCCAAAACTCAGGTAACTTTGGTCCCTGTTGAAATTGACCATGGTTAAAAATTTCCGGTGCGACAAAGTATCTCTGGGTGCATTGCCAGGCTGTCCGTAGGACGTGCTCGAAATGAGAATTAATAAGAAAGAATAATAGAACTTTTGCATTGTGGACCTGTTAATAATTGGTATTTAATCTTATACAGGTACTTCCACATACCACGATTTTCGGAACATTAGCTATTAGCCTTTGGCCTTTAGGCTTTGTTTTGTATCCCTCAACGCATAAATAACTCAACGCCCACACTTCAGCTCATTGATTTTACGGTAACTCCTGCCTCCTTCATTTGCGCGTAAATCAGGCGGGCAAATTCAACTGCATATGGTCCATCGCCATGCAGGCAAATAGTATCTGCTTTCAGGTGAATCTCTTCGCCGGAAACGCTTTTTACTTTATTTTCTTTTGCCAACGTTATCGCTTGTGCAAGAGCCTCCTGTTCATCGATGATCAAGGCATTCGGCCCCGTTCGCGGTGTGAGTGATCCATCGGGCTGATAGGTTCGATCGGCAAAAACTTCGTTTGCTACTTTCAGGTCTAATCGGACCGCTTCATCAATCATTGCGCTTTGCGAAAGTCCGAATAGGATCAATGAGCGATCAACTGTCTTTACCGCCTGGACGATTCCAGCAGCCAGGACCGGATCTTTCGCTGCCATATTGTACAGCGCCCCGTGAGGTTTTACATGATGAAGTTTCCCTCCCTGGCGGTTGGCCATTTTTTTTAACCGATAAATCTGATCACTCACCAATTCAACAACATAGGCCAAGGGTAAATCCATGTTTGTCCGTCCAAAATGTTCGCGATCGGGAAAGGAAGGATGCGCACCAATGCACACACCGTGTTTCATGCAAAGGTCAATCGTGTCTTTCATTAATTCTTCATTTCCGGCATGAAGACCGCAAGCGATGTTGGCCGAACTTATAAACGGCATCAGTTTTTTTTCATTGCCGAAGCCTTCGGCCATGTCGCAATTGATATCAATCGAAGGTGCTGTCACGGTAGAGCAATTTCTTAAAATGAATCAGGTAGGTATGTCTTAGTTCGGCTAAATGTTTTTCCCTTGAAAGTAGCTCCGATTCGGCCTCAAAAAAAGAAATCATTTTGAAATTTATCTTTTCACCGGGGTTCAGTTGAGCAAGCTTGGGCAAATCTACCTGACTAACCGAAGCAATCCGGGGATACCCTCCCGTCGTTTGATGGTCGGCCATTAAAACAATAAGATTACCGTCCGGTAAAAGCTGGATCGTTCCGAAATCAACCGGAGAGGAAATTAATTCAACGGATTGGCGTAAAAAAAGTGAAACACCCTCCAACCGATAACCCATTCGGTTACTTTGGCGGTGGATGATGAATGAGGAAGTAAACATTTCATTTTCAGACGATGGCGATAATAGATCCGTTTCAGCACTGGCAATACATCGGATTTCATGGGGAGCGGAATAAATCCTATTTAACTCGTGCGGCGGGATGCCGCCCGGCAAATCTTTCTCTTTCTCAACTTCGACTTTATTTATTCCCGCTTCCAGAATATCATTTTTCTGCAAGGCCCTGC
>Ga0302324_100006897_pt1 | contig 24299 bp, 19 predicted proteins | sample Palsa_T0_1_FD_201949 | JGI IMG/M metagenome (GOLD analysis project Ga0302324, IMG submission 201949) | Peat permafrost microbial communities from Stordalen Mire near Abisko, Sweden - Palsa_T0_1 | ecosystem: Environmental > Terrestrial > Soil > Palsa > Peat permafrost | place: Sweden: Abisko... | reverse complement strand
GATTTTCATTTGTCCCTGATATGCAGCATGTAGCCGACGCTCGGGATGGTGCTGAGCCAGCGCGGCTGCTCCGGATCATCGCCGATCTTGTGTCGTAGCCGGTGGATCAGCTGCTTGAGCAGCTGACGATCGCCGCCGCCGCGATGTCCCCAGACGTGCACCAGCAGCCGATCCGTGTGCACCACCTGTCCGGCATTGGCCAGCAGCAACTGCAGCAGCCGCGATTCCAGCGGCGTGATTCTGATCTCGCGCTCGGCGATGCGCAGCAGCAGCAGGTCCGGATCGAGCGACAGTTCGCCGGCCTGCGTCTGGCCGCCGCCTTCGTGACCGGCGCGGCGCAGCAGCGCTTTGACCCGTGCCACCAGGGTGCGCGGACTGAACGGCTTGGTCAGGTAGTCATCGGCTCCGAGCTCCAGCGCCCGCACCAGATCGGCTTCCTCGCCGCGCGCGGTGAGCATCATGATCGGCGCGCTGCTCTCCTTGCGCAGTGCGCCGCAAAGCTCGAAGCCTGAGCCGCCCGGCAGGTTGATGTCGAGAATCGCGAGGTCCGGCAGTTCGGCGCGAAAGGTACTGAGCGCGGTGCCATAGGTGCCGGCGCTGACCACCGGGAATCCGGCCTGCCGCAGCGCGAAGCCTACGACTGCCAGCATGTCGTCGTCGTCGTCGACCACCAGTAGTTTCAAGCGAGTTCCTCCGGTTGCTGCGGTAACGACAGGATAAAGCGGGTGCGTTGCCCGGATGTGCGCTGCATGCTTACGCTGCCGCCGTGACGCTCGATGATCGACTTGACGATCCACAGCCCGAGTCCCAGTCCGGGCGCGTCCGGTTCGGTATCGGCACCGCGCTGGAAGCGCTCGAAGATGGCGTCCGAGGCGCCCTGCGGCACGCCCGAGCCCTCATCTTCCACCCATACCTCGGTGTGCGAACCGCTGCGCTTCCCGCCGATGCGGATGGTGCTGCCCTCGGGGGCGAACTTGGCGGCATTGGCGATCAGGTTCACGAACACCTGTCCGAGCCGCTGCGCATCGCCGCGCACCAGCGCGCCGATGCCCGATTCATCCAGCTCCAGAGTGAGCCGGCGCTGGCGCAGCAGCGGCGCGATCAGGTCACGCGCATCGGTGATCACAGCGACCAGATCAACCGGCTGGTGGCGGATCGAATTCTGCCCGGCCTCGATGCGCACGCTCTCGAGCAGGTTGTCGATCAGGCGCATCAGCCGCAGCACGCCACGTTCGACGTTGGCGAGCAGTTCCTGCTGCGCGTCGGGCGCCATGTCATGCAGGCCGTCGCGCAGCAATTCGATCGATGCCAGCTGGGCGGCGAGCGGAGTACGAAACTCGTGCGAAATGTTGCCGAGCACGCTGTCGCGCGCGCGCCGCGCGGCCTCCAGATCGGTCTCGTCGCGCACGATCTGCACCTGTATACCCTGCACCGGCGGTGCACTCAGTACGATGGTCGATCGGGTGCTGCCATCGGCCAGGCACAGCGTCTCGCGCAGGCTCGCCTGCGGCGAGGAGCGCGCCGCGAGGATCGGGCAGTGGCGCTCGCACGGCCGCTCACCGCCGACCTGCCGCGGCAGCAGCACGTCGCCGCAGAACTGGCCGACGATATCCCCGGCCGGCCGGCCCAGCAGGCGCGCCACCTGCGCATTGGCGTAACGAATGCGCCGTTCGTGATCCACCGCATAGACGCCCTCGACGACGCCATTGAGCACGGTCTGCGCCTCGGCCTCACGGCGCCGCAGCGCGTCGGTCAGGTCCACCAGGTTGCGCCGCATCTCATCCATCGAGCTCGCCAGCGCCCCGACCTCGTGCGGCGCCCCGGCCGGCAGTGCGGTGGAAAAATCGCCGCGACCGATGCGCTCGGCCAGCTCTCTGAGCGCCACCACCGGGCGCGCCAGCCAGCGACCGTACAGCACACCGAGCAGCCCGGCGATCGCCGCCACGATGATCGCAGTGGTCCCCAGGATCCAGTCGAAGCTGTGGGTCGCGGCCACGAATTCGGCGCCGCCCAGGCGCGCATCGAGCAGTCCGACCACTTCGCCGGTTTGCGCCGCCAGCACCATGGTGGCGGCAAACGGCTGGTCGCCCGGCAGCTTGCCCGCCGCCACGCCGCCCGGATTGGCCAGCGCCTGCGTGTGCAGCGGGGTCATGTCATCGTCGGGCGGCGCGTGGTAGGTGGCGAAATTCACCGCCCGCAGCCGCGCGCCGACCTGACGGCCCAGTTTCTCCAGCAGCGCCGCATCCGCCAGCTTGAGCGTGATGGCGCGTACGCCGGTGGCGGGCACCGGTGCCGCCGCTCCCCAGATCAATGCGCCGCCGTCTTTCGGTGCCAGCACGAAACGCTCGCCCTGTTCCTGCAGCGCCGTGGCGATCTCGGGCCAGTCGATCGCCGGACCTGACTGCGCCAGCGCGGTATCGCCGCGCATCAGCGCCGTGACGTCGGTGCTGGTGGTCTCGCTGAAGCGGCGCAGGAAGGGTTCCAGGCCGCTGTTGGGTTCGCTCTCGAGCAGACGCTGCAGCGTGGGCCGCTCGGCCAGCACCCGCGCACCGCTGAGCGCATCCTCCCCGGCACGTCGCAGCAGCTCGCGCGCGGTGGCGACCGCCAGCTGTGCGCGCACCAGCGCCTGCTGCTGAACCAGCCGGTTCAGCAGGATGCCACAGGTGATCGCAATCGCGGCCACCGCCAGCAGCACGATGAACACGCTGCCGCCGCCGAGCCAGGAGGCGAGCCCGACCTGCGCCTGGGAAGTTGTTTTATTGGGATTCAAGGCCCTTCGAGTGTCTGCAATGGGCCCGCGCAGCCTAACGCCCATGCCGCGCACTGACCAGCGCGGCGCGCGCGGGCCGATGGGCCCGCCGTCAGGTACGCGCGGTGATGCCGGCGCGCAGTTCCGGATGGCGGCGCTCGAGCAGCGTCTTGGCCAGCAGAGTCACCAGCGCCAGCAGCGCCAGGATCGAGGCGGAGGCAAAGGCACCGACGTAGTTGTATTCGTTGTGCAGGATCTCGATATGCAGCGGCAGGGTATTGGTCTGGCCGCGGATGTGACCCGAGACCACCGAGACCGCGCCGAATTCGCCCATCGCGCGCGCGTTGCACAGCAGTACACCGTACAGCAGGCCCCAGCGGATATTGGGCAGTGTGACCAGCCAGAAGGTCTGCCAGCCGCTGGCGCCGAGTGACAGCGCGGTCACCTCCTCGTCATTGCCCTGCGTCTGCATCAGCGGAATCAGCTCCCGGGCAACGAATGGCACGGTGACGAACGTAGTCGCCAGCACGATGCCGGGCACCGCGAAGATGATACGCACGCCGTGCGCCATCAGCCACGGACCGAACCAGCCCTGGGCGCCGAACATCAGCACGTAGATGAGTCCGGAGATCACCGGTGAGACCGCGAACGGCAGGTCGATCGCGGTGATCAGCGCGTTCTTGCCGCGAAATTCGAACTTGGCGATCGCCCAGGCGGCGGCGATGCCGAACAGCACGTTCAGCGGCACCACGATGGCCGCGGTCAGCAGTGTCAGGCGCATCGCGGCGAGCGCGTACGGGTCGAGCAGGGCGTCGATGTAGCTGCCGATGCCGCGCGCGAAGGCTTCGACGAACACCACCACCAGCGGCAGCGCCACCAGTCCGAGCAGGTACAGCAGCGCCACGCCCAGCAGCGCGTAGCGGCCTAGGTCCTCGGGTATCTGCTCGCCACGGATCATCGCGCGCGCCGCCGCCGCTGCGCCCACAGCTGCAGGCCGTTGATGCCGAACATCAGCGCGAATGACGCCAGCAGCATCACCACGGCAATCGCGGTAGCCTCGGCGTATTGATACTGTTCCAGCTTCGTCATGATCATCAGCGGCGCGATCTCCGATACCATCGGGATATTGCCGGCGATAAAGATCACCGAGCCGTATTCGCCGACGGCGCGTGAAAAGCCGAGCGCCACGCCGGTCAGCAACGTTGGCCAGATCGAGGGCAGCACCACCCAGATGAAACTCTGGAACCTGGAGGCGCCGAGCGTCTCCGCCGCGCGCTCCACCTCGCGGTCGAGATCGCCCAGCACCGGCTGCAGCGTGCGCACCACGAACGGCAGGCTGACGAACGCCAGTGCCACCACGATGCCCAGCGGTGTATAGGCTACCCGGATCCCCAGCGGCAGCAGCAGCTGGCCGATCCAGCCGTTGGGCGCATACAGCGCCGTCAGCGCGATGCCGGCCACCGCCGTGGGCAGCGCGAACGGCAAGTCGATGATCGCGTCGAACAGCCTGCGCCCGGGAAAGCGCTGGCGCGTGAGCGCCCAGGCGATGATGAAGCCAAACACGCCGTTGATCGCCGCGGCCAGCAGCGCGGCGCCAAAGCTCAGCCGCAGCGAGGCCAGCACGCGCGGCGCGCTGACCACCTGCCAGAACTTCACCGGCCCCAGCTCGGCGGAGCGCAGAAACGCCGCCGACAGTGGAATCAGCACGATCAGCGACACATACACCAGGGTGTATCCCATCGTCAGGCCGAATCCCGGCAGCATGCGAAAGCGGCGTCGGGAGCGGCTAGTGCCGGCGCCGCCGCCGGCCAACGGCAGGGGAAGGATCGCGTCGCTCATGGCTACTGGCCGTAGATCTGATCGAAGGTGCCGCCATCGTCGAAATGCGTCTGCTGCGCCTTCTCCCAGCCGCCGAAGGTGTCGTCGATGGTCACCAGCTTGAGCGTTGGAAACTGGCCGGTGTACCTGGCGGCGACCTGTGGGTCGCGCGGGCGGTAGAAGTTGCGCGCGATGATCTCCTGGCCCTGCGGGGTGTAGAGAAACTTCAGGTACGCCTCGGCCTGCTTGCGTGTGCCGCGTCGATCCACCACCTGGTCCACCACCGCGACCGGCGGCTCGGCCAGGATGCTCAGCGACGGCAGCACGATGTCTACCTTGTCCGCTCCGAGCTGCTGCTTCGCCAGCAGTGCCTCATTTTCCCAGGCCAGCAGCACATCGCCGATGCCGCGGTCGACGAACGTCACCGTGGCGCCGCGCGCGCCGGAATCGAGCACCGGCACGTTGCGGTAGAGCTTGTGCACGAAATCCTTCGCACTGGCGTCATTGCCGCCGGGCTGCTTGAGCGCCCAGGCCCAGGCGGCGAGGTAGTTCCAGCGCGCCCCGCCCGAGCTCTTCGGATTGGGCGTAATCACCGCAACGCCGGGGCGCACCAGGTCATCCCAGTCGCGGATGTTCTTCGGATTGCCCTTGCGCACCAGGAACACGATGGTCGAGGTATACGGGGCGCTGTTGTCGGGCAGGCGCGCGGCCCAGCCGGCCGGCAGCAGCTGCGCTCTCTTGTTCAGCTCGATGATGTCGTACGCCAGCGCAAGCGTGGCGACGTCCGCCTGCAGCCCATCGATGATGGCGCGCGCCTGCTTGCCCGAGCCGCCGTGGCTCTGGTTGATGGTGACCTGTTCGCCGGTGCTCGCCAGCCACTCGGCGGCAAACGCCTTGTTGACCGCCTCGTACAGCTCGCGCGTCGGGTCATACGATACGTTCAGCAGCGTCACCGGCGCAGCGCCGCTCAGCGCGGCCGGTTTGGAGCAGCCACCCAGCAGCGCCCCACCCAGCAGCGCGCTGCCCAGCAGCGCGCTGCCCAGCAGGCAGGCGAGCGCTGCGGCCGCCGGGCTCACGCCGGCGCGGCGTTCAGGGCAAAGTCTCAACCGGGGCTCCGCTCTAGCAGGTCGAACGCCCGGCTGTCGAACAGCGCGTCGATGCCGGCGCCGCGGCTCTCGGCGTTGCCGGTGGGCTGACCGGTGCATGACAGCAGCACCGCGCAGTGGCTACCGTGGTTGAACAGCGGCTGAAAATCGCTTTGCAGGATCCGCGCCAGTTCGGACGGCGAGCCACCCAGGCCGAGCACCACCAGCAGCGGTTCCGAGGACGCGGCCAGTTGGGCGACCCAGCCATTGAGATCCCCGATCTGCACATCGGTGCGGATGTCCAGGCCGTGCGTCTCCTGCAGTTCGGCGCGCGCATCGAGCAGCCGGCGGAAGGAGCTGGTGACTTCCGAGCGCGGCGCCGTCGGGCTCTGCACGCTGACAAAGGTCGCCTCGGCGTGCAGGTGACGCATCACACTGGCGACCAGGCCGAGCGTTGCCGAGCGCGCCGCGTCGCTGTTGCATTGAATAAGCATGCGCCGCGGCAATGCCAGCTGCGGCGGTATGCACAGCATCTGCCGCCGGCCCTGCGCCGCGGCGTCCACGATCTCGTCGATCGCCTGCTCGCCGTCGCCGGCGATCACCGCAACACCGGTCTGCGACGCATCGCGCTCGCCCTTGTCCTGGGACTCCAACACCGGCGCCTGCATGCTCTGCACCAGCTGGCGCAGCAGCGGCGACCGGCGCAGCGCCTCGGCCGTGACCGCGTCGGCGGTCAGGATGCGAAAGCTTGAGATCGGCGTCGGCAACACGTGGAAGCGGCGGATCGCGAGCGCGACGCGCTTGCCCGGCAACAGCGGCAGCTGCCCCTGCTCGCTGTTGGTGCGTGTGACGTCGACCACCACCAACGGCGCCGCGCGCACGCTGCCGGCGGCGTCGGCAACAGGTTCGCGCGCCACCGCCGATACCACCTCGGACTCACGCGGCAGCTGCACGCGCAGCCGCTCGAACACGCCGCCGAATTCCGCCGACAGCACGTGGCCCAGGCTCAACGGATTGCTGCGCAGCCGCTCTTCGTCCTCGGCCACTTCGATGTCTTCGGGGCGCACGATGGTGACGACCTCGTTGCCCATGCCGGCAGACTTCAGACTGTCGCCGACCGCCAGGAAGCGACTGCTCAGCCGCAGTCCCTCGGAGCCGCGCTCGCCGAGGAACAGGTTCGCCGCGCCCAGGAACGTGGCGACGAAGCGCGTTGCCGGACGCCGATACAGCGTCTCGGCGCGGCCGGTCTCAAGCAGGCGGCCGTTGTTCATGATGCCGATGCGGTCGGCGAGCGCGAACGCCTCCTCCTGGTCATGAGTCACCAGGATCGTGGTCATGCCGAGACGGCGCTGCACCTGCCGTATGGTCTCGCGCAGCTCGACCCGGATCTTGGCATCGAGCGCGCCAAAGGGTTCATCCAGCAGCAGTACCTGCGGCTCGTGCGCCAGCGCCCGCGCCACCGCCACGCGCTGCTGCTGGCCGCCCGAGAGCTGATCCGGCAGGCGGCCCTGGTAACCCTCCAGCGCGACCAGCTGCAGCAGTTCGTCGCGCCGGCGCGCACGATCGCGCCGCCTGACGCCGCGCACGCGCAGGGCGAATTCGACGTTCTGTCCCACCGTCATGTGGCGAAACAGCGCGTAGTGCTGGAATACCAGTCCGACACCGCGCTCACGGGCGCGGATGTTGGTCACGTCGCGGCCGTGGAAGGAAATGCGGCCATGATCGACGTCGGTCAGCCCGGCCGCGATCCGCAGCAGCGTGCTCTTGCCGCTGCCGCTGGGGCCAAGCAGCACGAAAAACTCGCCGGCCTCGATCTGCAGCGAAACATCGTTGACGACGGGCGCGGCGTTGTAATGCTTGGTAATCTGCTCGAAGTTGATCGACATGCGCGCTCCTGCGAACCTGCATGGTATGAACTTTGGCGTATCCGGGTCGGTAGCAAGCTGGTAACAATCCGGTTATAAATGGACCGCTGCATGGGTGCCGCTTTGCCTTGGCCGCGCGCTTCCGCTAGGCTGCGTTTCACAGCGATTTCAATCCCTTACCAATGAAAGTCACCATTTTTGGCTCGGGCTATGTGGGCCTGGTCTCTGGCGCCTGCCTGGCGGAAGCCGGTAACCACGTGGTGTGCGTGGATACCGATGCCGAGCGCGTGGCGCGCCTCAATCGCGGCGACGTGCCGATCCACGAGCCCGGGCTGGACCAGCTGATGCAGCGCAATTGCGCCGCCGGTCGCCTGGAGTTCACGGCCGACACCGCGCGCGCCGTCGAGCATGGATTGTTCCAGCTGATCGCGGTTGGCACGCCGCCGGATGAAGACGGCTCCGCGGACCTGCGGCAGGTGTTGCAGGTTGCGCGCGCCATCGGCGAGCACCTGCCGCGCTATGCGATCCTGGTCACCAAGTCTACCGTGCCGGTAGGCACCGCCGACCGGGTGCGGCTGGAGGTCGCAGAGGCGCTCACCGCGCGCGCGTTGGCGATCGAATTCGACGTGGTCTCCAACCCGGAATTCCTCAAGGAGGGTGCGGCGATCGATGACTTCATGCGGCCGGACCGGATTGTCATCGGCACCGACAACCCGCGCACCACCGAACTGATCCGGGCGCTGTACGAACCGTTTACCCGCAACCATGACCGGCTGGTGGTGATGGATATCCGCTCGGCCGAACTCACCAAGTACGCCGCCAACGCGATGCTCGCCACGAAGATCAGCTTCATGAACGAGCTGGCGGCGGTGGCCGAGCGCGTCGGCGCCGATATCGAGAAGGTGCGCATCGGCATCGGTTCGGACCCGCGCATCGGTTACAGCTTTATCTACCCGGGCATCGGTTATGGCGGCTCTTGCTTTCCCAAGGACGTGAAGGCGCTGATCCGATCCGCCGATCGTGCCGGGCACGATGCCACGCTGCTGCGCGCGGTCGAGCGTGTGAACGAGCGGCAGAAAACCGTGCTGGTGCAGAAGCTCGCGGCGCATTTCGGCAACCGTCTCGGCGGCCGCACGTTTGCGCTCTGGGGCCTGGCCTTCAAGCCCAACACCGACGACATGCGCGAGGCGCCGAGCCGTATCGTCATCGATGCGCTGCTGGACGCGGGCGCCAGCGTGCGCGCCTATGATCCGGTGGCCAGCAACGAGGCGCGCCGCCTGTATGCGAACGCGCCGCACGCCGGGCAGCTGCTGTTCTGCAACAGCGCTTATGAGGCTGCGCAGGGTGCCGATGCACTGCTGATCGCCACCGAATGGAAGGAGTTTCGCAGTCCCGATTACGACCGGCTCAGGACGCTGCTGCTGCAGCCGCTGATCTTCGACGGCAGGAACCTGTACGACCCGGCGCTGATGCAGCGCCTGGGCTTCGAATACTTCGCGATCGGCCGCGGGCGCGTGCCGCAGGCCCAGTCGCCGGCGGCCGGGGCCAGCCCGGAGGAGCGCTAAGTCATGCTGGTACCGGTGATCCTGTCCGGCGGCGCCGGCACGCGGCTCTGGCCGCTGTCGCGCGAGCTGCATCCCAAGCAACTGCTGGCGCTGGTTGGTCCGCACACCATGCTGCAGGACACGGTGCAGCGACTGTCAGGCCTTGCGGTGGCCGCGCCGATGGTGGTGTGCAACGAGGCGCACCGCTTCCTGGTCGCCGAACAGCTGCGTGCGATCCATTGTAAGCCGCGCGCCATTGTGCTCGAGCCGACCGGCCGCAATACCGCGCCGGCGATTGCACTGGCGGCGCATGCGACGCTGGCGGGCGAGGAGGCCGACCCGCTGCTGCTGGTGCTGCCTGCCGACCAGGTGATCCCGGATGTAGCGGCGTTTCACGCCGCCATCGAAGTGGCCAGCGCGGCGGCCCGCGACGGTGCGCTGGTTGCATTCGGCATCGTGCCGACCTCACCCGAGACTGGCTACGGCTACATCCGCCGCGGTGCGCAGCAGGGCGGCAGCTATCGCATCGCCGAATACGTCGAAAAGCCCGAGCTGGCGCGGGCCCAGGCGTTCATGGCCTCGGGCGAGTATTACTGGAACGGCGGCATGTTCCTGTTCCGCGCGCGCCGCTACCTCGAGGAGCTGGAGCGGTTTGCACCGGATATTGCCGCGGCCTGCGGCGCCAGTTTCGCCGGCGCGGCGCGCGACCTGGATTTTACCCGGGTCGAAGCGGCCGCGTTCCGCGACTGCCGCAGCGAATCGATCGATTATGCGGTGATGGAGAAGACCAGCGATGCGGTGGTGGTGCCGCTGCAGGCCGGGTGGAGCGATGTCGGCAACTGGACGTCGCTGCACCAGGTCTCGCCGCACGATGCGCAGGGCAACGCACTGTTTGGCGATGTGATGATCGAGGATACGCATGACAGCTTCGTCTACTCCGGCAGCCGGCTGGTGGCGACGGTGGGCCTCTCCGACCATGTCGTGATCGAAACCAAGGATGCGGTACTGGTAGCGCCCAAGAACCGGGTGCAGGATGTCAAGCAGCTGGTCGCGCGGCTCAAGGCGGCCGGACGCTACGAGCATTCGCTGCATCGGGAAGTGTTTCGTCCCTGGGGAAGCTACGACAGCATCGACGTCGGCGAGCGCTTCCAGGTCAAGCGCCTGATGCTGCATCCGGGCGGCGTCATGTCGCTGCAGGTGCATCATCATCGCGCCGAACATTGGGTGGTGGTGTCGGGCACCGCCAGGATCACGCGCGGCGAGGAGACCTACCTGCTGGAGGAGAATCAATCGACCTACATCCCGATCGGTGTGCGCCATCGGATCGAGAATCCGGGGCGCATCGCGCTGCACATCATCGAGGTGCAGTCGGGCAGCTACCTGGGCGAGGACGACATCGTGCGTCTCGAGGACCGCTATGGGCGCCAGGGAACCAATACATGAGAGAGGACATAAGAGAGGAACTGGATGCCCAAGCTGAGCTGTTTCAAGGCCTACGACATTCGCGGCCGCATACCGGATGAACTCAACGACGAGCTTGCCTACCAGATCGGCCGCGCCTATGCGGCGTTCGTGCAGCCGAGGACGGTCGCGGTGGGGCGCGACATCCGCGCCTCCAGCGCCACGCTGCGCGACGCGCTGTCGCGCGGGCTGACCGATGCGGGCGTCAACGTTGCCGACATCGGACTGTGCGGCACCGAGGGCGTGTATTTCGCCACCTTTGCCGAGGAACTCGACGGCGGCATCATGGTGACCGCGAGCCACAATCCACCCGATTACAACGGCATGAAATTCGTGCGCGAGCAGAGCCGCCCGATCAGCTCCGATAGCGGACTGGCCGATATGCAGGCATCGATAGAGAACGCGACATTGCCGCCCAAGGCCGGCACCGCCGGCGAGCTTCGCAGTCTCGACACCAGCGGCAAGTACCTGCAGCACCTGCTCGGCTATGTGACCACCGACAGCCTCAGGCGCCTGAAGGTGGTGGTCAACGCCGGCAATGGCGGGGCCGGACTGGTGATCGACCAGCTCGAGCCGCGGCTGCCGTTCGAATTCATCAAGATCAATCACCAGCCCGACGGCTCGTTTCCGCACGGCGTGCCCAATCCGATGCTGGAGGAGAATCGGGCCGGCACTGCGGCGGCGGTGCGCGCCAGCGGCGCCGACGTCGGCCTGGCCTGGGACGGGGACTATGACCGCTGCTTCTTCTTCGATGAACACGGCGGCTTCATCGAAGGTTATTACCTGGTCGGCCTGCTGGCGGAGAGATTCCTGCGCCGTCATCGCGGCGCTCGCATCGTGCATGATCCGCGCCTGACCTGGAACACGATTGATATCGTACAGCAGTACGGCGGTGAGCCGGTGCTGTGCAAGTCGGGCCATGCCTTCATCAAGCAGAAAATGCGCGACGTTGATGCGGTCTATGGCGGTGAGATGAGCGCGCACCACTATTTCCGCGAATTCGCCTACTGCGACAGCGGCATGATTCCCTGGCTGCTGGTGCTGGCGGTGATGAGCGAGTCCGGCAAGAGCCTGTCGCAACTGGTGGGCGAGCGGCAGCGTCTGTATCCGGCCAGCGGCGAGATCAATCGCAAGCTCAGCGCACAGTTGGGCAACACCAGGGCGGTGCTGGCGCGCGTGCAGCAGAACTACCAGGCGCGCGCCAAGTCGATCGATTTTACCGATGGCCTGTCGATGGAATTCGAGCGCTGGCGCTTCAACCTGCGCGGCTCGAACACCGAGCCGCTGGTGCGGCTGAACGTGGAATCGCGCGGCGATGCGGCGCTGATGCAGGACAAGACCGCCGAGATACTGCGGTTGCTCGATGCCGACTGACGCCGCCCACGCCATTGACACGCTGCTGTCGCGCCGCTCGGTGCCGGCGCTGCAGTTGCGTGAGCCGGGACCAGCACCGCGCGAGATCGATGCGGCGATCGACGCCGCGCTGCGTGCGCCCGACCACGGCGGCCTTGCGCCGTGGCGCTTCGTGCTGATCCAGGGGGCCGCGCGCGCGCGCCTGGCGGAACTGTTCGTGCGGCGCATGCAGCTGCGCGAACCGCCGACGCCGCCCGGCAAGATCGAGAAGGCGCGCAGCATGGCGCTGAGTGCGCCGTTGGTGATTGCGGTGGCGGCGCACCTGCAGCTCGACCACAAGGTGCCCGAACTCGAGCAGCTGCTGGCGGCCGGCGCCGGCGTGATGAACCTGCTCAACGCCTTTCACGCCCAGGGCTTTGGCGCGGTGTGGCTCACCGGCGGCAACGCTTATGATCCCGAGATCGGTAAGGCGCTGGGTTTCGACGCCCAGCAGCGCTGCCTGGGCTTTGTCTATGTGGGCTCCAAGCCGCCGCCTGGCAAGCCGCTGCCGCAGCGCCCGGAGCGCGCCGCGTTCGTGCGCAACTGGAGCGGCTGAGGCGCGATGCCGTTTACCGTATCGCACATCGCCGCCGTGCTGCCGGGCTACCGACCACTCACGCGTGCTCATGTGTTTACCGCTGCCGTGATCGGCAGCATGGTGCCCGACTTCGGCCTGCTATTACCTGGTTTCGTGCCGCGCTGGGAGACCCATAGCCTGCCAGCGTTGATCAGCTTCTGCCTGCCGGTAGGGCTGTTCGTGTACTGGGTGACGATGCTGCTGTTCAGGCCGGCAATCCTTGAAGTGCTGCCGGACGGCGCCTATCTGCGGCTGCGTGCCGGCCCTGAACCGGCGTCCATCGCGTCAATTCGCGCCTGGCTGTACGCGGCGGCCGCGCTGCTGCTCGGCGCGATCACGCACCTGTTCTGGGACGCATTCACGCACGAGAATGCCCGCGGTGTGCGCATGTTTCCGCTGCTGACTGACTACGGCCCGGAGATGGGCGGCCATTCGCTGCATCTGTGGCGCTGGCTGCAGTACGGCAGCAGCGTGTTCGGCCTGGTGGTGGTCGGCGCTGCGCTGGCCGTATGGTTACGCCACGCACCGGCCCCGGCCGAACCCGTGGTGCGACGCATCGAGCGCCGCGAGCGCCTGCTCTGGCTGTGCGCCTATCTGCTGCCGCCGCTGTTGATAATCGCCTGGTCGCTGGTGCGCCAGATCCTCGGCGGCCTGTCACCGTTGACCAATGGCATCCTGCTCGGCCTGGTCTTTGTTCGCGGCATGAGATACGCGGCGGGTTCGCTGCTGTTCGTCAGTGCCCTGATTCGGGCGCGCCTGGCCCTGTCATACTGAATGGCCGCCTCCGAGTCGAGCACCGAACGCCTCAACACCAAGGCGGCAGGCGTCATCGGCCTGGCGGTCATGTGCAGCCGGCTGCTCGGCCTGGCGCGCGAGCAGATCTGCGCTGCGCTGTTCGGCGGCGGCGGCGTCATGGACGCCTTTACCGCGGCATTTCGCATCCCCAACCTGCTGCGTGACCTGTTTGCCGAGGGCGCGCTGTCAACCGCCTTCGTGACCACGTTCAGCAAGACCATAGCGCGCGGTGGCGACGCGGCGGCGTGGCGGCTGGCCGACAAGGTGGCCACGCTGACCGCGATCGCACTGAGCGCCATCTGCGTGCTCGGGATCGTGTTCTCACCGCAACTGGTGGCCATGCTGGCGCCGGGCTTCAACCCCGGCAAGGCAGCGCTGACGGTGACGCTGACCAGGATCATGTTCCCGTTCATCCTGCTGGTGTCGATCGCAGCCCTGGTCATGGGCGTGCTCAATGCCAAGAACGTGTTCGGCATGCCGGCGATGGCCTCGAGCTTTTTCAATATCGGCTCCATCGTCGGCGGCGTGGTGCTCGGCTTCTGGCTCGATCCGAGCTTCGGTCCGCGTGCGCTTATCGGACTGGCGATCGGAACGTTGATCGGCGGCGCGCTGCAGCTCGGGGTGCAGCTGCCGCGGCTACGCCGGCTCGGTTATCACTTCCGGCCCGATTTCGCCTGGCGCGATGCCGGCGTCGAAGCGATCCTGGCGCTGATGGGACCATCGGTCATCGCCGCCAGCACCACCCAGTTCAACGTGCTTATCAACTCGATGTTTGCCTCGACGCTCGGTGATGGACCGATCTTCTGGCTGGCGATCGCCTTTCGGCTGATGCAGCTGCCGCTGGGCCTGTTCGGCGTCGCGCTCGGCAGCGTCACCCTGCCGCTGCTGTCACGGCTGGCGGTCGGCGGCGACATGGCGGCGTTTCGCGGCGAACTGGCGCGCGCGATGCGGCTTGCGTTGCTGCTGACGATCCCTTCAGCGATCGGCCTGATGATGCTGGCCGAACCGATCATCTCGGTGCTGTATCAGCACGGCAGATTCGACGCCTACCAGGCGGGGCAGGCGGCCGGGGCGCTGCGCTTCTATGCCATCGGCCTGTGCGGCTACGCGGCGCTCAAAGTGCTGGTCAATGCGTTCTACGCCCTGGATCGGCGCAAGACGCCGATGCTGGTGAGCGTCATGGCGGTGGCGCTGAACCTGCTGTTCAACTGGATCTTTACCTTCAGACTCGGCTGGGGATATCGCGGACTCGCATTCTCGACCGGTTGCGTGGCGACGTTCAATTTCCTGGTGCTGTATGTACTGATGCGTCATCGCCTGGGGCGCCTGGAGACGCGGCGCATGCTGGCGATGCTGGGCAAGGTCGCGCTGGCTTCGGCGGCGCTGGCGGCAGTCTGCTGGGGGTCGCGGCATTGGCTGCTGGCGGATTGGGCGACACAGGCATTCACCGGCAAACTGGCCGCGCTGCTGCTGACCGTGGTCGTCGGCGCGGTCGTCTTCCTCGGCTGCGCCGCGGCGCTGCACATCGATGAACTGCATACGCTACGGACCGCGGTGCAGCGCCGACTGCGTCGTATTACGTGATCGCCGATCGGGGCCGGGAGCGTATGTCGGTGAATCTCGAATCATCCTTGAGCCTATTGCGCAGGCGTGCGCACGGCTTTTCCACCAGCAGATAGATGAGCCAGGCGAGGCAGACGGACGCCGACAGTGCAATCAGCGCACGGAACACCGGGTGCAATTGCGGCAGTAGCCTCGCGACGACATGCAGTAATGGGTAGTGGATCAGATACAGGGAATAGGATAGGACTCCTGCGAAAGCGACCGGCTTCAGATTCAGGAATCGAAATGGCGGCCAGTGGTGAAATCGAATGGCGGCGATGAACACGATTGTCAACGCGGCACCCTGGATTGAGTAGCGCAGTGTTTCCTTGAATACCGCATTGCGAGTTACGATGGACAGCAACAGCGCGGCGAACGCTGACGGCAGAAGCACGTATTTCCAGGCATTCGGCCGCAGCCGCGGCGGGTCAAGCACCGGGTTGTTCCACACCGCCAGGGCGCATCCAAAGAGGATGGAATCGCCGCGCGTGTCGGTGGCCCAATAGGTACGACCGTTCTGGGCATCAAGGCCCAGAATCAGGACACAGCGCCACACGAACACCGCTGCACACAGACCCCACAGCAACCATGCCTGGCGCGACTGCGATAAACCCAATCGCTGCATGGCGACATACAGCCATGGAAACAGCAGGTAAAAATGTTCCTCCACCGCCAGTGACCAGTAGACGTCGGTTCCGGGGGCGATCCCGTAACCGCCGTGCGCGATGACCCAGTAATTGGCGACGTGCAGGGCCTGTGCAGCTACGGCCGGGCCGTAGAGAGTCCCAGGCGGAAACAGCGCGTATGCTGCCAGCGTGGCACAGAACAGGACCAGATAGAACGGCGGCAGGATGCGCAATGCGCGGCGCAGCCAGAAATGCCGGAAATTGATGGAACCGTTGCGCTCGTATTCAGAACGCATCAGGGTGGTGATGATAAAGCCGCTGAGGAAGAAAAATATCGTGACGCCAAAGCTGCCAGGCACCACGTGATCAAGGCCGGCATGGGCGAGGAATACCAGCGCGATGCTGATCGCCCGGATCCCATCGAGCGATGGAATGTGTCGGGCGGATTTCGGGGCGGCCGCCAGCACATTGTCGGCGCTCAGGGCTTGCGGCCGCATACCGCCTCGCCCTTGTCGAACACGATGTGCCAGGTATTGCCCGCCTCTAGCCGCCAGACCGAATTGAAGCGTGCGACCTCCTTGCCTTGCACATAGACCGGACCGGTGCTCAGCGCCAGGTTGCCGGATGCCAGCACCTCGACGTGATCGGGCTTCCACGCGAACGGCGCCTTGGGGCCGTCGAAATACGGCTGCCACTGCACGGCTACTTCCGCAGTGCCGCGCATGACAGCGGAGCCGCTGAAGAAGATCGCATCGGGCGACAGGAATGTGATGAACGCCTTGAAGTCGCGATCAGCCATGGTCTTGGCGAACGCCTGCTCGGTGGCGATCACCTGCTTCTCGGCGACCGCGGTTGCCGCCTTGGCAGCATCGGGATTGATCAGCGGGCCCTGGCTGGCCTTGCCGGCGGGTGGTTGGGGCGGGGCATGGGTCCTCGGGCTACTGGCACAGCCGCCGATCAGGCAGGCCCAGGCGACGACCAGCATCATGCATCGGCTACGCATCACCACCACACTCTTTCGATGTCCTTGCGCTATCGTCTAATGGCCGGCGGCGGTTGTCTACCTCGATGCGGCGCGGCTTGCATTGACCTCAGCCGGCCGGGGCGGCAGGCTTGACGCCCGGGCCTACGGTGCAGTTATGGCGATATTCAGCGACAAAGTCACCACCGCGTTCGAACTCCCAGATCAGCGGGTGCTGATGCTCAGCCACGCGCGCGAGCTGGGCGCCAACGCCGTCATCGGCGTGCGCTACGACGCTACCGAGATCGGACCCGGGATCAGCGAAGTGCTGGCCTACGGTACCGCGGTCACCGTCGATACGGCGCCCTAGCGCGTGCTGGCAGTCGACCAGCTCGAGCGGCGACGGCGCCTGTTGCAGCAGTCGCAGGACAGCGTGCGATCCGCGCAGCAGCGCAATCGTCTGCCAATTCGCGACGCCGGCGCCGCTGGCGCTGGCGATGCTGCAGCACGCCCAGGGGTTGCTCGGCAGCGGACCGGTGCGCTTTCTGGATCCGGCGATCGGTACCGGCTCGTTCTACGCTGCGCTCCTGCGTTTGTGGCCGATCGCGCACATTGGTGCCGCCACCGGCTTCGAGATCGACACGCACTACGCGCGGCCTTGCGCCCGTGTGTGGCGCGGCACACCGCTTGAACTTCGGTGCGAGGACTTCACCGCCGCCGCGGCGCCGGTGCAGCAGCACGGACGATTCAACCTGTTGATCTGCAATCCGCCGTACGTGCGACATCATCATCTTCAGCCCGCGGACAAGGCGCGCCTGCAGCAACGCTCGATGCACGCCAGCGGTGTGCGCCTGAGCGGATTGGCCGGCCTGTACGCGCATTTCATCACCACCGCCCACTCGTGGATGAGCGACGATGCGATCGCCGGCTGGCTCATTCCCAGCGAGTTCATGGACGTCAACTATGGCCGCGCGCTCAAGCACTATCTGCTCAACGCCGTCACGCTGCTGCGCATTCACCGCTTCGACCCAATGCACGGGCAATTCAGCGACGCACTGGTCTCCTCGGCGATCGTGTGGCTGCGAAATCGGAAACCTGCGCCGACGCATCAGGTCGAATGCACCTACGGTGGAAGCTTGAGCCAGCCGCAGACACGCGGCCTGATGAGAGTGGGCCAATTGCAGCCGCAAGCCAGGTGGAGCGGCTATACTGCCGCGCTGCGCGTGGCGCGCCGGGGCGATGCGCTCCGGGCCGTTGTGCTACCCGAAGTCGCCGCGACTAAACTGGGTGACGTGTTTCGCGTCAAGCGTGGTATCGCCACCGGCGCCAATAAATTTTTCATCATGACCGCCGAGCGGGCCACCGAGCACGGCATCCCGCGCCAGTGCCTGCGGCCGATTCTCCCAGCAGCGCGACGGCTTGCATCCGATCAGGTGCCGGCCAACGAGGACGGCGAACCTCTGATAGCGCACGCCCTGTGGCTGCTCGACTGCCGCTTGCCGGAGGATCAGATTCGCGCGCGCTACCCGCGCCTGTGGCGTTACCTGGAGGAGGGCAGGTCGACTGTCGGGCGCCGCTACCTGTGCACCCGGCGCACGCCGTGGTACTCGCAGGAGCGGCGCGAGCCGACATCGTTCCTGTGCACTTACATGGCGCGCGGCCACGGCCGCGAACGCGGTGGTGGTGATAGTGGTAGTGGCGTTGTTGCTGATGGCGAAGCCGACAGCAACGCCGGACGATTCATCTTCAATTGCTCGCAGGCAATTGTCGCCAACAGCTACCTGATGCTCTACCCGCGCGAGCCACTGGCGCGCTACATCGGTGGTGATCCGGAGCGCGCCCGACGAGTCTGGCAGGCGCTCAAGGCTATCGGTTCGGCGGCCATGATCGCCGGCGGCCGTGTCTATGGCGGCGGCCTCTACAAGATAGAGCCGCGCGAACTGACAGCTATCGCCGCGCCCGGCGTCGCAGCGCTCATCGAATGAGCCGGCCAGGACGTCGAATCGAACATCGCACCATGATCAGGCCGCGATCTAAGTGTTTGATTTTGGTGGGCGGTACTGGGATTGAACCAGTGACCCCTGCCGTGTGAAAGCAGTGCTCTACCGCTGAGCTAACCGCCCGGTCGCAAACGGCCGCAGAAGTTTAAGCGCCGGGTCGTGGCGAATCAATCACAGCGCCGGTACCATGCGCGCCCCGCGCTGTGAGACCGGATATGACTGTCGTTACCCGCTTTGCTCCGAGCCCGACCGGCATGCTCCACATCGGCGGCGTGCGCACGGCACTGTTCTCGTGGCTGCATGCGCGCCACCACGGCGGCAGGTTCATCCTGCGGGTCGAGGACACGGACCGCGAGCGCTCGACGCAGCAGGCCGTCGATGTGATTCTGGAAGGGATGCGTTGGCTGGAACTGACGGCCGACGAGGGGCCGTTCTTCCAGTCGCAACGCTACCCGCGCTATCGCGAGGTCATTGCACAGTTGCTGGAGCGCGGCGCGGCCTACCGTTGCTACTGCACCCGGGAGGAGCTCGATCAGATGCGCCAGCAGCAGCTGGCGCGCAAGGAGAAGCCGCGTTACGACGGACGCTGCCGCGAGCAGCAGCAGCCGCGGCCGGGCGTGGCGCCGGCGATTCGTTTCAAGAATCCGCTCGACGGCGAGGTCATCGTCGACGATCAGGTGCATGGCCGGGTGGTGTTCCAGAACCGGGAACTCGATGACCTGATCATCGAACGCTCCGACGGCAACCCGACTTACAATTTCTGCGTGGTGGTGGACGACATGGACATGGGCGTCACCCACGTGATCCGCGGTGATGATCATCTCAACAACACGCCGCGGCAGATGAATATGCTGCTGGCGCTCGGCGCGACGCCGCCGGTGTACGCCCACGTGCCGATGATCCTGGGGCCCGACGGCGCCAAGCTGTCCAAGCGCCACGGTGCGGTGAGCGTGCTGCAGTACCAGCAGGACGGCTACCTGCCCGATGCACTGCTGAATTACCTGGTGCGACTGGGCTGGTCGCATGGCGACCAGGAAGTCTTCAGCCGCGAGCAGATGATCGCCGACTTCGACATCAAGGACGTCAACAAGTCCGCCTCGGCGTTCGATCCGGAGAAGCTGATGTGGCTCAACCAGCAGCACCTGATGCGCGCGCCGCTCGGCACCCTGGCGGCCGGCCTGCGCGCGCGGCTGGCGGCGCTCGGCGTGACGGTGGAGGATGACCGGCTGCTCGAGGGCGTTGCCGGCGCGCAGCGCGAACGCGCCAGGACGCTCACCGAGATGGCCCGCAACAGTATGTTTTTTTTCCGCGAGTTCGACCGCTACGACGAGAAGGCGGCGCTCAAGAATTTCACTCCCGAGGCGATACCGGTGCTGCAGGCGCTGCAGCAGGGCTTGCGCGCGCTGGGCGAGTGGCACGCCGGCTCGGTCCACGAGGTCATCAACGCCGTGGCGCAGCGCTACGGTCTCGCTCTGGGCAAGGTGGCACAACCATTGCGCGTGGCGGTCTCGGGTGGAGCGGTGTCGCCGCCGATTGATATCACGGTGGCGCTGCTGGGCCGGGAAATCACCTGCGCGCGCCTGGAACGCGCCCAGCGCTGGCTTCCGAGCTAGCAGCGGGCGGCGATTGCACCAGCGTGGCCATGGTTGTTGTTGACAGGATTCATGGGCTTGCGTACCGTCGCGCCCCTTCAGTGGGGCTATAGCTCAGCTGGGAGAGCGCTTCCATGGCATGGAAGAGGTCCGCGGTTCGATCCCGCGTAGCTCCACCAAGTTCACGCGACTTTACCGATCGGGTCCCCATCGTCTAGAGGCCTAGGACACTGCCCTTTCACGGCGGCGACAGGGGTTCGAATCCCCTTGGGGACGCCATGCTACTGAGCCGCCATAGGGAGCCGCCGCATGTCGTCACTGCCGCATGTCGCCGTATCGCGCCGCGAGGCCCTGTGTGGCGGCTTGTGCGCCTGCCTTGGCATGGGCCACCAGCGGCACGCGTCAGCAGCGGTCGCGCCCGCCACGCCCCAGCTCAGCGCGCCCCCGATCAGTCCGCTGATCACCAAGGCCATCCCCTCAAGCGGCGAGAAGCTGCCTGTGATCGGACTGGGAACCGATTCGTTTCGGAGCTCGGAAAGCGACAGCATTCGAGCCGAGATCGGGCGCATGAGCGAGCTCGGCGGCTCGGTCATCGACACCGCGGCCGCCTATGGTGACAGCGAGGCGCTGATCGGCAGCGCGCTCGCGTCGCTGGGGATTCGCGCCCGGATGTTCCTGGCGACCAAGCTTACGGCCGACGGTCTCTTTGGTGGCGGCGGGGAGGCAAGTTTCCATCGCTCGCTCGAGCGCCTTGCCACCCAGCGCATCGATCTGCTGCAGGTGCATAATCTCGACGGCGTCGACAGCCTGATGCCGCTGCTGCAGAAGTGGAAGAAGGCCGGCAGCATTCGCTACCTCGGCGTCACCACCTCGCGTGTCTCGCAGCATGGCGACATCGCCGCCGCGATGCGCAGCTATCCGCTCGACTTCATCCAGGTGGACTATTCAATCGCCAATCGCGATGCGGCCGCCAGTGTGTTGCCGGTGGCGCTCGAGCGCCGCGTCGCAGTGCTGGTGAATCTGCCGCTGCAACGTGCCACCCTGATCGGGCAGGCCGCGCAGCGCCAGCTGCCCGACTGGGCGGCCGACATGGATGTCTCAAGTTGGAGCCAGTTTTTCCTGAAGTACGTCATCTCGCACCCGGCGGTGACCTGCGCGATACCCGGATCCACCAAACTGGCGCATCTGGAAGACAACCAGGCCGCCGCACGCGGCCGCATGCCGGACGCGGCGCTGCGCTCGAGGATGGAAAAATTCTGGGACTCGATGTCCTGACGGGCAGCTCGCCCGATCGGAGCGCGAGCGCGAGCTAATAGGCGCGATCGTCGCGGAACACCAGCATCGCGGTGCGCGCCAATATCCTCAGGTCCAGCCACAACGACCAGTTGTTCATGTAGTCGATGTCGTAGGCAATGCGCTCGCGCATTTTCTCCACCGTGTCGGTCTCGCCGCGCAGGCCGTTGACCTGTGCCCAGCCGGTCATGCCGGGGCGCACTTTGTGGCGGATCATGTAGCCGCTGATCAGTTTGCGATATTGCTCGTTGTGCGCAATCGCGTGCGGCCGCGGTCCGACGAAGCTCATCTTGCCCGAAAGTACATTCAGGACCTGCGGCAACTCATCGAGCGAACGACGGCGCAGGAACCTGCCCAGGCGCGTGATGCGCTGGTCGTCCGCGGTCGCCTGCGTCACCACCGCTCCATCCTCGCACACCGACATGCTGCGGAATTTGTATACATTGATCTCTTCGCCATTCAGGCCATAACGGCGCTGCCGGAAGAATACCGGCCCCGGCGAGCTCAGCTTGACCGCCACGGCGGTTGCCAGCATGAAAGGCCCGAGCAGCAGTAGCGCGATCACTGCAAGAAAAATGTCGATGGCGCGCTTGCGCAGGCCTGACATGCCCTGGTGCGGCGTCTCGCACACCGCCAGTGCCGGAATGCCGTGAATCTCCAGGCAGCGCGGCTGCACCAGATCGAAGCCGAACAGATTCGGCACGAAATAAATGGAAGCCGTGGTGTCGCGCAGATCCTGCAGCAGCTCCGCGATGCGCGGTGCGGTGGAAATGGGCAGTGCGATGTAGATCGCGTCGACCGCGTGCCGGCGCACGAAGTCGGCGGCCCGCTCGCAGGCGCCGGCCCATTGCTCCGGCGCCAGGTACGGCAGGCGTTCGCGATCACGGAAATCGAAGAAGCCGAGAAAATCGCCGGTGCGGCTTTCCTGTTCCACCCGTTTCGCCAGTTCCAGCCCGATCTCGGTGGCGCCGATGATGATGTGGCGGTGCTGGCCGCGCCCGGAGGTCAGGCGGCGCGTCAGCCAGACGGTGCCGCAGTTGGATGCCCACAGCGCCAGTGGCGTCGCGGCCAGCCAGGTCAGCAACGCGCCGCGCGGAAACAGGTGAATGAAGCCGAGCGCGGTTGCCAGGAATGTCACCAGCGCGCAGATCGTGGACCACTCGAGCAGCAGCCTCGGCAGCGTCGGCCGCAACTGCTGATCCCCGTGCGCATCGAGGCGCATCCGCGGCGTGCTCAGCACGCGATTGGCGACCAGGAATACGATCAGGCCGAGCGCCGCGAATTCCAGCGACGGCCGTGCGCCGTAGACACCCAGGCAAAGCGCCAGGCTGGCGACGACGACGACTGGAGCCAGGTACTCCTTCAGCAGTGTCGCGGACGGGGGTTCGGCGCTGCCAAGGCGGAACGCCTTGTTGCCGATTGAGCCATCGGAGAGCAGCGCCGAACTTGGGCGGGCCAAGGGGCTCGCTACGGCCGGCGCAAAGCTGTCGCTGAAGGATCCCTCTGCGCCCACCTCTACCTCGCTGATCAGCTTGATCGCTGCCCGAGTATAGCGCCGGCATGGCGCGCTCGTTGACGGTCGCGGTGATTAATTATCCTGATCACCGCACGCGCTCCGGGATCGCCCGGGGGCATTTTGTCCCTCTATTCAGCCGGCTTAGGCGCACAACCGGATGCTTTGGGTCAATGCCGACATTAAAAAGGCAACGCCGGTCGCACTTTTGGGGGAGCGCCACGGCGCCGATTGGCGGCCTGTACTAGAATCCCGGTCAAATCATCGGTGTCGAGTCGCGCGTCATGGCGTGGGGAGTCTCCAGGGTGAATGATCGTCAATGCCGAGCGACGTCGTGCGGTGGACCGGCACAGCGCTGGCGGGCGCGAGGCGCCGGCTGGCTGCCTCTGGGGGCGGCGGTGCTGCTGCTGTCGCCGGTGGCGGCGCTGGCCGAGCTGGCCATGACAGTCGCGGCAACCAGCGACTTTCAATACAACAGCAACATATTCGACACGCAGTCGGGATTCACCAACCCCTACGGCGGCACCCGCTCCGGGGACTCGTACGTCAACAATGGTGGCAAACTGGATGCGAGTTACCTGTGGAGCCAGCAGCAGTTCTACGCCACCATCACCGGCAACGACTTCCATTTTGGTCATTTCAAGCAGCTCGATCACACCGAATACAATCTGGATGGCGGCTGGGACTGGAAAATCGCGCGCCTGCTGGACGGCATACTCCAAGTCGATCGCATCCGCAGCGCAGTGTCGTTCTACAACCTGGTCGACAGCTCGCTGGTGATACAGACCGAACAGCGCGAGACCGCCAGGGCCGGCCTGCAGGTCAACCCGGACTGGCGCACCGAGCTCACCGGCATCACCCGCACGGTCGACCAGCCGCAGCTGTTGGCGCCTGACCTGAGCCTGCGCGAGACTTCGGGCGAGCTGGGCATCAAGTACACCGGCACCGCCGGCGTCACCGCCGGCATAGCCGCGACTTATCTGAAGGGCTATTTCGAGGATACCGGACCGACGGTCGTGGCGCCGTCGTACAACCAGAAGACGGCAGCCCTGACCGCGACCGATGCGGTGAACGCACAATCGACCTTTCGCGGGAATATCGGCTACACCCGCCGTTCCTCCGACAGCGGCATCAATACCGTCAGCGGCGTCACCGGTGAGCTGGATTACCGGCGCGCACTGACCGGCAAGACCTCGGCTGAGATCGACCTGACGCGCCAGGTCAACGCTTACCTGACCAACGACGCCTCCGAGATCGACAGCATCGCGGCGCTGACAGTAACGTGGCAGGCCACCTACAAGATCGCGATGATGCTGGGCTACAACTACACCTACCGCCAGCTGCCGGGGCAGGGCAACGCCCTGATCGGCGGCATGATCGTGCCCACCGACTCGAATCGCGTTGACCGGCTGAATTTTGCCACGCT
>Ga0302324_100006896_pt1 | contig 24301 bp, 18 predicted proteins | sample Palsa_T0_1_FD_201949 | JGI IMG/M metagenome (GOLD analysis project Ga0302324, IMG submission 201949) | Peat permafrost microbial communities from Stordalen Mire near Abisko, Sweden - Palsa_T0_1 | ecosystem: Environmental > Terrestrial > Soil > Palsa > Peat permafrost | place: Sweden: Abisko... | reverse complement strand
AACGCCAGAGCGAAAAGCAAACGCGATTGCACGTCGAGACGAAGGGCTGATCGAGTGGGGCGAAACCCTCACCGAATTGGAAGATCTGCGCAACGCACACAACCCCGCCGATTAGCCCATCTCAACCGGACTCCCGTAACAACGCGCCGCGGCCTCCCATGTTTTAGACTGGCCCATGAGGTCCCGCTTCGCATGATCCGCAGTTACCAGGGCCACACGCCGCGCGTTCCCGAAAGCTGCTACGTCGATCTCTCCGCCCAGCTCCTCGGCGACGTCACACTCGGCGAACACACCTCCGTCTGGATGAATGCCGTCCTCCGCGGCGACGTTCACTCCATCAAGGTCGGCGCCAACTCCAACATCCAGGACTGCTGCGTCCTCCACGGCCAGCGCAACCTCTACTCCGTGACCGTCGGCGACTGGGTCACCATCGGCCACAACGCCACCGTCCACGGCTGCATCGTGGAAGATGCTGTCCTCATCGGCATGGGGGTCACCATCCTCAACGACTGCCGCATCGGCGAGGGCTCCATCATCGCTGCCGGTGCCGTCCTTCCCGAACACACCGTCGTCCCGCCCCGCACCCTCTGGGCCGGAGTCCCCGGCAAACTCCGCCGCCAACTCGCCGACTCCGATCGCGCCCTCATCCTCGAGTACGCGCAGAACTACCTCGACTACACCGAAATCTACCTAGCCGAATTGCGCAAATGAGCCACTCTCTTTCGACGCAACAATCCGCACGACAATGGGTGCCCCATCCTAACCGCGCTTTTTGCGGTTAGGGTGGGAAAGCAACGAACCCATCCCCGCCGCTTACGAAACAACAATCCGCACGACCATGGGTCCCCACAGACAGGTCTTCGTCTGTGGGGCGTAGATCTTGCTTCTGAGACCCGGGAAAGCGCGAAGCTGCACGATAATCAAGACACAATGACCCTTGACTGGACAACCGGCGCGCTCGCCGAAGGTCTCCGCTGCTATCGCAAAGAAGAATTCTTCCTCGCCCACGAGCATTGGGAAGAGATCTGGCTGAAGTGTGAAGAACCGGAAAAGACTTTCCTCCAGGCATTGATCCAGACAACGGCCGCATTTCACCACCTGCAGCGAAAGAACTACGCGGGCGCCACATCCCTGCTCCACGCAGCCCTGCGCCGCCTCGATCCGTTCCCACCCGACTATGGCGGCATCGAAGTCGAGTCCCTGCGGAAATCAATCCGCATCTGGCTCGACACCCTCAATCGCCGAGAGTCATCGCCGAAAGCGCCATTCCCAAAAATTCGCTGAGTCCCGATTCACCGCATGTCGACGAATCCCGCTTCGATAAGTCTGGAAAGCCCCGCGGCAGCACACGTGTCCCTCCCGCCAGTCTTCGCTTAAACTAATCTCTCCATGACTGTCCGCATCGCCATCCCCGAGCCCACCTCCACCGACGTCGCGTACAACCAGCGCTCGCTCCCGCAATACCTCGCCGCGCTTCAGTCCGCCGGAGCCCAGGCCGTGATTGTCCCGCTCCATGAGACCCCCGAGCGCGTCGCCCGCCTCCTCGCCGGCGCTCAGGGAGTTCTGCTCCCCGGCAGCGGTTTCGACGTCGACCCCCGGCGCTACGGCGAAAACCCCATCCCCGCCTGCGCCCCTGCCGACCCCCAGCGCACCGCCGTCGACGAGCTCATGCTCCAGGACGCCTTCAATCTCCACAAGCCCATCCTCGGCATCTGCCAAGGCCTGCAAAGCCTCAACGTCTGGCGCAACGGCTCCCTCATTCAGGACCTCGAAACCGTACTCCACACTCCCGTCAATCACAGCCCCGGCCGCGAGATCGCCGAGGCCCACCCCGTTGTGATCGCCGCCGGTTCACGCCTCGCACGGCTCCTCGCTCCCGACCCGAACGCCGAAGACGTGAAGCGCAATGTGCCGGCGGCGAAGGCCGCGCAGGGCGCACAGTCTTACGTCAACTCCAGCCACCATCAGGCCATCCATCACGTCGGCGACAACCTCCGCATCGCCGCCATCTCCCCCGCCGACGGCGTCATCGAGGCCGTCGAGCTCGATTCCCCGGATCACTTCGTCCTCGCCGTCCAGTGGCACCCCGAGCGCACCTACTCCGCCAGCCCCTTGTCCCGCGCCCTCTTCACCGCCTTCGTCCACGCTGTCGAAACCTGGCAACCCCGCCGCATCGACGAGCCAGTCGCCACCCCGTGAATCGAAAAGGCACGGCCTTCAGTTCTTGCCGCAAACATCGTCCGGCTGCCCGAACCATTGCGCACGCACCCTTGCACCAGGGAACGATTGCGATCCTGTCCTGCGACGGGGTATTTTCGGTGTCGATCTCAGAACGCACAAATCGCGGACGCGAGCCTAGCTCGAGCAGCAGGCGCAAGACCAAAATGGGGCTCCAGAGCGGTTGTATGTCATGTAAGGTTGATGGCAAAGGAGCAGCCTGATCACAATCTATGCTCACCCGAATTAGAGTGTGTCTTCTCTTTGCCCTGATCTCCGGCCCAAGCCTGTTCGGCGCCGATTTTGCCATGACGGTGACCGACAAGAATTACCTCGATACTCAAGGTTTTAGCGTATTTCTCTACGACAGCACGTACCATCCCGTTTTCGTCGACCAGAAGAACACGGCCATGGAGATGATTCTCCATGGGGCACGCATTGCCACGAATGGCGACGTGCGCCTGATGCCAACGCCCGAGCAGTGGGACTTGGTGGCAACCCTTAAAGAGCGTCATGCCAATAAGGCGAACAATCGGCTCACCGCTGACCTCGCTTTCCCGGCCTTCGATCTCAGCTACACGCTCGAGGTCGCAGCGGAACCAGGCGGCGTGAAGGTCAGCATCAATCTCGACAAGCCGCTCCTCCAGAAACTGGCCGGACGCGCCGGCTTCAACCTGGAGTTTCTGCCCTCGATCTACATGGGGATGGCTTACCTGGTGGACGGAAGCAAAGCCGGCATCTTCCCGCGCACGCCGAACGATCCGATGGTCAAGGTAATGCCGCTGGCGGATGAACCGAAGAAGGCGTACTACCTTGAGGACTGGGACAAGGCCAAGGGATACACCGAGCCGCTGCCCTTCGCCGAGGGCAAGAGCATCACGCTGGGGGTGGATGATGCGCTGGCCCGGGTCAACGTCACGTCGGATACGGCCGATCTCATGCTGTTCGATGGACGCGACCGCGCGCAGAACGGCTGGTTCGTGTTGCGTTCGCTGATCCCTTCAGGCAAGACTGCTGGCGCCATCGTGTGGCACATCCGGCCGGATGTGATTCCGAACTGGACGCGGCCGCCGATGATTGCGCACAGCCAGGTCGGCTATGCGCCAGGTTTCTCCAAGGTGGCAGTCCTCGAACTCGACCCGAAGTACGATGGCCCGAAGACGGCCACGGTGCTGCGCCTGATGGAGGACGGATCGTACAAGCAGGTATTCGAGGGCCCGATCACGCCTCAAACGCCATGGCTGCGGTACGTCTATTCGAAATTCGACTTCACCCCGGTGAAGGACCCCGGCCTTTATGTCATTAAGTACGCAGACCAGCGAACTGCTCCCTTCCCGATCGCCGAGAACCCTTACGCGAACATTTGGCAAGACAGCCTGGACCATCACCTCGCGGAGCAGATGGATCACGTCTCCGTTCGCGAAGGCTACCGCATGTGGCACGGCGCTTCGCACCTGGATGACGGCCGGATGGCGCCGGTGGTCGGCGAGCAATTCGACGGCTGGAACCAGGCCACGGCAACGGACGGGAAGTACAAAGGCGGAGATCACATTCCTGGGATGAACGTGGGCGGATGGTACGACGCCGGCGACTACGATCTCGAGGAGCCCGCGCAACTGAGCGTGATTCAGAGTCTGGCCCTGGCGTATCGCGAATTCAATCTCAAGTACGACGAGCTTACGGTGGATGAAACCGCGCGTGAGGTTGAGATGCATCGTCCCGATGGCGTGCCGGATACCGTGCAGCAAGTCAAGCACGGCGCACTGCTCATCCTTGCGCAGTTCCACAATATCGGCCACGCGATCCGCGGCACGCACGAACCAGATCTGCGCCAGTACACACAAGTAGGCGACGGAGCGTCGAAGACCGACGGCCGCATCTATGACCCGAAGCTCGGTCCGAACGAAGTGAAGGGCGACTACTCCGGCAAGCCGGACGATCGCTGGATCTTCACCTCAAATAACCCGTTCTTCCAGTGGAACGCCATTGCAGCGCTGGCTGCAGCGGCCGATGTGCTGAAAGGCTATGACGACGCACTAGCGAAAGACTGCCTTGCGACCGCGATCAAAGCGTGGAACGACGAGAAGGCTCATCCCACGCCGTTTCCCGCGGGAGGCGGATTTGGAGGAGGGGCCCCGGCTGGAGTGCTGGCTGCGTCTCAGGGTTCCCTACCTGGCGGTCAAGGCAATCGAAATGGAAGGGCCACCTCGGGTGCTGCGGCAAACACCGCTCCGGCAAACCCGCCCGCGGCGCCGCCAGCCAATCCGGATCGCGCTGCGTTCATGGCCAACCTTGACTGGGCCGCGGCGCTTGAGCTCACCATCGCCACACATGGCGCCGATCCCTACAAGGCTCGCCTCAAGGAGTTGTTCCCGCAGATGATCACTCCGCAGCAAATGGGTTTGCGCGGATGGACAGCGGTCCGGGCATTGCCGTATCTGGACGCGAGCGCGAAAGATCAAATGCGCGAAGCGGTGAAGAACTACATGACGGGTCTGGACAAGCAGTTGGACGCCACCCCGTTCGGCGTGCCCCCGAGTCTGGGCACCTGGGGCGGGTCGGGCGCCGTGGTGGACATGGCCATCCGGATGTATTTTCTGCACAAGGCATTTCCGGATCTTGTGAGCTCCGAATACACACTGCGGGCTGTCAATTACATTCTTGGCACGCACCCGGTATCCAGCACCTCGTATGTAGCTGGCGTCGGAACGGTCTCGAAGACCAAGACCTACAGCAACAACCGCGCCGACAACGCCTACATTCCCGGCGCCGTGATTCCGGGATACATCATTATCAAGCCGGACTTTCCAGAGTGCATCGACGATTTCGGGTTTCTCTGGTTCGAGGATGAAGCCGTCGTGGCCGGGTCGGCAAGCTGGGTCGTGGCCGGCAACGCTGCCGACGCGATCACGAAGGAATCGCAGTAGGCGCAGTACCGGAATCTCCCGCCCACGCTCGCTGAGCCTGCGAGTTTGATCTAAACTTTTTCAATGACAAGTCGGACACCGTATGTGGCAAACACTCGAGGAATAGCGGTGAGCGTTGAGCCCACTTACCTTGAGACGAGGTCGTCGCCAGACAACTCGCAGTATTTTTGGGCATATCGAGTGATCATCGAGAATCAGGGACCGGAAACGGTGCACCTGCTGAGCCGGCACTGGATGATCACAAATGCACGAGGAGAATTGACGGAGGTCAAAGGACCCGGTGTTGTGGGGGAGCAACCGGTCCTCAAACCGGGAGAGAGCTTTGAATATACGAGTGGCGCGCCTCTGGACACGCCGTCGGGGATGATGGGCGGGGCTTATCAAATGGAGACTGAGAACGGAGAGCGTTTTGATATTGAAATCCCGACGTTCTCGCTGGATCGTCCAAATCACACCGTATTTCTGAATTAAGAAATAGAGATCGTGAATTAGGAATCGAAGATCAAAGTGCGCACTTCGCGCGAAAGCTGGAGACCTCTGGACATCGCGCCAGCGACTACGATCATCCATCCATATATATATATCCACGAGAGGAATTGGATGACTGAGCATCAGGATGCACCCAGGAAGCATGAACCCCACGCTGTCCACGACGACCACCCCAAGGGGCCGCACGATCCAAAGGAAATCAACCCCAAGATCGCTTCAGACGTAGCTTACTGGTGTAGCCAGTTCGGAGTGACCGGCGATCAGTTGCACGAAGCCATTCGAGCCCATGGAACGCACGTAGAGAAGGTACGCGCAGCTCTCCACAAAGCAACCTAATTTAGTGAAACCTAGCGAAAGTCTGCCCTGAGCGAAGCCGAAGGGGATCTCCTTCTCGCGTTGCGTCAATCCGCACAACCGAGGGTGCCGCATCGTAGCTGCAGACCCCGCGGATTGTCATCCTGAGCGTAACGCATTCGGGGCCCCGCAAACGAGCCATCGTTTGTGGGGTAAGCGTAGCGAAAGCCTGCCCTGAGCGAAGCCGAAGGGGATCTGCTTCTCGCGTTGCGTCAATCCGCACAACCGAGGGTGCCCCATCCTAGCTCTGCTAGGGTGGGAAAGCTCGAACCCAAATCAACCATGCAACTCTGGCTTCTTAGTCCGCCCTCTTCATGGTTAGAAATTGAATTTCAGCGCCCCTTGTAGAATGCGCGGAGGCGCTGCACCGATCGCAGCGCCGAACGTCGAGCTGCCGATGTTGCCATCCACCGAGCCAGGGCCATTGAACTGAGTGTGGTTGAAGACATTGAATGCTTCGACGCGGAACAGCAGCGCCTTCGCCTCAGTAAGCGGTAGATTCTTCGCAATCGCCATGTCGTAGTCATCTGCGCCTGGGCCATGAAAGAACCTCCGCTTTGCGTTCCCCGGCGTGCCAAGCGCATTCATGCTGAAGGCCGTCGCGTCGAAATAGTTATTCCCGTTCACGCGAGGATTGCGGCTCAGGTGCAGCGGAGCGCCGCTGTAGTCCGGTTCGTCGATGCTGCTGTTGTTCACTCCGTTCGGATTGGTGCCGATCAGCGAATTATCTCCGTTGTTCGTCATGGTCACGGGAAAACCGCTGGCAAAACGCGTGATTCCGGAAAGCGACCATCCTCGACTCAGACGATTCGGATGTACCAGCCGGTCGACAGGCAACTGGTATTCATAGCTGAAAACGAAGTTGTGCGTCACGTCGAACGACGAAAGCGCATAGCTGAGCGCAGGATTGAATGGATTCACTTCTTCGCCGATATTCGAGGACTGGTCCAGCGACTTGCTGTAGGTGTAGGCGGCGGAGAATTCGAGGCGTCCGCTGGTGTGCCGTGCGCTGAGTTCAAGAGCGTTGTAATTCGCGTGGCCAATCGTCGATTGCAACGCGTTGCTGCCGAAGTTTGGTCCCAGCGGTCCGCGCGTGCCCTCCACCTGGCCGCCGCCAATGGGGTAATACACCGTGTCCTCGCCATTCGCGCCGCAGGTCAGCGTGCCGGGGACCACCTCGCTGGGCTGGCTCAGGCTGAGGCAAAGCGCCGGGTTGCCGTGATTCGGCTCGATCAACACGCGTTGCCGATGACTCGATGTGCCGATGTAGCTCGCGCTGAAAACCGTGTCGGGTCCAGCTTGCCGCTCGATCGAAAGCATCCATTCTTCCGTGTACGGCGTGCGGTTGTGGATGTCATACCCTGGAATGCCGCTGATCGGCTCATAGGCGCTCCAGTCGATGCTGCCGTCCGGGTGGCTCCGCGAGGAGTTCAACGGCGCGAACGTGTACGGAAAAGGCTGTCCGTAATTCTGCCCATCGGCCGCGCTGACAAACGGAGTCGCAAACAGCGGCGGAGCGGGACTGGAATAGGTCGTTCCATAAGGCGCATTCGCGGCCAGCACGCTGATCGAGAGCGCATCGATCGCTGTGTAGAAATTGCCAAAGCTGGCGCGGATGCTGGTCGTCCCACGAGACCCCAGCAGCTTTCCCAGCGCGCTGCCGGAATCGCTCTCCGGTGACCATGCCAGGCCCACGCGCGGCGAGAATCCAAGATGGCCCACCGGCGCGAGTGTGTTCGGAACGCCAGGATCTCCCGGATAGAGAATGCCTGCCGGTGCTCCCGGAAACACTACGGACTGCGCGCCCGCTTCAAACGTCGAAATCTGGTTGTACTTCTCCGACCACGGCGCAATGCGGTCCCATCGCAGCCCGTAATTCAGCGTCAAGCTCGGCAACGCGTGCCAGCTGTCCTGCGCGAACAGCCCCAGATATTTGTTGCGCGCATAAAACGGATTGAGCTGGCTTTGGTTGTATTGGCTGGGCACGCCAATCAGGAAATCCGCAAAGTCGACGCCCGTCTCCGTTCCGGAAAAAACAAAGCTCCCGTTGAACTGCGCAATGGGGTGCGCATTCACCTGATCGGCGTGAAACTCGCCGCCGAGCTTCATCGTGTGATTGCCTAGCACCTTCGAAAATGTGTCGGCGGTCTGATAGGTATTGTTGGCCTGGATCAGCTGGTTGGCCGCGGCGCCGGTCGAGTAGCCGTTGAAGTTGAGATTCTCGACGCTCTGTCCCTTGGGGTCGAGCGCAACAATGCTCGGGCTTCCGTTGGCATTTTCAAAACCCTGCGAGACGAGGCTCACACCGCGCCCGCCCTCCGGTTGCCCGAGGTTGGTCAAGTCGCGCAGATAACTCACATGCGCCTCATTCACTGCCGTCGAATTGATCGCCTTGGTAGCGCTCAGCGCCAAAAGCTGCGCCCGGCCCGTGGTCAGCGCACTGAATCCGGGCACGCTGGCCCCGCTCTGCGCCGTCGGATAGGGATTATCGAGATTGAAATCGTCGATGAAGTAATACGCCGACAGCGTGCCCCAGCGCGTATTCGCATCCACACGTGCGCCAGCCTTGTCGTCGCGCAGCGTCTGGTTGTAGGCGGATGTCGCAAACCCGTTGGCCGTATTCGCAGCCGGAATATATTCGAGCATCCTCTGCGCCGGAACCGACCACGCGCTTTGCGGAATTTGCGCATTCCCAAACACGCATTGGCCCGCCTGCGCGTCGGCCTGCGTGCAGCCGTTCAAGTAATACGGCTCGCCTTGCTGCACCGGGTAGCCGAGCTTCTGCGTCAGCAGATTCGCGAAGTAAGGGCCGCCCACCGATCCCGTCAGCAGCGTGTTTCCGTTGCTGTCCACAAAGTCCGACAGATCGCCCGTCCGGTCCGCATTGGACGGCACGCTGATCTCGCCCGTATCGATGCCCTGCGTCTGTCGCGTGCCCTGATAGTCGGTAAAGAAGAACACCTTGTCGAGCCGCACTGGCCCGCCCAGCGTCCCGCCAAACTGGTTCTGCCGGTACGCTCCGCGCGTCGGGGAAAAGTAATTGCGCGCATCGAGATCGGTGTTGCGCAGAAAATCGAATGCGCTGCCGTGAAATTTGTTGTCGCCGGATTTTGTGATCACGCTGATCTGCCCGCCGCTGAACTCCCCATACTCGGCATCGAAGTTGCTCGTTACAATCCGGAACTCCGCAATCGCATCCAGGTTGGGAATGATCGCCGTGCCGGCGTTTACGTCTTCTTCCGCGTCGCTGCCGTTCACATTGAAATAGTTCGACGTCTCGCGCTGCCCGTTCACTGAAATCGTGCCGGGGTTCAGCGTGCCCGACGGATCGAGAATCGTCGCGCCCACGTCCTGCACAGTGCTCGCTCCGATCGTCGTCGATGGAGCCACGCCCGGCTGCAAGGAAAGCAGATCGGTGAAGCTGCGCCCATTCAGCGGCACCGCCGTCATCTGCCGTCCGCTGATCACTTCGCCCAGCTGTGTACTCACCGCCTCAACATGCAGCGGGTTGTCGGTCACGCTTACCGTCTGCGCATCGCGGCCCACTTCGAGCATTACGTCCAGGGTCAGCGCCGCATTCGTATCGAGCACGATGTCCTTGCGCTCATAGCTCTGGAATCCAGCAGCCTCCACATCCAGCTCATAGCGGCCCACCGGCAGCACCGGCAGCGTGTAATATCCCTTCGCGTTGCTGTGCGTCTGCTGCGCCATCCCCGTGCCAATCTCCCTCACAGTGACATGGACATGGGCAACGACGCTTCCAGCCGGGTCCTTGACCGTGCCGGAGATGCTTCCCCCAACGGACCCCCAGGCAGCGGCTGAAAGCAGGAGACAGCAACTCAATAGAAAGACAAATCTGCGATGAACTTTCGACGGCCTCAATGCAATTCCTCGTTTGGCGCCTGTATTTCCGAAGGGAGCCATGGCTGGCCCATCCGGAAGCGCCTTAATATGCGACCAATTTGGTCTGCGTTTAATATACGACAAATTAAGTCTGCGTTTGGGACAGTGATTTGAATCACACCAGATTCTGGGACAAGCCGTCTTTCGAGACAACTGAAGTTCTTGAGAGAAATCGCCGAGGCGCTCATCGGGCACGCGCTGCCGTCATCCCGAGCGAGTCCAAAGCCTGCCCTGAGCGGAGCCGAAGGGGACCTACGTCTGCATTTCAGGAAGCAATAATCCGCAAGGCCATGGGTGCCCCATCCTAGCTTTGCTAGGGTGGGAAAGCTCGAACCCAAATGCGGTCATCGTGCGCGAAAATCGCATCGCAAAGGAGTCAAAGAAGCGGCGATCGCTTTCTTTCGCCCCATCAATCCGCACAACCATGGGTGCCCCAGGTCTCGCGTTTGAGACCTGGGAAAGCACGAAGGCACATCTACCCACTTGAAATTGTCATCCTGAGCGGAGCAGCTTGGGGCCCAGCGGACGCGTCAGCGTACGTGGGGTAAGCGGAGCGAAGGATCTGCTTCTCGCGCGGCGACAATACGCACGACCGCCCGTACGGACTCCCCGCATCGAGTGACCACCAGCACGCAGCATCCGTACGCAATGTCATACATTCGCCCCATGCGCGAGCGGCTCTATTTCACCTACATCATGGCCAGCAGAAGCCGCACTTTGTACATAGGCATCACAGGCGACTTAGTCAAACGCGCCTTCCAGCACAAGCAGAAAAAATACAGCGGATTCACCGCTCGATATAACTGCGAGCGCCTCGTCTGGTTTCAACGATTCACCGAAGCAAGCGAAGCCATACAGCGTGAGAAGGAACTGAAAGGCTGGACCCGCGCCAAAAAGATCGCGCTCATCGAATCCGCCAATCCAACGTGGGAAGACCTGAGCCAGCCATGGTATCAGCTTCCGACAACGCATTCGGCTTCATCCTGAACGTCCCTTACACTGATCACTGCATGGAACCCGCTCCTTCCGCCGACTGCCTAAACGAGATGCTCATAACGGCATCCCTTTCAAACTTACAAATTACACAATATAAACAACTTAATGACTATCTTTCGCTAATTCTTCGCTGGAACACCCGCACCAATCTGACCTCCGTCCGCGACCCCGAAGCCATCCTCTCCCGCCACTTCGTCGAGTCCATCGCCTGCGCGCAGGCCCTTCCACCGGGCATCAACACCCTCCTCGACTTCGGCTCGGGAGCGGGCTTCCCCGGCATCCCAATCGCCATCTGCCGCCCGGACTTAGCCGTCACCCTCGCCGAATCCCAAGGCAAAAAAGCCGCCTTCCTCCAGGAAGCCGTCCGCGTCACCGGCGTCACCGCCAAGGTCCACGCCGGCCGCGCCGAACTCCTCACCACCCAATTCGACTGCGTAACCCTCCGCGCCGTCGACCACATGGACCGTGCCGTGAAGGCAGCGACTCACCTCATCAGCGCCAACGGCTGGCTCGCGCTCCTCACCACCCAATCCGCTCTCCCCGCCCTCCAAACCGCAGCGGGCTCCGCCTTCGTCTTGTCCGAGCCCGTCCCTCTCCCCGGCAGCGACAACCGCATCCTGGCCCTGGCCCGCAAACCATAGCCTGGCTCCGTACCAAATCCGCATCAACAAGCAGCCGCTCCATTTATTCACTCCATCAACAGAACCGCGCCGACTCGCGATTCGTTGATCCCGTCAAAAATCCAGCCCACCGCCAAAATTGTTCCACGTGGAACAATTTCAACCCGCCCACCACAGAATTGTTCCACGTGGAACAATTCTGCCCAAGCTCCTCCCAAATCGGATTCCTCCTACCGCCCAGGAAGCCGTCCTGTTTCCCCGTCTTCCCATCTCAAATTGTTCCACGTGGAACAATTTGAAACCTGGGACCAGCTTCTAACGGTCCAAGCATTGAGATCCCGATTCGGGAGCCAACGCTACCGGCGACGCAAAATTGTTCCACGTGGAACAATTTTCAAACTCAGCCCTCCTAAACGGAACCAATCTTCCGGCCCAAACTGCCCTTCGGCCTCCAAATTACCGATCTCGTCGGCCCAAATTGTTCCACGTGGAACAATTTCGTCGTGGGCGAGAATCCCTAGCTGACGTAGGCGTTCCTGCCCCATTTTCGGAGCAGGATTCATAAATCTTTTTGCCCAGTCTGTTGATTTCTTTCTTGGCTGCCCGTTCTTGAAGATTTTCCACAACTCCAGTGGCATCAGAGGCTTGCCGCCATTCCAGAGGATCGCTTTCGGGGGCTTTCCACAATCGTCCCGATTTCTCCACAGTGCAAATCGCTGCAGACGGCAGGCCTGGAGTTTTAACCTGAAATGCCATGGGCAAGATTCTCGGCGTGGTCAATCAAAAGGGCGGAGTTGGCAAGACGACCACCGCAATTAATCTCTCCGCCTGCCTCGCCATCGAGGGTCTCAACGTCCTTTTGGTCGATTGCGACCCCCAGGCCAACGCCACTTCGGGACTAGGCGTTCCGCGGGACGATAACCGCCATTCCATCTATGACGTACTGGTCGGCAACGCCCCCGCGGAGCAGGTGATTTTGCCGACAGACGTTAAGAATCTCTGGCTGCTCCCTGGATCCAAGAACCTCACCGGCGCAAACATTGAATTGGCTGGAGTTGAAGGCCGCGAAACCCGTCTCCGAGACGCTTTGGCTCCCATCCGTGGCAATCATGATTTGGTGATCCTGGACTGCCCGCCCGCCTTGGACTTATTGACTTTGAATGTTTTAGTGGCCGCAAATTCCCTGATTGTGCCCATGCAGGCCGAATATTTTGCCTTGGAAGGCATTTCCGAGCTGATTTCAACCCTGGAACGCGTACAGGCTGCCTTCAACCCCGAAATCTCAATAGAAGGCGTTTTGCTAACGATGTACGACGATCGAACCAACCTGGCACAGCAGGTCACCGAGACTTTGCGCGACTATTTCAAGGAAAAGCTGTTTCACACTGTAATTCCACGCAATATCCGGCTGGCTGAAGCTCCCAGCCATGGCAAGCCCGTGGCGCTTTACGATGCCCGCTCCCGAGGAACAGAGTCCTATTTTGAACTGACAGGTGAATTTCTAGCGCGCAACAATATCGAAAGTCCGCGCAGTCTCGAGCGCAAGGCCGCAGCGGCCAATGCGCCCAAGGTTGAGGTGCGCTTCTGGCCATACTCATGACTGAAGACCGCTGCGCTAACAATCTGAATCCCAAGACCGAAAAACCACCGGCCGATGCTGCCGGGTACGAGGCCCGTTCCGATGACAACGACTGCTACCGACCCTAAACGACGTGCCCTGGGAAAGGGACTTGATTCATTGCTTCCGCGGGTCAATGCGTCCGCCGCGCCTGCTCCGACTTCCGCTGTGCCGGTTGAGAGCGAGGCTGGCCGGCCGCGCGAGATTCCGCTGGACCAGATCGACCCCAATCCATTCCAGACGCGATCGCGGATCAATGAAGATACGCTTGCCGAACTGGCAGCTTCGATTACTGCGAATGGAGTGGTGCAGCCTATCCTGGTGCGGCCTCAGGCGGATGGCCGGTTCCAGCTGATTGCCGGCGAGCGGCGCTGGCGAGCGTCTGGGTTGGCGGGGAAGAAAACGATTCCTGCGTTCCTGCGGCAGGTGTCGGATGAGCAGGCGATGGAGATCACCATCGTCGAGAATTTGCAGCGCGCCGATTTGAATCCCATGGAGCAGGCGCGGGCTTTTGACCGGCTCTCGCGGAATTTTTCGATGACGCAGGAGCAGATGTCACTGCGTACCGGGAAGGACCGCGCAAGTATAGGTAACTTCCTTCGTTTGTTGAAGTTGCCGATTGACGTGCAGAACAAGGTGGAGTCGGGCGAGCTGAGTTTTGGGCATGCGCGGGCGCTGCTGGCCTTGCAGCATCATCCTGGCATTGAACAGGCGGCTAAGCGGATTTGCACGCTTTCGCTTTCTGTTCGCCAGACCGAGACCCTGGTGCAGAGCATGCTCTTTCCGGACCTTGAGAAGAAGGAGCCGAAGCCGGAGCCGGTGGTTGACCCCAATGTGAAGGAAGTGGCGGAGCGGCTGCAGAGGGCGCTGGGTCTTCGGGTGCGGATCGAGGACAAGCACGGACGCGGACGGGTGATTATCGAGTACGGCCGGCTGGAGGAGTTTGACGCGCTGCTGGAGCAGCTTGCCAGTGGACAGTGAACGGCAGCGGACAGTGTGCAGTCATTACGCCGTGAATGCAGCGGAGAGTGACGTAGTTGTTTTCTCGCCCTTTTCACTAAGGTGCCACAAAAATGAATACCGCACGGTGGGTCGCAAGGAGAATCGCGGCGCAAAGACAACAGCAGATCCTTCGCTCCGCTTACCCCACGCACGCTGACGCGTCCGCGGGGCCCCAAGCCGCTCCGCTCAGGATGACACTTTTTTGGGAAGGAGGGTGTATTCGTGGGGCTTGAGGCTACTGCCGTTAGCTTGACGGTGACGTTGGGAGAATCGGGCGGAAGGATGGTGCAAGTGGGTCAGGGCCTCTGTGCTACCCCCGACGCAAATCAGTGACGACGCAAAAAAACCAGCTCTACTACGGCGATAACTACGAAGTGCTGCAACGCTACGTGAAGGACGAGAGCGTCGATCTGGTGTATCTCGATCCGCCGTTCAATTCACGCCAGGATTACAACGTTCTTTTTGCCGAGAAAGACGGCTCGCAGTCGAGTTCGCAGATTCACGCGTTCGAGGACACGTGGGAGTGGAACATGGTTGTGCGGATTGATGCTGCGTGAAGACTTCCGGGGCTGAAGCCCCTTTCGTATTGAAGCTTGATTCAGGGGCCTGAAGGACCCCTGCTCCCTCCGTGCATGCTGGCAGATGCGGGTTCGTGCTTTCCCATGCCCCAAAAGAAGGGACATGGGGCACCCATGGTTGTGCGGATCGGTGCTGCGCGAGAAGCAGATCCCCTTCGGCTCCGCTCAGGGCAGGCTTTCGCTCCGCTTACCCCACTGCGTGGGGCCCCAAGCTGCTCCGCTCAGGATGACACTTTTTTGGGAAGGTGAATGTATTCGTGGGGGCCGAAAAGCCCAAAATCATCTCGTTGCATTTGTGGCACGGTCGAAAACTTCCGGGGCTGAAGCCCTCCGTTTTTGAAGCTTGATTCAGGGGCCTGAAGGCCCCTGCTCCCTCCGTGAATAAGAGTCAACGCGGGTTCGTGCTTTCCCACCCTAGCAAAGCTAGGATGGGGCACCCATGGTCGTGAGAATTGATGCGGCCTAAATGCGACCGCAGATCCTTCGACTCCGCTGCGCTTCGCTCAGGATGACAGCAGCAGGTCGGCATTCGTGCTTTCCCACCCTAGCAAAGCTAGGATGGGGCACCCATGGTCGTGCGGATGGATGCTGCGTTAAGACCTCAGAGGCTGAAGCCCTGCCATTTTTGAGACAGCAAAGACAAGGCAGGGACAGAGAGCAGGTTATTTGTGCAGGGCGTTGCAGGTGGAGCGCAAGGTGAACTCCAAGGAATCGCGTGGAACGCTCTCGACGAAGGGTCCGATCAACCAACCTAGACCGGGCGGAACGGAGCGCGTGAGGGAGACCGACTCGATCTGCATGTAGAGCCCGCCGTCGCGCTCCTCGAAACTCCAGTAAGTGTTCAGGCGCCAGAGGTAGCCGTGGTCTTCGCCGGAACTTAATGCGTGTTCCTTGGCGGTGCCCGGCGCGTCGATCTCGGAGATTTTGGTGCTACGCGCGAAGCTGTATTGGCGCTGAGGGTCGAGGCGTCCATAGGCGATGTCGGCGGTGATGTCGAAGACCACGGTAACGAGGTGGTGCTGGCGTACACGCATCGAATCCTGGAGACGATCGCCTTGCTGCGCGAGCACCTTCGCCTGGAGGATTTGCGGGGCGAAGTATTTTGGGTAGGCGCTGAAGTTCTGAGTCACTCGGAGAAAATCGGCGGCGGTGGCTCCGGGGACGAACGCGGTGCCGCGCCAGTGGTGGAGCATGGCTCCGAACGAGTCGTGTGGGGGGGATGGGGTGAGATTGTCGACGATCAACTCACCACGGCGGAGACGCGCTTCGGATTGCGGAGCGGTAGGCAACGGCGTGAGGAATGTGCTTGGAGAACGATGCTGCTGCGCGAGGCGCGACTCGACCGTGCTGACATAGGCGTCGAATGCGGAAGCAGCGGCAGGCGTGGAATCTGCCGAGACGCAGACGGGAGCTGCCGGAAGGATGAATAGACCGAGGAGAGCGAGTCGATGCCGGGGAATCACAGAGACTACCAAGTGTAGCCTACGGGGGAAGGTTGATTCGTGGAAGCGCTGTAGGCGGCGTTGCGGGGCGTATACTCCCGTCACGGAAATTGGCGGCGATTCAAGTCACTCCGAATGAAGAAGCCTCTTTGCACCTGCGTTTTTCTTTTTCTTTGCGCGTCGAGCCAGGTATGTGCGCCGCAAGAAATGCAGCATGCGCTGATGGACACAGGAACTGCGGCGATCTCGGTGGAACGGGATCGAGCGGAGGGACTCCTTCAGCTCGATGTGCTGGTCACGGATGCGACTGGAAGACCGGTATCCGGACTCGGCGGAGCCGATTTTAGTCTGCTTGAGAACGGCCAGCCGCAAAATGTTCTCTCGTTTCAAGCCTTCGATGGTCGAGGCGCACTGGCAGAGCCTCCCGTCAGAATCGTTTTGCTGATCGACGAGATGGAACTGCCGGAGAACTTGGCGCGCGACGAACGTCTCGCCGTGATGGGTTATCTACGTCAGGGCGGCGGACGGCTGCAGCGCCCAGTGTCGGTTTTCGTGTTGGCCGATACTGGTTTGTGGACTGTTGCCCCTTCCGGCGACGGAAAAGTATTGGCCCGAGAGATCGAGCATAATGACTTCGCCTTGGTTCGCCACAATGTGGGCTGGTTGAGAGGAAGGGCAGCGCCGGGTTTGAAGGACTCCGCCCCGGAGTCGGCGTTGAAGGCGCTGGGGCAGATTGCCGCCGATGAAAGAGCCAAGCCGGGAAGGAAGCTTCTTTTGTGGATCGGTCCCGGCTGGGGTATGGGGAGCGGGGCTTACGAAGTACACGGAGAGCGGTCTCTCTTCGACGCGGTCTGGTGGTTTTCCACCCTGCTTCGGGAAGCGCGCATCGTTCTCTACAGCTTTGCGGTAGGAGAAACCGATCCGCGTGGCCAGCTTTACAAAGCGTACCTGGCCGGAGTGACGGCGCCGAATAAGGCCAGCTTCCTCAATGTGTATAGAAAAGTGCTCGCGGTCCAGAGCGGCGGGCGCGTAGTGGACACGGGCTTTGATTTGGAGCGACAGATTGAGAGTTGCGTTCGGGAGGCCGGCTCCTTTTACCGGATCTCTTTCGACCCGCTTCCCGCAGACCATCCCAACGAGTATCACGATTTGAAGGTGGTGGTTGACCGGCCGGGGCTGATTGCGCGCACCAGTACCGGCTACTACGATCAGCCGTATTACTCAATTGATCCGATTCCTTCACCCAGGCGCGTGTCGATCGAACAACTCGAACAGTTGCTGACCGCTTCGCGCGGAGACTCAGATGCAGATCTGGCGAAGCAGCTCTCGGAGCTTACGCTCACTGAGCGGCTGAGCGAGCACAGGCTTTCACTGCTGGATACAAACGCGACTGGGAAACGGGTCCGGCAGGAACTCGGCATCCTCGCGGATGCGTCGGCCTTTGAGGAGCCTCCAGCCGATGAGATTCCCGCCGAAACTCCGCCTGACCTACCCGCGCAGCAGCACATGCTTGCACTTACTTCCGCCTACCTGAGCGCGACGATTCGAAAGCTGCCGGATCTTTTCGCAAAGCAAACAACAGTACGCTACCAGGAGACGCCGATGTACTTGGAAGCCGGAACCAGCGTTAACCATCAACCGCTTCATGTGACGGATAGTTGGACCACCACAGTGCGCTACCGGAACGGTTTTGAAATTACTGAGGCAAAACCTCCCAAACGAAAGCCCAATCATCCTGAATTGATCACCTATGGTGTCTTCGGGCCAGCGATCGAAGGAGTGCTGGGTGCGATCAACAAAAACAGCGGGCTGACCTGGGTCCGCTGGGAGCGGGACGCTGAAGGCCGCTTGGCTGTATTCCGTTACACCGTTTCCTCGGACAATTCCGCCCGCCAAGTGTGGCTCTGCTGTCTGCCCGACGGGGACGGAAAGGAAGCACTTCAGCGGTATGCGGGGTATCACGAAGAAATTGCGATCAACCCTGAAAGCGGAGCCATTCTGCGCCTTGAGTTCCGGGCCGACATGAAATCAACAACTCCGATAGCCCGGTCGCACATCATGATCGAATACGGCCCGGTCGAAATTGGCGGAAAGACCTATATCTGCCCGCTGAGAAGCGTTTCGATCATGCGGGCGCGGTCCGTAAGGGTTTTGACCGAATGGGATGAAACATTCATGGCCTACGGACCGTACGTTGCGATGCTGAACGATATCCGATTCGATCACTATCATATCTTTCGATCTGAATCCCAGGTGCTGACGGACTTTACTCCAATCGAAAAGTAGATCCCCATGCATGGAGCACGGCCACCCGAGAGCCTTGCGGTCGCGTTTCTACTTTTTGCCTTTCGCTGGCTTGGGCATGAAGTAACCGCGGCGGGCCTGCAGGTCGAAGCCCTCTCGATCGACCTTTATTTTTAGAAAGTGGTAAGTGCCATCGGCTTTCACGTCATCGAGCGACAGCTCCAGGACATAGACAATTTCGGGCGCTTCGGTCAGGGCCTTGAATCCCGCGTCGAGATCGTTGCTGTTATGAAAGAATGTGCCGCCCGTGCCGTCGGCGAGTTCTCCCATCGCATTCTCGGCCGCCCTCATCTCGCGGGCGACAAATTCACCGCGAGTCGCCGCGGGAGCTGCGTGTACATCCTCACTGGCCGTTAGGGATGTTGTGTACAAACCGCGCGCATCGAGGGCGCTGATGGTCACGTTGGACTGCGCCGCAAGATCGATGAGCTGGGACTCCTGGGTTCTGGCTTCTTGTCCCACGGGCAGAAAGCCGGGGGATACGAGGATGAGTGCGCGCTGCCCCGGCAGCCTGGCCATTCTGCGCACAATTTCCGCGATGACGGCGTAGGTGGCCTGCGTGTCCTGCTCGCCTGCGCTCAGAGCACGCCTGGCTGCCTGCTCCGCAAGCCTCTGCGCCGTGGGCAGGTCAGTTTGCGGATTGATGCCGGGGTCACAATTGAGTACCTGCGCCAATGCGTCCTGAACGGCATGGTTGTCGTGCTCATTCAGCATGAGGTCGGCCTGGTAATACGAGATATAGGGGCAATCCGATTTTTGAAACTGGTTTGTGCCATGCAATTGCACGGCCGCGATTGCGTTCTGCAAAATGGCGTGGTCCCGCGTGAGGCCGCTGTTTGTTTTTCCCGAAGTGGAGACGACGGCGGCCACATCGGAGCCTGTCAATGCGCCGTCCAGCGCCTTGGTGCCGGCCTGTTTTGCATAGGACAGATCTTCGGGGCTCAGGTGCATGTCGTCAAAGAGGAAGACGGTGATTCGGTCGGGAAGAACTGACGATTGTGGCGCAGCGTTCGCGGGAGCCGGGGAGCTCTGGTTGCTTTCGGTCGTGTTCGCAGCCGCGGTTTCATTTGCTCCTCGCCTTTGTACCGTGAATCCAGAGAGGGGTCGCGGCTTGCCCTGATCAAGGACTTGAAAGTCTTCCTGTTTCAAATTGTCCACGGTGCGGCCCTGCTTATCACGGACGACAACGGGAACGAGCACGCGATTCACGTTGATTTGGATGTTGGGGGTGGTGGGCTGAGGGGCTGGCGGCTGCTGCGCTGCAGAGTGTGTGCCGAGAGACGCCAGGCAAAAACCGATCCATGTCAGCGTAGGGAAATCCGAACCACGAATGCGCATTCCACCTCCGGACTTGTCTCTGAATCAAAGAACCGCAATCGTTCCCGCTCATTGAACAAGGAGATTCTAGTCTCATCGGGAATTCGGGTTGGGTTCGTTGCTTTCCCACCCTTGCTGCGCAAGGATGGGGCACCCTCGGTCGAGCGGATTGGTGCATTACAAAAGCGCAACGGAAGATCTTTTCAGTATTCGATGCCGCGCTGGGCGAGGATGCCTTTCTGGTAGGCGTGTTTGACTTCGCGCATTTCGGTGACGGTGTCGGCTAGTTCAACTAATAAAGGATGAGCGCTGCGGCCGGTGAGAATGACGTGGACCATTTCGGGGCGGGCGCGGAGCGTTTCGGCGACCTGTTCGGGCGCAAGCATGCCGTAGCTGATGGCGTAGTTGATTTCATCGAGGATGACGAGGTCCCACTCGCCGGAGAGGATGGCTTCGCGGGCCTCACCCCAGGCGGCTTCGACGAGGCGGATGTCTTCGGGGTCGGTCTCGGCGCCGCCGACTTTGACGAAGCCGCGGCCCATCTGTTTGAGGACGAAGTTGGGCGCGTTAGCGAGGACGGCGTCGAGCTCGCCGTAGTGCCAGGAGCCTTTGAGGAACTGGAGTACCAGCACGCGCATGCCGTTGCCGACGGCGCGCAGGGCGGTGCCGAGGGCGGCGGTGGTTTTGCCTTTGCCGGGGCCGGTGTTAATGAGGATGAGGCCTTTGCGGGAGTCAGTCATGGGTGGGATCGGTGTAAAGGTAACAGGGATTAGGGAACAGGGAACAGAGTACATGGAAATGGGAGTGGAGAACGAATTGAGGAGGGGAATGAACTGAGGGCTGGGAGGATTGCCTCTTCCCGGTTAGACGAGATAGGCCCATGCAGAACCCGGAATCGCTGATCCCTGATCCTTGTTCCCTAATCCCTGTTCCCTGCTTCTCAGTGGCCGGTGTGGTAGGGGTGGCCGGTGAGGATGGTGCAGGCGCGGTAGAGCTGTTCGGCGAGGACGAGGCGGGCGAGGGCGTGGGCGAGGGTGAAGGAGCCGAGGGAGAGCAGGACCTTGGCGCGGGGTAGCGCGGCAGGGGACCAACCGCTGGCCGGGCCGATGGCGAAGACGATGTGCTGAAAGCCGTCCTGACGGTGCGCGGCGAGCCAAGCGGCGAAGAATTCGGAGGTCATGGCGCGGCCGCGGCTATCGAGCAGGACTGGCACCGCGGGGGTGCGACCGCCCGCCCCACGGACGTGGACCTGTCCGTGGGGACCCCTGCCGTTCTGGCGGTCAAGCCAGGTGAAGAAGGCGTCTTCGGTTTTGAACGCCTGATTCTCGCAGCGCAGGAGGATGGAGCACCGCTCGAGGTACTGGGCCGTGAGGGTCTGGAACGGGTCTTTGGCGGTGAAACGTGCGCCGATGTGTGCGAGCGTGACGTTCATTTGGAAGGAGGATAACGCAAGGTGAAAGGTTGATCGAGCAATTTGTAGACAAATTCCCCAAAAACGAGAGGTACAAACTGTTTTTTGAATATTCGACAAAGTTTATTCTGATTTTCATAGAACAGGCGTTTTGGGCCAGTTTGGTGACGTGACCTAAGTCACGTATTTTGAGGCTGGAGCAGATTGTTTGCACCATTTTGTGTGATTGGCAACAGTCATGCACTGATGTTAGGGCAAGTAGTCCTATGCTTTCTTCAGGTTGAGTTTGGGCTTAGTCGCGAATACCGGACTGAAGCCTGTTTTCTGTTTTTTCCTTTACCGCCTGAAGGCTTTGCGCAAATGAGTCGCGGAACCGCTCTATCCCACAGACGGGTACGCACGGCAAATTACCTGGATCGAGGAGTTCCCTACTCTGGGCTTCCGGTTCTTTTCAATTTGGAGGAGTTCAATGCGAGTTATCCGTTTGCAAGGGCTGGCAGTTTGGTTCGGCCTCGCGCTTGCCCTGGGATTCACAGCGACCACGATTGAGCAATCGGTTTACGGGCAGGAAACGACAGGCGGTATGCAGGGCACGGTGAAGGATCCCTCCGGTGCAGTGGTTCCTAACGCCGATGTGACCGTTACGACGCCGACATTGGTTGGCTCGAAGGAAGTTGTCACGGACGCAGCCGGGTATTATCGCTTTGCCAACCTTCCGCCGGGCAGTTACACGATTGTTGTGAAGGCGCAGGGATTCCAGACGCTGAAGCGGGAAAACGTAATGCTTGAAGTCGGCCATCTTCCGACGATCGACCTCCCCTTAAAGGTAGGAGGGGTGGACACGATCGTTGAGGTGAGGACGGAAGGTCCGATGATCGACGAAACAACGACGACGACGTTGACGAACATTCCCGAGCAGGCGCTGGCGGATGTTCCGCACGGCACGTCGTTCCAGTCGGTGATTCAGTTTGCACCGTCTGCGCGCAATGAGCCGCTGATGGGCAGCAACTCGATGAGCAACGGGACGGGCTCGGCTTCGCCGGGCAGCTCGAGCAACGGCGGGGCATTCGGTTACTCGATCGGCGGCGGTTCTGACTCGGAGAACTCCTACTTAGTGGAAGGCCAGGAGACGGCCAACATTATTGGCGGCTACTCGCACACGAATGTTCCGATGGACTTCATCCAGGAAGTGGAGATGAAGACGTCGGGTGTAGATGCCGAGTATGGCGGCGCGCTGGGCGGCGTAGTGAATGTAATCATGAAAAAAGGCACCAACAGCTGGCACGGGTCTGTCTTCACGAGCTTCCAGGATGGCGGGATGAACGGAGGGCTGAATGCGAATTCGCGTTACGATCCGAGCTCGAGTGGAACCACGACGAGCTGGGGCGCGATCGACCCGACTTATCAGAATTACCAGCCGGTGCGGCCCAAGACCAGCGACGTTTACCCGGGATTTACTATCGGCGGACCGCTGTTCGGGATCTTCCCGAAGGCGTCTCCCCGGATCAAGGATCGGGTCTTTCTTTTTGCGGGATTCAATCCGGAGTTCAACGCGTTTGAAGAGAAGGTGAACTACGGTCCCACGAACGGCGGGATTGTACCCTTCAGCCAAAACACTCACACCTTCTACACCAATGCGCGCATTGACGCTGAGGTGACGCAGAAGATCCGCGTCTTTGGTTCGTGGCTGTACCAGGGGCAACGGCAGGCGGGTGAGTCGCTACCCGGTTACAACGACGCCGGTTCTGCGCTCCCAGGGTACGACTCGACCCAGGGCTATTTCAATCCTGCAACGGGCTGCTTCGGAGCGGCGACGAGCGCTAGCAATCCGTGTATCAGCACCGGAATTCCACAATTCGCCTTTTCTCATGACCTCGGTTATTCCGCTCCGAACATGACGCTCAACACGGGCGCGGACATTACGCTCACTAACAGCCTGGTGGCCACATCGCGGTTCGGATATTACTTCGAGAACTATCATGATTTTGGATATCCGACGTCAGGTACAATCGATGCCTTCCAGGACAACGGCATAGGGAACACGGACACAACCGGGACACCCTTGTCGGTGTCTGCTCCGCAGCTTAATGAGTCGGCTGGCTACTTCAATATTGCGCAGGATGCCAACTACACGCACTACAACGCGAACAAGGCAATCCAATTCGATCAGGATATTGCCTGGTTTCATGCGGGCCGTGCAGGCACGCACAACCTGAAGTTCGGTTATCAGCTGAACCGCAATTCGAATCTTATTCTGCAGAAGTTCAACACGCCATATGTCCAGGTGTGGCCAGGCACGACGAACCCGTACACTGCGCAGGGTGCGGTGGGTGCGGCCAATTGCGCGACCGTGGAAGGCATCACTGGATCTGCGAATTGCACAGGCACATACGGCAACGTGGACGTGTATGACTACGGCAGCAACGGCCGTGCGATCAGCTACAACAACGGATTTTACGGACAGGATGCTTGGACAGTCGGCAAGGGACTCACGATCAACTTCGGTTTGCGCGTAGAGCATGAAGCGGTGCCTGCCGAGAACCAGCCAAGCGGGTCAATTGCTACGCCGATCAACTTCGGTTGGGGGGACAAGGTTGCTCCGCGAGTCGGCGCGGCATGGGATGTATTCAAGAACGGGAAGATGAAGATCTTCGGCGGATTCGGCGAATACTACGATCAGATGAAGCTGAACGTGGCTATTAGCTCGTACGGCGGCCAGTACTGGCAGGAATGCTGGTATGCGCTGATGACCCCGGATCTCTCGAGCATCAATCCGGTCTACAACAGCAATGGCCGCTTCTGCCAGGGCCCGAATTCTGCCAGCCAGGCGAATTTTGCCGCAACACCGCCGTCGTCGTCGCTGATCTTCCTTGAGAACCAGAACATTCGTGCATTCCCGACGACCTGCTCGACTTGCAGCGCGACGGAAGAAGGCACGGCGCCTGGACTGAAGCCTTACGCGCAGCACGATTCGAGTTTCGGTGTGGACTACCAACTGGCGGCCAACGTCGCGTTTGAGGCACGATGGGATCGGAGACGGCTGGATCACGTGATCGAAGATTCGGCCATCTTCAACCCAGCGGTGGGCGAGACGTTTGTCATCGTGAACCCTGGACAAGGAAT
>Ga0302324_100006895_pt1 | contig 24302 bp, 17 predicted proteins | sample Palsa_T0_1_FD_201949 | JGI IMG/M metagenome (GOLD analysis project Ga0302324, IMG submission 201949) | Peat permafrost microbial communities from Stordalen Mire near Abisko, Sweden - Palsa_T0_1 | ecosystem: Environmental > Terrestrial > Soil > Palsa > Peat permafrost | place: Sweden: Abisko... | reverse complement strand
TCGACCGGACAGAAGCACTCGTCGCGCGCGACTTCGAGTTGCTTCAGCGTGCCGTATTGATCGTCCTTGCCCTGCACGATCAGGATCGGCACGCGGATGTAACCAAGTGCTTCGGTAATATCCCAATGCCGAAATTTTGGATCGAGCCACGGTTCGGACCACGACCGGAAAGCGCCCTCGGCATCGGCATGCCAGCGTTCGAGTTTTTTGCGCAGCGGGCCGGCGGCGAATTCTTCCTGCGTCCGCCGGATCTGATCGAGCCCCATTTGCTCGGTGAAGAAATGCGGCGCGATGAGAACCAGACCGCGGACGCGGTGATCTTGCACACTCCCCGTATAGATCGTGGCGATCGAAGCGCCGTCGCTATGGCCGAGCAGAATGCCGCGCTGAAAGCCGATCGCCGCGAGTACCTTCGGCAAAGTAGAGAGCGCTTCCTCTTGCATGAAGTTTAGGCCGCGCGGCAGTTTTGCCGCGCCCGAATTGCCGTAACCGGCGCGCGAATAGACGAAGACGCCGGCGCCGGTCGCCGCCGCAAGCTCGTCCGGAAACGAGCCCCACAGGCCGGCGGAGCCGAGCCCTTCGTGCAGCATCACGATGGTCGGCGCTATCTCCGGCGGCGATCCGATCATCCGATATTCCAGGTGCAGCGGCGGTAGATCGAGAAAGCCTTGATCGGGAAGGCTCACGACTTTTCCTCTTTCGCTCTCCCCACGTCCGGTCCGAGCAAATCGTTCACGGTGCGCATAAGCTTGGCAAAGCTTTGCTCGGTCGACTCGCTCGAGGTGTCGATCTCGGCTTCGGCGCGCGCATAATCGGAGCGCCGCGCTTCGAGGATCGCGACAAGATCGGCCATGGCGGCGCGATTTTGCGCCATGGGGCGGAAATCGCCCTGTGCCATGACGCGGCTCATGTGCTCGTCGGGCCGCGCTTTGATCCAGATCGTGTGCGTCCGCCGCAGCAGCAGCGCGTAAGTTTCGGCGTTCGAGACAATGCCGCCCGCCGTCGTGATCACCGCGGCCTCCTGCTCGGCAACAACGCGCTCAAGCGCGCCGCGCTCTTGGCGGCGGAAAGTCGCCATGCCCGCCATCTCGATCAGGTCCGGAACGCTGGCGCCATATTCTTCCTCGACTTTGCGATCGAGCTCGATGAACGGCCAGCCGAAGCTCTGCGCAAGCATTCTTCCGAGCGTCGATTTGCCGGCGCCCCGCAGACCGACCAACGCGACGCGCCGCCCGCGGTCGGCGCTGCTTTGCCGCGTCAGCCGCAGCTCGATGTCCTTTGCGAGCGCCGGCAAGTCGGTGTCCGGCACTTGCCCAATAAGATCGATCAGCGCGCCCAGCGCGGCATTGCGGACGCCGGTTTCCGGCAACAGCGCGGCGGTCGGCAATTCGAGTGCCCGCGCAATGGCGCGCAGCACGCTCACCGAGGGATTGCCGGTCCCACTCTCGATCTGCGCCAGATAACGCTCCGAGGTGGCGGAGCTTTCCGCCAATTGCCGGCGCGTCAGACCGCGCTTGGCGCGATGTTTGCGCAGTTCGGCGCCGATGGCGGCGAGGAACGGACCAATCTCAGCCGAATCGTTTTGCGCACCAACGGCGGCTCCAGAAGCTTTGGCCTCCGGCTTGGACGTCGGCACGAACTAAAATCCGCATGCATTATAATTCATGCGTTATAATGCATGCACGATGCGTCGTTAGCAAGCCGCTTTCACTCAAACATTTTCCGCCACGCACCGGCCTGGGCTTCCGCGCGCGGCTCGGGTTCTTCGCTTGCTTCCGGGCCGGGATCGTCGGGCGCATGAATAAGCGGAATGACCGGCGCGACCGGCGCTTGCTCGGCTGTTCCGCCCTGGCGGGTGGCGACGGGGTCCGTCGCCGCGTTGGCCAGCTCGGACTTCTCGCCGTCCGCCAAAAGGCCGCGCGGCAAGTCGCGCAATCCCTGTTCGCCGGCAATTTCCTTCGCTATCGAATCTGCGGTGCCCGTTTCGATCACCGGCGCCGCGCTGGCAATGCCCCTGAGCGGAACGCGCCATTCAAAGCCGTCGAGCCGGCCGCTTGGCGAAACGGCGAGCCAGCGGTCGGAAATGTAGCCTTCGGCCGTCCAGACGGGATCGGCGGCGGCGCTGAGCGCCCGCGCGAGCCATTCACGGGCACGGCCCTCGTCGTTCGAAGCCGCGCGTTCGAGTTCGGCCATCAGCAGAGCGACCCTTTTGGTCGGGGCGGAGAGATAAGACGCAAGCACGGCGCGCGCCTTGGCGAAGTCGCCGGCGTCGATCGCCGCACGCGCGACGGCAAAGGCTCCTTCGATATGACCCGGCACGGCTTTCGCTAAAGCTTCGACGCGCTTGAGCCGGTCACGCGCGGCATCGCCAAAGCGCAGATTGGAAAATACCTGCGCCAAATCCGGGTGCGGATTGGCCTGCCACGCCCGCGAGATCAGGCGAGCCGCTTTGCGAAGCTCCCCGCCTTCGGCGAGCATGCGGCCGGCAAGAGCGGCCGCCGGCACAAAAGTCGGCGTGAGCTTCGCTGCTTCGAGCGCGAAAGCTTTGGCGGCGTCGCGATCGGTTTCTTCCAAAGCGTGCGCGCGGGCGGTGAGCATCACCGCGCGCTGGCGGCGGTAAACATCTTTATCGAGCGTTTTCTTGTTGGCTTCGAGATGCGCCAGTGCGCCCGCCCAATCGCCGGCGAGCGAGCGCGCTTCGAGAACCGCCTTGCCGGCCCAAGTCAACGCCGGATTCTCCCGTGCCGCTTCCTCGGCAATCGCCCGCGCGTTCTCGTAGTCGTGGCTGCGGCGCGCCTCGACGAACAGCCCGTGCAAACCGAGCGCTTTGGTATCGGGACGATTCGCCATGTCGCGGAAAACGCTGGCCGCCGTCTCGCGATCGCCGGCAAGCTGCGCCGACTGGGCGCTTAGCAACAGCGCGAGCGGTTCGGTCGGCGCAATGCGCTTGGCTTCGGCGACGTGCTTGCGCGCGGCATCAAGGTCCCCGGCGCCGACCGCAATAAGGCCGTGGGAAATCGCCTGGTAGGCGCGCTCGCCACGGCGGCGATGCAGATGACGGCGAAACGCGAATGGCGACCGCAAGATCGCGCTGACGATACTCCAAACCAGCACCAGCGCCGCCAGTGCCGCCAACACCGCGGCGCCAAGCACCATCAGCGAGGTTTCGATGCGCCAGCCCTGCCAGCTTACGACCACCTCGCCGGGACGATCGGCGAGCCAAGCAGCGCCGAGCGCCAGCGCCCCGACGACAATGAGAAAGAAGATGATGCGGATCATTGCTGAGCCGGCTTGCCTAGTGCGGCGGCCGCTGCGGCAGCGATGCGGCGGCTTGCTGCGACCGCCGCTTCGCGGGCTTGCGCTTTCTTCACCCAATCGGCCGCCAGCCCGCGCGGCTCTGGCGGCAGGCGGGCGATATCCGCGAGCGCGCCTGTGATATCGCCACTTCGCGCGTCCGTATCGATGCGAGAAATAATCGAGGAGGGGTCGTCGCCGGTTGGCGCGGAATCGGTTCGGGTGATGCGGACGAGTTTTTGCGCGTTGAGCTCAAGCCGCGCGATGAGCGAGCTTTCCTTCGGCGCCGCCATTGCTGCTTGGCGAAGCGCCGGCAGGAGCTGGACCAACTCGCGGCCGAGCGCCGCAGTACTGGGCAAGCCATCGGCAGCGAAGGGCGTCAGCGCCACAACCGCGTTTTCGTCGGCGCCGAGCGCGGTCACGCTGGCAAGCTCGGCGTTGAAAGGAGCGCCGCGCTCGACCACGGCCGCGAGCGCTGCGGCGACAGCGGCGGCGCGCGCCAAATGATCGTCCGCACTCGACGACGCGCGGGCGGTATCGGCGGTCAGCGTTTTAACGGCGTTCTCAAGCGTCTCGATGCGCTTGGCGATCTGGTCGAGATTGCTCGATTGAACGTTGCTTTGTTCCGCCGCAGCCGTTACAGCGGCAGCCGTTGCAGCAGCAGACGCGGCCTTAGCCTCCGTCGCCATATCGTGCGTTGACTGAGCGATCTCATCGACGCGGTGAGTTAGCGCCGCGAGCGCATCGTTCAACGCTTTCGTCTGTGTTTCCACGTTGCTTATGCGCGGCGTCAATCCGGCATCGGGAGGCGTCGCTTGCGCGGCTCCTCGCAGTTTGTCGAGTTGAGCCTCGATTTCACTTATTCTTTTTGAGTCGGGGGCTTGCGCGAGAATTGGGGCCGCTGCGCGTTGCGAAGCGGCGCTCCAACCCTGCGGGGCCAAGCCGGCGAACCACAAACCGACAATTATCGCGGCGGCCGCAGCGGCCCCGATCAAGCCGCTGACGATATAGGGCGTTGTCCGGCGCGGCGGGGGACTGGCACCGCGCTCGTTCGCGCCGCCTGGTCCGGCGCTGTCGTCCGCGCTTGCGGCGGATGCCGTAGACGACTCTGCTCCGTCCTTCGGCCGGCCGGTTTCGACTTCTTGCGCGGTCAAATCGATAGTCGGGGGCCGGCGGCGCTGGGCGCTGTCGGGGTCGCTCATGGCCTCTCCACGGTCAAGACCGATATCAAAACGTCAGCCACGCCACTTCCGGCATAGTACGGAGGAGCAATGGCGGCAACACGCCGCTTGGCCCCGCCGGATATTGATCTCCCGCCTCAGAGCCCACGAATGAGTGCCGTTAAAGCGGCTTCGGTCGGTTCTGGCGCAATACGAATGTCGGGGGCGCTTGCCTCGGCGAGCGGTTCCGCCACCTGGCGGGAAAGGCAAAAATGGATCGGTTTATCGACCGCCTGTTCGCGAAGACCCGCGGCAAGCGTGACGTCCAGATAGGCGGCGGCGCTGCGGCGGGAAAAATGCAGGACGCCGTCGATGCCGGCCTTTAGCGCGTCGGCGCCATTCGGCGGAAGCGCGTCAACGGGGACGGCGCGATAAACCGTGACGGTTTGCACCGCGATCCTTTCCGCTTCGAGATCGCCTGCGACATCTCCGGACCGATCGGCGCCTGCAAGATAAAGGAGCCGGACTCCGGCTCCGAAGTGCTGCGCTGCCGAACTGACGAGTTCTTTCTCTCCGCCGGCTGCCGAGACGACGTCCTGGAAGCCGAGAGTCCGCATGGCTGCGGCGCTGCGGTCCCCGGTCGCGATGACCGGCAATCCCAGGAGATCCGGCAAAGCGTTGTGCTGCGCGATGGCGCGGGCGGCGTTGGCGCTGGTCACCACAATTCCAGACCAGGGGCCTTGGCCGATTGCGGCATCGGCAAATGTCTCGATCCGCAACAGCGGCGCCACAAAAACCGAATGGCCGAGGCCGCGCAACGCCGTGGCGGTTCGCTCGGCGTCGGCTTCCGGCCGCGTTAGCAGAAGCCGCACGTCACGCCCGCTCGAAAAAATCGTCGCCGCCGCGACCGCGCAATTCGCGGCCGGCGTCAGCGCCCAGTTCGGCGGCGGAAGCGCGCGAACCCTCGCGCACGACCTCGAGCGCGTCGCTGCCATCGGGTTTCAGGATCATGCCGCGAAAGCGGACGCGGCCGCCCGAGAGCTGCGCGTGACCGCCAATCGGCGTACGACATGATCCATCGAGAATCGCCAGGAACGCCCGTTCGGCTGCAAGCGCCGCCGCGGTATCGGAGTCATTGACCATGGCGACCAAGGTACGGGTCTTGGCGTCGTCCGTCCGCGTCTCGATGGCGATCGCACCTTGCCCGACGGCGGGCAAAAACTCCTCCGCATCTAGAATTTCAGTCGCGGCCGACATAAGCCCGAGCCGCTTTAGCCCCGCCGCAGCGAGCACAGTCGCATCCACTTCGCCGCCATCGAGCTTGCGCAGACGGGTTTCAACATTTCCTCGCAGCAGCGTCAGAGAAACGTCGGGCCGAAGCCGTTTGATCATGGCCTGCCGGCGCGGCGAAGCGGTGCCGACTCGCGCGCCCGACGGCAATTCCCTTAACGTTTTGGCCTTTCGGCTGATGAACACATCACGCGCATCCTCGCGCGGCAAAAAACCGGCAATGATCAGACCGGCCGGCAAGAATGTCGCCAAATCCTTCGCAGAGTGGACGGCGATATCAATCGCACCCGCCAGCAGCGCGTCTTCGATTTCCTTGGTGAACAGGCCTTTGCCACCCGCTTCGGCAAGCAGCCGGTCCACGATGATATCTCCCGTGGTCCGGAAGCTTTTGACCTCGATGCGATCGGGATCGAGGGCCGCCACCGCCGCCAACCGGCCCCTCACCTCTTGCGCCTGCGCCAGCGCCAGCGGCGAGCCGCGCGATCCGAGACGCAAAATAGAGGTTTCTATCGAAGACTTAGCCATCGCACGCTTATAATACACCGATGTTTGTCCTCGGCATCGAAACGACCTGTGACGAAACCAGCGCGGCAGTGGTCGAACGGCTGGTCGACGGCCGTGGCCGTATCCTGTCCAACATCGTGCTTTCGCAGATCACCGAACATGCCGCGTTCGGCGGAGTGGTGCCGGAAATCGCGGCCCGCGCCCATGTCCAGGCGCTCGATTCCATCATTTCCAAGGCGATGCGCGAATCACAACGTGAGTTTCGCGCGCTTGACGGCATCGCGGCCGCCGCCGGCCCGGGCCTTATCGGCGGTCTGATCGTCGGCCTGACCACCGCGAAAGCGATTGCGCTCGTGCACCAGAAGCCGCTGATCGCGGTTAATCATTTGGAAGCCCACGCGCTGACCGCGCGGCTCACTGACAACACACCCTTTCCCTTTTGCCTCTTTCTCGCCTCCGGTGGCCACACCCAAATCCTCGCCGTGCTGGGCGTCGGGCATTACCTGCGGCTCGGCGGCACGGTGGATGACGCGATCGGTGAAGCGTTCGACAAGACGGCGAAACTGCTCGGCCTCGGATTTCCGGGTGGCCCATTGGTTGAAAAAGAAGCGGCCAATGGCGACCCCAAGCGATTTGCACTCCCACGTCCGATGGCCGGACGCCGCGACGCCAATTTTTCGCTGTCCGGCCTGAAGACGGCGCTCCGGCTGGAAGCGGAAAAAATTGCGCCGCTCAGCGACACCGATGTGGCCGATCTTTGCGCCTCGTTTCAGCAAGCGGTGAGCGACGTGGTCCTGGACCGGCTGCGGATCGGTCTCCAGATGTTTATCGCGCGTATTGGCACGCCGACGGCGCTTGTCTGCGCTGGCGGCGTCGCTGCCAACCAAGCGATCCGCAAAGTCTTGCATCGCGCCGCCTTTGAGGTCGGCGTATCGCTGGTAGCGCCGCCACCGGCTTTATGCACCGACAATGGCGCGATGATCGCCTGGGCGGGCGCCGAACGGCTCGCCGCCGGACTAGCCGACCCCTTGAACACCGCCCCCCGGCCCCGCTGGCCGCTCGAAGACGTGACAAGAGCGCCGGGCTCTGAACCGACGCCTTAAGTTATCGCGGCGCTGTCGGTTCGATCTGGGCCAGAATTGCTTCGAGCCTTTCCAGCCGATCCGCTTCTCCTGGCGGCTTGTCCCAGCGCAGCCGGCTGATACGGGGGAAGCGCATCGCCAAGCCGGACTTGTGCCGCGTCGAGCGTTGCAACCCTTCAAACGCGACTTCCAGCACCAAGCCCTTGTCTTGCTCGTGCACGACTTCGCGGACCGGGCCAAACCGGTCGGTCGTATTCCTTCGCACGAAGCGATCGATCTGCAGCAACTCCTCGTCGGTGAATCCGAAATAAGCTTTGCCCACAGGAACCAGCTCGTCGCCCTGCTCGGCGCGTGTCCAAACACCGAACGTGTAATCGGAATAGAAGGATGAGCGTTTGCCGTGCCCGCGCTGGGCGTACATCAGCACCGCGTCGATCACGAATGGATCGCGTTTCCACTTCCACCACGGTCCTTTGGGCCGGCCGGGCACATACGGCGCCTCGCGCAGCTTGATCATCACGCCTTCGACCGCATCAGCATCGGCCCCGATTCCGGCCGCCGCCGGATTGGTCCGCGCCTGCGCCAGATCGGCCCAGCTTGCGAACGACACCAGCGGCGAGAGATCGATGCGCGGCTCGTTAAGCCGGGCGATAAATTGCTCGAGGCGATTTCGCCGGGTCGCGAACGGCAGCGCCCGCAAATCCGCCTCGCCGTCAGCGAGCAAATCATACGCCCGCAAATGCGCGGGGAACTCGGCCATCAGTTTTTCGGTGACGCTTTTGCGATTAAGCCGCTGCTGCAACACGTTGAACGATTGGACACGCCCGTTGCGCCTGATCAGAAGTTCGCCGTCGATGGCGCCGGGAAGCCGCATCGCTTCGAGCAGATCGGGAAAGCTCCGGGAAATGTCCTCGCCGGTGCGGGAATAGAGCCGCACAACCAATCGGCCGTCGTGTTCGGCGGCAGCCGCCTGGATGCGAATGCCGTCCCATTTCCACTCGGCCATGAAAGCGGCCGGGTCGAGCGCAGCGAAATCGGGCTCGTCGATGGCATGTGCCAGCATCGGCGGCCGGAATGGCGCGGGCTCGCCGCTTGCCGGTTTTTCGCCGCGACCTTCCAGCCAGGCGAACAGATCGATGTAGGGCGGCTCCAATCCCGGCCACAGCATTTCGATGTCTTGGGGATCGGTGCCGTTGAGCGCTGCGAGCGCGGACTTCGTAAGTCTCGCCGACACGCCGATCCGCAAGGATCCGGTGACCAGTTTGATCAGCGCCCAACGTCCGGTTTCGTCGAGCGCATCTAGCCAGCGCGCCAAGCGCGACGGCAGTTCGGCTTTACCGAGCCTTGTCAGTGTCTCGATGACGGTGGTCAGCGATATCTCTTCGCGGCCCTGATCTGCAGACGCCGCTGCGCTTGACGGCGGCCACATCAGCGCCACGGTTTCCGAAAGGTCGCCGACATAATCGTAGGACAATTCGAACAACAGCGGATCGGTACGCTCGGAGATCAAATTTCGGATGAGGCCGGACTTGGCATAGGGAAAGGTCAACTCGCCGGTCAGCGCCGCAAGCGCCCAGCCGCGCTCGGGATCGGGCGTCGAGCGAAAGTAATCCGTCATCAGCCGGAGCTTTGCGTTGCGTGCCGGCTCGTAAGTGAGGCGGTCGAGAAGTTCGGCGAAGCGGTTCATGTCTTGTCGGCGTCGGCGTCCGGCACACGCTGCGCCGACTCCGAACGCGGCTCGCGGGCGGCGTCATCAGGGCTTCCAGCTTCGCCATCTTGCCGTTCAGCCGCTCCGGTACTGAGACCTTCCTCATCCTCGTCGCCGTAACCGACGATATCCAGCGGTCGCGCTTTCAGGCCGCGCGTCCCACACCAGTGCACCAGCGCATCTTCCTGGCCGTGCGTCACCCAGATTTCCCCGGCACCGGTTGCGGCCACCGTCGCGGTGAGCCCGTCCCAGTCGGCGTGATCGGAAATCACCAGCGGCAACGCGACACCATATTGCCGCGCTCGCGCGCGGATGCGCATCCATCCCGACGCCATCGCGGTAAGAGGGTCCGGAAACCGCCGCGTCCAAAGATCGCTCAATGCCGACGGCGGGCAGAGCGTAATCGTTCCGGCCAATTCGGACTTGGCGGCACCGCGGACCACGCGCAATTCGCCAAGCGCAATGCCGCGGCTTGCATAATATTGCGTGATCCGCTCCATGGCGCCGTGCAGATAGATTGGTGCGTGATAACCATGCTGGCGCAAGAGCGCGATCACACGCTGCGCCTTGCCGAGCGAATAGGCGCCGATGAGATGGGCGCGCTCGGGAAACAGCGCCAGCGAGTGGAGCAGTTTGGCGATCTCAAGACGCGGGTCGCCGTGGCGGAAGACGGGCAACGCGAACGTCGCTTCGGTAATAAAAAGGTCGCAAGCCACGAGCTCGAATGGCACGCAGGTCGGATCGGCCACGTTCTTGTAGTCGCCGGAAGCCACCACCCGGAGGCCATTAGCCTCGACCAGCGCTTGCGCGGAGCCGAGCACATGACCGGCAGGATGCAGCGTCACTTTCACGTCGCCGACACTCACCCCTTCGCCGTAGCGCGCCGCTTGCGTAGCACCTGCGAAATTGTCGCCATATCGCAAGCGCATCAGGTCGAGCGTTTCCTGCGTCGCCAAGACCGCGCCGTGACCGGGCCGCGCGTGGTCGGAATGCGCGTGCGTGATCAGCGCCCGTTCTACCGGCCGTGTCGGATCGATATGGAAGGAACCGAGCTTGCAGAATGTGCCGACCGGCGTCGGCATGAGGATGTCTTCGGGACGCATCGCCAGTGATAAATAGGCATTGCTTTGATGGACGCGAGCGATGAGCCAGACCGGCCCGCTATTTGTTTCTTCCGGCGATCTCGTCGCCGACCGGCGTTACAAGTGGGCGCTTGATTGCGCAGCGAAAGGCGATTTTGCCGGCGCGGCGGATATTTTGGCGCAGACGGTCGAACTGGTTCCCGGCTTTGCGACCGCCTGGTTCGCATTGGGCGCCATCCGCGATCATTTGGGCGATCAAGCCGGCGCGGCGCTCGCCTTCGAGCACACGCGGGAACTCGATCCCGAGGATTATCACGGGGCGCGATTGCAGCTCGCCCGTCTGGGTACAGGCGAAGCCACGCCGGCAATGACGCACGCCTATGTCCGGCGGTTGTTCGATCAATATGCCGTCCGCTACGATACTTCGCTCACCCAGCATCTGGCCTATCGCGGACCGGCCGTTTTACGCGAAGCGGTCGAGCGCGTGATGAGTGCGGCCGGGTGGCCCTTGCGCTTCGAGGCTGTGCTCGACCTCGGCTGCGGCACCGGGCTAGCCGGCGCCGCATTTCGTCCGGTTTGCGATCGGCTGATCGGCGTCGATCTTTCAGAAGCAATGGTGGCCAAAGCCGCGGCAAAAAATCTCTACGATCGTCTCGAAAGCACCGACCTTGTCGATTTTCTTCAACGGGAGGCGAGCGGCACAACGAGATACGATCTCGTCATTGCGGCGGATGTTTTCGTTTATGTAAACGAGCTTTCGCCAATCTTCGCCGCAGTGGCGCGGCTCAACGCGGAGGGAGGCCTCTTCGCCTTCACTGCAGAAACCCATGCCGGCTCAGGCGTAAAGCTCTTGCCGACGCTTCGTTACGCGTATGCGGAGCCTGACTTGCGGGCTTTACTCGGCGCCGCCGGATTTTCGGTTCCTCACCTCGCGGAAACTTCGGTGCGCAGCGAAAAGGGCCGCCCGGTGGAAAGCCTCGTCGTCGTCGCCCAAAAGTCCGGCGAGACGCAAGCGCCGTCGGGTCCAGGCGCATGACTGTTCTCGAGCGCACCGGCCTTCTTCCCGACCTCTTCGTCCGCTGGTTTGCCAGCCGCGGCTGGACACCGCGCGCGCATCAGCTCGAACTTCTCGCCAAGGCGCAAGCCGGCCGCTCGGTTCTCCTGATCGCGCCAACCGGCGGCGGCAAGACGCTCGCCGGCTTCCTGCCGACTTTGGTGGAGTTGAGCGGTCTGCATGACCTCCCGCGGGCCGCACAGGCGAAATCACCATCGCGATTGATCTCCACCGGCCGCAATGTGCGCCGCGAGGGCGGCCTGCACACCCTTTACATCTCGCCGCTCAAGGCGCTGGCCGTGGATATCGCGCGCAATCTGGAACGGCCGGTTGCGGAAATGGATTTGCCGATCCGCATCGAGACCCGGACCGGCGACACCCCGGTGTCCAAGCGCCGGCGCCAGCGCCGCGATCCGCCGGAGATATTGCTGACGACGCCTGAGCAATTGGCGTTGTTGCTCGCATCCGCTGACGCCCCTTATCTGTTCGGCTCGCTTAAGCGCGTTATTCTCGACGAACTGCACGCGCTGGTAACCTCAAAACGCGGCGACCTGCTCTCGCTCGGTCTTGCTCGCCTTTTCCGCCTCGCGCCGAATCTTGCAAGCGTCGGCCTGTCGGCGACGGTGGCGGAGCCGGAAGAACTCGCACGCTTTATGGTGCCGCAGCACGGCGACGCCGGTGCGCGTGCCGACATCATTTTTGCGGCGGCGGGCGCGCCACCCAATGTCAGCATGCTCGACACGCGCGAGCGGTTGCCGTGGGCCGGACATTCGGCCCGGCATGCGCTCGATGAAATATATCGTCTGATCCAGACGCATCGCACCGCACTGGTATTCGTCAATACCCGCAGCCAGGCCGAGGCTGTGTTTCAGCAGCTCTGGCAGATCAACGAGGACAATCTGGCCATCGCACTGCATCACGGCTCGCTTGATGTGGCGCAGCGGCGGAAGGTGGAAGGCGCGATGGCGGCCGGCCTGCTGCGCGCGGTCGTCTGCACCTCCTCGCTCGATCTCGGTGTCGACTGGGGCGACGTCGACCTCGTCATCAATGTCGGTGCGCCGAAAGGGGCATCGCGCATTCTTCAGCGCATCGGCCGCGCCAATCATCGCATGGATGAGCCCTCGAAGGGCGTGCTCGTGCCCGCCAATCGTTTCGAGGTGCTCGAATGCCGCGCCGCGCTCGACGCAATTGCCGAGGACGCGCAGGACACTCCCCCGTTACGCATCGGGGCGCTCGACGTATTGGCGCAGCACATACTGGGCTGCGCCTGCGGCGGTCCATTTGGTGCCGGCGAACTTTACGCCGAGGTGACGGCGGCCGCGCCCTATTCCGGACTGACGCGCGAGGATTTCAACGCCGTGGTCGATTTCGTCGCCACTGGCGGCTATGCGCTCAAGGCTTACGACCGATTCGCCCGCATCCGGCAGGACAAAGACGGACGCTGGCGCATCGCCAACCAGAACGTAGCGCAGCGCTATCGCCTCAATGTCGGAACCATTGTCGAGGCCGACATGCTGAAAGTCCGACTGGTGCGGTCGCGCGCTGCAAAAGTGATCCCGCGCGGCGGCCGGCTGCTCGGTCAAGTCGAGGAATATTTCGTCGAGACCATGGTGCCCGGCGATACCTTCGTGTTCGCGGGCGAGATTCTCAAATATGAAGCCATTGTGGAGGACGCGGTCTATGTATCGCGCTCCGCCGCAGAAGATCCGAAAGTACCGGCCTATGAGGGCGGAAAATTCCCGCTGTCGACGTATCTCGCGGCGCGGGTGCGAAACCTCGTTGCTCACCCGCAAGAATGGCGGGAGCTGCCACAGCAGGTTCGCGAATGGCTCGAAATCCAGGCGTGGCGCTCGCAGATGCCGGGCTCAGCCGAACTCTTGGTCGAAACATTCCCGCGCGCCAACAAGCACTATTTGATCTGCTATCCGTTCGAAGGGCGTTTGGCGCACCAGACACTGGGCATGCTGCTGACGCGCCGGCTTGAACGGGCGCGGCTGCGGCCGCTTGGATTCATTGCCAACGAATACGCGCTGGCGGTGTGGGGCCTTGGCGACGTGGCACAGCGGATAGCGCGCGGCGAATTTTCGCTCGCCGAGCTGTTCGACGAAGACATGCTCGGCGACGACCTCGAGGCCTGGCTTGCCGAATCGGCATTGATGAAGCGCACATTTCGCAATTGCGCCATCATCGCCGGCCTGATCGAGCGGCGTTTCCCCGGTCAGGAAAAAACCCGCAGGCAGGTCACCATCTCGACCGACCTTGTTTATGACGTTCTGCGCAGCCATCAGCCCGATCACATTCTCTTGCGCGCGGCCCGCGCCGACGCCGCGACCGGCCTGCTCGACGTGCGCCGTCTTGCCGATATGCTCTCGCGTATAAGGGGGCGAATCGTTCATAAAGCGCTCGATCATGTGTCGCCGCTTGCGGTCCCGGTCATGCTGGAGATCGGGCGGGAGGCAGTTTACGGCGAGGCGACGGAATCGCTCCTCGCCGAGGCGGAGGCGGAATTGGTGAAGGAGGCGACGCAGTGAGATCGGCGCACCTCGCCGCGCAAAGAGACGAAGAGCACACGTTCGCCCTCGCCGGCACCGAAATCGTCGCCGATCCCTCGGGGGCGCTGTACTGGCCGGACGAGCGGATGCTCGTCGTCGCCGATCTGCATTTGGAAAAGGGCTCCGCCTTCGCCAAACGCGGCGTGTTGCTGCCGCCCTACGACACGGCATCAACGCTGATGCGGCTCGCCGGCCTGCTGCATCGCTACGCGCCGCGCTCCGTCGTCGCTCTCGGCGACAGCTTTCACGACGGCGACGGTCCCCGCCGCATGTCATCCGCTGACGCGACCACGATGCGCGCGCTGCGGACCGGACGCGACTGGATTTGGATCGCGGGCAACCATGACGCCGAGTTGCCGCGCGACATTGGCGGCAGCTTCGCCGCATCGCTCGCCGTGGGCCCGCTGATTTTTCGTCATCTGCCGTCCGCCGGGATCGCCGATGGCGAGGTTGCCGGCCACCTGCATCCGGTCGCCCGCCTCACTCAGCGAGGCCGCTCGGTCAGCCGGCGGTGCTTCACCAGCGACGGCCGCCGCCTCGTCATGCCCGCTTTCGGGGCTTACGCCGGCGGGCTGAACATACGGGATGACGCATTTCTCCGGCTGTTCGGCGCGCTGACCTACTTGGCACTGATGCTCGGCGAGCAGCGGGTTTACACGCTTTCGGCGGCGCGGTGTTTTCCGGATTAAGCGCTAATCGCGCCGGAATGCGACGCTTGCGATCCAGCCGGTCAACAGCGCCATGGCCGCGGTCGCCATCCCGTAGAGCAGGCCGTGCTCGCGGCTTTGGCTGACCACGAACTGCTCGAAGCCAACCTTGACGATCTCAAACGCCGAATCAGTTTCCGCGATCATAGCACCCTCAGCAAACAGCTTCACATCGACCGCATAGCTGCCGATCGGGACTTGGGCCGGCAGTGAGAGGGAGGCGCGAAACAATGTCGGGGTCAAAAAAGTCACAGCGTTCGGCTTCTCGCTATACAGCGTCCGGTCGCGCATCAGTCGCACCAGCGCCGCGCGAAACGGATCGTTGCTCACCTCGCCGATGTCATTGTGAACGAACTCCGGGAACGGAGTATTGGTAATCCCGAGTCGCAACCGACGCCGAGTTTCGGGGCCCGCAATCGCGTCGAGCGGCCGGCTAGCCAATACCGCCAGGTATGACGGGGGATCGACAAACATCCGCGATTCGGTGTTCACCCAAATGCCGAGCACGCGCTCTTTGCGGCGCGCGCGCAGCGACTCGCGCGGCCCGGTGATGGTGGCGACAATATCGTAAGGCGCGCCGCGCGAGCCTCCCGTCGCGTCGCGTTCCACCGAGCCGAACAAAACCAATTCCACGCCGGTATAGCTCGACGTGATCATCACCCGATGATTGGTGAGGGAGACCACAAGACGTTCGGCACCGGTCGCGCGGGCACCGCCGGCGAAAAGCGCAACAATGACGAGCGTGGCCAGCGGCAGGCGGATCATGGCGCACCGCCCAGAAAGCGAATGGAATACAGATCATCGGGCCGCAACACGAGTTGCGACGCAAACCGCAACCCGACCGCGAGCACTAGCAGACCGAGCAGCATGCGGAGCCACTCGCCCCTGATGCGCTGGCCGGCCTGCGCACCGAACTGCGCTCCCGCAGCTCCTCCAGCCATCAAAATCAGCGCCAACACGGCGTCAACCAAGTGGTTGGTTGCCGCATGCAGCACCGTCGCCGCGATCATGGTCAGAAACGTCAGCACCATGGACGTGCCAATGACCGTCGCGGTCGGAACCCGCAGCAAATAGATGAGCATCGGAACAAGCAAAAAGCCGCCGCCGATTCCCATAACGGCGCCGATGAAGCCAATGATGAAGCCGATTGCCAGAACCGGGATGGCCGACACATAGATCTTTGATTGCTTGAACCGCAGTTTTAGCGGCAACCCATGTATCCAGGTGTGGCTGCCCGGACGCCGTAATTCGATGCGCTTTCCTGACCGGCTGCGGATAATGGCTCGCGCGCTCTCGCCGACCATCAACGCGCCGACAACGCCGAGCAGGATTACGTAGGAAAGGCCGATCACCAGATCGAGCTGATCCAGCGTGCGCAGCCAAGTGAACAGCGCGACCCCGCCGCAGGTGCCGAGAATGCCGCCGGCGAGCAACGTCAGCGCCAACACGGAGTCGATGGCGTTGCGCCGCCAATAGGTGATCGCCCCGGAGAAGGACGACGCGGCCACATGTGTGGTGACGCTCGCCACCGCCACCGCCGGCTGCACGCCGATGAAGATTAGAAGCGGCGTCATTAGAAAGCCGCCGCCGACACCGAACATGCCGGAAATAAACCCGACCGCCAGCCCCATCGCCAGCACGAGGAAAATGTTGACCGGGATGTCGGCGATGGGAAGGTAGATTTCCACGGATATTCTCCGATCAGCCACCTTCTACGCGCGCGACACCGATCGGCATACCGTTTATCCGCGCCCCGCCGGCAGATTTGTTCGCAATTTCGTCAGCACGGCAGCGCGCGGCCATACGAGCGCGGCGACATTTCTGCTCTCCAAATGAACGGGCATGGGTACGGCGGGTCGCGGCGCGCAGGACTGCCAGCGCGCCGGCGATTAAGGTCAGTTGACCTTCATCACGTCAGGCGCCGGGACCTTCTCGGCAGAATGTGATTTCGGCTTCAGCGCGGAGGTCCCTTTGGCCGGCGGGTCCCAAGCATCGGACGCTTTGACCGCGACGGCTTCAGCCGGTTGCGGCTGGGCGGTCCATTGTTCCGCTCCCGACTTCGCTGTCGCGAGGACCTGTTGCTCCAGACGGGTAGCGACCTCATCGCGCTTCAGGGCTGCGTCCTTGTCGCCCTGCTTGGCCGCGAGGAAGAACCACTTGTAGGCCTCGGCAAAGCTCTGATCGACGCCGACGCCGCGTGCATAGAGGACGGCCAGATTGTACTGGCTGTCGGTAACGCCAAGCTCGGCGGCCTTGCGGAACCACTGCGCGGCATTGCGATAGTCGGGTGCGCCGGATGCGCCCTCGGCGTAGAGGACGGCAAGATTATGCATGGCCTTGCCGTGACCTTTGTCGGCGGCGGCGCGATAGAGCGAGAGCGCCTGCGGTACGTCTTTCTTCACGCCGACGCCTTTTTCATAAAAGGTTCCGAGCCGGAACTGCGCAGGCACGAATCCTTTTTTGGCCGCGACCTCCAGCCAGCGGGCTGCTTCCTCGTTGTTTTGCGGAACATTGCGCCCATCGGCAAAGCGCACACCCACCTCGTAAGCCGCGGCCGCATCTCCTGCTGAAGCTGCCGTACGCAAGCCCGGACCGCCGATGGCCGACGGCAGCTTGTCATCAGCGAGCGGCGCCGTGGAATTTCCCGACGCGGGCGCAGGCGGCAGCGAGCCGGTCACATCGGAGCCCGACAAAACTCCCGACGCATTTTTGCTGGTGCCGTCGACGATATCCGGAAGTGTTCCGGAGTTAATGGCGAAGTTGCCGGGCGGGTTCAAAAGCGTCTGCCGAACTGCCGGAGCCGACGCAGGATTCTGCTCCGCATCGGCACCCGAAGCCGCAACCGTCTTCGGCATGTTCGTTGTATTTGCATCCGACGATCGCCCGGACGCCCCCGGTTGCTTCGCCGGCTCCGATGGCGTCAGCGGCATGGGCGAGCCCGGCGTCGGCTCCGTCAAGACACGCGGCACTGTAGTCTGCGCTTCGGGCGGCGGACTGCCGTGGTCGAGCATCTGTGACACGACCCGGAAACCACCGACGACAATGGCTACGACGGCAGCAGCGACAAACAAGGTACGCAGCCGATCCGAAAGTTTCTTTGAGCCGGGTGGGGTAGCAGCGCCGGGCGATGCGATGGATTTGTCGTTCGGCGATGCGGACGCAGCGGCTTGAGCGGCGCGGCGCGCGGCTGCAATGAAATCCGCCTTGCCGCCGGAAGGATCGGGAATGACCGGGGGTTTGGCCGGCGATGCTGAATCCAGTGCCGCAAGTCGCTCGGTGGGTGTCATCGGCCGGCGTCCCGGTGCCGAGCCTGGCTCGAGCGGGTGGTCGGGGGGCAGATTGGGATCGATCGGCGTGCGAGCAATGCCGCGCCGATTGGCGGCGGGCTCGAACGCTGCGGCCTTATCCGCCTCAGTCGGTACCTCTGGTTCTTGAGCCGGCGACAAGGAGGGCACGAGTTCCGGTGCTTCCGTGCCTGACGGCTCTTCCGAATCGCTCCAGCTACGGTGGACGCGCATATCGCTTTCAATGCGCGCGAGGCGATCGACGACATGCTCAACCGTACCCTGGACCGCCTCTATCGAATCTTGGTTGCGGCGTTCGCCGTCTTTGATTTCCGCGAATTGGTATTCGATTGCGTTGCCCGGGACAATTTTCCCCGACGCGGAATCCACGCTCACGCCACCGGCGCGCAATTGCTTGATGTAAACGAGGAGATCAGCCAATCCGCGTTCCACGCCTTCGAGCAATCCCAAACGCGCGTCGGACGCATCGAGGCGCTGCATTAGCATGGCGATGCGATCTTCGAGGTGCGTCAGCGCGGTGTGATCGGTTTGCGTGAGCTGCGACAACTCCAGCTTGTCAATGAGCGCGGACAACAGCTTCTCGAGTTCGCGAGGCACCGCCTGGCCGTTCTTCGTCGAAGCATGGATCGCGGTCGTCAGCGAATCGATGCGACTTTCGATCTGCAGGAGTGTTCGATTGTCGGCGGCGTTATGGGCAAGATCGTCCATTCTCGCCGAAAGCAAGTGGATCTCTTCGCCAAGCCTGCTCACCGCGTCGTCGGAAGCGACACGCGAAACAGCGTGGCGCAAATTGCTGATCGCGATGTGAAGTTGTTCCATCGCCGCCGGATCGCCTTTGGCGATATCGCCGACGCTATCGACCTTTGCCGAAAGCAGCCGCACTTCGTCCGCGACCGTGCTCAAGGCATCGTCGGAAGCAACCCCCGACACCGCGTGGCGCAAATCCACCATTGCGGTGTGAAGCTGATCGAACGCCGCCGGCCCATCTTTGGCGAAGCTGTCGATCTTCGCCGAAAGCAGCCGCACTTCGTCGGCAACCGTGTTCAAAGCGTCGTCGGAGGCAACCCGCGAAACCGCTAGGCGCAAATCTCCGATCGTGCTCTGCAGCTGCGCGATAGCCGCGGTATCGTTCCTGCCGACAATCGCATCGACTTTTTGGGTCAGCACCGCCAGGGCGTCGCCAAACCCGACCAATTCTTCGGCCGGCGTGAGGCCACGTAAGCCCGCGCGGACTTCCGCCAATCCACGTTCGATTTCGGCAAGCGCGGCCGAATCGCCTCCACTCTGGCGACCATGATCGAGCCGGCGCCCCAGGGTCTTGATTTCAAGCTCGAGCGATTCCAATGCCCGCCGCGGCAGGGCTTCGGTGAACGCTCGGCCCATGTCGGAAAGCTCGCGGCGCAGCCCATCAATCGCGGTGTTGAGATCGCCGGTCGGTCGCAGCGCGTCAATTCGGGCGTTGAGATGGCGCAGCTGGCGTTCGAGGCCGGCAATATCCAACCCTGGCGCCGACCAGTTTTTCCGGGCTTCGTCACCGCCGGCCGAACTGCGTTGGTATGACGAATCGGGCAGTGCCGGTTCAAGACTGAACGTGCCTTCGCCAGCGCTATCGCGTCCGATTTTTTCTGCCAGAATATCGGCCGCCCCATCGTCGACGAGCGACCGTTGCGATACGGACTCGCCGACTCCCGTTTGGCGTTCGGGTTTTTTGTCGGTGGCAGCCGGGTTATCCAGCGCCCGCATTCTGGCCGTGATCTCGGCGACCAACCGATCGTCGGCCGCTTTGTGCTGTGCGGGCGCGAATGTATTCTCCGCGCGCGGCGGCGCAGAAGGAGCGACCGCTGCTTCCGCTGGCTGATCGAACGGCCGCGGTTCTGGTTTAAATTCGGCCGAGGGACGGGGAGCCGGCGCGGGCGTCCATTGCGCCGCCGTTTCTGGGGAGACCGGCGGCAGGGGCCAATTGGCGGCGACATCAGACGCGCTGGCCTGCTGCACCGAAACGGGCCGTTCTTCAGCGGAGATGCTGTTCTGCACCTGCTGCTGCGCGGCGCGAACTTCCGCGCGGCGCAGTCGCGCGGCCATTTCGGCAGCCCTCGCTTCCTCGAGCGCGCGCTGGCGCACTGTAATTTCGGCAATTGCTTTGTCGACCGCGGCATCCCGAACGTCTTCGGCGTCTGCCGCAGGAAAGCTGTCGTCGCGCTGCCGTCCGCGGCTTGGAGAAGCCGGCGTTCGTGCTGCGGCGCTTAGATCGCGATAGGGCCCGCCCATGCCAGTGCTCTCGTCTTGGGATGTCTCGTGTTCAGGTGGCCACTGTTCGTCGTCCGAGCCGCCTTGGCGTTGCCGCCTGGTATCGCTGCCTTGACGATGTTCCTCGCGATTGCCGAAACGCATGCGTCGCGGCGGAAGACTTTCTGAATCGCCGCCGCCCACCTGTGAGCCGCTGCGGGAGGGCATGGGCTCATCGCGCTCGCTCGGGAAACGCTCCTCCCATTGATCCGCCGACTGCCGGCCACGCAAACTGCGCCCGGCCTTCGCCCGGCGCGCGTTTAATGCATCCGTTTCGTTTCGCTCCGCTTCAAGCCGATAGTCCGGCGCGGAAGGATAGCGGCCTGGCGTAGAGCCGCGACCTTCACGCGGAAGGGTTTCAAAGGGTTCTTCCGGCTCAATTAACGGCCGGCGACGCCGCGCACGATCCGCTTGGTGGTCGAAATTCGAACGTTCAGCGTCTTCGCTCTCGCCGTCATCGTCGCGCGACCGACGGCCTGAATAGCGATCTGTCTCTTCCTCGGAAAAGCCTTGCCACGACTCCCGCGGCTCACGTTCTGGAGCCAGTCTAGGAGGGTCGCGGTCGCCTCCGCGATAGTGAGCATCTTCGTTGAGGTTCAAGTCCTCGAATCGATCCGCGCCCGGCTCTCGACTGGGGAGGCTCCGGCTTTTTTCGCGCCGGCGACTGTTTTCGCGAACGTCATCGGAAAACTCGTCCCGCCAAGATTGTTCTTGCCAGGAATCTGCTTGCCGGGACTCTGCTCGCCAAGACTCGTCTCGCCGGGATTCGTCCTCATTGCGCCCGCTGAATGGACCGGGCGCTTCGCGGTAGCGTTCGTCGTCGCGATCCGGTCTGTGACCTTGAGATGTCTCGTGCCAATCGTCATCCCGCGCTCTCTTTCGCGCCGGGTCGGGTCGAGTTAGCGGATCACGGTAGCGCTCGCGCGGCAGCTCCCGCTCGGCGGCGCCTGATTCTTCAATCCATCGCTGCCCCTCCTCTCGGGAGGGGTCGGTTCGCAACCGGCTTCGTTCCAGGTCGCGGTGATCTTCACGGACGTCCGCTCGTCGCGGTTCATTTCGCGCCCCCTCCCGCGGCGAGTTCGGCCGATCGTAATATTGCTCGCGGTCACGCTCCGCGCCGTCTCTGAAGCCCTCTGTGCTGTGCTCCTTCGGCGCTTCCAATGGGCGTCGCCGCGAAGTCTGCGAATCACGCCGGCGGCTTACGTCCTTATCGCCGAAGCCGCGCTCCCACGATTCCTGGGGCTTCGAAAAGGACGAGCCAAGCGGCTCTGGGCGATCGGGCGCCGGCCGGCCGGAATGGCGGTCCCATTCCTGAGCGTGATTACGCTCATATCCACGCTCGTCCCGCCCTGTGGGACGATCGGGCCGGGCGGAACGTCGAGAGTCGGCCTCGCGCTCCTCGGCGGGGCGAATCACTGAGTTCAGCCATTCGCCGACGGACATCCCGGAGCGGCGCGCGGCGTCGCGGGCGGCCGCGCGGGCTTCTGGCCGGAGACCTCTGAGATTCCATGGACCGCCCGATTTCATGCTCACGCCCAAATTGATGCCTGAGAAATTGGATGTGCCCCCTGATGCAAGCCGAAGCTCGCGGAACAGCAATGCGGAACTGACGCCTTACTGTTCTGAAATGGGACTTTTCAGGATTACGGTAAATAACCGGTTAAGAACGCACGCGGGGCGGTCACCGCTCGTTCACCAAAGGGCTTACTCGGAGGGCCAGCGGGGGCCCCCGTTAACTTTGTAGTAACCTCTTGGTCGAGGGCAGATAGGATTCACCCATCAGGCTCGCTTGCCGGCATTCACCTATCCGCGGCTCTACCGACCGTTGACGCAAAGCCGCAACATTATACCCTTTAAGTCTTAAGCCGGGCCGGTTGCGTCCGGGGAGGACACGCGTTCATGGCGACCTACAAGGCTCCTGTCGACGACGTCATGTTTCTGTTGAACGACGTCTTTCACATCGAGCGCTACAACAATTTGCCCGGGTTCGCCGACGCCGCGCCGGATCTCCTGGAAGCCGTGCTCGGCGAAGCCGCGAAGTTCTGCGAAGACGTACTGACTCCACTCAACCGCATCGGCGACAAGGAAGGTTGCCACCGCCATGAAGACGGAAGCGTCACCACACCAACCGGATTTAAAGACGCTTACAAGCGGCTGATAGACGGCGGCTGGATCGGCGCATCAGCGCCGGAAGACTTCGGCGGTCAGGGCCTGCCGATGGTGCTGACTCAGTCGATCGGCGAATTTCTTTGCTCGGCGAACATGGCTTTCGCCATGTATCCGGGACTCACCCAGGGAGCGGCCGCGGCGATCGCCGTTCATGGGACGCCCGAGCAGAAAGCACTGTACCTGCCCAAACTCATCAGCGGTCAATGGACCGGCACGATGAACTTGACCGAGCCGCAATGCGGAACCGATCTTGGGCTTGTGCGCAGCCGCGCCGCGGTCCAGCCCGACGGAAGCTACAAAATCACCGGCACCAAGATATTTATTTCCGCCGGCGAGCATGATCTTGCGGAAAACATCGTCCACCTCGTGCTCGCGCGCATTGAAGGGGCGCCGGAAGGAACCAAGGGAATATCGCTCTTCATCGTTCCCAAATTCCTCGCCGGCAAAGATGGCGCGCTCGGCGCCCGCAATGCGCTCTCGTGCGGGTCGATCGAAGAGAAAATGGGCATTCACGGCAACTCCACCTGCGTGATGAATTATGACGGCGCCACCGGCTGGCTCGTCGCCGAGCCGAACCGCGGCCTCAACGCCATGTTCGTGATGATGAACGAAGCGCGGCTTGGCGTCGGCGTGCAAGGGCTGGCGCTATCCGAGGTCGCCTATCAGAACGCCGCCGCGTATGCGAAGGAGCGGCTCGCCGGCCGCGCGCTGACCGGCCCGAAGTTCAAGGACAAGCCCGCCGATCCGATCATCGTGCAGCCTGACGTGCGGCGCATGCTGATGACCATGCGGGCCTTCAACGAGGCTGCGCGCGCATTGGTATTATGGACCTCGCTGCGCAGCGACGTCGCGCATCGGTCCGGCGATGCCAAAGAGCGCCAGGCGGCCGACGATCACATGGGACTGATGACGCCGGTCATTAAAGGCGTGCTCACCGACCAAGGCTTCGCCAACACGGTGCTGGCGCAACAGGTCTTCGGCGGTCATGGCTACATCGCCGAGCATGGCATGGAGCAATTCGTGCGCGATTCCCGCATCGCCATGATTTACGAGGGCGCCAACGGCATCCAGGCGTTGGATCTCGTCGGCCGCAAGCTGCCGCGCGACGGCGGCCGCGCCTTGCAGGCCTTCTTTGCCGAAGTATCGGCTTATATCAAAGATCACGGCGGCGATGCCGAGCTTGCGCCTTACGTCAAACCGCTCGCGCGGGCACTAGGCGAGTTGCAGCAGGCGACCATGTGGTTCGTGCAAAACGCGCTCGGCAATCCCGAAAATGCCGGCGCGGGCTCGACCGACTACATGCATCTGTTCGGCCTGGTCGCGCTCGGTTACATGTGGTGCCTGATCGCCGAGACGGCGAAAACCAAAATCGCCGAAGGAGGAAACGGCTCAAGCGAACGGATGGCGGCGAAGCTTGCTACCGGCCGCTTTTTCGCGGAGCGAATGCTGCCGGCGGCAACGACACATCTGGCGCGCATCAAGGCCGGTGCCGCCTCGACGATGGCGTTGCCGGCGGAGGCGTTCTAGCGCCGAACGCACCTATTCGCGTCCGTCTGCATTCCTGCCGGATTCGTCAGCGAGCGTCAGGCTGCATTTCTGCGGGACTTGGACTATATGAAGGGCCGGGCCCCAAGAACCGATCACGACGCGCCCGCCTGCCAGGAGGGAACCATGCCCGACGCACTGATTTACGACCACGTACGAACACCGCGCGGCCGCGGCAAGGTTGACGGGTCACTGCACGAAGTGACCGCACTTAATCTCGCGAGCCAGGCGCTCGGCGCCATCAAAGAGCGCAACGTACTCGATCCGACCCTGGTTGACGACGTCGTCATGGGCGTTGTCGACCCGGTCGGTGAAGCCGGCGGCGACATCGCGCGCATCGCCGCGCTTCATGCCGGCTACGGCGAAACCGTCGCCGGCGTGCAGATCAACCGCTTTTGCGCCTCCGGCCTCGATGCCGTCAATTTCGCTGCCGCGCAGATCATGTCGGGGCAGCAAGACATGGCCATCGGCGGCGGTGTCGAGTCGATGAGCCGCGTCGGCATTGGCGCGTCCGGCGGCGCGTGGGCCGTCGACCCCAGCAGCGCCGTCGTCGAATATTTCATG
>Ga0302324_100006894_pt1 | contig 24303 bp, 15 predicted proteins | sample Palsa_T0_1_FD_201949 | JGI IMG/M metagenome (GOLD analysis project Ga0302324, IMG submission 201949) | Peat permafrost microbial communities from Stordalen Mire near Abisko, Sweden - Palsa_T0_1 | ecosystem: Environmental > Terrestrial > Soil > Palsa > Peat permafrost | place: Sweden: Abisko... | reverse complement strand
TTGGTGTGAATGCCCTGGCCCGTTTCGATCGGGACGCGCTGGATCAACCCGGCGTGAAATATGTGGTGGTGATGGAAGGCATCAACGATTTGGGGCATGCCGGCAGTTCCGCGCCTGCATCGGAGAGGGTGAGCGCCGACGATCTGATCGCGGGCATGCAGCAGTTGATCGAGAAGGCACACGACCGCGGTGTGAAAATCTACGGCGCTACCCTCACGCCCTTCGAAGGGACCGTTTTCGTGGGTTATTTTTCAGCGGAAAAGGAACTGAAACGCAAAGCATTGAACGAATGGATTCGCACGGGCAAAGCCTTCGATGGCGTAATCGATTTCGATAAAGCCGTGCGCGATCCGGACCATCCCGACCGCATTCTGCCTGCTTACGATAGCGGCGATCATTTGCATCCGAGCGATACCGGTTACCAAGCGATGGCCGATTCTATTAACCTGAAGCTTTTCAAATAAGGACGTCTATGGCGATAGACGCCCCATGCGCCAGGTTCCGTCAGCGTTGAGGCTATACACGATGCGGTCGTGCAGCCGGTTGGTGCGCCCCTGCCAGAATTCCACCAGACGCGGCGCCAAGTAGTAGCCGCCCCATGTTTCGGGCATTGGGACATCGTCTGTGTTCGCGTAAGCCAGTTCAAGTTCGGCCAGACGGGTTTCCAGGGGCCGGCGCGAAGGCAATTCGGCGCTTTGATTGGACACGACCGCGCCAATTCGGCTGCCCTTGGGCCGGCCTTTGAAGTAATTCTCGGACTGCTCTTTCGATACCTTTTCGGTCGCGCCCTCCACTCGTACTTGGCGCTCTAACTCGGCCCAATAGAAGGTGAGCGCGCAGCGTGGATTGGCGGCTAATTCACGGCCTTTGCGGCTTGCATAATTGGTATAGAAAACGAAGCCATCGCGCTCCAAACCTTTTAGCAAAACAATGCGGGCCGAGGGCTGCCCGTCGGAGCTGACCGTAGCCAGCGTCATGGCGTTTGGTTCTTTCAAATCAGCGCTTTTGGCTTCTTTGAACCATTGCTCGAACTGCCGCATCGGGTGAGGGGCGCAATGCGCTTCATCGAGCGCGGCGCGCCGGTAATCTTCGCGCAGGTGGGCGAGTTCGAGTGAGTCAGGCATACCAGATTGCTATACTTAGAATGTCATGATTTGGGCTGTTACCGCTTTGCACGTCGTCGTGTGCCTTGTTTTGATCCTGGTCGTTCTGCTGCAAAGCGGAAAGGCGGCCGACCTTGCCGGCGCATTTGGCGGTATGGGTTCGCAGACGGTTTTCGGCCCGCGTGGCACGGCGACTGTGTTGTCTCGGGCGACGACGGTCGCGGCCGCGCTGTTCATGGTGACTTCGCTGGGGCTTGTGATTCTCGCCAACGGCCAGACGCGCAGTTCGGGCAGCGTGCTTGAGAAACGCCGGAGCGTCAACGTGCAGCCGAAGGCGCCAGTGAAAGTGCAGCCGATTCCTGCGCCCGCCGTCCCGGCGAAGAAGTAGTTTCCAGATTGCGGAGATGGCGGAATTGGCAGACGCACTAGCTTGAGGTGCTAGCGGGTAACACCGTGGGGGTTCAAGTCCCCCTCTCCGCACCAAACGTTACACAAGATCCGCTGTTTGGAGCCTCTGGGAAGGGGCTCCAAACGGGCAAAGTCCCTTTCAAATGGAATGAAGCATTCGCGTCGGCGGACCACCCAGGGGGGGTTACCGTGGCCGCCTTTTAGAACGCAGCAGACGCTCAGTTGTGGATTCGTGGCCCGGGGCGAATTGCAGGGCCGCGGCTCGCAAATATGGGCGGAACTGCTTGCGCCAATATTCGGCGAATCCCTCTTTCGAAATCTCGTTTAGCGCCACCACGTAGTGATCGAGCAGCGTTTCGCCCAGCATCCGGCCAGTGCGCTTAGCTGCGGTTTGCGCCGCCCGCGATAACCAAACGACATTAGCCGGCAATTCGGTCAGCGCACCGACAGCCAGCGTCGAGCAGAGGACGAAGACGGACTGGTGCTCGGCGGATGACGCTTCGAGCAGTTTGTTCCATAGGCTTTCCAGCGTGGACAAGCTCGGCAGATTCCCCTGCGGCACGCTCGGCAGCGCTTCCTTCAACCGCTCCCATTCTCGCCGCAGACCCGCCAATGTCACGGGCGGCATATTGAGGGTATCGGCAAGATGAGCGCTCGTTCTCTCCAAGCCGTTGAGGACTTGGTCCAAAGTCTCAAAGCTGGCGTTCCGTTCGAGGAGTCCCTCATCTTTGAGCGATTCCGCGATTTGTTCGATGAGCGAGTGGCCGGCACCGGTCGCATCCGCCAACGCCGCCAGCACCCAAATCGGCGAGACATGCAGGGTAAGAAGACCAAGCAGTTCGATGCCGTGGCTCGCCGTCCGTTTGAGCAGGAAATCTTCCAGCTCCTGACCCTTTGTATAAACTCCTTCCACGCGGCCCAGTTCCTCTATCAGGAAACGAAGCGTCACTTCCACCATGACGCGGTAGAGCGCCGTGCGGCGGATGCGCGCCGGGAGAAGGATTACGCCGGCCTCGCGCAACAATCCGCCGGTGAGCGCGCTCAAAGACCGAACCAGCCGTTCGGGCAGAGAAAGAACGAACCGATAACCCAGCGGAGAACTCAAATTGCAGTATCGCGCTTATTCATTTTGCGCCGGCATGTCCACCACGAATAACTGCGTGTCTTTCGATTGCGATGGGAATTCGCCGGCCCATTCGAGCTTGGCATGAATGGATATCAGATAGCGCAACAGCCAGTCTTCGGCGTAGTCAACGGTGCCGATTACCAGGAAGCGAGGGTGAGCGCGCACAAAATCGCGGAAAGGCTCAACGTGACCACGAATCGGAAAGCGCTGTTTGACGGTAGGCAAGCCTTCGAAAATGCTGGCGTGGGCATACTGCAGAGCATACTCGCGGTCAGTCAGGTAATAGAGGCGCTGAACGGTTTCAATAGGCTGCTCGTGATCCATTTCAAGGAATGTCAGCCCACTCGCCGCGACTAACGGTAGTTCGGGGTGGGCTTGCGCAAAGCTCGGCGGTGGTAGCAAGGGCTTCACGAGATATTGGACGGGGATATAAAGCGCCAGCAGCGCGCCCATCACCAGAGCGCCGTGACGGTTCGTCTGCGTAAACGCGGCGAGAAGGGCAGCGAGCACGAGCGGATAGGCGAATAGCGTGGGTGCGGCGTACCGAGTAAAGAAAGCTCCATGGGACGACATCATGGCGGCGTTAACAACGACCGGCAATGCCAGCAGGCCCGCGAGAAAGGCCAACTCGAAATCGGCATACCTGGCCCGTGCGGAGGCTGGACTGCGGCCCATCAGACAAACCGCCAGTGCCGCCGAGAACGCCACCAAGAGCACCCAACCTTCTGGAGATAACGTCCGATAGTAGTAGCTGGCCATTTTGCGCGGTCCCGCCTCCAGTGCGTGCGGAAAAGCATTGCTGCTTCGATACGAAGCGATTGTCCGCAGAAAAAGTAGAGACAAACTGCATGGAACAACCAGCGCGGCAGCCATCGGCCCGTCGATCCGTCTTGAGCGAATCGAACGAACCGCCTCGGCAACAAGAAACGGGATCAAAAACAGAATCGCTAACAAATGACTGAGCATCATGCCGCTTACCGCAAGCGCCAGCAGGAAGACTGGCCCGTAATGGCCGGGCCGTTCGACGGATCTCTGCCACGAAAGCAGGGCCAAGCCGAAGAAGCCGAGGATTAGAGCGTAAGGCCGCGCTTCCGTGGCGAAGTCAAATGCCGGAGTCGACCAGAAAATGAGCACGGCTAAGACGCCATAGCTGGGTTTGAGACGCCGCTCGACTAGCGAATATAAACACAGACTCGCTCCGAAGAAGGCAACGATAGATGGCAAACGAACACCCAGCGCGGTGTTTCCGAATAGATGCATGGAGGCACGCGCCGCGAGATAAATCAGCGGCGGATTCAAATCGAGGTTTAAATCCTTCCATAGCGCCGCAAGCGACGGCGCTTGCGCAATGTAATAGGTGTAAAGTTCGTCATGCCAGAGGTGCCGGTGCATCGCCGCCGCAACCAGCGCGCTATAGAAAAGCAAGAGCCCGGCAAGCGCTATACGTTCTCTCACTTGCGGCCCCCCGCCAGTGCTGCGCGGGCTCGGTCGCCATGGCGTTGGTAGTAGATGGAAGGCCACCAATTGCCCCAAATCAGATCCACTCCGGAGCAACTCTGAGTGGCGGCAAAGTCGCTATCGCGATAAAGCGCGACCGGCGGCTGCGACGATAAGGGCACAAAGCAGAATGCACCATAATCCGGCGTGAAGTATTGCAAAGGCGCAATTCCGCCGCCATGCCCGTAGGAATCGGCGAAGAGAATGCGCCGGCCCAGTTCTTTAGAACCATGCTTGACGGTGGGGCCGATCTCAACCATATAGGGGAGCGCTTGCCTGGAGTCATCGCCCGCGAGCGGCGTCACTTGACCAGCGGCCAGCCATTGGCGGACTATAGCTTCAGACCCAGGATGCGTCAAATAAGACAAGCGAGAGTACCCGTTGAACAACATGACAAAGCGCAGCGGCTCGAAGATAGAATCACCCGGAAGGTCGATACTGAGCGGTACACTGGTGCGCGCGATTCCATGCTCCTCGCAAATCAAGTTCAGCATGTGATCGTCGGAAGATCCGATCAAGCGCATCGGACGTGGATCGAGGGCTAGGCTGTGAAGGACAATCTCCCAGGTTTTCTGAAGCGCCCCATAGCGAAAGCCAAAAAAACCGTCGTGAACGTGTTGGTAGAACGATAAGTACGATCCAAACACCACGGGTCCGTGTCCAGCCGGCGCAACCCAATGGCCCCCGCGCGAGGGTCCAAAAACGCCAAACGGCGTTATAGAGAAAAACCAAGAGAACACAGACGCCGCGACGATCAAAACCTTGAACAATCGAGCCGACGCCGCAATGGCCCATGCCGCGCAAAGCGCTGTTCCGAATGCCAAACCGAGAATATATTTGGGCGATCCAAGATCGCGGAAATAATACAAGAGCGGTACCCCAGTGCTCAAGGGCAATAGCCATCGCTTCTTGCTTTGCCGAAAGAAACCGAATATCGCGAGCACAATCACCAGCGGACCAAAACCGAACAGTAGATAAACTGCGAAAATCCGCCAGTCGATGATCCAAGGAAACGCGGCCTCGGCCGGAATAGATCGCACAACGAGCGCCCAGTAGGAGAACGCGGTAATCAGCGCACTGAGTCCGCTGGCTAAAGTACGGCGCCAGTCGATCCGCAAAGCGGCGCCATCGGTGGCGAGTAAGAGGAAAACGAACGGTGCCATCAGAACTACATCCGGCCGGCAAAAAAATGACAAGCCCAGCAACAGGCCGGCTGAGATATCGTAAGTGAGCCCGCGACGGAGCGAGATGAGCGCAACGGAAACGGCAACCAGCGCCATGGACAGCGAAGCTTCGTTGCCGTAGAGAAAGTTCACCACCAGGGCCGGCGTGTTTAGAAAGAGAAATAACGACCACCACGGCCCGATTCCGGCAAGCTGCTGCAAATAGACGGTCAGCGCGATTAAATAGATAATTCCACAGAAGGCAGCGGAATAACCCATGCTCGCCAGTGCCCGGCCGGGAAGAACGCGATGAATGAGGGTCTCGATCTGATAGTACAAGCTGAAGTAGGCTTCGCGATAGTACAAGGGTTCGTGCATCGGCGAGGCGAAAGCTGGAAGCTTCGAGAGGCTCTCCACTTTGGCCGCCTTACTGCCGAGATCCTGGTCAAGCGGCAATCGCGTACTGGCAAAGCTAAAGAGGATGAGCGCTGCAATAATCGCCGCGCCGATCCGGTTCCAACGATCAGCCACGTGGAATCCACATCTTGTTGGGTCGTTTGTATAGCCGGGAAATGGTGGCCAGGGACGGAATCGAACCGCCGCCAGCCAGCCTTTTAGGGCTGGCTACCGATCCGTTTAACGGCGTCAAATCACCGTAAACCACTAAAGAGCAAGATTTAGTATAGCGATTTCTTTTGTTCGCCTTATATGCTTCGGTTAGTTGCGTCGTGCGTATATACAAAGATGTCTGCAAATCATCGACTGCGGGATTGTTGGTGTTGCAACGGGCAATCAGAAGCATGAACTGTTCGCGAATCCAGAGAAGTTCGGAAACCCGGCGATACTGTCACACTGCATCTCCCAATGCCGGTGCGCGCTTCGCACTGGTTCCACAACTCCATCGTTATTGAGCGCGGTCCGAGGACACACCGGGGCCAGAACTTCGCACGGAAATAAGCGTTTCAGTTGTCGAACGAGGCGTAGGTACCAAAGCGTTGCTACTCAAATACGGCTACAGGTACGGGCACTCGGATCAAGTCTTACCCTCTCGTACCAGTAGTTCCTAAACAACTTTTTCAGGGTTTTCTTACTGAAAAACTAGCCGTTTTGCGTCTACTATACGAACACTGGCACCGCGAAGTCTGCTGTTTGAACTGATAAGCGGCTCGGTTTCATCGCTAGCGAGGCCGTTCGGTCAGTGGCTCAACGGTGTTTAGGGTTAAAACAAAAATGCTCAACATTTCCACAGGCGAAGCGCAGCGGCCTTTGAAGCTGCGGGACGGAATTGATCGGCGGGTTCTTGAAGATCGCAGGCATTCGTCTGTCGGTATGCGTCTACGCGTCGGGCTCTGGTACCAGTACCATCGTGCGACGCGCGCCGGCGAGTTCGACTCTTTCCCGCGCGATCAATATAAGCGCGGAAAAATCGAAGAGGCGCTGCTGCCGGAGATTTTCAAGTACGAATTCTTCCAACGCGACAGTCGCTCGCCCGTGCCGGCTTCCTGCGCCCTGGCGATGGCCGTCGACTTTCTCTGGGCCCATCCTGAAGTGGGCTGTAACGCCACCGGCGAATCCATGGCGGTCTATGCCATCAATGCGATTTCCGATTATCTTGTGCGCACGTTCCACGTCGCAGTTATCGATCGCCGCAAAGCGGATCGCCGCGCCGCCCAAGCGGCCGGAGCGCGCTAGCCGAGCCCTCCTCCGCGCAACAGAGAGAATCGCACCGTCCTCGCCACTACGTCTAAGGCATACGCCGTGCCTGACTGGTCAAACCTTCGACACTCCCTCATCCGCAGGCTCGCGGATATGTCAGCCCTCTTCCGAGGCAAACCAGACCGAAACACTTCACAAGAATGGACAAAAATTGCCGAGCGCCGTTCTTCACCACCCGTCATGCGTCTGCGCGCCGGTCTTTTCATCCGTTACACCTCCGCCACGGGAGCAAAGGAATTCGACACCTTTGTTCGCGACGCCAAGACGTGGGCCGCCTTTGAGCACGCCGTCCTCCCCGAACTCGCCAAATTCACATTCCTGGATAAAGCGCGCAATATGAAAATCTCCGAACCTGCCGTGCTCGCCGACGCCATGTATCACGTTTGGACGGTCACCACGTTGGGACGCGACCTCGATGGCCGCCCCACCACCATCGGCGTCATTTCCGATCTTGCCAATTACGTCTGCTCAATCTATGAGACCCAACCGATTGACCGGCGCGCCGCCAGACGCAACTGGCTCGGCCTAGCCCGCTGAGGCCTGCGATCACTTCTTAGTAAACACCAGCGTTTCGTCGTCTGCGGCCGGGTCATAATGGCTGATCGTCATCGTCATCATTCCCTTATCCGGCCCCATTTCGAACTTCCAGGCTGAAGTGACATCGCCGGCAGGGCCGGCCTCCTTCGAGGCATTCAAAGTCGGTCCGTTGTACCAAACGGTGATTTGCGATTTGTGATCGCCTTCCGTAAAATCGGCCGCCTTCCCGTTGAGCTTGCTTGTAAACTCCGAGGTGGCTTCTTTCCCGTCTTTCTTTTGCGTCTTCATCGTCATCTTAATTCCGCCGTCCACTGACGCGATCGTTAATGTCACCACCCGGCCATCGCTTACTTTGCTCTTCGCCGTGTCCATTTGCCACGTTCCATCGAACTTAACCTGTTGAGCGCATAAAAGCGCCGCTCCTACAAACAAAGATGCCGCGCAAGCCAGGCCGATAAACTTAGTTCTTGAACCCACCAACATGGTTGTGCTCCTTTGAGAGAATGAACTTGCCTCTCGCGGCTTTTATTGTATACAGCTTCGCAGCCCAGTATCCAGCCCAATGGTGGGCTCCGATTACCGATCCGCATAAGCCTGCTTGGGAAATTCTTCCGCAAGCCGCCAAGCCCGGCGAGGTGATCCTCTCGAAACGTAACGAGCTTGGCATTCTTTCCAACTTTGCCGCGACACCGTTTACTCTTCGCGGCGTTCGCTACGCCAGCGTGGAGGGCTTTTGGCAAATGATGCTTTATCCCGAAGGCAAGAACGATCCACGCGCGCGCGCCGCCTCCATCGTCTGGCCGCACAGCCGAGCCGAAGTAGCGCAAATGACGGCCTTCGATGCCAAGGCTGCCGGCGACTTTGCGGAAAACAACATGCGTAAGCTTGGCATCGATTGGGTCACCTTTGAAGGCCGCCGCATGCCGTACCGTTCCATGACGAAGGGCGAGCATTATCGTCTGATTGTCGAGGCCATGCACGCCAAACTCGCCCAGAATCCACGAGTGCGTGAAGTGCTGCTCTCGACGGGGAACCTAATTCTGCTGCCCGATCACATTCAGGAACCGGATGCACCGCCTGAATGGGCCTACTTCAAAATCTGGATGGAAATTCGCAGCGAACTGCAAGCGAACCGCAGTGAGGCTCGTTGGGCGACGCCAATGGCGCCACCCTGTTACGGCGCCGGATACACCAAAAACTGATCCAGCTTCCCTTCGGGCGTAATAAACGTGGAAAGCGTCAACGTTTTCCTCGCCGTCTGTACCTTATAGAAGCGGTAACTCATTCCGCCGCGTTCACTGGCGCCAGTCTCTTCCACCTTAGTCGCAGCTCCCAGCGGCTTCAACGATGCCGCATAATCCGCTACCGCTTGCGCCGTGAAGTAAGCGTTGGCATCGCTCGTCAACAGCGACCGATCCAACTTCCCGCCGCTCAATTGCGCATAAACAGTCTTCACCAGCGCCAGGCTCTTGGCGGTATTTGCGTCGGGCGCCGGCTGTCTCAGAATGCTTTCCAGGCTGCGCGCGATGTCGTGAGCGGCTGGATCGTCCTGATTCGTGAAGACCGTGATTGCCATGTGTTCGTCAGGATAAGTGGTGTTCGAACTGATGAAGCCAGATGTTCCTCCGCCATGACGCCAAACCCGATGGCCATTCTGGTTGGCCACGCCAATCCCCAGACCATAACCCGTCCCCGCGCCGTTCTTCAGATGAACCTCTGTCGTAAGCTCTTTCAGCAGCTCAGGTTTGAGTATGGTTCCGTTCATCAGCGAAATATCCCAAAGCGCCATGTCAGCCGGCGTCATGGCCAACTCGCCCGCCGCGAAAATCCAATTGGCGCCTTCGGGCTGTGCAACTCGCGGCGGCCCAAGCGCAAATCTTGTGTAGCCAGTCGGATCGTCAGCGCTCCACGGCTGATGGTCGGCATCGATGGGCGACTTCATTCCGAGCCGCTGAAACACGCGTGCTCGCAGAAAGTCCATCAACGGATGGCCGGTAATCTTTTCAATAATCGCGCCCGCAATGGTGTAGTTTGTGTTGCTGTACTGCCACTCCGTTCCAGGAGGAAAATTCAGCGCCTTCTTGGCCCACTTGTCCATAATCTCTTGCGGCGTAGTGGGCAAGGCCATGTAGGGCGCCACATAATCCAGTGGATAGAAATCTTCATAGCCGGACGTGTGCGATAAAAGCTGCCGAATGCTGATTTCGCCCGCCTGCCTAAGATCGGGAAAGAAGCGGGCCACCGGATCGTCGAGCGAGATCTTACCTTCATCCGCCAGCAGCAGGATCGCCGTCGCCGTAACCTGCTTGCTATTTGAGCCAATCTTATATCGCATCCGTGGCGTGGCTCTAACTTGGCCCTCGATCCTCGCGACTCCATAAGCGTGCGCGTACGCAACCTTGCCATCCTTCACGATGGCGATGGAGGCGCTTGGCACGCCGGTTCTCCCTAGAATCTTTTCAACAGCACTATCAACCGACGCCTGTGTGGCAGGCGGCAGTTGGGCGCCCACTGAGAACGCAAATAGTAAGCAGAGTAAAAGGCGCATATAAGGACGGTTTGGGCCAGCAGTAAGAAATTAGAATACCGCCAAGTTCTCTGCTGTCAAATCGCCCGATCATGTCTTGAGTCGATAAATATGCCCGGGGCCAAGTTCAAATGACATTCCTAAGAATTTTCTATCGATTTCTTAGTATCCTTGTGCTAATCTCTTTCTACGGTCTCGGTCGACTCAGCGGGCCATGTCACCCCTTTCGCTTCCTGGGGTTCCTACCACGAAGAAGTCGAACTCTAAACCTCTCACCGTTCTGGTCCGGCTGTTTTCCCGCCAGAAGTAACTTTCATTGAGGTGACCGTTCATGTCAATTCTGCCATTCCGTTCGTCCTCACCCAGAGATCTGAGTTTTCGCGTTTGTTTCGCCGGTATTTTCTGTGCCGTGATCAGTTGTTCAGTCGCGCTTGGCCAATCCACCTTCGGCACCGTGCTAGGAACCGTGAAGGAGCCTTCCGGATCGGTCGTGGCGGGCGGCAAGGTAGCGTTGTCGAACACCGGCACTAATGCCATCCGCTCCACTATCACAGACCAATCGGGCAACTTTCAATTCACCAACGTCGAAGTTGGATCGTACTCGCTGACCATAGAGGCGCCCGGTTTCGCCAAGCTTGAATTTAAGGCCTTCGATTTGGCCGGCCGCGAAACTAAGCGGCTCGACGCGGCGCTGCAGCTCGCCACCCAGGTCACCACAGTGAACGTTGAATCGTCGGCCGGCGCAGTGGTCGAAACCGATACCTCGAACATAGCCGAAACCAAAGGCTCGCGCGAACTCATCGACCTTCCGGTCGCCATCACCTCGCGCGCAACCGGCTCCACCAGCCCCATGTCCACGCTCACTGCCCAGCCGGGCGTGCAGACAGACTCTCAGGGCAACATTTCCGTCGCAGGCATTTTGCCAGTGCAGCTCTCGATCAGTATCGACGGCATCAGCTCCGTCGGACCCGCTTCGCTGGGTGCTCTCAGCGAGCTATTCCCATCGTTCAACGCGATTGAAGAAATCCGCATTGGCGAGACAATCAATCCGGCCGAGTTCGGTGGTGTTGCCGATATCACGACCATTTCCAAAGCGGGAACCAACCAGTATCACGGCGGGGTCTTCGAAAACCTGCAAAACAATTTCTTCAACGCCGCCGATTTCTTCAGCCACAGTGTTCCGATCCTGAAAATGAACAATTTCGGCATCTTTCTGGGTGGCCCGGTGGTGATCCCCAAGCTTTACAACGGCCACGACAAAACCTTCTTCTTCGGCAGCTTCGAAGCGTTGCGCTTGCCAAAAACAGAGCCGGTTGTCGAAAGCGTGCCGAGCGCCGCATCGCGCAACGGAGATCTCTCGGCTTATCTCGCCCAGCCGAACTCCCAACTCTATTCGCTTTACAACTCGGTAAATCCTTCCCAGTCGGTACCCTACCCGAACAACCAGATTCCCTTGAGCCAGCTCAGTCCCTATTCTCAGCGGGCTTTGGCCGCTTACTTTCCCATGCCGAACTACGGTGCTCCGGGAGCCGTCACCAACAATTTGCTGGCCAACTTCGCCATTCCTATCAAAAGCAACCAGGGCGACATCAGGATCGACCAATATATCGGCACGAAGCACCAGTTTTTTGCGCGCTTCACTTACAAAAATCGCCGCGTCTTCCAGGTGCCCACTTCCGGTTTCAGCACTACTAACCCCCCAACGTCTCCTGCGCTCGGCTCCTTGCTGGCTCCAGAAGTCGACAATGCTTTGACCATGGCCTGGAACTACACCATCAAACCCACCGTCATCAACGAACTGCGCGGCGGATGGAGCGAAAGCAAATCGGCGCAGGGTTTTGGAATCACCGCGCAACAATCCGCCAATGAACTAGGAATCGCGGGCGGCCCGGGTGCTCTGCCGAGCCCGGTACCGCAGAACGCCGACATCGTGCCAACCATTACCCTTGCCGGTTTCGTGCCGCTCTTTGGTCAGTCGCAAAATGGCGATCAAGGTACCAAGCAGGTTCTGGATACAGTCACCTGGACCAAGAGCAGCCACACCTTGAAGCTCGGCGGGGATTACCGGCGCCTCCATGGCCTTTTCACCAATGCCTTCTACAACCTCTTGCTCGGCCAGTACGGCTTCAACGGTTCTGTCATGAGTGCGCTGCTAGGTCCAGGTTCGGCAACGCCTCTAGCCGGATTTCTGCTCGGCTATCCCGACAACAGCAGCGTGGCCGATACCGATGCGGCCGACAGTTACGTCATGGCGCACCACTATGGCACTTTCGCCCAAGACGATTGGAAGGTTTCTAAGAGCTTCACTCTGAATTTCGGTTTGCGCTACGAGTACCATCCCATGTTCCGCGACAGGAACAACAATCTCGCCAACATGATTCCGAACTATTACAGCGTGGTCAATGGCCAAACCGTGCGTGGCGAACTCGTTCTGCCGGGTCCTGGGACCTTCGATATTCTCAACCCCGGCTTTGCGGAATCCATCTATCCGACTCCCATCACGACTGCCGCGCAAGCCGGCATTCCCGCCAGTCTGCGCTACTCGCAGAAGACCGACTTTAACCCTCGTGTTGGTTTTGCATGGCGGGTGTTTGGAAGTGACAAAACGGTCCTGCGAGGTGGCTACGGGAGGTTTACCGAAACCTTGCTTTCCAGCGCGGTCATCAGTGCGATCGCCGTGGAATCCAGCGACGTCGGCTTTTGGAATAATTCCGTGCCGGTAAATGCCGACGGTTCGGCCACCGGGGCTAAGCCGCAATACACTCTACCCTATGCATGGCCTTCCAACATCGCACAGCCCGGAACGCAGAGCTTTTATCAGGTTACGGATCTCCACTACAAGGATCCCTATGTGCAAGAGTGGGACCTCACCGTCGAACGCGATCTGGGGAAGGGTGTCGGCCTGCGGGTCTCCTATGATGGCAACCATTCCTCATACCTGGGCACCGGCACAAACTTGAATCAACCCGCCGTGAACACGCTAGGTTATTCAACCATTACAGCCACGCCGGCGGCCGTAAACGCCAATCTCCCATTTCCGCTGTGGCAGTACATCCAATACAACACCAACCTCGGCTATGGCAACTATAATGCCGCTACCTTTGCGGTTCAGAAACGCATGTCGAATGGTTTGCAATTTCAAGTGAGCTACATTTACGCGCGCAACCTCTCGAACGTAAATGGTGCCGCTACGTCCGCCGCCAGCGCATATCAAGGCGAGTTCGGCGGCAATCTCTCTACGGCACTCGATCCGTCACTCGACTATGGGAATGTTTCGTTCACTCGACGCAATCGCGTACTAACAACGTTTCTCTATGAGCTTCCGTTCGGGAAGGGCAAGATGCTCCTGTCCGGCGCGAATGGCTTAGTGGATCGCGTCGTCGGTGGTTGGGAGTTGAGCGGCGTTCTGCTCTTCCAAAGCGGACCGTTTATGACGGCCTCGACTAACTCCGATCCCTGCGGGTGCGGCTACAACGTATTCAACGCCAATGGCGGCCGCGCTGACGTCGTGAGCGGAGTGAACCCGTACGCCGGCCAGTCTGTCGGTCAATGGATCAACCCCGCGGCTTTCACCGATCCCGGGAACGCCATCGGCAGGTTTGGAGATGCTTCGCAGGGAGATGTCGTCGGGCCCGGTACACAAGCCGTCTCGATGTCGCTGATCAAGACCGTCGCCATTGCCGAATCCATCAAGATCCGGTTTGGCGCCCAGGTCTCCAATCTCTTCAATCACCCCAACTTCGCGCCGCCCAACAATCTGAACGTGAGCACCCCCGCCGGCTTCGGAGCGCTCACCGCTTTGCAAAGTGCGGAAGGCGCTGGCCCCCGGGCCATTCAGTTAACCGCCCGAATTAATTTCTAAAGACGTCAGCGAACCACACGGAGCCGGAAGCGCAAGCGCCCCCCAAATCCGGCTTCGTAGGGTGAAACTTCAATTCGTCTAGATCAGGCGCTCTGACTCTCATTTATCGCCCAACGCGAACGCAAACAACCCCGCCCCCGCCGGAATCGCTACATACTGCCGCCCCCCGACTGAGTACGTAATAGGAGAAGAATAAATCGCCGCGCCAAGTTGCATGTGCCAAAGGTCCTTCCCTGTTCGCGCATCGAAGACAATAAAGTTCCCCTCTGAGTCGCCTCCGAAAACAATACCGCCCGCCGTCGAAAGCGCTCCGCACCACGGAGGCGAGAAATAGGGGAACTCCCACTTCTTTTCCCCGGTCAACGGATCAAGCGCTCTCATCGCTCCCGCTGTCTTCTCGCCTTTCGCCGGTCCATAGACACTGCCGATGAAATCGTGACCCTCATGATACTTCTGCGGAGCCGCGCTGAATGTGTCGCACTCTATCGAGGAGGCAACATACAAAAGCTTCGTCTGTGGATCGTATGACGGTGAAAACCAGTTTGTCGCGCCGAGTGCGCCCGGGCAGGTGCGCGTGCCTTCCAATGTCGGCGCGCTTCCCGGCGCTACCACCGGCCGTCCGTGAGCATCAATCTCTTTCGCCCAAGTTACTTCCCCAAACGCCTTCGCTTGCAGAAACTTGCCATTGGTGCGGTCGAGCAAATACAGGAATCCATTACGATTGGCCTGAATCAGCAGCTTGCGCGGCTTGCCTTGCCAATCTTCATCCACCAACACCGGAACCTGTGTCGAATCGTAATCGTGTAAATCGTGCGGCGTGAATTGAAAATACCACTTCAATTTGCCAGTATCGGCATCGAGCGCGAGCATCGAATTGCTGTACAGGTTGTCGCCTTTCCGCTCCTCCCCATAGTCGCTCGGTGAGGGATTTCCCGTTCCCCAATAAATAAGATTCAACTCCGGGTCGTAGGAACCGGTGAGCCACGCGGGCGCGCCGCCCGTTTTCCAAGAATCGCCTTGCCACGTATCATGTCCTGGCTCGCCCGGACCCGGAACCGTGTTGAACCTCCAAACCCGCTTACCAGTCTCGGTCGAATACGCGTCCACGAATCCGCGCACTCCATATTCGCCGCCTGCCACGCCAACAATAATCTTGTCCTTCACCACCAGCGGAGCCCCGGTAAACACATAGCCGGCGCGGTAATCCGCCGCCGTCACATCCCACACGACGTTGCCGGTTTTCCTGTCCAGGGCAATCACGTGCGCATCCAGAGTAGCCATGAACAAGCGATCCCCAAGTGCCGCAAAGCCTCGGTTCACCATGCCGCAGCAGGCCTGGATCTTATCCGGAAGACTTCTTTGATAGCGCCAGATCGCCCGCCCTGTGCGCGCATCGAGTGCGAAAGCCCGATTGTCTTGCCCCGTGCCGTAGAGCACGCCGTCAATCACCAGCGGAGTCGTTTCAAATTGCCCCAGAGAGCCGCTCTGAAATATCCACTGCGCAGTGAGACTTGTCGCATTGGAAGCATTAATTTGGTCCAGCGTGCTGTATCGCCAACTCCGGTAACTCCCCGAGTAAGTCAGCCAGTTTTGCGGCTCCTTTGGCGCATTCAAAATCCTCTCGACTGTCACTTGCGCCAATAAAGGAATCGCACACGCCAAAAATGCCGCCGTGGTTTTCCGCAATGTCACAATCCTTCTCCTCGCAAGCTGGATAAGTACGCAATGAGATCCCGCAGTTCCCCGGCGCTCAACATCTCAGTACTATACGCCGGCATGAGTGATCGCCTCTCATGTCGCACCTCCGTTAGATCTTTCTTCAACAGTAGGTGAAGCTCATCGTCCTCAGCCAAAAGCTGGATCGAAAAAGCATCCTCGTCCTTCGCCACGCCGACCAGTCGCTTACCCTCCGCAGTCACCACCGTCACCGTGTCATAATCGAGCGGAATGCCGTAGTGATTGTTCGGATCGATATATCCCAGGCTCAATTCCTTACTTGGTTCACGGATCGATTCGATCAAATAAGCGATGGATCGCGCCGCGCCGACCCGGCTTAAATCCGGTCCCAAATGCCCGCCTCGCCCCTTAACCATGTGACAGGTGGCGCACTTTTCTTTTCCAAAGAACAATCGCTCGCCCGTTGTCACGTCGCCGCCCGCCGGAGCTTGCGGTGCGCCGGCCAGCGAACGAAGATAAGCGATCAGCGCCCAGATTTCACTGTCTTCAAATGGATTCGCCGGCATTTCGGTCCCCGGCACTCCCTGGCTGATGGTTTGAAAAATGGCTGCATCGCTGCCACCGTGAATCCAGCGGCCAACGGTCAAGTCTGGCCCTCGCCCACCCCCGCGCGCATCCAGGCCGTGGCACGGCGAACAGTTCGCGCGGAAAAGAGAACTGCCTTCGCGAATAGCTGTCGCGTCGCCCGTTACGGGATTCTTCTTCTCAGCCTGACCAAGCAAACATCCGGTCGCCACGTTCACGCAGCAAAACACCAGAAAGACTCTCATCGCGTTGTCGCCGCGGTACCGGAGCCATAATTCGGATAAGCCGGCTTTTTGTGTTTGGGAATTGGATGCTGCTCCAGATCTGCCAGTAATAGAGCCACCGTTTTCTCAAGCTGTGGATCGTGGCCTTCGCGAACTGCTTTCGGATCTAACTCCACCTCCACATCCGGTGCAACGCCATAGTTCTCAATCTCCCACTCACCCTTGGGCGTCCAGAAACCGCGGCTGGGAGTGGAGACAATCCCTCCATCCATCAACTCCTCTTGTGGCCCGAAAAAGCCTACTAACCCTCCCCAGGTGCGCTTCCCCACCAAGGGCCCCAACTGCACTTCGCGGAAATGGAAGGGCATTGCGTCCCCGCCCGATCCCGCATATTCATTGATGATCAGCGCTTTTGGCCCTTGAATCAGACTCACCGGCCAGGTTGTATCTTCACCATCGCGCGTCGTTCGATAGTTCAACAACTTGCGCTGCAAGTAAGTCAAAATGTAATCCGTCATGGTCCCGCCGCCATTGAATCGTTCGTCTACCACTGCGCCCAGCTTGCCCGCCTGCGGAAAGAAGTAACGGTTGAAGAATGTGTAGCCGCCCGCTGCGGTGTCCGGCAAATAGATATACGCCAGCTTTCCATCGCTCAACTTGTCTACCTTGCGCCGGTTATCTTCCACCCACGCCAGATTACGCAAAGCTTGTTCACTGGCGATAGGAACCACGGTCACCTCGCGCGAGCCAGCGCCGTTTGGGTCGGGTCCCACGCGAATTAAGACGGAGCGATTCGCCATCCCTTCAAAGAAACTAAACACATTATCGGAACCGCGCACCTCGCGCCCACTCACCGCCAGCAGATACTCGCCCGGAACGGCATTCACTCCAGGCTGCGTGAGTGGCGCTCGCAGCAGCGGATTCCAATTCTCACCGTCGAACACGCGCGCAAACCGGTAGCGGCCGTTCTCAATCGTGTAATCGGCTCCCAATAAACCGACACTCACCTTCGCCACATTGGGGAAATCTCCGCCATTCACTCGCAGATGGCCCACTGTCAGTCCGCCCAGACTCTCTTCGAAAAGATAGTTCAGATCCGTCCGCGCGCCCAGCCCATCCAGATAAGGCTCATATTGCTTTTCCGTCGCCGCCAGATTCAGGCCGTGGAATCCAGGATCGTAGAAGAAATCACGCTCCAGCCGGAACGCTTCGTGGTACATCTGCTTCCATTCCGCTCTTGGATCGACCCGAACCTCCATGTCATCCAGCTTCAGAATTTGCGTCCCTGGACGCGGTGTGGTTGGGGTAGCCGATTGCGCAACTGATTGCGGCACCGGCGTAGCTGGCGTTACCGCAGCTGGGATCGCGGCAATCACCCATTGCACAGGAACGGTCGGCGCGCCACTGATTGGTGGCGCATTACTCGGTTGTGCACCGAGCCGGTAAAGCATCTTCTCCCCATTCGCCGAAACCCGAAAGTACGAAATTCCGGCAATCAAATTGTCGCTTTTGCGCGTTTTCAAATCGAATCTGTAGGCCGTCATCAACGGTGGCGCCGAGGGAGAGTTAACCACACCACCCTCCACCGCAAAGACCACACCCTCCTTACCGCCTTCGAGCTCCAAATAATTCTTAGGCGGAAGTGGCAACGCCAGAATGCGCTGGCTGATCTTTTCAAAATCGATGGTCACCACTGGAGGCTTCGGAGATGGCTTTGCCGAGTCGGTCTTTTCACCCTCTGTGGCGACCTCCTTCTCCTCATCGTTTTCGGGAGCTAACGGAGAAGGTAGGTCTTTTCGCAGCACCACTAGGTACACGCTGCTGGTCACCGCCTTGTCATAGCTGGTCATGGCCGAATCCATTGCCACACCCGCGTCCGTGCTTGATAACAGATACAGATACTTTCCGCCACGGTCGAAAACCGGCGACATCGCATCGCTCATACCGTCCGTAACCGGTTGGCTCTGTCCCGTATCGAGCGAGTAAACATAAACGGAACGCATATGGCTCCGGCCTTGCTTCGTGTAAGCCAGCCACTTGCTATCCGGCGACCAAGCCGCTTTAAAGAGCTGCTGCGGACCGGTAAACGTGTCCTTAAACACATGCACCGGCTTGCCCTCCTGCAAATCCACATACCAGAGATTGAGCCGTTTGTCTGTGTAAGCAATCTTCCTGCTATCCGGCGACCACATGGGCGAGTAGAAGAACGATCCCGGTGTCCCCAAGCCAATCTTGCGCGTGTCGCCGGTTCCGCTCTGGCTGCGCACATGTAACGCATACTCGCCTGATTCGTCGGAGAAATAAGCGATGTGTTTGCCATCGGGCGACCAAGCCGGGCTTCGCTCATTCGCGCCCGGAGTCTCTGTGAGGTTACGTAGATCTCCTTTCTCCGCCGGCACGGTCAGAATCTCGCCGCGCGCTTCGAACACCGCCCGCGTCCCTGTCGGTGAGAGATCCGCACTTCGAATCTTGCTCGCCACTTTCACAAAATGCGGCCGCACCTCCGGCAGATCTCCCGTCACTGTGACACTCACAGGCGTCGATTTGCCGCTCTTTAAGTCATATAAGTGAATGGTCCCAAACTGCTCGTAGACGATCGCTCCCGGCCCGGCGGCAGCCGACTTAAAGTCGAGCCCGTCGTTGTGGAGAGTCTCGGAAACAGTTTTCTTTCTAGTGTCATACGCAAACAGTGAGACCGGTCCGTTACGATCCGAGAGGAAATAGATCTTTTCACCCACCCACATCGGATTGAAATCGTTTGAATTGTCGCGTGGGATCTTTTCGATACTCGAATCGGCCAGCGTGGCAATCCAGATGGGGGATGCGCGCCCGCCCCGATAGCGCTTCCACATGGAAAAGGCGCGATCCAGCGGAACATAAGCGAGCCGCGAGCCATCGGCTGAATAAGAACCCTCCGCGGCAATGGGCAGCGGCAACTCAACTGGCATCCCTCCATTGCGCGAAACGGTAAAGAGGCGGCTGAATCGCGAATAGCTGTTGCGATTCGAGCTGAAAAGGATCTGCTTCCCATCCGGACTCCAGCCCTCCGTCTGATCCGGCGCCGGATGCCAGGTCAATCTCCGAGGTACGCCGCCGGCCGCCGCTACCACGTAAACATCCACGTTGCCGTCATATTCGCCGGTGAACGCAATCTCTTTTCCGTCGGGCGAAAAATGCGGATTGGTCTCGACTCCCGCTCCTGACGTGAGCCGCCGCGCGTCCCCGCCTTCCCGGCCGACAATCCAGAGATCGCCGGCATAAACGAAAGCGATTTCGCTCGCGCTGAGGGTTGGCTTTTGCAGCATCAGCGGCGCATCCGCAGCTATGAGCGCGACGTTGAAGGTGAGCGCCGACAGCAGCAAGTGGAAACAATTCTTGAACCTGGTCATTGAGCTATTCTGCCAGATTCCGAAGCCCGTGCGCTTATGGGGCGGACCTCCTGGTCCGCGGCCCACAACCCCTAGCCGAGCCGCGACTGCGAAGGAGCGGTTCCCCGCGGTCCGCTACGCAGAACGTGGCCACATTCAAGAAGGCCGGTGAGTGGATTAATTCGGATGTTACAGCCGGTTTTTCAACGGCTCGCCGCCAAGGCCGCCACAACCTGCTTCTTCTCTCGCATCTTTATAATCGGCCCCAAATTCTGCAGTTCAGAGTCGAAGGTGCTCTTCAACGGTTCGGCCGAAATCGTCAGTCGATCCTCCGATGCCGCGGCAGGAGCCAGCCAAGGCAGCAAGTAAACCGCCGCCGGAACCTCCTGGCGGAATCGTTCGAGATCGCCTTCACCATGGAAAAGGAACGCCAGTTGCCATTTAGCCGGAAACACGTGGAGAACTTTCGCCAATCCGCGAGCCAAGGTCGTGACCGTCAGCTCATCCATGTTTTGTAATGGGTCGTCGAACAAGAGCATACCCAAAGGATTCCCCACGCGTGTTGCGGCCAACAGATAGAGGGCCACCGTGAACACATTCAACTCGGCTGTGTTCAGCAGGAGGTCGGCTTGGCTATCCTTCGCGCCCGAAATGCCAACCTCCAGATTCTCTTTGCCCGCCACCGATTTCTGCTTCACCTCAACGTCGTCATAGGCCCAGCGCGCCGGGGTAAACAGGGCCATGAGCTCATTCAAAGCCGCGTTGAAGCTCTGGTTGTGTATTTCGTTCAGGAACGCGGCTTCCGTTTTCTTCGCGGCCTCTTTCACGGCTTTGCCGGCGGCCAACGCCGCTTTGAGTGTATCCTTCCGTTGCACTGGGCCGACGTAGGACGCCGTGTTTTGCGAGCGAGTCTCAATCCTATCGCCCTCATTCACCATGGGCGCCAACGCTTTCGCCACTGCTTCGAGCTTTGCCGAGAGTTGTTCAGCCCAGCCCGTTGAGCCGATTACAACTCCGGCGAAAGATAACGGCTTATTCTGCGTGAACGCCTGATCGATGATGCTTCCCAACTGTCCGGCTTGGTCCGCCGTGGCCGATGGAACACCTGCTGAGGTAAGTGTCCCGCCGGCAAGATTCAGAGCGCGCATCTGTCTGTCCGTGATATGCGGTTGCTCGCCCGATTTTGCCGTATCCGCCGCAGAGCTCTTCGAAAACTCAACCGCGCGCAGATGAAGTTGATCCCTTTCCTCGGCTGATTCTTTCCTGAGCTTTTCGAGGCTTGCGAGAGTACTCGATAATGATTTTTCCGTCTCGCTAAACAGACCGGAGTCCGCCAGCTCAAGACACTCCTTGCCACTGGCGCGCGACGCCTCCGACAACGTCTTCGCTATCTGCCAGTGCTTCTCCGCCAAATCGGCCAAGGCAATCTGCTCCGACCATCGTTCGAGCAGCGTAAGCCAATCCTGGGCAGCGCCTGTGTCACTCGACGGCGACCAGTTCCGCACCCGTTCTTCAGCGAAACAATGCTGTGCCGCGCGAATCGCCTCCACCCATACGCTGGCCCTGGCCCGGACCCGCTCCAGCGCCTCATTCAAACCTTTAAACACTTCTTCAAAATGTGCCGTGTCCCGAAACTCATTAGCATCTAAGTACGCGCCGATCTCCGGAGCGAAGACTCGAAGCACTTCCAACGCCTCGCGCGAAAGTGGTTCGCAATCCCGGCATTCCTCGCGAGTAGGCGGCCGAGACTCTTCGAGCCAGCCGAAGCGCGACTGTACCGCGTCGGGCTTTTGTTCCGGCGAGAGTGTTGCCACGCTCGATTGAATCTCGGGCGGCAGTGTCCGCAAAATATTGTCTAGCGTGTCGCGCGCTTTATCCAGGGTGATATGGACATCGGCGTCCTCAGGAAAAAAAGATCGCAGAAAGATCTCTGCTCGCTTTTCAGATCCCTCGCGCGCTAACGTATCCATCCCATCCTGATCGAGCCGGAAGCGCGAGACCGGAATATCCGAACTCAACGGCGAGCTCACTCCGCCCGCCGAGATCACTGACCACCATGTCTCCGACGAATCGAATTGCAGTTGAATGCTCGCCGCCTGTGTTGTGTGGCGGTTTTGTATAACAGCCGCATAGTCCACAACATTTTTCGCTTTGAGCCGGGCTACCGATCCCGTCACGCTGAGTTCCAGCGCTTCGGCTAACGACGATTTACCCGCTCCGTTTTGACCATGCAAGAGATGCACCACGGCTTGCGATTGTAGCGTCAAGGTACGCGTTCCCGGCAGCCGGTAGTTGACAAGCGAGATGCTGTTCACAACTTTCGCCGGCGGCGCCGGAGGCGGATCGTTGAACCACAAGCGGGTACCCGAAAGCAGCCAGGAAAATGCGCGGCTCATAGCGGTGGGACTGATCTCTTCATTGTCGCCGCACACCAACACGTTCGCGCCGATCGCATGCCAGAAAGAGGTATCGCGGGCGGTATTTCGAAACACCTCTTTTAACGTCCGCGCGGCATCCTGGGAGGCAAACGAGAGGACGCACTCAACCGTATACGGCCGCCGCTGGGGGCGCGCGTCCACGCCCGCGTCCATCACCAATAAGTGCCGCAAATAAGTCGCCTGGTCAATAATCGTGCGGGCGCGCGCTTCGATTTCCTCGTGCAGCCGGTAGACCAAGCCGAGTGTCCCCAACTCCGAATCCACGATCAGCAGATCGGGATCGAGGTCTAAGTAGCCCGCAACGCGCAGGCTGGGCTCTTCGATCACCGCGCGCTTAGGAGGCGGTGTTTCCTTGGGCTTCCAAAGGTCCTCGATTTGTTCCTTGGGCCACAAGAAGATCCCCGCCTTATTGAGCCGCGTGATAAGTCTTGAGCGGAAGCCCTGCGAGGGCGCTTTCGGCTTCGCCGAGCCATTTTCGGACACAGCTTTTCTCCTTTTCGGTCCAGATTCTCTCGCCCGGCGCGATAGCCCAGTCCCATAGATCTCGTGAGGACGGGCCATAAATCGGCGCGTGGGTCTCGATGCCCGGGCAAAGGTCCCACATCACCAGGCGCTTGTAGACACCGCGGATTTCCGGAAGATACCCCGGCCGCTCGAAAGCCGCAAAACGCAGCAATAAACAAACCGGGCTTGGCATGCTCTCGTTCGAGGAAAAGAGCAAAGCCGGATACTCGCAGATGGCGGGTTCCACCCAGCGATGGTCGCTGCACCAATCCCCGTTCTTATCGCGGATTGCCTGCAGCATGCGGCGCAGCGCCACCTCAATCACCACACCCCACGCCGCCCATCCGGGTTGGTCGGAAATCGGAAAGTAGGCACGAGCCGTCCGCAGGCGTTCCAGATTAAGGCCCGGCCCTTGGTTTCGCTGTACCGTTTCCGCCAGCGCAAATTCACGCAACAGTGCCGAATGAAACCGGTCCGTCCACCCCGCTACCCTGCCGAACTCCCAGTGTGACGGGCCCTGGTCGCTCCAACCCTTGGCGATTTCTTGTTCCGCTTTTTCCAGTTCCTCAAAGTTCCGGCGCACCGACTCTAAATCCGCCTCGGGCACCGGCTCCCTCAATAATTGAGTCGCGGTACGCCGCAAATTGGTTCGGAGCGCGCCTTTTTGCAAGCCGCGCATCGTGCGATGCCCCACCCATGTCAGCATCTCATCCATGGTTGGGAATTTGGCCTCGTTCAGAAAGTAGAACGGCAGATAGTTCTCGTGCTCAGTTAATTTGGGATTCTCGATGCCCGCGGCCCGGCTGGCCGCGCGCAGAATCTCGATGCCATAGAACTCTAGGGAAGCCGCGCCTCCCGTGAAATAAGCGCGCACTTTGTCTGCTGCGCCCGCGTTGACGCGCCCTCTGTTTTGCGCATGGATTTCTTCGTAGACCGTCCTGAAAGTATCGTGCAGCACCGGGTCCGCGCCGCTGTAGCCGCACAGAACCATGGTGCGCGTGCGCAGCAGGGTAGAAACCAGGTCGCGCGACCAGGAATCTTTGCGCCAGTTCTGGATCTCGCGATACGTAAACACGATGGAAGGCAGATATGCGGACCAACTCTCCGCGCTTTTTCTCTCGTGCCGGTAGCGGTCCGCGCAGCCGTGAATCTTCACCAACAAGGCGGAGCGAAAGGCCGCCCCGCTTTCGAAAAAGTCGGCCGGCGCGCCGATGCGGGTCAACCGCCCATACGTGGCTGGCGGCTCGTGATCTTTTTCAGTCACCGGATTAGGTGCGCTAAATCCCAGTACGTTGAACCCCGCCAGCCGGCACGCCCCTTCTAGTAGGAGATCGTAATTGGTGGTGATCAGCAGCGGGCAGAGACCTTCCCGTGCCAGCCGCGCCAGCACCCGGTGACGATCGCGGATCAGGCCGCGAAAATCCGCCATCACTTCCTCGAGGGCGGCGTTTTCAAACCGCCCGGCCATGATCTCGTGCCGGCAGAATCCTAAAGTCTCAAGGAAGAGCGCTTTGCCCCGCTCGCCCACGGGAAGGCCGCTAAATTTCGCAAGATCGATTGCTTCCAGC
>Ga0302324_100006891_pt1 | contig 24319 bp, 22 predicted proteins | sample Palsa_T0_1_FD_201949 | JGI IMG/M metagenome (GOLD analysis project Ga0302324, IMG submission 201949) | Peat permafrost microbial communities from Stordalen Mire near Abisko, Sweden - Palsa_T0_1 | ecosystem: Environmental > Terrestrial > Soil > Palsa > Peat permafrost | place: Sweden: Abisko... | reverse complement strand
CATTTCCATTCCGCGCCTATGGAAGCTGAGAGCGGGAATCCGGGATCGACTCGACCTCGGCTAGCGCGCGGTTTGAGGCGACGCCACCTCCCAGCCTCCGTTCGTGCTCTTGATCAACGTGGCTGTGCCTGACTGGATACTTGTGTCGGCAGCGATCTTGTGAAAGGCCCTCATCGATGCGGGCGCGATGGCCCAGTCGGGAATGCCTTCAACCTCGAAACGGTAACTGACGGTGTATTGCGTGGGGTTGGATGGGTCGTTGGGGGTGGCCTTGTCGATGGCGGTAACATTGAAGTGGCCAAAGCAGAAGTTGCCAAAGCCGGGCTGGTCTGAAACGGGAGTCCAGGCTGCGAGTCCCTGGTCGGAGAGGGTGTATTTATTGATCTGGCCCAGGAGAGGCGCCTTCTTTTCCTTGACCTCACGCGTGAGAAGGCCGGCATCGGTGAGGGCTTCGAAGTCGCGAATCTTCTCGTCTTTGGAGGGATCGGCCTGAGCCGGCAGCTTTGTTGGTTCGGCCCAGACGCATACGTGCCGCCCGTCATAAGACTTGTCGATCGCGGAATTGAATGCTGCCCGATCGACTTGTTTCCCGCAACCGATTGCACATGCGAATAGCCAGGTCAACACGATCGCCAAGGCAATTCTTTCTCGCATCCCAGTTCACCTCAACGGTTTTGATGCGGGAAATGGGGTTGTCGCGATGAGCCCTGAGTGCGACCCATCGGCTCCAGTAAGACGACGTGCATTCCGATGAGTAGGACGACCGGCCTAACGGGCTGTCGCAGGCCGAACTCGGAGACTACGCCGCGCCCCTATCGGCTGCCCCTGAGCCAAGCCGAACGATCTCGCCCTTTAGACCTGGGAAGGCACGCAGCTGGCTTGTCAGCGAATCAATTCGTCCAGCAGGCGGACATCGAGGCCGACCTGCCGATAGTGCTTGCGGCACATCTCCAACATGCTGAATCCATCCTCGTAGGTGGAAAAGCGGTAGGAGTCAGGGCGTCCGTCCGCGGCTTTATCGAGATAGATCTGGCCGCCGGAGACGACGAACAGCGTCACCATCGGCTCCGGGGAGTCCTCGGGAATGACCAGCGTGTGAGCCTCGCCGGCGGGCTCGAAGACGTAGCTTCCCGGCTTGGCGATCCAGTCGTGTTCGAGGTAGCGCCAGTGGCCGCGCAGGGTGAAGCCCTGCACGGTGCCGATGTGGTAGTGGGTTCCGATCACCGAGCCGGGAAGAGCTTTGGCCACCACGCTGAATCCGCCGGACGTGACGTTGAAGTGGCACGGCTGGAACCAGACGCCCTCAGAGTACGGAACCCAGAGCCGGTCGTCGTCCATGTCAAGGTGGGCGATGAAGTGGGAGCGGCTCCTCTGGTGCGGCTCGAGGCCATCGGTGAAGCTGGAAAAGTCAACAATGGACATGTTTTCTCTCCGGGCTGGAATCTACGTTTTGGGTCTGGCAGTCTCTCAAGAATATACGCCTGGGTGCCGAAATCACGCGGTCAATACACTAGCGCGCGCCGCCTCGGTCATGCGAATATCGTGCCGAGGGATTCTATGCGCATCCGGCAGCTGCTACTCCTGGCTGGTTTCACGCTGGCGCTTGCCAATCTGGCAATGGCGCAGGATCAACCCCGGCAGCAACAACGAGTCCGGCGCGCTGACGGCGGCGCCAACGGCAGCATGGAGAGCATCTTCGTTGCGCCCAAGGCTGGCGCTCCCTTCAGCTTCACGCTGCACACGGAATGGACGCGCCCGATGGGCAACGGCGGCACCTATACACTCACAAACGAGCGGCATATCGTGCGCGACGGCCGCGGGCGCATCTACCAGGAGCGCTGGGTGCTTGTGCCCAAGGGCGGCAAGGTCGACTCCGTGATGACCACCATTCAAATCACCGACCCGGAGCAGCACACATGGTTCAACTGCATCACGACGACCAAGGTCTGCGACCTCTACCTCTACCATCTCAGCAGCACCGACGAGTTCGTGCCGTTTACTGCGCCCACTTCCGCTGCGCCCAATGGAAGTGCCTCTCACCAGCATCAGGATCTCGGCGCCAGCACGTACGAGGGAGAAAGCACGCATGGCTATCGCGAAACCACCACAATTGAACCCGGCGTGATGGGAAACGACAAGCCCATGGTAACGACGCGCGAATTCTGGTATGCGCCGCGCCTCGCGATCAATCTCAGCTCCCTCGTTGACAGCCCGACTTCGGGCAAGCAGGTCTTTACGGTCAGGGACCTGTCGATCTCCGAACCCGATCCGAGCTACTTCCAGGTGCCCGCCGACTACAAGGTGATTGATCGGCGGGACGAGGAGAACTAGAGAACGGATCGATCGTTGTTGGGAGTCGCGAAGGCGTGCTTGTCTGCTCGGAACCGCACTTTAGCGGACCAGCCTCAAACCGGATACAATGGACTCCATGCCTCGCCGTCCCATTTTCCGCCTCGCAACGATCGCGGCCGCCGCTGGCCTGATCCTTTCCTCGCTTGCCGCCACATCTCAGGACGACACCAGCAAGCGCGGCCGCAAGTACAAGTCCCCGCCACCCACTGCGCGCATTGAGGTCACCATCCTGCGCGATGCCAATGGCAAGCCGATCGAGAACGCCGCAGTCGTCTTTCACCCCATGGTGGGCGAAAAGGACGAGGGCAACATGGAGCTGAAGACCAACGAGGACGGCAAAGCGATCATCGACGTGCTGCCGCTGGGCGATACGGTGCGGCTGCAGGTGATCGCCAAGGGGTTTCAGACCTATGGCGACGACTACAAGATCGACAAGGCGGAGATGGCCATCGAGATCAAGATGAAGCGGCCAGGCGAGCAGTATTCCATCTACAAGCAGCACGACGGGAGCCAGCAGGGGGGCAAAGATGCGGATAAGCCGGCCAGCCCGCCGCCTGCGGGGTCCAATCCTCCGCCTGCGCAGAGCCAGCCGCAATAGCTGCGCGCCATGCCTGATCAAACGCTCAGCGGCAAAGCAGCAATGGTGACCGGGGGCGCGCGGCGCATCGGCCGCGGCATCGCGCTGGCCCTTGCCGGCGCGGGCGCGGATGTCGCCATCACCTTCCGCGAATCGCAGGCCGACGCCGAAGCCACTGTCCGCGACCTTGAAGCGCTTGGCAACCGCGCCATGGCGCTCCGCTGCGATGTGCGCTCCGAGTCCTCCGTCAAGACGGCCGTGGCCGCAGCCATTGAACGCTTCGGCCGCCTCGACGTGCTGGTAAACAATGCCGCCATCTTCGAGTCCGCGCGGCTCGATACCATGAGCGTGGGCGAGTGGGACGCCATCTTCGAGACCAATGCGCGGGGACCTTTCCTGGTGGCTCGGGAGGCGCTTCCGGCGCTTCGCGCTACGCGGGGCCGCATTGTGAACATGGGCTCGCTGGGGGGGATTCAGGCCTGGGCCGGCCATGCACACTACTGCGCATCGAAGGCCGCTTTGCACTCGCTCACCCGCACCATGGCCAAGGCCTTTGCGCCTGAAGTGAGCGTGAACTGCGTGGCGCCCGGTTGCATTGCGATGGATGCCGAGCCCGGCCCCGAGGCGGATCGTTTCGCCGCCCGCACGCCGATGCGCCGAAACGGCACGGCGGACGACATTGCCCAGGCCGTGCTCTTCTTTGTCACTGGCCCGGCGTTTGTGACCGGGCAGATTCTCGCGGTTGACGGCGGCCTGGGGCTGGCTTAATACCGCGACTGCGTGAACTCGTAGTCTCCCAGGTCTCAAAATCGATTGGGCGCCCTCTGGGCAGGGCACCCAATCTGGTGGTTGAGATTACGAAGCCACAAAGTCATGGCCCTAGCGGCGGTTCAGAAGACGGCTCAGCACGCGAAGAGGGCTTCGCTCACCGCGCGAAGATGCGATCCCAGAATCCTTTGGAGCGGCCCGGCGTGGCTGGCGCCTCGGCGTTTTTCGATCCTGGCATTTTCGACCCTGCAAAGCGTTTGGACTTGAATTTGAGCGGTGCTTCTTCCCACAGGCCCAGAGGCTCGGGCTGGGTAGGCCACTTGAGGCCCTCCACCGCGGCGCGCGGGTTAAAGACACACAGGCGGCGCGCTGTCTCCTCCCCGAAACGGTCGGCCACGTATTGGAATCCCCGCTTGAGGTGCGGTGGACGCCATTCCGGGTGGTGGGCGTCGGTAGCCAGGAAGTGAATCCAGTTAGCGGCCAGCAGCTCATTGGCCAGTAATTCGGCGGCCTTGCCAAAGCGCCCGTAGAGAGCCGACGAGGTAACCTGGACCAGGCATCCCGAGCGGACCCACAGGGCCAGCAGCTCCGGGTCTCGCTGCAGCACCGGATTGCGCTCAGGATGGGTGACGATCAGCGTATAGCCGACCGCCTGCAGGCGGCGCATGGCATCGGTCAGTTGCGGAGGAATATTGAGATCGGGAAACTCAATGAGCAGGTACCCCTTGCCATTGATCGAGTAACGATGAGGATTGGCCAGGGCGTCGTTGATGTTATCGACGTTGAGATGAAAGTCGCACCCAAGGCTCAATTCCACCGTATTCGACAGCAATCCACGCAACTCTTCCAGCCGCTCCCTGATGAGTGGCTCCCGATAAGGATGGACGTCGCTGGCGTGGGGGGTGCACACGATGTGCGTCACTCCTTCTTCCGCGGATTCACGCGCCATCGCCAGGGATGTTTCCACATCGGCAGGCCCGTCGTCCACCCCATAGATCAGGTGATAGTGAATATCAATCATCATAAATGCCCCTGTTAACCCGCAACGAGCCGTTCATTGTGCCGCCAATGCTTCGATCATGGATGCAAAAATCTTCCAGCCGTCCGCCGATCCTAGTAATTGTTCGCTGGACCGGTCGGGATGAGGCATCATCCCCAGTACGTTTCTGCCCGCGTTCAGGATGCCTGCGATATTGCTCAGAGAACCGTTGGGATTCGCTTCTGAAATTATATCTCCTCGGCGATTTGAATAGCGGAACGCGATGCGATCTTCGCTTTCCAGCCGGTTCAGCTCTTCCCGCGTGCAGAAATAGTTCCCCTCCATGTGCCCGATGGGAACCTGGAGCACTTCACCCCTGGCAAGCTGGCTTGTAAATGGACTATCGGCTGTTTCGACGCGTAAGTGAACCTGCTTGCAAATATACTTCAGCCCCGCGTTGCGCATCAGGGCCCCGGGCAGCAGGCCGGCCTCGGTAAGAATCTGAAAGCCATTACAGATGCCCAGCACCAGTCCCCCCCCGGCGGCGAATCGCTGCACCGCCTGCATCACCGGCGAAAACCGCGCGATGGCCCCGGTGCGCAGGTAATCCCCGTAGGCAAAGCCGCCCGGAACCAGCACCGCGTCCACGCCAGCCAGATCGTCCGAGTCGTGCCACAGGAAGGTGACAGGCTGCCTGGCAATCTCGGCAATCACATGGAAAGTGTCGTGGTCGCAGTTAGACCCTGGAAAGACCAAGACGCCGAACTTCATAAATATATGGTAACAGTTCATCTTAAGAAGTCAGACGACTTTTTGAATTCTCTGGTTACTTCAGTCCCAAGAAAAAACAACTTGGCAAGTTCAACAAAACAAAGACGGGCGGAGAATGGCGGCTCATCGATCGCGGGACAGACCCACGGCCGCGGTCTATTACGAGCGTGCGCATTCGTTTCGAGTTATCATTTTTTTGCTGGTTCAGTGTGCTGCGGCTGCGGACTACTCCATGCGGAAGCTCCTGCTCATATTCGCGTTTGTTGCCTGCGCGTGCAGGGCGTATCCCTTCACGAGCGTCACCGTGAGCCAGCTGGAGAACAAGCTTGCCGCCCGGCCGGCGATTTCAGATGCGGAACTGGCGCAGCGGATTGGCGGTCTCAAGCTCGGCGAGCGGCTCAGCGAGGCAAAGTTTACGTCGATGCTGGCCAGCCTGCCTGGCCCGCTGTCGCAGCAGGCGCTGGTGGCCGTCGCCGATCAGTCCGAATTCCTGCCGCCGCCGAAGGCGGAGATCCCGTCGATCGCAGCCCCCAATGCCGCCGAACAGAGCCGCATCGTGGAGCTGGCCGCCGGTTACCTGGATCGCACGGTGCCGACGCTCCCGGACTTTATTGCCACGCGAAGCACGGTCCGCTACCAGGACAGGCTGCTCACCCCCTCCAACAACGTCAATAGCTTCGAGACAGACCTGCCGCTGCAGCTGGCGGAGCGCTCCACCGGCGCGGTGCTTTACCGCAACCATCGGGAAGCCACGGTGGGAAGCGTGCGTCAGGGCGGGCCCGCCGCCGGCAAGCCGGGCGGATTGTCTACCAACGGAACGTTCGGGCCGATACTGGGAACGGTGCTGGCCGACACGGCCCACGCGCGCATGCAATGGAGCCGATGGGAGCAAAGCGCGGCGGGGCTCGTAGCCGTTTTTTACTTCACCGTGCCGCAGCGCGATTCGCACTACCTGGTGAGCTACTGCTGCGTGCCACCGGGCAATTCCAGGAGTGACAGCAGGGTTGACCGCAAAGGCGCGTTTGAAGGGCGATTCGGCTACCGGGGCGAGATGACCATCGACCCCACATCGGGCGCCATCCTGCGCCTGGTGCTTATGGCCCATCTCGCGTCCACGCTGCCCATCGACGTGGCCGACATTTTCGTGCGATACGGACCGGTGGAGATCGGCGGCAAGACCTACATCAGCCCGCTCAAGAGCGTCTCCGTTTCACGGGCGCGCGCCATGCTCGATGTGAAGGGGTACAACTTTTCCTTTGTTCGCGGATTGTCGGTAAACATGCTGACCGACACACTCTTCACGAACTACAACCGCTTCCGGGGCGATGTGCGGATTGTCGAGGGAGATGGCGATTCGCGAGGAGATCGGACCGTTCAGGGGATGCCTGCGGAGCCGAATGGCGTTCCGGATGCGCCGCAATGAGTGAATGCCGGCTGAACGCAGAATCCTTCCCGAACCTATCGGGTCAAGGCATCGGGGAGCGGCTCAAAAAACTCGGGACCCACTTCGAATTGCCCTTTGTAGAGGCCGATCGGCCGCTTTCCATCCTTGAAAACCGGCAGGGAATGAATCGACCCGCCGGCGATTGTGCGCCCCATCGGTACAAGCTTCGCAATCGGCTCTCGCTTCCGGCCCCTGGTCAGGATCACGTCCTCGCCCGCGAGCGCACGGCCGACCAACTTCGACAGCTGAGTTTTGGCTTCGTGCATCGTTGCTTCCAAGGTGCTCCTCCCGCATTCTTAGCTAAGAATCGACTCAGGTGCAAGGACTTCCGTCAGCATCCGCCGGTGCGATTCCCGCACAAACCGGTGCTGCAACGCGCGCGCCACTGGGAAACCAACTCGCGCCAGAAAGTGCCTGGGCCGGGAGAGGGCTTCGATCTCGTACCAGACGTCACCGGCCGCGTGGTCGAACTCGATCAGAAACTGCTCTTCGCCGCGCTCGACATGCATCCCGGTGGTTGAGTAGATGAAGCCAAATGCGCCTGGAGTATCGACAACTTCGACGATCCGGCTGAGATTCAGCGTCCATAATGCAAAAGTCTCGAACTCGACGGCGATGATTTGTCCGGCTGCAATCGCGACATCCGGGTTGGCTACGCGCGACCAGCCCAGGTCAAATTGCGCCCAGCGCTGGAAGGCGCGCTTCGCAGACTCGAAGGCAGTCTCGCCGTGGCCAAGAAGCGAGCGCGAGCGATCGTGTTTGAAGCCTGGGTGGTCGCTTGTGGCCGGGATGCCAGGCGTCAGCGAAAGAAGTCCGGGGCCGTCCGTTGCGAGACGGCGAGCGGCTGCGATTGCCTCGTCAATCTCAGCCGATTTCGGTCGCCGCAGTGTGAACATTCGTTCCCTATGAACAAGGCTGATTGAGAGTCGACGTATCCCACCCTTGCGCCAGAAAAAAGCGCAAGGATGGGGCACCCAACATCTGGGTCATTCCGGACGTAGCTCGCTTCGCGAGTCAAGTTGCTCAGTATGCCAGCCGCAGCTCCAGGCCCTTGCCGTCGTCCGGGATGAGTGCCGTGATGCGGTGGTGCTCAGCGTCAAAGCCTGTTGAAACCGGGCTGGATGCGCCGCCGCCCAGCGAGGACGTGCTTGCGCCCACGGCCGGCTTGGCTGCGCCATAGACCTCGATCGACACCAGCTTCCACCACGGCGCAAAGCTGCCCTTGCGCGGGGCCAGGGTCACCATCAGCCCCTGCGGAGTCGCCTTGCAGGTGAACGCGGCGCGCAGGAACTCGCCCTTCTGGTAAGCGTAGCTGATGCCGTCGTCGAGATAGAGGCTGCCGTCGCAGTCCTTGTCAGGGCCGGCGGGCGGGTAGACGCGCAGCGTGAGCGGGCCTTGCGGCGTCTCGTCCGTGCTCTCGACCAGCGGCTGCTCGGGCACGATGGAGCCGGCGCGCACGAATACGGGCAACGTGTCGAGGCTGCGGTGGATGTGCACCTCCGGCTGCGTCACCCTGGTGTTGTCGATGGCGCGGCGGCCCTGCTCGCCGTCAACGCGCGCGCCGGTCCAGTAGTCGTACCAGCCCGCGGAGGGCAGCGCTACGGTGTAGTCGTCGACCTCGTCGGGATAGGGACTCTGCGCCACCAGCAGGTCGCCGCCCAGCATGAACGCGTTGCCGGTGCTGAGGTCGATGGGACCGCCATCGGCCGCGCCCGCGGGAAACTCGAGGAACAGCGGCCGCATCATGGGCAGCCCGGTGCGGCTCATCTCCTCGGCCGTCGTATACAGATAGGGCAGGAGGCGGTAGCGCTCTTCGATGTAGCGGCGGCGCAGGTTCAGGTCCTCCGTGGTGCCGTTTTCCCATGGCTCCTGCGGATTGGTGCCCATGGCCGTGTGGTCGCGGTCGATGGGCTGGAAGGCTGCCACCTCAAGCCATCTTGTCAGCAACTCAGGCTGGGGCGAGCCGGCAAAGCCGCCCACATCCGCGCCGGCCATGGCAAAGCCGCTGAGGCCGAGGTTGAGGAGCTGCGGCACGGTCTGGCGGAGATGGTTCCACGTGGAAGAATTGTCGCCGGTCCAGGTGACGGCGTAGCGCTGCCCGCCGGCATAGCTGGCCCGCGTCATCACAAACGGCCGGGTATCGGGCGCGAGCTTGCGCAGACCCTCAAACGTGCCGCGGCTGTTCTCCATGCCGAAGACGTTGTGAATCTCAAGGTGCGTCGCGGTGCGCCGTGCAAAGCCGGGCTCGTCGATGCGGTGCTGCACGTCGTCGGGCATGGTCTTTGACGCGACCTCAAACACCGCCGGCTCGTTCATGTCGTTCCAGAAGCCGGCCACGCCCTTGCCCACAAAATCCGCGTAGAGGGTGCCCCACCAGTCGCGCGAGGCCTTGCGCGTGAAGTCGGGAAACACGCTCTTGCCCGGCCACACCACGCCCACAAACGGCGTGCCGTCGGGATTCTTGACGAAGTGATCGCCGTTGAGCCCTTCGTCATAGGGCTTGTAACCCGCGTTGGGCAGGTAGGCGACGTGCAGGTCCGTAATCACCACGGTGTGAATGTGCTGGGCCTTCAGGTCCTGAACCATCTGGTCGAAGTGGGGAAAGCGGTCCGGGTCGACGGTGAAGGGACGATTCTTGAGCTGGTAATCGATGTCGAGCCAGATCACGTCGGCGGGAATGCGTTCGCTGCGCAGGCGGCTGGCGATGCGGCGCACCTCGGACTCGGGATAGTAGCTGTAGCGCGACTGCTGGTAGCCCAGCGACCACAGCGGCGGCAGCGGCGTTGTCCCGGTGAGCCAGGCCCAGGTCTCGACCACCGTCTTCGGATCGGGTCCGTAGAGGATGTAGTAGTCGAGCGGCCCACCCGGCGCGCCAAAGCTGTAGCCGTCGCGGTTCTCCTTGTTGAAGTCGAAGCTGGCCCGCCATGTGTTGTCGAGAAAGAAGCCTGCCGCCACGCCCTTGCGAAAGGCGATGAAGTAGGGAATCGATTTGTAGATGGGGTCGGTGGACTCCTGCCAGCCGAAGGCGTCGGTGTTCCAGTCGACGAAGGCCTCGTTGCGGCGGTCGAGCGGGCCGGGCTTGTCTCCGAGGCCGAAGTAGTGCTCGTCGGCCGGCGACTTGCGATAGACGCGGAACTCGGCGCCGTGATATTCGATTGGCTGGCCGGGAAGGTCCTGCGCAATGACGTGGCCGGCGAGGTCGGTGACGGTCAGCTCCAGGGGGTCCTTGTGCACGCTTACGTGCAGCTTGGTGGTGGAGAAGCCGACCGAGGAGCCGCTGCTGTCCTGCGTCACGGAAGCGGTGGCCGTGCGCGATGCGGTCAGCACAGCCCACGATGCGTCCTCCGGCAACTGGCCGGCGGGGCCCACGCGCACGCGCAGCACATCGTCGCGCAGCGCGGTGATCTGCATGATGGCGGCGCCGGAGCGGATCTCGATGCCGTTGGGCAAGGCCCGCGAAGCGGTGACGCGATCCAGCCGGACGAACCCGTTCTTCTGTGGGGCATCGGTGGCGGAATTCGCTTTGGTCGTTGCGGCTAAGAACAAAACTCCAAAGACAACAAAAAGAGGACGTACGACCCTGGGCACTCAGCACCTCATGGGAGCCAAATTGTGATTGTTGATGAGGATAATGCACGGGGGCGGGGGCGTGGAAATGAAGACTCTTAGAACCTGTCCAACAGCTTCTCTTTGCGTGAAGGGTACGGGCTTCAGCCCGTACATGAGTGCTCTCAAATGATTGGGCTTTAGCCCCTGAGGGAGAGTTTTCAGGGGTCCGCATTCCCTCAGCAGCTAAAGCCGAAGTCAAAAATCTGCTCTTAACGTACGGGCTGAAGCCCGTACCCTTCAACGCGCCTGGTTTCTGGGCAGATTCTTGGAGCTCGGCGTTATGATGGGCACTGCGAGGAATCCATGCCGGCAGTCGATCAATCCGAGACCTGGCCAGCGCTGCCGCAGGCCGCCTGGTCCGACACCTGCGCCACGCTGCAGCTGTGGACGCAGATCGTCGGCAAGGTCCGTATGGAGCTGGTTCCGCACATCAATCACTCCTGGAATGTGACGCTCTATCCCACGGTGCGCGGGCTAACCACGCTGCCCATGCCGCACGGCACGCGCCTAATCCAGATGGTCCAGATCGACTTCGATTTCATCGAGCACCGGCTGCTGGTGGAGACGAGCGACAGCGGGCGGAAGACCTTTCCGCTGGAGCCGATGACCGTCGCCGAGTTTTATCGCCGCCTCATGGAAGCGCTCGATGCGCTGGGCGTGCCGGTGGGCATCTGGCCGGTGCCGTGCGAGGTGGCCGATCCCATCCCGTTTGAGCAGGACCAGGTGCACCGCGCCTACGATCCGGAGTATGCACAGCGATTTTGGCGGGTGCTGCTGCAGGCCTCGCGCGTGTTCACGGCTTTTCGCGCGCGGTTCACGGGCAAGGTGAGCCCGGTGCACCTGTTCTGGGGAGCGCTCGACCTGGCCTGCACGCGCTTCAGCGGCCGCACCGCACCGGAGCATCCCTCCATGCCGGGCCTGCCTGATCGCGTGACGCGCGACGCCTATTCGCACGAGGTGAGCAGTTGCGGATTCTGGCCTGGCACGGCCGGCCCGCCGCTGATTGAGCCGTTTTTTTACAGCTATGCGTATCCCGAGCCGCCGGGCTACAGAGACTATGCGATCAAGCCGGCGGCAGCCGCATGGAACGCGACGATGGGCGAATTTATGCTGCCTTACGACGCGATGCGCCAGTCGGCCGACCCCGACGCCGCGCTGCTCGAGTTCCTTCAGAGCACTTATGAGGCCGCGGCCAACTGTGCGGACTGGGACCGCGGGGCGCTGGAGGTTGCTGCTGGGAGTCCAGTGGGTTGAGCGCGGTCGAAAGCCAATTCTCAGTACGATGCTGGGTGCCCCATCCTTCGCGTCTTTTGCCAAGGGTGGGAAACCACGATGCCGGAGCGGGGATCGTAGCATCCCACCCTTTCGCTAGGAAAAGGGTGAAAGGATGGGGCACCCGGCTTTTGTGGTGGGTGGCGCTGTAAGAGACCGTAAAAGGCTGTAAAAAAACTGTAGTTCTAGATATCCCACCTTAGGCGCAAAGACAAAAGCGCGCCGAAGGTGGGGCACCCGGCATCGAGGGCTACTTCGCGTTATCCTTGAATCAAGCCACCTGCATCACACCGGCTTGGTCGAGAGGATCGCGTGCCCGTCATCACCCAACCCGGATTCCAGGAAGCCGCCCTCGAAATTGCCGCTCCGGCGCAACCCTCCAAATGGTTTCGCTGGCGGCGCGATGGGCGGGCGCTGGTCACGTACCTGCTCGACAGCGAGGTGCACACCTTTGCCTTCAGCGTGGCTGCCAACGCGATTCTGTCGTTCATCCCGTTCATCGTGCTGCTTTACACGCTGGCGCGCTCGGTGTTTCATTCGCCGGTGATGGTGGGCGTGATCGGCGAGATGATCCGCTACTTTCTGCCCTCCGATCAGGACTGGGTGGCAAGCCATCTGGCCGCGACAGCTTCGCGTCACGGCGTGCAGGTGTTTTCGCTGGTCATGATTCTCATCTCCTGCACCGGCATCTTTTTGCCGCTGGAGGTCGCGCTCAACCAGGCCTGGGGCGTGGTGAAGAGCCGCAATTACCTGGTCAACCAGGCGGTGGCGTTTGGGCTGGCGCTGCTCATGGTGGGGCTGGCGCTGATCAGCATTGCGCTCAACGCCGGGCAGCAGGCGCTGATCTCGTTCCTCTTCTTCCACCACACGGATAACGTCGCTTTCAAAGCCATCAGCTACGCGTGGCTGGCCGTGACCGGCGGCGCGGCCTGCATTGTGTTTCTCTTCTGCATTTACTGGCTGCTGCCCAACCGGCGCGTGCCGGCGCGGCCCATTTTGCGCACCTCCATCGTTACCGGAGTGGTGTGGCTGGCCGGCAAATATATTTTCGTCGCCATCCTGCCGCATCTCGACCTCAAAGCGCTCTATGGGCCGTTCTATGTCTCGGTCGGTCTGCTGTTCTGGGCCTACCTCTCCGGGCTGATCCTGTTTGCCGGCGCGCAGTTCAGCGTGGCGCGCCTGGGCGACAGGCGCGACGCTTGAGCGAGATCACCGACTGCGACGGCGCGGACTCGGGTTCAGAGCCAGGAGTTCTGCGTAAAGCGCTTCCCAGCGATCCAGGACTGCGCTGAGGCTGAATCGATCTGCCACGAATTGCCGTGCCCGAAGGCCCATCGCCACGTGGTCATCCGGGCTGGCGCGCATCAGTTGGGTCATGCGCGCGGCGAGCGCTGCGGGATCGGCGACCGGAGCCAGCCAGCCGGTTTCGCCATCGATCACCACCTCGCGCGTGCCGGGAACATCGGTGGCCACCGCGGGCAGTGCGCAGGCTCCGGCTTCGAGCAGGCCCATCGGCAGCCCTTCCCACAGCGACGCCTGCACAAATCCATCCGCAGCCTGCATCCAGCGGCGCACGTCCGGCTGAAAGCCGAGAAAACGGACGCGGCCGCCGAGCCCAAGACTGTCCGCGAGCTGCCGCATTTTGCTTTGGAGCGGGCCCGTGCCGGCGATGGCCAGGCTCGCCGCTCCAGGCGTCAGCGTCAGCGCGTGCAGCAGCGTGCCGTAGTCCTTTACGGCATCGAACCGCCCGGCGGCAAACCAGAGAAATTCATCTCCGATGCCAAGCTCATGGCGCACCGCGGCGCGCGCTGCGGCGTCGGGCCGCCACGCGTCCAAATCAACGCCGTTGGGCACGACCGTGAGCTGCTTCGACGACACCATGCGCTGTGCCAAATACGCATCGGCAACGCCCTGGCCGACCGCTGTGACCCGATCTGGCAACCAGCGGCTCCAACGATAGCCAACCCGCCGGCCCACTGTGCCCGTTGCGCTGGTGTGAATGGTGTCAATCTGGACTCGCACCGGCGCCGCGAGACGCGACCAGCGCGCCAGCCACGCCGCATGAGGCAGGTGCGCGTGGAGCACGTCAGCCCGTGCGCTGCGCTGCCAGCGGTTGAGGCGAATCCAGCCGCGCGGATCGGCCAGCCCCTTGCGCATTTCAAGGCTGAGAAACGCCGCGCCCGCTTCAGCCAGCTCGCCGGCCGCGCTGCCGCCATTGCCCGAGAGCGCCACCACCGTTACCCTCCAACCGCGCAGCGCCAGCCCTCGGGCCAGCAGCATCACCTGCCGCTCCGCGCCGCCGATGCGGTCGATCGTCGGAATGAGCAGCGCGATGTGGAGCGGCACAGGGCTCACGGGCGCACCTTCAGGGTGCGGTCAATCAGGCTTTGTACCACTGTCAAGGCGCGGTTGAGCTGATAAGGCTCGATGAAGACGTGCTGAAAGCGCTGGTTAGGTCTCAATACCTCAAGCGCCGCATGAAGATCGGCCGCCAGAGATTCTGCCGAAATCTCGGGCGCGAGCCAAATGCCCGGCTGCCCTCGCAGCAGGTCCACGACCCCGCCAGACGACGGCAGCGCAACAATCGGCAAGCCGGCTGCCGCAGCCTCAAGCAGAGCGTTGGGCAGGCCCTCGTGCCGCGACGAGAGCACGAACGCGGTCGCTCCGGGAAAATACATTGCCGGACGACGTACGTATCCAGCGAAACGTACGGCCTCGCTCAGGCCAAGGTCGCCGGACAAAGCTCTCAGCGCCGCCTCTTCAGGGCCGACGCCGGCAATGACCAGATCGGTCCGCGGGAAATGACGACGAACCTGAGCCAGCGCGCGCAGCAGCAGGTCAAATCCCTTGACCGGAGCGAGGCGGCCGACTGCCAGCAGATGCGGGCCCGCGCCCGTCCACTGACTCTGCCCGGCCTCCGAGCGGATCGCATCCACGTCGAGCGGGTTGGGCACCACCGCGATGCGATGCGGCGGGATGCCCGTCTCGCGCACCAGATCGGCGGCCATGGACTCAGTCTGGCAAATCACTCCGTCGGCGAACGGGTAGAGCAGCCGGTAAAGCAGGCGTGTGCCGCGAGGCAGATCGCCGAATGCGAGCGCGGAGGACACGGTGCTGTTCTGGCGCACCAGCACGCGCGTGGCGCGCGGAAACAGCGGCCGCAGCAGCAGGACCAGAAAATTGAGGTGCGCCATGCCGGAGACGATCAGGCTGGGCCGCAGCCGGCGGATAAGGCGCAGCAGGCTCCAGGCGCTGCTGCGGACTCGCCTGGCACCCAGCCCATGAACTGTCACCCACTCGGGCAGACCCATTGACCCGCAATCGGCTTGCGTGACCAGCCCGAGGTGCACGTCGTACCTCTCACGGGACAGGCTTCGCGCCCATAGAGCGGTCACCTGCTCTGCGCCGCCACCGCCGAGATGCGGAATCAGCAGGAGAATTGTCGAGCGCATGGTCATCAGCAGTTGAACATAATTGCGGGATATCTGTTGCGATTTGTAATGCCGCGCACATGTAAGTTTTTTTATGTGATATATTTCTGATGATCTTCCAAGAGAATTCTTATTTTCCCGCAGGAGAATGCCCTACAAGAGCATTCCCAAACCGGGAGGGCCCCAAGCCAAATTCTTTCTGGGCCAGCAAGATGACCAAGACTTCACCCCGGCGTTGAACGACAGCCGTTGGACAGCAAGCAGTGCTGAGTCCACAGGCCGCGGGGAGCGAAGCCGTCAGCCATGATTGCCTGGGAGCCATCTCAAGCCGAAAGCCATTCGAAAAGCCGCTCGCCGCACATCCTGGTGGGCATCACCCATGCGCAAACGTGCCTGAACCTCACGGGACGCCTGCGCGCGCTGCGCGATGCCGGGTTCCAAGTCACGCTGGTCGCCAGCTCCGGCGAGCTGGTAGACCGATTGGCCGCCAGCGAAGGGGTGACGGCGATTACGCTGCACATGGAGCGAAGCATCGCGCCTTTCAGGGACGTCGTCTCGCTGGTGCGGCTGTGGGATTTGCTGCGCCGGCTCCAACCGGACCTGACGGAATTCTCGACGCCCAAGGCAGGGCTGCTGGGCAACATCGCGGGCTGGCTTACCGGCGTGCCGAGACGCGTCTACATGCTGCGCGGGCTTAAGCTGAGCCGGTCGGCAGGCATCAAGCACCGCATCCTGCTGGCTGCCGAGCGACTGGCCTCAGCCTGCGCACACGTGGTGCTGTGCAACAGCGCCAGCCTGCGCGATGAGGCGCTGGAGCTGGGCATTGCTCCAGAGAATAAGCTGCGGCTGCTGGGCCAGGGCAGCAGCAACGGCGTTGACGTGGAGCGTTTCTCGCCGGGCGAAAGCAATGTCCGTGTCGAACTGGGCATTGATGAATCAGGCCCCGTGGTGGGCTTTGTGGGCCGCTTCACGCTGGACAAGGGGCTGCCCGAGCTGATCGAGGCGTTTGACGCGATTCTGCACGCGGAGCCGGACGCGCACCTGCTGCTGGTGGGCTGGTTTGACCGGGCGGAGGATGCGCTCAATCCGGGGCTCCGCACGCGCATCGAGCGTCATCCGCGCATCTGCTGCACAGGTTTCGTGAGCGATACAGCGCCTTACTATCGCGCCATGGAGGTGATGGTGCTGCCTACGTGGCGGGAGGGATTTCCCAACGTGGTGCTGGAAGCAGCCGCCTCGGGGATTCCGGTGGTCACGACGCTGTGTACCGGCTCGCGCGACTCGGTGGTGCCGGAGGTGACGGGGTTGCTGATCCCGCCCGGATATCCTGAGGCGATCTCAGAGGCTGTGCTGAAACTGCTGCGCAACCCGGAGCGGCGGCGCCGTATGGGTGAGGCCGCGCGCGCCTGGGTCGTGGACCATTACATGACGGCGCACGTGCTCGGGCTCACGGTGAACTACTATCGCACCCTGCTGGATAGAAGCCGGGAAGGGGATGCCAGCATCGAGCCGGCGTGCGACGACGCTGCGGTCACCGCGATCTAAGTCACGGCCGCGGCCGTCCTTACTGTGGTTGGACAGCCTGCTGTGCAGCGGGCGCGGTGTCTGGCGGAGGCGGCGTTTGCAGCGTGTGCGCTCCGTTCTCCGCGGCGCGCAGCACGGCACCGGGCGCAATGCCCAGCACCAGCGTGGCCGCCACTGCGAAAAACAAGGCCGCGCCTACCGCGATGCCGACCTGGGGCGCGGGCAGTCGTGCATCGTCGTCGCGAGGGGCGGGCTTTTGCGCCGCGGCCAGCGCCAGGCGCAGATAGTACGCGGCAGCCAGGCCGGAGTTGAGCAGACCGATGATAGCCAGCACCACCGCGCCCCCACTCACAGCGGCTGAAAAGGCGTAGAACTTGCCGAAGAATCCGCCGGTGAAGGGAATGCCGATGAGCGAAACCAGGAAGAAGATGAGCAAACTGCCCAGGAGCGGCGAGCGATAGATCAGGCCGCGGTAATCGGCGATGAGGGGCAGCTTTTCGTCGTAGCCGCTGACCAGCGTGACCACGGCGAAGATGCCGACATTCATGGCGGCGTAGGCGGCGGTGTAAAAGCTGGCGGCCGCGATTCCGCTTGATCCCAGTCCTGCAAATGCGGCCAGCAGGTAGCCGGCGTGCGCAATGGAGGAGTAGGCAAGCATGCGCTTCACGTTTTCCTGGCGCAGCGCGGCCAGGTTGCCCACGGTCATGGAGAGCACGGCCACGCCCCACAGCAGCGGCGACCATACGGCATGCAAAGTGGGGAAAGCCTCATACACAACGCGCAGCAACAGCGCGAACGCCGCTGCTTTGGGGGCTGTTGAGAGCAGCGCGACCACGGGCGAGGGCGCGCCTTCGTAGACGTCCGGCGTCCACACGTGGAAGGGCGCAGCAGACACCTTGAACAGGATGCCGACCAGCATCAGGCCAAGCGCAATCAGCACCATGGAGTGGTTCTGCGCCGTGGGCACCTTGCGGGCAATCTCATAAATCTGCGTGGTGCCTGTAGCGCCGAAGATGAGCGCGACGCCGTAGAGCAGGAAACCTGTAGCGAACGATCCAAGCAGGAAATACTTGATGGCGGCTTCGGGGCCGCGGCCCGTCTGCTTGCGATAGCCGGCCAGGATGTAGGTGGAGATGGAGGAGATTTCGAGCGCGATGAAGACCACCAGCAGCTCGACGGCGCCGGTCAGCAGGCACATACCAACGGCGCCAAACACGATGAGCGCGTAGAACTCGCCCTGGTGATGATTGTCCTCGGGCAGGGTGTCGAGCGAGAGCAGCAGCGCGACCAGCACGATGCCGCAGATGAGCACGTGAAAGAAGATGGTGAAGGCGCTGGTCTCGACCGTTCCAAAGAAGCCGGTGCCCTCGGGAAGCGACAGCTGCCAGAGGCTGGCCCAGAGCGCGAACATGGTCCCGAAGGCGGCCACCCAGCCAAGCGGGCGGCGCGGCCAACCCGGCGGCAGAGACGCGTCGATCAGCATCACGGCGACGCCGGTGAGCGTGAGGACCACCTCGGGCAGGATGCGGTAGATGTCGGGAACCGGGTTCACGGCTGGCCCTCCCGACGGATTTCCAGATGCAGTACGTGCTCCATATCGTAGCGGGTTGCCTGAATCTGCGGTGGATGCACGCCGGATTGAATCGATTTCATCCACAGATTCGGCGCCAGGCCGAGCGCCAGCATCAGCACGGCCAGCGTACCCAGCACGGCCAGTTCACCAGCGCGCAGGTCGGCGGCCGGCTTCGAGGCGGCGAGTTCGCTCTGCGGCCCGTAGAAGAGCCGCTGCACCAGCCACAGCATGTACGTAGCGCCGAGGATCACGCCCACGGCAGCGATAGCCGCCCAACTGCGGCTGACTCCGCCAAAGGTGCTGGAGAGGATCATGAATTCGCCCACAAATCCGCTCATCATGGGCAGGCCGATCATGGCCAGCGTGGCGATGACGAACAGCGTGGCCAGACGCGGCAGGCGCGATGCGAGGCCTCCGAAGGCCGAAATCTGGCTGGTGGCGTACTGGTTATAGATCGCGCCCAGCAGCAGGAACAGCGCGCCATCGACCACGCCGTGCGAGAGTATCTGGAAGACCGCGCCGTCCCAGCCGGTGAAGGTGAGTCCGTAAATCCCGAGCACGATCAGGCTCAGGTGGCTCACGGCGGCAAAGGCCATGAGCCGCCAGAAGTCGCGCTGCACCAGCGCCAGGCAAGCGCCATAGAGAATGCCGATGACGGCGAGCGCAATGAGGAGCGGTGCAAGGGCGCGGGCCTGCGTGGGGAACAGTCCGACATGGAAGCGCAGCATGGAATAGAGGCCCAGCTTGCCGGCGACCACCATGGCCAGCGCAACGGGCGCCTCGCTGAATGTGTCCGCCAGCCAGCCATGCAGCGGAAACACCGGCACCTTGACGGCAAATGCGAAAAGAAACGCGAGCGCGGCCCAGGCAAGCGCGGAGGCCGGCATCGTTCCGCCGGCAATTGCGGCCTGCAACGTGGCGAAATCAAAGCTGCCGGTGCGCGCATAGAGCCACAGAATGGCCACCAGCAGCGGCGCCGACGGGATAAACGTGAACAGGAAAAACTTGACCGCGGCCTTGGGCCCATCCTTGCGGCCGTACATCGAGATGAGGATGGCCATGGGAACCAGTGACAGCTCCCAGAAGCCGAAGTAGAGCATCAGATCGAGCGAGATGAAGACGCCGAACATGGCCGTCTGCTGCACCAGGAAGAGCGCGAAGAAGATCTTGCGCCGCTCGCGGATGGCGTTCCAGCTGGCCAGCACGCCGACTGGCGCCAGCAGCCCCGTGAGAACGACAAGCCACATGCTCAGCCCGTCCACGCCGACGTGGTAGTAGATGGCGGGGTTCACGATCCAGAGGCGGTTGATTTCAAACTGGAAACCGGTCTGAGAATTGCTTGCCCCGAGGGCAAAATGCGCGGGCAGGTGAAGCGTAAGGCCGAAGCTCACCAGCGCGGTGATGAGCGCGATCCAGTTGGGCAGCTTGCCGCGGTCGGGCGCAAGGGCCACCAGCACCGCGCCCACGAGCGGCACAAGCAGGATGAGCGTGAGAATGGATTGGTTCATCATGGCCATCACCACCGCCCCACTCTCGAGAGTTCGTTGCCGAGGAAGACCCCGACCATGGCCCACGGCACCATGAAGTAGAGCAGGATGGCGGCTGCGCCCGCCGCCAGCCACGCCGCATACGATCGCAGATTGCCCGACTGCCAGCGCTGCAACAGCGCGCCAATGAACTTGGCGGTGCCGCCCAGCAGCCACGCAGCCCCACCGAGAACGGCCTTATCCACGACCCAGTCCAGAAAATAAGTGGAGAAGGCGAGCAGCGGTTTCACGACGGTCGCGCCGTAGAACTCGTCGACGTAATATTTGTTGGTGAGCAGCGTGTACGGGCCGGACATGGAAGCGGCCAATGCGGCCGGACGCTCGGATTTCTGCCTGTAGAAGAGCCAGGCGATGTACCATCCCAGTGCGGCAACGGCGATGGCGAGGATGCTGAGGATTGCCTCAACACGATCGCCTGGCGCGGCTTCAGGATGCGCTCCGGCGACAGGCGCAAGGAACGCATAGAATCTGACCGCAACCCATCCGCCGGTGAGCGAAAGCACGGCCAGAATGATCAGAGGCCCAAGCATGGACCACGGACTCTCGTGCGGATGCGCGTCAGGGTTGCGCGACTCGCCCATGAATGCGAGATACCAGAGGCGAAACATATAAAACGACGTGAGGGCGGCCGTGACCAGGCCTGCAAACCAGAGGGCCTTGCCGGCTGTGCCGTGCGTAAATGCGGCGTAAAGGATCGCGTCTTTCGAGAAAAATCCAGCCCACGGCGGAATGCCGGCGATGGCGATGACGCCAAATGTCATTGTCGCGAACGTAATGGGAAGCTTCTTGCGCAGGCCGCCCATCTTGCGCAGGTCCTGCTCGCCGCCCAGCGCGTGAATCACCGAACCGGCCGCGAGGAAGAGCAGCGCCTTGAAGAAGGCATGAGTCATCAGATGGAAAATGGCTGCCGAGTAAGCCGCCACGCCGCAGCCCAGAAACATGTAGCCAAGCTGCGAGATCGTCGAGTAAGCCAGCACGCGCTTGATGTCGTTCTGGACGAGGCCGATGGTGGCGGCGAAGAGCGCCGTGGCCGCGCCGATGATGGCAACCGTGCCCAGCGCGAAAGGCGAGCGGTCGAAGATCGCATGAGTCCGCGCGATCATGTAGACGCCGGCCGTGACCATGGTGGCCGCGTGGATGAGCGCGGAGACGGGCGTTGGGCCCTCCATGGCGTCGGGCAGCCAGATGTAGAGCGGAAGTTGCGCGCTCTTGCCGGTAGCGCCGAGCAGCAGGCACAGCGCGATGGCGGTGAGCACGCCGCCCGACCACGCGGGATTGGCCGCGAGCTTGGCTGCGATGTTGAAAAAGTCGAGTGTGCCGAAGTTCGCCAGCAGCAGGAACATGCCGATGAGAAAGCCGAAGTCGCCGATGCGGTTGACGATGAACGCCTTCTTGCCCGCATTGGCGGCTGAATTCTTTTGAAAATAAAATCCGATCAGCAGGTACGACGCCAGGCCCACGCCCTCCCAGCCCACAAACATCACGAGCGCATTGCCGGCCAGCACCAGCACCGTCATGAAAAACATGAACAGGTTCATGTAGGCGAAGAAGCGCCAGTAGCCGTCTTCTTCCTTCATGTAACCGACCGAGTAGATGTGAATGAGAAGGCCGACGCCTGTGACCACCAGCAGCATGACGAGCGAAAGCTGATCGAGGAAAAAAGTGAAATTGACTTGGAGGGGGCCAACGTTGATCCAGTACCCAAGCAACTCGGTGTATATGCCACAGCCATTTGGTATCAAGTCCATGGTTTCGAGCTTGCCGTTGACCTGGAGCGCCAGGTGGACCGGAGCCGCACATGCCGGGTTGACGTGGACATACATCGAATACGCAGCCTTCAGCACGACCCCAAACGCCGCCAGCGGCATCAGCAGCGCCACCGTCGACACCACCGCTTTCGGCAACCGCTTGCCGAGCAATCCGTTGAACAGAAAGCCCACAAAGGGCAGCAACGGAATCAGCCAGAGATGGAGTGAACCGTTCATAGTTTCATCAGGTCGATGCGGTCGACGGCCAGCGTTGCGCGCGCGCGAAACACCGCGATAATGATGGCCAGTCCCACCGCGGCCTCGGCCGCGGCCACCATCATCACAAAGAAAACGAAGATCTGTCCCTTCACCGTGTGCCACTGGTGGGCGAAGGTCACAAACGAAAGATTCACGCCGTTGAGCATGAGCTCGATCGACATGAAGACGGTAATCAGATTGCGCTTGATGAGAAACCCGATCACGCCCAGCGAGAACAGCGCGGCGCTCAGCAGCAGGTACCAGGAGAGAGGAATCATTTGCCGGCCGGCCTTTCTCCATCGCCCGCGCGGGCCAGCGCTACAGCGCCGAGAATGGCCACCAGGATCAGCACCGAGGTCACTTCAAAGGGCAGCAGCAGATCGCGGAACAGCACCTTGCTCAGGTCTTCCGTGGTGGTGATGCCGTCGCTCAGAGAGGCCTCGCCCAGGCCCTTGGCTTTGAGCAGCACAGTGGCGATCACGGCCAGGATGGCCACCACAGCAGGGAAGCCGACGGCCTTGGCGGCGTGGCTGCCGAGCGTGCGCTCTTCGCGGCCGGCGTTAAGCAGCATCACCACAAATGTGAACAGCACCATGATGGCGCCGGCGTAGACGATGATCTGCGCGGCGGCCAGAAACTCCGCGCCCAGCAAGAGGTAAAGCACCGCCAGAGAGGTCATCACCACGATCAGCGAGAGGGCGCTGTTGATGGGATGGCTCTGGACCAGGAGGTTGATGGCTCCGGCCAGGCAGCATCCGGCAAAGACGATAAACAGGATCAGGTGCATCGTACCGTCGCGTGCGGGTGAGGGCCAAAACTGCCGGCCGAATTAAGGGAAGGACTGGTAGAGCAAACTCGACGTGCCGACTCGGAAATCACTTCCGATTGTAACGCAGCGGGATGGCGCAATCGTCCGCCCGCGCCGCTCACTATGCGGGCGGATAGAAAGCCAGCCACAGGCTGGTGGCAATGATGTTGAGAATGGCCAGAGGCATGAGATATTTCCAACCAAAACTCATCAGCTGGTCATAGCGGAAGCGCGGCAGCGTGCCCCGCACCCACACATACAGAAACAGGAAGCAGAACACCTTGGCCACAAACCAGAAGATGGGCAGCAAGGCGTGCACCAGAATGTTTTGCGGCGGCGGCATGGTGTCGCCCATGGGGCTGGTCCATCCGCCCAGAAAGAGCAGCGTGGCCACGCAGCCCACGGTGATCATGTTGGCGTATTCCGACATGAAAAACATGGCGAACTTCATGGAGCTGTATTCGGTGTGATAGCCGCCGGTGAGTTCGCTCTCGGCCTCGGGCAGATCGAAGGGAGACCTGTTGGTCTCAGCGTAGGCCGCGGTCAGGTAGATGAAGAACGCGACAAACTGGAAGCCGCCAAAGATGTTCCAGGAGAAAAGGCCGTGGACCGCCTGATGTTCAACGATGACGCGCAGGTTGAGCGAGCCGGTGCGCAGCACCACACCGACCAGCGACAGGCCCAAGGCCAGCTCGTAGCTGATCAGTTGCGCGGAGGATCGCAGCGAGCCGAGCAAGGAGTATTTATTGTTCGACGACCACCCGGCCAGCGCAATGCCATAGACACCGATGGAGGTGACGCCGAGAATCACCAGCAGGCCGATGTTGACGTCGGAGATCTGAAACAGATGCACGCCCGGGGGGCCCACGCCGGGCTCGCCAAACGGGACGACGGCGATCGAGATGAGCGCGCAGCCCAGCGACAGAATCGGCGCCAGCAGGTAGAGCGGGCGGTAAACCGCAGTGGGGATGATGTCTTCCTTGAGGAAGGATTTTGCGCCGTCGACCAAGGGCTGCAGCAGGCCGAACGGCCCCACGCGGCTGGGCCCCCAGCGGTTCTGGATGCGGCCCACCAGCTTGCGCTCCAGCAGCACCGTGTAGGCGACGCCCAGCAGCAGCACCACCGTGACCACGGCGGTCTTGAGCAGGCTCCACAGGAAAAAGTGAAAAATCGTCACGTGCGATTGGCCTCTTCTTTTCCCAACCTTTTAGTCTGCCGGTGATCCCGGTCTCATTCGTGTGATCGGCGATACGGAAGGTCCTACGATCAGCCCGCCGCTCTGGGTGCCCCAGGTCTCGCGTTTGAGACCTGGGATTCCGCAATTCTCAATCCGCCGCTGCCTCCGCCATCTTTGGCGCTTGGTGCCGCTCCAGTTCCTTGAGCGCCGGGCTATAACGTCCCAGCGTTCCGGAGGTAAACAAAGTGTCGTGCGCAGGAATCGCGAGATCCGGCCCGATAAAGGTGTAGAGCGGCACGAAGCCCGGCTCGGTGGGCACATCGTTGCCGCCAAAAAGATTGAGCCGGTCCAGCTTGTAGCTCGGCACCAGCCGCTCGATCTCGTCCAGCACCGCCAGCGGATCGAAGGGGCTGAGCTTCGGCTCCAGGCCCTGCGCAGCCAGCCATACCGCGTGACGATCCGCCTCGCCGGCCTGCGCGCC
>Ga0302324_100006889_pt1 | contig 24320 bp, 21 predicted proteins | sample Palsa_T0_1_FD_201949 | JGI IMG/M metagenome (GOLD analysis project Ga0302324, IMG submission 201949) | Peat permafrost microbial communities from Stordalen Mire near Abisko, Sweden - Palsa_T0_1 | ecosystem: Environmental > Terrestrial > Soil > Palsa > Peat permafrost | place: Sweden: Abisko... | reverse complement strand
GTTCTATGATCTGTTTCCGAAAGCGGAAGCCGACGAGTTGGTCATGCGTTCGACGCTGCTTATGGGACTGGAACGCTGGCTGAAAGAGGGCGGCCTGACTCAAACTCAAGCCGCGAAAGCGCTAGGCGTCACGCAGGCTCGGGTGTCCGACATCAAGCGCGGCAAAATCGGCCAATTCAGCCTGGACATGCTCGTTCGGCTGGCATCCCGGGCCGGACTCAAGCCGAAGGTTAAACTGGCGGCATGATGTTCGTCGAGCGGATGCAGACTATCTGTCCGCGCCTGTGCTACGACGTGGACCAAATGGGATCTGGTCGCGGGCAGCCAGGGCTGTGGAGTGTCATTTTTAGTGTGCCGGTTATTGTGCGACGTCAGGTGACTCGACGGGCCGCGACCGATCACCACATGCCAGTATTTTCAGTAAGGTAGCCGAATTTCACGGGGCGCAAGTGGTCCAATTCGCACTCATAATGCCGAGGTCGTGGGTTCGAGTCCCACCCTAGCCACCAATAAATCAATTACTTGCACTCACTTGCTGGGCTCGCACTAAACACAATGCGTGACTTTTGCGTGACCCCAGCTCGCACACCCGCTCCGCAGCGGCGACCAGAGCGCCAATTTCCGGTGCGGAGTAGTGCGTGGTGACATGTTGAGATTTGTGGCCCAGCAGGACCTTGCGATCCTCGAACCCGACGCCGACGACTCGCAAGCGATGGCCAAAAGTGTGCTTCAGATCGTGCACGCGCAGGGATCGAAACCCTGCAGGACATGGTCTGCCGAACTCTTGGACATAGCGAGTTGAAGCACGTCGGCGCGCTGCCTTCCAGCCCGAGTTGTAGATCCTGGTCACCGGCCGTCCGGCGCGCGTGAACACGAACTCGGGATGACAGCCGCGACATTGCTCAATCACCGATCGCGCGATCCGGTTGAGAACCACGTAGCGGTCGAGGCCGTTTTTCACGTAGTCCCGCGGGATCACGAAGATCGATGTGTCGAGCTCAGGCACTTGCGCTTCCCAATTCCAACGCAGATTGACAACCTCCTGTTCGCGTAGCCCGGTGTTCCCCTTGAACAGCGCCATGCTGACCAGATGCCCATTGAGTTCGGAAAACAGCAGTCGCTCCTCGTCGATCGACAAAGGGTACGGTTCGCGCTTGTCGGGATGCTGCTGCATCTGAATCAGCGGTGCCGTAGTGAGCCAAGGCCGGTCCGCCTCGTCTCGCCAAAGCCGAGCGGCCAGATTCAGAATGCGACGTACTACCGCGAGATCGCGATTGATCGTTCCAGGGCTGGTGCCACCCCGGAGTCTCGCGCGAACGTAGGGCTGCAGCGTGTCGTGATAGACACGCCGTCCCGGCAGCTCGCCGATATAAGGATCCAGGCTGGCCAGCGCCCGAGCGTCCCGCTCCAGACTGCGCTTGTGCGTGTTCTCGGAAAGGAACTTGGTCGCCGCCTCGCGAAAGGTCCAATCCCTGCGCGCCCCAAATAGCCTTACGGCTCGAGCCGCCTCCATTCGGTGAGCTAGCAGCGCTTGGGCTTCCTTGCAATCGCTCGTGCCAGTGCTTTCGCAAATTCGAGTTCCGTAAATGACCTTGTCGATGTACCAGACTCCACCACGTCGTTGGAGTCCTGGCATTCGCCTTCTGTCTTGTCCCATGGCTTACTCCTTTCGGCCGCGGGACGTCCGTTGCGGCTCATATATTCCTCGGCGGCGGCTTCCATTTCAAGGCGATCGAAGGCGCGACCTTGCTTTCCGATGTGAATTTCCGTCAGTAGTGGACGAACCTCTCGATTGAAGAGGTTCTTATTCATCCCGAAAAAGGCCGGGACGTCACGGAGGCGCACAAGGCGCGGGATGACTGACCGCACAGCGGGCAACGCACGCGGGACCGATCCGCCCGACGGCTCGCCTTTACTCCGAGAATCAGCGCGTGGCTTTACGATCGGCCGGGACTCTATTGGACGCCTGCGAAGAAAGGCGGTGGCTTCCTCGAGATCGAGAGGCCGTACGGCTCGGTCAATCTGAGGCGCACGCTGTTCGGGCGTCGAATCTTCCGGATTCATAAACGACCTTCATGTGTGGTTCCGGTCGTTTAGGGTCAAGCTGTCACGTATGGCACCATCATGCGCCGACCTGGCAAGTCAATTCCAGACCTGTTTAGCTCAAAAATCAGCGAATCCCTCACGCTAAATTTGCCCTGACCTCTTTAGGAGTCCGCCAAAAAGTAAACATCCCCGCAAGCGTTGCGTGCCCGGCCAAATCGGCGAAGAGCCCCGAAAAGCGAACGGCGCGCGCTGTTTGGCGATCGCAACGCCGCCTCATCTATCCGGACGCGTGCCGTCCGTAGGAACCAAGGTTCCGATCCGTTCTACAACACACGAACGAGGCGGTCCGGCGGCCCAATGTTTCTGCGGCTGTCGCTGCGCTCGACGTGTTCATCTACGACGAACTCGCATCATTAATGCAATCACCCAAGCGGGATCAGGTGGCCTAGACCGGTCGTTTACAGCGAAACCTGCAGACCCCTGACCTGCAGAATTCATCGCCCTTCAGCCAGCTTTTTCAATCGACGCGTCGACTGGATTCAAACAAAAACCAAACGCGACGTTCCGTCTCGTCGATCCAGTTCTCGATCAAGCTGGCAGTCGCGATATCACGGAGCTCGTCTACCATGTCGTGCACTTCTCTAAGTCGAGCCGCCAGAACGCTGTTGTCCTCGCGTAGTTCCGCGAGCATGTCGAGGGGCTCGACATAGGGTGCGTCATTGTCGACGACGCGTTGAGTTCTCGCTATGTGTCCAATCGACCGCAGGGTCGAACCACCAGTTTTTCTGATACGTTCGGCAATGGGATCTGTCATCGCATAAAGCTGATCCCCCTGTTCATCAAGCATTAAGTGATAGTCGCGAAAGTGCGCACCGCTCATGTGCCAATGAAAGTTCTTCGTCTTTAAGTAAAGAGCAAATACATCGGCGAGGATCGCGTTCATTCCACCCGCAATGTCCGTAGAAGCCTCGCTACCGAGGTCGGTCGGTGTGATGAGTGGCGCGCTTCGGCGACGCTTCACTTCGTTGTTCGACATCATCTTTCCTTTCCCGTTGAACGGCGAGCTATGAAGCACAAGCACCTAGGCTATTACGCGTGCATTCATAATTCACTCCCTTACGAGGTAAGTTTTCACCCCCCCAATGTGGGGCGTCATTATCGAATCGAGCCGGTAATCTCTGGACTGGTATCCAGGGCGATCAATACTCGGTGCGGAAGCGCAGAGCGCCGACGAACTGTTTCAGATAGCGCCCAAGACTCCAGCTTTAGGTATCAACTCAGACGGAGAACTCTATGAGACTGATGCTCCACGCGATTAGTATGGCCGTGTGTCTGATTGCGAGCACTTTTGTGTCTGCCGAACCGATCCCGGCGGCGCCTACAGCCGCATCGACTCCGAGTTCGATTCTCGATAAGCCTCAAGCCGGGTACTATCGCCTGAAGATAGGCGCCGCTTCCGTTATCGCGCTGTCGGACGGTACTCTCGCGTTTCCTGCTGATGAGCTATTGCTGAATGCCAAACCCGGCGAAATACACCGCCTGCTCAACGAGGCGTTTGATCCGACACCGCTTGCATCCGTGAATACCTACCTTGTTTGCCTGCCCGGCAAGCTCATTCTCGTTGACACGGGCGCAGAGACCCTTCTAGGGCCGACACTGGGTAAATTGCCGGGTTCGCTAAAGGCAGCCGGCGTCAAGCCGGCAGATATTACCGACATATTCCTGACGCACATCCACCCGGATCACGCAGGTGGTTTGATGATTGGGGATCAAAAAGCATTCCCGAATGCGCTCGTTCACGTTGAAAAAGCAGAGCTCGATTACTGGTTGGACAAAGCCGCAGCCAAATCAGCGGCAGGTGTGATCAAACCTTTCTTTGCGCAAGCCGAGCTTAAAATGACGCCCTACTTGCGTGATGGCCAAGTCAAAGCATTTCATGGCGCCACACAATTCTTCCCTGGCTTTCGGTCGTTACCGGCATACGGCCATACACCGGGGCATACCTATTACATTCTTGAAAGCGCTGGGCAGAAGCTGGTTTTTATGGGTGATACTACCCACATGATGGATATTCAGTTTAGCGACCCCGGAGTTGCGGTTAAATTCGATTCCGATCCTGGTCGAGCTGTGGCGCAGCGCCGCCTAGAGTTCGCCGCTGCTGCGCAAGGTAAATATCTCTTGGCCTTTGCACACGTGTCGTTCCCGGGTGTCGGTCATCTTCGCCAAGATGGCGATCGTTTTATATGGGTACCGGTGCGCTATGTAGACGATGCAATCCAATAGAGAGCAGGATCTTGCTATCGCGTGCCGTCGTGGCCCTGCCGATGCAAACAAGGATGGATTGACAAGACTGACCAGCGGAACGGTCGAGCGCGTGCTCAGTGCCGTTGGTGATCACGGCCCCATCCGATGGACGGGCTTACCTCGCCGATCATTTAGAGGCCGAGCGGCCGAAAAAAGGAGCCAGTTAGAGCGGCTAACTTAGTGCAGTGAGAATAGATGACGAATATCGGAGGCAACGCGACTCGCGAGGCTGTCTTGATGAGTGTCATTGGCCTGCAGGTGATCGAGAACTGTACGGCGAGCCAGCTGCCGGCTCGCCAAGAGCTCGCTCAGTTCATCGGCCATTCCGGAACGCGCTTTCAGCAGTGGCAGCAGCGCGTCCTTGGAAATCTCATAGATGACAGCCTTCGTCAGCGCGGTGATTTCGCCGCTTAAGGGCTGGCCTGTCAGAAGGCCCGTCTCGCCAAAGTAGATCCCAGGAGTCAATCGCAGGCGCTCAAACTTGCGACCGTTTTGCTCCTCCGTAGCCACCAACACGCCATTGCTGATGATGTTCAAGGCTTGCATCACCGTCCCACTCTGGACTATTACCTCTCCCGGCTTGTGATCCCTCCGAATCATCTGCGAGGTCAACGCCCCCTTTTCCGAGTCAGTTAGCGTGGAGAATAGAGAAATGCCGGCGATAAGCCGCCCTGGCGTCGCCGATTCGGATTCTTCAGTGGCCGCCTTGGTCGTCAGCGGCGCTAGTCGGGATGCGAAACGGATGCCGGCCGCCGCTGTGGCACGATAAATCCGATCAAATAGTTCATTTTGCGCGTCGTCAACGATGCCTATGTCCGCGACCGAGTAACCGAGCTCGAAATCGATCATGTCGGCGCTTACATCCCTGATGCTCACGGTCGGCGCCGGGCTGCGCAGAACGTGCGTGCTTCCGAGCAGGACTTCTCTCATCAGGTCGCTGCCTATCATCGGCGTCAGCGCGGCCTCCAATCTTACTCGCGTAGTCGCACCGTGCATCTTGGTGGGTGCACTGCAGTTAATGAGCTTCGACTTGGCTACGGCGCTATTGGGAACTATCGCGATGTCCTGAGTGCTGGTGAATATATGGGTGGCTCGCCAATTAGTCTCGATAACGGTTCCTTGCAAAGTGTCGTCGAGCTTAATCCAATCCCCGACGTGATAGGGACGCTCGAGGTTCAACACAATTCCGGAGAACACATCGCCCAGGGAACTCTGAAGTGCAAGACCAATAACGATAGCAAGAGCCCCTGAAGTAGCGAGCAGCCCCTTGACCGGCAGGTCGAACACATTCGCCACGACGGCAACAATCGCGGCTAGTTAGATCAACGCGGCAAGCAGGTCTTGCACCAACTTGGCCTCCATAGGCTTTCGGCCGAGCACCACGAATGCTCGCAAGAATCCAGAGGTAAGCCATGCCGCAGCGAACCACCAGAGAGTCTCGATCATTCCTACAAATAGCCGTTCGACGGCGCTTCCGACGGGCGGAGCGAGACGATAGGGAACAATGTCTCGTGCGAGCATCACAGCCGTCAGACTCGCGAACACCCCGAATTGGATGACAAAGTACGCGAGCGGTCGGCGGACTCGGCTATAGCGCGCGCCGAGAACGCCGATGCCAATGACCGCAACTGATGCACCCAGGGTATAGGCGGTCACGCTTAGACCGGCGACGAAATGACTCTGCATCATGTCGAGCGTCCCTTAGTCAGCCCGCCGGGATAGACGAAACTAGGCGCGGCGTTTTGTGCATCTAGTCATTCGGTCGTGGGAGGCCCATTGTGGAGTACATCAAAATGGTCATGCGGAGGCATTCCCGAATAGGGGGCCGGGCGATTCCCCGAGAGTAGAGCTACCCGCGCTGATCGCGACAGTACTAGCTGTTCGATCTGCGGAATCAAGTGTTGTGATCAGGCCGCTGTGAAGAATCTCCGGCATGAACAATCGGGCGAACGCCATGGCTTCGACCGTCGAGAGAACGGTAGGAATCCCGAAAAGCTTAGGTGCTTTGGCGAGCACCTGGACGTTGTTAAACGTCACCAATCGATCATGTGACTGCATGCTTTGGTACATGGCAGATTGAATGTCGATCAGTGCGATAGCGCAATTCTGCGATGAAAGCATTTCCCGTGACGACATCAACATTCCTTTAAGTCTTAAGACACGTGCATTTCAAAGGACACCCGCCAGGCCTATGACGGGCGCCCGATCTAAAGATCTAACCGTACGTGCTAGGACTTGACGAACTCCAAGAGATCGGCGTTGATCGTGTCAGGTTCTGTCGCCGGCATGCCGTGCGGGAAGCCCTTGTAGCTCTTGAATATTGAGCCCTTCACGAGTTTCGCGCTTAAAGGGCCCGAGTCCGCGTACGGGACGATCTGATCGTCTTCCCCGTGCATGACCAGCGTCGGCACCGTGAACTTCTTAAGATCGCTGGTGAAATCGGTTTGCGAGAAGGCAACGATGCCATCGTAGTGGGCCTTGACGCCGCCCATCATTCCTTGGCGCCACCAATTATCAACGATACCTTGAGAAGTTTTCGCTCCAGGCCGGTTAAAGCCATAAAAGGGGCCGGCGGCCAGATCGCGATAGAACTGCGCGCGGTTGGCTGCCGTTTGTGCCTGGAATCCGTCGAACACTGATTTGTCAAGCCCCATTGGGTTAGCGGCGGTTTTAACCATCAGCGGCGGCACCGAACTGATGAGCACTGCCTTGGACACCCGGGCCTCGCCATGGCGTCCGATATATCGCGCGATTTCACCGCCGCCGGTCGAGTGTCCGATATGGATGGCTTCCTTCAAATCGAGGTGCGCGGTCAACGCGGCAAGGTCGGCGGCGTAATGATCCATGTCGTGACCGTCGCTAGTCTGACTTGATCGGCCATGGCCGCGCCGGTCATGGGCAATTACACGAAAGCCGTGACTTAAAAAGAACATCATCTGATTGTCCCAATCGTCGGCCGACAGTGGCCAACCATGTGAAAATACGATCGGTTGGCCTTTGCCCCAATCCTTGTAGAATATGGTGACGCCATCCTTCGTAACAATTGTGCTCATCTGCATATCTCCGGTGTGGTGTGAGCGACTGGCGCTCGGGGTGAGTGATTGAGCGATCGCCGCAAGCGGTAGTGTGCCGGCCAGAAGAACTGACGCGCTGCCCATCAAAACGTCGCGGCGCGATACATCGGTCCGCGAGTCCATTCTCTTAAGACCACTAGTGGATTCGTCGGTCGGGTGCATCGTACTCATCATGGGTCTCCTGACTGGGTTTGCCGTTCGTTCGCGCGATAAACTCTTCGCTTTAGTGCTTTGTGCATTCGCACTGAAGAACGTCGTTGGCCTCGAGTGCCTAACTTGTCGCACCTGAATGCTGCGTACATCCCAAGATCGAGTGGAGCGCTGACACCCACAAAGGGGGGCGGTAAATCGCCGGGCTTAGCCTATAACCCCGTAGTCGGCGTTTACCGCGACAAAGAACGGGATGGCAGTTCGCCAAGTACTAGAACGTTGGTGAGAAAGCTGACTTGTTCGCCTTAAAAGGAAGCTCTTCGTATGAACAGTCCATCTCCGCTTCTTGAGCCCGCGCAGTGCGCGCTGCTTCTTATCGACCAACAGGCGGGTCTTGCGTTTGCCGTCGGCTCTTCCGATCGTCAGGTACTGCTGAATAACACCGTCGCGCTGGCTCGAACCGCGGACGTATTTGACATCCCGGTCATCGTTTCGACATCCGCCAGTAAGGTGTATAGCGGCCCATTAATGCCGCCGATTCAGGCGGCGTTACCCGACATTCACTCGCTCGAACGTCGCAATATGAATCTGTGGGAAGACGATGCCGTACGCGAGGCGGTCGTGAAGACCCAACGTCGGCGATTGCTCGTGTCGGGGCTATTGACGGAGGCCTGTGTGTCCTTTCCGGTGCTCTCCGCCCTTGCAGAAGAGTATGAAGTCTATGTCGTGGCCGATGCGTGTGGGGGAATCACGCCAGACAGTCATGCCTTTGCACTGCGTCGTATGGAGAGCGCGGGCGCGCACGTGACCTCCTGGATCCAGGTGCTTCTAGAGTTGCAGCGCGACTGGACGCGCCACGCGACCTATGAGGGCGCGCGCGGCATCGTCGAGGCCTTTGGGGGCGGGTACGGCATTGGGCTTGCCTATGCCCAGTCGATGCTGCATCGCACATAGCCTGAAGATGCTCTCCCGAGCGCCGGCATTCAGGTGGTCGCCATATTGTGATTGCGTTTGGCCTCGAGCATTACAAAGCCTTATTAATTGAGGGGAGAAGCCTCGACACCGATTTTGTCGGTTGTTTCCAGCGGAACTCGGCAGCCGTTTATGAAGCAGCTGAGTAAATTGAACCATGCGATGATCAAGATGAGCTTGCGCGCGACGGTCTCGCCATATTGGGAAAGAAGCTGACACAGTGTCTCATCGCAGAGGGTGCCCTCGATGCAAATCTCGTCAGTGGCCTTCCAGGCCAGGCGATATTCACGATCGATGCCGAGCCCTGGGCCATCGCTCGCAGCGGCATCGATTTCCTCAGACGATGGACCGACGTTTCTTGCGAGTGTTGATTGGGCCTGCCACTCATAGAGAACATGGTATTTCGTCGCTACCCGCAGCACGATCATCTCCCTGAGTTTTGGATTCACGTCCCGAGCTTGAAAGACAGCCTTGATGAAGCTGACCACCGCTGGATACATATCATCGGTGCCGGCGAACATCTTCATGACGTTTAAGGTCTTGCCAGGGTCGTAAGAAGCGCCCATGACACGCCTGAGCTCCTCGTCCGACGGAAGCGGTACTGCAACGAGAGATGAGTCTAGGCTGCGGATCGTCATGAGTTGTCCTTTGTCAGCTCTCGGGCGCCTCAGCGTTATCGTTTGATAGACGCGGACTTTGCCGCAGCGTCGATGAACGATGCCACCTCGGCGGATTGCTCGAGAATGGACATATGGCAGGTGGCGAGCGTGATCGACGCCACGGCATCTAGTCGCTTGACCTCGGCCATCTCCATTGCAGGCGGCAGCATGCGATCATGTGCGGAGATGAGAACCCAGGACGGTTTGGTCTTCCAGGCGGCAACGGTGAGTTTCTCGTCAAACATCGGACCGTAACTGGGCACTTGCACTGCGTTGAAAAGCTTTTGCTCCGAGGCGGATAGGCACTCAGCGATATCTTGGGAAATGCCTTGGAACGTCATATATGCAAATTTCGCATCATCAAGGCGAATCTGCTTCTGTCCGTCAGTCCAGCCATAGGGTGAGCTCGCATCGTTCGCGGACTGCCCGACGTCCGGGGCGTAGGCCGACACATAGACCAATCCCGCGATTTTTGGATCATCCCCCGCTTGAGTCATTGTGACGCCACCCCAGGAATGGGCTACGAGCAAGACAGGACCGTCCTGACGCGCCACGGCTCTCTTCGTGGCGGCAACATCCGCCGCAAGTGAGGTGAGCGGATTTTGGACGGCGACGACGTGATAGCCGTCCTTTTCTAAGAGCGGGATCACTTTCGACCAGCTCGTCGCATCGGCGAAGGCGCCGTGCACGAGAACAATGTTCTTGATCGCCGCCGTTGATGCCTGCGCATGTGCGAACGAAGGCGATGCCGATAACAACAAGCATCCCAGTGCGACACTTGGAAGTCGAACTGAGCGCTGAGTACTTAAGAGCATGGAGTTCTCCGGTCCGCAATAAGTTCTGGCCGAATGCCTACGTTCAGTGTCTTATTTATTAAGCGCGTGCTTAGCGGCGTCGCTAATAACGGCGGTCACCTTCACAGGGTCATCCAGCATCGCGAGATGACAGGTGGGAAGGACTGTTACCGTTGCATTCAGCCTCTTTTGCTCGGCCCTCTCCATCGCTGGTGGCAGCATACGATCGTTGGCCGAGACAACTACCCAGGAGGGCTTGGCTTGCCACGCAGCAACCGTCAGCTTTTCGGCAAACATCGGTCCAAAACTTTCGCCTTCTACGGCCAATATGAGCTTGCGTTCGTCCATAGGTAAGCATTGGGCAAAATCCTCAAGGATACCCTGCGAAGTCATGGTCGCGAACTTGTCAGCATCCAAGCGGATCTGTTTCTGACCTTCAGTGAGGCCGAAGGGAGTGCTCGCGTCGTTGGCAGACTGACCCACATCGGGCGCATAAGCTGCGACGTACACGAGGCCCGCCACCTTCGGGTCATCTCCCGCTTGCGTAATGACGGCGCCGCCCCAGGAATGACCCACCAGAATGACAGGACCATCTTCGACAGCAATTGCTCTCTTTGTCGCCGCGACATCATCGGCTAGAGAGGTCAGGGGGTTCTGGACGGCTACCACGTGATATCCCTCGGCTTCTAGTAGAGGGATGACCTTGGACCAGCTCGTACCATCTGCAAACGCCCCATGGACTAACACGATATTCTTGACGGTGTTGGGCGATAACTGCGCGCTCGCGAGCATGGGGGTGAGTAACGACAACGCGAGCCCGGCGCGGACGATATTGTTAAGCGACGGGACGATTCTTGCTTGATACACGGCATACTCCCTTCCTAAGACGAGTTGTCACGACAGGTCCGAGAACAATCTCGTTGCCAGACGGTGCGCCATGGCGCCTGGCACGTAATCACTCATAAGTGGGTATCTCGCACACCCCATTTGGGGAACGCAGAGATATTGGCTGTCGCTGCGGCACGGCGATCGCGACTTAGACGGGGTGTGAGCGAAACTAAATTATGTTTGTGCCAAAGAGATGTGCATCGATGGACCAAAGTCTTGCGGAAATCAAGAATGGCAACGCCCGCGGAACTGCGTGCCGTCAAGAACCTAAAGCATGTCAACGCAATCGCAGCGAATCAGCGCCTAGCGCTTGTGGCCGTGGGCCTGACAGTTATCCGTGGAGATAATGGGGTCGATTAGTGATCAAATCCACGGAGCTTCTGCCGCTAGCGCGGCAGACCGCGTCTGGTCTGGACTCATGGAAAACAATCTCCGATCGCACGGAGTCTGAACACCGGAAATCAGGAAATCTTGACTGATCGCGACCGACCCGAGTAGATAATATCTATAGCGCAGGCTCGGCGGAATCGCCGGTCACGTTCCGGCGGAACGGCCGGTCATCTTCACCGGAATACGCAACAGGAGAGTGCCTTGCCATCTAGGTTCGCTGACAAGAATGAGCAAGTACTCCAGTTCGGTCCCTATTTGCTTTTTCGATCGCAAAAGGTACTGCGAGATGGCGACAGGACTCTTCGACTTGGCGGGCGAGCGTTAGATCTTCTCATCGCGTTGGTCGACAAAGCCGGCGAAATAGTAAGTAGAAAAGAGCTTCTTGACTATGCGTGGCCGAATACGATGGTGGAGGAAAATAATCTCCGGGTCCATATTGCAACGCTTCGAAAGATGCTCGGCAATGGATCGGATTGCGGGAGTTATATTGTTAATGTTGCCGGACGCGGCTACAAGTTTGTTGCGCCTGTAATGCGGGTTGATGCGCCAACGCCGCATACGGAGCTTGAGAGCGAAGAGCGCGCGAATCTCCCGCCCCCTCTGACACGAATATTTGGCCGCGACGGAGTGATCACTAGACTGATCAAACAGGTTCCGGGAAGTCGCTTGGTGACGATAGTAGGTACCGCGGGCGTTGGCAAGACCACAGTGGCGGTCTCGGTGGCGAAACAGCTGGTGGAATTCTACCAGCGCGTGTGCTTTGTAGAACTATCCGTAGTGGAAGACCCTGGCCTTGTGCCGTCCATGGTCGCAACAGTTCTTGGTATATCCGTGCTTACGGACGATCCTGTTGCCAGCCTGAGATCCCATCTTCGGGATGTGAGCATGTTGATCGTTCTTGATAATTGCGAGCACGTGATTGGGTGCGCCGCAGAGTTGGTAGAGGATATTCTGAGGGCCGCTCCAGGTGTTGACGTACTCGCTACGAGTCGGGAGCCATTATCCGCGGAAGGCGAGCATGTTTGTTATCTCGCGCCTTTGCGAAGCCCGCCGGACTCACTGTCGCTGATTGCTGAAACAGCTTTGTCTTTCGCAGCCGTGCAGTTATTCGTGGAACGTGCCGCAAGCGGCCTTGAGAGCTTTTCACTCACTGAATCGAACGTTAACGATGTGGCAGCGATATGTCGGCGGCTGGACGGACTTCCTTTCGCCATCGAACTCGTAGCCGCGCAAATAAACCTTTTTGGAATTCGCGCAATCTCGCGAGGATTCGATGATGACTTGCTCCTCACGACCCGTGGGCGCAGAACCGCTCGCTCCCGTCATCAATCGCTGAGGGCTACGCTGAGCTGGAGTTATAAAACGCTAGCGTCTCCGGAGCAGATTGTTTTGCGCCGAATATCGGTGTTCAAAGGACCCTTCTCGTTTGAGGCGGCCGCTGCCATTGCATCTGATGGGGCACTTACCCCCGCTCTCGTGCGCAACGCTTTGGCGTCGCTCGTTGCTAAGTGTCTTCTCTCTACTGATCTTGGTGGTAATTCTGTTCGTTATCGCCTTTTGAATACCACGCGCGCCTTTGCTTCGGAGCAGCTAAGGAAGAACAATGAACGATCCGAAATGTCACTTCGTCATGCTAAGCATTTCTGCCAGGCGCTGGAAGGATCGCTCGAGTCTTGGGAAAAAATGACCCGGAAAGAGTGGTTGACGCAGTACGGAAGTGTGATCGATGACGTTCGAGCCGCGCTTGAGTGGGCTTTTTCGCCCGGAGGTGACGTCGACTTGGGTGCCGCGTTAACGGTCGCGTCACTACCCTTTGGAGTTCAGCTGTCGCTAATAGATGAATTCAAAAAAAGGGCGGCTCTTGCATTGGACGCACTTGGACGCACCTCGTCCTCGAAGCCGGTGTGGGAACTGCGAATCAACAACGCTCTCGTGGGATTGATTTATAATACTGGCGGCCCTTCAGAGGCCCTGACGCGCGCCGTCAACAGATCCCTTGTTCTTGCTCAGCAGACCGGAGTCGCCCGATATTCCATCGAGCCGTTTACCCATCGTGCCACCATTTACGCTGCTGCCATGGGGAATTACGCTGCAGCCTTGGACGCCGCCAGTGCACTAGAGGAGCTCGCAAGGCAATTGGGCGATCCAATGGCTATGTTGTTGGCCGACCGAGTAGGTGCGCAGGTTCATCACTTCGCGGGCAACCAAAGGAAGGCTCGCGCGTTATGCGAGCGGGTCCTGCGGCATCCAACGGAGGGCGCGATTCCTCTGGTGTACGGTCAGCTTCCACTCGATCGGCAGATATCGATGCGAATAATGCTTGCGAGGGTGCTTTGGCTTGAGGGATCTGCGGACCAGGCCCAAGAACTTGCGGCGTATACTATAAAACTAGCTGCTTCTGATGGCGCGCTGACGATGGCTCAGGCGCTGGCTTTAGCCGGGTGCCCGGTCGCTTTTTGGAGAGGCGATTTGCAGTCAGCCACAAATCTGACAAAGAGCTTGCTCGATCATTCGCGTCGCTACAATTTTGAGCATTGGACTAACGTGGCTCTGTGCTACGAGCAGTCGTTGGAAGGCTGGAGGCAGAGCATCGGTAATAATCAACGCGAGCAAAGAATAATCGACGCCAGCCCAGCCGGCGCCTTCGACCGCGAAGCCCTCTGCACGGTTTTCCATCTATGGCTAGACCCGCCGACTATCGAGAGGGGCAGAAGTGGATTATGCGGCTGGACCACGCCAGAGATATTACGACTCACGGGTAATATGCAGTTGCGAGGGAATTCGAGCGGTGATGAGGGCGCTGAGTTGGTTTACCGATCTTCTCTGCGGATCGCCCGCGATCAACAAGCTTCAGCGTGGGAGCTTAGGTCTGCTACCAGTCTAGCGCACCTGTTGACACGCCAAGACCGACGCAATGAGGCTCTAGACTTACTAGGATCTGTATACAGCCAGTTTAAGGAAGGGTTCGAAACTGCGGATCTAAAATCGGCAAGGTCGCTAATCGGGCACTTAACATCGGATTGAAGACAGCCGATTCCGCCGCATTAGGCGGTAGCATGGACGCCTAAGAGATATCCGCGGCCGTCTATTCTTTTTTCCCCATGGGATTATCCCACACAATCCATGACGGCACAACGGTATCGTTCGCTGTCAAACTTTTCGATGATTCCTGCCAGTAGCATCGCTCGAGACGTATGTACGTGTCGGATACCAATTTCTACGAGCCTCGTAATCCACAACGGGGTGAATTGATCCACTACAGCGTTTGCTGCATCGCCGAATCCCGCTGAAAGCCGCGAGGAAGAACTTATAAGCTTAGTCCTTGTGATAAAGGTGAAGCGCCTACTTAATGCAACGCTTGGCGAAAACGAGGGACTTACAGATATCAGTTTTGTGACCAATCCGAACTAGGGGAGCTGTGTGTTATCCGGCGATGTGAGAATGCAAGAAAAGGTCGTGGCCTTTGGACCTTTTCAGCTTTTTCGATCAAAACGAGTCTTGCTAGAGGGCGACAAGTTGGTCCGAATTGGCGATCGGGCATTAGACATCCTGATTGCTCTCGTTGACCGGGCGGGCGAGATTGTCAGCAAAAAAGAACTGATGAATTACGCGTGGCCGAATACCGTAGTCGAAGACAACAACCTGCGCGTGCACGTCGCCGCGGTCCGCAAGATGCTAGGGGATGGCCATGGACGCGAGCGATATATCGTTAACGTCGCAGGTCGCGGCTACAAGTTCATCGCAGCAGTAAATCGGATACACGCTGCCAGTCCAGTCGCTGAGCAGCCTGAGAGTAGGGTGCGGTCCACTCTGCCGGCCCCTCTGACACGGATTGTAGGACGTGATGACGTGATTAAGTCACTCATCGGACAATTGCCACGACGAAGACTTGTGACAATTGTTGGCCCAGGCGGCATCGGTAAAACGACGGTTGCAATCGCCGCAGCGGAGCAAGTGTCCGATTCGTTCCAACGAGTCTGCTTCGTGGACCTATCGACCGTCGAAGATCCGTCCATGGTACTTTCCGTTCTGCAGGCAGTGCTTGGTATTTCGGCGGTTAAGGATGACCTTGTAGCCAGCCTCGTCGCCTATCTAGTAAATGTTCATATTCTGATTGTTCTCGATAACTGCGAGCATGTTATCGAATGTGCAACGGAACTCGTGGAGCGCATCATTCGCGCGACCACTACGGTCACCATTCTCGCCACCAGTAGGGAGCCTCTACTGGCCGAAGGGGAACAACTGTGTAACCTTGAACCCTTACAAAGTCCTAGCGAATCTGAACGAATCAGCGCGGAATTGGCGTTGTCATTCCCTGCAGTGCAGTTGTTCGTCGAACGTGCCATGAACGGGTTTGAGCACTTCGATTTGACTGACTCGAATGTCAGCTCTGTGGCAGACATTTGTCGTCGCCTCGACGGAATCCCGCTGGCTATAGAATTAGTCGCCGCGAGAGCCAGCCTGTTTGGCGTCCACGCACTGAGCGAAGAAATGGGCGACGATTTGCTCCTAACAACCAAAGGAAGACGCACAGCGCGCTCGCGTCATCAGTCACTGCGCGCCACGTACGACTGGAGCTACAAAACGCTTGAGGCAGTCGAGCAGCTAATCTTCCGTCGGCTGTCGGTATTCAAGGGATTATTTTCGGTCGATTCCGCAGTCGCGCTAGTCTCGGGAAGAGGTTTGGCAGATGCGGATGTGCTCGATTCAGTAATGTCTCTCGTCGGCAAGAGTTTGTTGACGGCGGATCTCAGCGGCGACGCCATTCGCTACCGTTTCCTTCGTACCACACGCGCTTACGCATCCGAGCAACTTGCGGCCAGCGACGAGCTGGCAGAGATGCTTCGACGTCATGCCGAGCATGTGCGAGCACTTCTCGAAGGCGCCATCGGCCGTTGGCACGAAATTACTCGACAGGAATGGCTGACGCAATACGGCAGCTTGATGGATGATGTCCGCTCGGCCCTCGAATGGGCGTTCGCTCCCGGCGGCAATGTGGAACTCGGCGCTGCCCTGACTGTTGGGTCGCTGCCATTCGGCTTTCAATTCTCTTTGATTGACGAATCTAGGAAACGGGCCGTGCTCGCCTTGGAGGCGCTCGCGCACATGTCACCTGCGAAGCCGCTTTGGGAGCTCCGGATCAATAACTTTTTAGGCAGTCTTCTCTACCACACCGGCTCGCCTAAAGAGTTAGTGATGGCCACCATCGGCCGGGCACATACTTTGGCTCAAAAGACAGGAGTACCACAGGATTCCATCGAACCCCTGATCAGCTTAGCATCGCTAAACGCCCTTTACGGCGATTTTGAGGCTGCGACAGCAGCTATCGCAGAATTGGATACACTTTCCCGGCAACTGGATGACCTACCCGCAATATTGCTGGCTGACCGCGTCGGTGCACAGGTTTACCATCTCTCGGGCGATCATGTGAGGGCTCGATTGCTGGCCGAGCGAGTACTGCGATACCCGCAGCTCGCTATTCCCCTTGTTTATGGCCAAACGCCAGTTGATAGGCAAGTGTCCATGCGAGTCCTATTATCGCGTTTGCTTTGGCTCGAGGGCCTTGCCGACCAGGCTGAGCAGATTGCCGCCGAGGCGGTCCAGCTCGCGGCCTTGGACAGTCCAACTTCCATGTGTCAGGCGCTCGGTCTGGCGGCATGCCCAATTGCCTTTTGGCGAGGAGATGCCGAATCCGCCAGCAGGTTAACTAAGAAGATTTCGGATTACTCACGTCGGTATAATTTCGATCTCTGGACTAAACTCAGCGCCTGCTATGAGTTCGCAGTCGAACTTTGCTTCAGGGGCGCCGACATCGCTCGTCTTGACGAGGCGCGCGTATCACCGGCAGTGCCGGAGGGCGCTTTCTATCGGGAGATGCTCTGCACGATACATCCCTATTGGATAGATGAAACTGTGGCCGACCGAGCCCGGAAGAGGCTGAGCGGGTGGGCGACAGCGGAAATTCTGCGTTTGGTCGGGGCGCTGCATCTGCACGGACGCGCGCCCAGCTGCGACGACGCCGAGTCTTATTATCGAGACGTTTTGCAGTTAACTCGGGAACAACACGCCCTTGCGTGGGAACTCAGAACCGTGACTGACTTAGCGCGATTGTTGCGCAATCGTGGCCGAAAGCATGATGCCCTTGAAGTCCTGTGGCCAGTCTACAGCCAATTCTCGGAGGGTATGGACACCACCGATCTGGTAGCGGCACGGGAGCTGATCCAAGCATTAGAAGCTGAGTCGTAGCAAACGGATTCCGAAATGCGACGTCGGACAGGCGTACCTGCGCCATTTGCAGGTGCTTTAATGCAGCCTTAGCAATTTTTAACAGTTTATGGTCGTCGTCCCTTGCATCCTAATATCCGTGCCTATAAAGCCCACATGGGGTGCGCGACCCGTATGGAAATGTCGTGACGGCGATCGCAGTAATCGGACGCCCCAGTGAACTTACCCCCGAACGGAAACGCTTCGAGACCGATTGCGTTGCCGCCGCCGCAAGCCAAATTCAAAACCGGTTAGGGTAGCGAAGTGACTCGTGGTGTTGCACTTGACGGTCGATCATCGGGCGCCGTGGCGTATGTACCGTACGCGACGTATGCGACGCTGTTGCTCACGCTTGTTAATATTTTCAATTACATGGACCGCATGTTGCTAGCGGTAATAGTTCAACCAATAAAATTGGATTTGCACCTATCTGATACCCAGATAGGACTTCTGTCTGGGTTCGCATTCGTAGCGATGTACGCCGCGGTCAGCGTGCCTCTCGCTCAACTGTCGGATCGTACAGGACGACGGAGAATGCTTGCCGCCGCGATTGCAATCTGGAGTGTGCTGACCGCCGCTTGCGGAACAGCGCATTCGTTTACTCACCTGGTGTTGGCGCGTCTCGGCGTCGGCGTTGGCGAAGCCGCCTACATGCCCTCGAGTCATGCACTCTTGGCGGAGATTTATCCCCAAGGGCGTCGAGCCCTGCCAATCGCGATTGTAACGGCCGGAGCCGCCATAGGCATCGCGGTTGGGCTCAGCGTTGGGGGCATCATAGCAGCCAGATTCGGATGGCGAGTCGCGTTTGTAGTCCTGGGAATTCCCGGGCTGCTGCTCGCTGCTGTCGTGTTCCTTACGCTCCCTGAGCCCCAGCGTAGAAGCGTCTCTGGCCGCCGTTTACCGCTTCGATCAACTCTGCATCTGCTCTTTAGAATCCGTACTTATCGCTGGATCACACTCGCGCATCCCTTTTATCAGTTTTCTACCGCCGGTGTCCTTACGTGGCTGCCCGCCTTCTTCATGCGCTCCCATGGAATGACGGTGGCGCGTGCCGGGCTATTCTTCGGCATCACATACGGAATGGGCGTGGCGGTCGGATGTTGTTTCGGCGCCTACCTGTTACAAACAATTACGCATAGAGCGGTTGGTCGTAGCTTACGACTCGCTGGGCTCCTTATATTGCTCGCTTTTCCCTTCTATGTCGCCGCGCTGCTCATTTCCGCTATGTGGTCATCGCTGACCTTTATGATGATTTTTGCTGCGTTAATGGGTAGCGCAGGCGGACCGATCATTGCCGGGCAGCAAGGTGTAGTCGGTAACACGATGCGTGCCGTGGCGTCCGCAGCGTCATTGTTCATTGCGAGCTATCTGGGCGGTGGCCTCGGTCCTCTATTAGTCGGCATCGGAAGCGAACGACTCTCGCCACTGCTAGGAGCGCAAGCTCTGCGGTTCTCGTTGCTGGTTGCCTCCGTAGCCATTATCGGTGCCGGATGGTGCTTGATTCTAGCGTCGCGCCGATTTAGCGCAGACGCAATAGATTGAGTTGGCAACGACTGTTCCGGTGGCTGACCAAGTCGCCGTCGACTCTCAAAGAAAGAGTCTGATCCCGTTAATATCGCGCTAATTCAATTTAGCCGCGAATTAGCGACAAATAATACTTCGTTCTTCCATCATTAGTCGGAATTCTGCTGAGATGGGTCAACGATTTACCTTGAGCGTCGGCCAGCCAGGACGCTTTAGGAACAACGAGGAATCGCGCATGCGCGTTAGCTCACGTCTTTTACACGCTGAACGGACTGGTCGATTGGAAGAGCGCGCACGGATTGCACGCGAGCTGCATGACACCCTGCTGCCAAGTGCAGAGGGGCTCAGTCTAATGTGTCAAAGCTTCGCGCGACTTCTCGCCGAGGACGACCCCGCACGCGGCACTCTGGAGCTCGCACTGGAGCGTGCCGCAGCATTGGTGCGGGATGCTCGCGTTTGCGTCTTGGACCTTCGCTCACAGCAGCCATCGAATGACCTCACAATGACCATCGCAGGTGAGGGCGAGTTTCTGTCTCGTGGCACGCTCGTGCAATTTGCACTTGACGTCACTGGAACGCCTCGTCGTATACATCCGGTTGCTGAAACAGAAATGTGCGGCATCATGCGAGAGGCATTGATAAATGCCTTTAAGCATTCACACGCCAACGCAATCAATGCGGAAATCCACTTTGGGACCCATTGCATGCGCCTCAAAGTCACTGACAACGGCAACGGCATCGGTAAGGCCGCAAATGACGAGGCGCAGTATCCCACTCATTTCGGCCTTCAAGGCATGCAGGAACGCGCCGTCAGAATTGGAGCGGAACTGGTAATTGCAGGCAGCGTCGGCACACAAATCACGTGTACGATTCCGGCCGCCTCTGCTTACAGAAGAGTGAACGTTAAAGTGGCCAGGTCACACCCAAATCCCCAAGGAAGCCTAAACCATTTAACTAGTGGATTGTACGAAGAATCCTTCGTCGCGACCCGCGGAAGATATCGGCGATCGCAGTGCCCTGACTTCAACACCGAATGCCTAATGGCAGATGTGGGAAGTTGACGCAATGCCTAGGCGTCTTCGAATCCTGGTGGCCGACGATCATCCCGTATATCGCAAGGGAATTATGGCGCTGCTTAGCGATGAGCGGGACATGCAGTTCGTGGGTGAGGCCGCCAACGGACGAGAGGCCGTAGAAAAGGTCCGTATACTACAACCAGATGTTACGTTGATGGACCTGCGAATGCCGGAAATGGGTGGAATTGATGCGATAACGGCAATTCGCTCCGAATATCCATCGGCGAAGATCATCGTGTTGACCACATACGGCGGTGACATTCTGGCGCAGCGAGCTCTCATCGCAGGCGCGCAAGCCTATCTGCTGAAAGGGATGGTCAGAAGCGATCTGATCGACACCATTCGAGCCGTGCATAGCGGACAGAAGCGAATCAGTACCGATGTCGCGATGCAACTTGCGAACCACATGGGCGAAGCCCCATTGTCAGAACGAGAAGCGCAAGTCCTAACTCTGGTGGCACGAGGCAATTCAAACAAGCGGATCGCCGGATGTCTAGGGATTCAAGAGGAGACAGCCAAGGGTCATGTCAAAAGCATATTGGCCAAACTCGGGGCTAGCGACCGAACTCACGCAGTAACGTTGGCGCTCGCTCGAGGCGTCATTGAGATCTAGTCCTGTGTATCTTTTAAACAATGAGCCCGGGCGGAGTCATCTGTCGCCAGCGAGGGTAACTTTCTCCCGCCGAGGGCTTGAGGCACTTGCCTTTCAGTCTGGAATGGCTGGCAGAAGGTCCCGGGACCTACGCACGATACTAGCGCTCTTCAACGTATCTTTTCTGCTCGCGGTTGGGGTATCGAGCAGTCAGGCAAATACCGCAAGCGGCATTGATGGGGACGAACAAGGCATTTCCGAAGTAGTTGTTACGTCGCGACGAATCGAGGAAAACCTGCAAACTACAGGTGCCTCAATTGAAGTGTTCTCTCAGTCGAAATTAGACGAACTCGGCGTTACGTCGCTGACCGATCTCACCGACTACGCTCCCAATGTGATTATAGAAGCAAAGAGTGGAAGCTCCTCTTTGGGCCTCACTATTAAAATCCGCGGTATCGGCGTAAGTGACGTTGATTATCTATATTCCGATCCCAGTGTTGCGCTATACATCGATGGCGTATTTCAGCCGCGCGCGCAAGGAGTTCAATCAGATCTATTCGATCTCGATCGCGTTGAGATACTCAGAGGACCGCAAGGCACTCTGTATGGTAAGAACTCACTCGGAGGCGCTATCAATATCATTACGCGCAAACCGGATGAGGCAAGTGCCGCAGCTACCGAAGTTACCGTTGGTAATTACGGAGAGCTGAATTACTCCGCTCGAGCGAACACCGCGCTGATCGACCACTCGTTTTTTGCAAGTGTTAGTTTCTTATCGGTCGATCATAACGGCTACTATAACAACGTGTATGAGTCGGGGTTGAACCCATCCAGCGCCGACCGCCAGGCAATTAGAGGCGCCGTTCGTTGGATCGCGACCGATTCCGTAACGCTCGACCTAGTCTCCGATTATAGCCATCAGCGTGAAACAGCACCGAGCTGGCGGCTGGAAGCGATAGCACCGGGGAGCCTAGCCGCAACGGCGCTCGAAGCCGCGGGCTACAATAGCAACATGTTCGTGGTCGGACCGAATCCTTCTCCCACGCAATTGCAGAACGTTGCTCTCGATTATGGTGCCGGTGTGGGAGCGTTCCTAACCGCGGGTGCTGGCGCAAGAGGGCGATCAGCTGACGATGCCACTTTTGCCGACCAGTCGTTGATCGTATCGGCAGACCTAGCACCGTCAATGACGCTGAAGTCAGTGACCGGTTATCGGACTTTCGACAAGTTTGCCGCTCAAGACCTTGACGGAACTCCGGCGTCCATTGCTAATTCAGTCAACGACGATGACGGACACGCACTTACTTCGGAGATTCAACTCAACACTCGTCTGCTCAATGATCGCCTTAATGCCGTGTTCGGTGTATTTGCTCTCTGGGAAAATCTATATGAAGACCAGGCGAACGATTTCCTTCTCGGTCTTGCAGCCGATTCGCCCGCTCTTATGGGCATTAGTCGTCGACAAGTTCGATCCATGAAAAATGAATCCCTGGCAGGGTATTCACATTTGATTTACAGCATTACCGACTCCCTGCGTGCCACCGCCGGTATACGCTGCAGCTGGGAGCGAAAGGAGGATCACGAAGTCGATAGTGCTTTGGCGACTAGTACCGTTACGGGGGATATCACGGCCGGGAAGTCCTGGGACTCGAGTACACCGCAAGTCGGTGTGGAGTACAGCTTCAGCGATCACGCGTTTTTATATACCACGCTCTCCAAGGGGTACGCCAGCGGGGGTTTCTCTAGCACCATCGCTGGGTTCGGCATACAGCAATACAATCCAGAATCGCTTTGGAATTACGAAGGCGGCATCAAAACCGACTTGTTTGAGCGACGCTTGCTATTGAATGCTTCTATCTTTTTCATGGACTACAGCAACATCGTCGTTCAGAGCTTCGAGGCGAGCGACAACGGGACGCCGGTGAATGTGTATTCTAATGCTGGTAAGGCGCACGTTAGGGGAATGGACGCTGATGTCGAATGGCATCCTGTAATGGCTGTATCGTTGAATGCGGGGCTCGGCTTGCTCAGTCAAGAGTTTGTGCGGTTCGGTATAGGAGCCGGCGGCCTGCCTATTCCCGCCGCGAGTGCTCATTTCTTTGATTCGCCGAGCGTCACGGCCAACTCGACCATTCGATACAGGCTTCCAGTAAATGAAATGTACGGCATCCTGGCCATTGAGGGAGGCGGATCTTATAAATCTCGAACGTATTTCGACAATTTAGATTCCATAACTTCTTCTCAGTCGCCGTACACGATTTACAATAGTTCCTTGACATATAGCTTCCCACACGAACATCTCTCGGTCTCCTTGTTCGGAGACAACATAACCAATAAAGTTTACTTGCTTCGTACGGTCAATGCCCTTTCGTCACTGGGCTTTGCAATCGCACAATTTGGGCCGCCGCTTACTTATGGGGCGCGATTTCGCTACGCCTTGTGATATTGCTGCTGGTAGCGTAAATGTTGACCTCAGCAGTTCAGTCAAAAGCTCTCAGCCCGGCGTGGCCGAGCCACTGGCTGATGGTCGCTAGGGCGACCCCAGAGTTGAGTAGCGCCACCGCGGTGCTGTCGGGGATCGAGTGCGGATGGAGCTTCTTCGTCTTCAGGGATGGGGCGAGCCGTGCAGCCCTCTGCGCGTTCCGCCGCAGGAGATAACGCGCGCCGTAGCGCGTCAGCGGCTCCCCACTAGCGTTGGCGAAGACGAGCAGTGAGCCGGCACCGTCACGAACGGCGCCGCGTTTGGTGCTCGAGTCGCGCAGGAGCCGTGCGGTGGCTGGCCACAGCGAGCAGAGCCGGGCCTTTCGGCCTTTCCGAGCAGCCGCACTTGCGGTGGGGCCTCGAGTCGGATGTTTGCGATGAGCGCATCGAGGGCTTCCTGGAAGCGAGCGCCGGTGTTGAACATGCACGCGACGAGCGCATGGTCGCGCTGGCCGAGGTGCGTGAAGCGATCGATGCTGTTGAGGAATACATCGAGCTCGGCGCGATCGTCGTACTCCCTTCCACAGCTCAAGGCGCTCCACAGTGATCGCCGAGAGTGGCTCGGCAAACCAAGTGCCGAAATGTCGTTGGAGTTTGTCGAGCGAATTGGCGGCAGTGCGCGGCCGGTTTGCTCTGACCCATGGGGCGTAGGATTCCTGGACGAACTGCCCCAGTGTCAGACCTGCTACGCCGGACAGACCCTCGAGGGGATGGCGACCATGAGCAACATTGCCCAGAATTCTCTGGCAATTAACTCGCGCCTCCTCTGGATCTACGACATCGGCCTTTCCCAGTGCGAAGCGCCGATTGCGTCCGAAGCGTGCATAGAATGAGCGCACGCCTGTGGGCTGGACCCGCAAGGTGAACCCGGACAGTCGTGTGTCGAAAATCTCGAAGGGCTTTCGACCCGGTTGTGCCGCCTGGTCTATCAGTAGTTTGCTGTTAATGAGTGCTCGCATGGTCCTGCTCCTTGCCCGTCGGTACTGTTTGAATAGGAGTGCGGTTGCCGGCCGACCGACGGCTCACGAAAGAGCCCTCGTTGTCGGATCCACCGCGAGGTGGCTGCAGATAACTGAGACGCCAGCTGAAAGCACACTGCGCGTTACG
>Ga0302324_100006888_pt1 | contig 24321 bp, 20 predicted proteins | sample Palsa_T0_1_FD_201949 | JGI IMG/M metagenome (GOLD analysis project Ga0302324, IMG submission 201949) | Peat permafrost microbial communities from Stordalen Mire near Abisko, Sweden - Palsa_T0_1 | ecosystem: Environmental > Terrestrial > Soil > Palsa > Peat permafrost | place: Sweden: Abisko... | reverse complement strand
CCGGCCAGCAAAATTTGCGACGCCCGTTGGCTCATGTTTCGTTTGTTTTGTGTTTGCCTCACACTGATTGACATCATTGAACCCGAATTATCGCCGCAGGCCAATCTGTTTTTAGCCGGATTTTTTACGCGCCAAAATGAAATATTGCTGGCGCGCGGTCGCAGCGATAAAATCCCGCCATGCTGCAAACGGTGGTTGATGCCAACCCGGCGGGTGAAACCGCGACCTCGCATGACTCGATGCTCGCCGCGTATCGTTTCATGCTGCGGGCGCGCCTGCTCGACGACAAGTTCGCCGCGCTCTACCGCGCCGGCAAAATTCATGGCGGCGTCTTTCTCGGCCGCGGTCAGGAAGCTTTGAGCGCGGCCGTTGGCGTGTCGCTGAAAAAAACCGACGTTTTTGCGCCGCTCATCCGCGATGCGGCGGGTCGGCTCGCATTCGGTGAAACGGTTTTGGACGCCGTCCGGACTTATCTCGGATCATCCCTCGGCCCGATGCGCGGACGTGATGGCAATGTCCATCGCGGCCGGCCAACGGAGGGTTACCTGCCGATGCTAAGCCATCTTGGCGCGATGGTCTCCGTCGTCAATGGCGTGTTGTTCGCGCGGCGCATGAAGGGCCTTTCCGGCATGGTCGGCGTGACGTGCCTCGGCGACGGTGCGACTTCCACCGGCTCCTTTCACGAGGCGCTCAACCAGGCCGCCGTGGAAAAACTACCGCTCGTTTTGGTTTTGGCCGACAACCAATACGCCTACTCGACCCCAACCTCCCGGCAGTTCGCTTGTCACGATCTGGCGGACAAGGCAATTGGCTACGGCGTCGAATCGCATTCCGTTGACGGAACAGATTTGGCGGCATGTCTTAAAACGGTTGGTGCCGCCGTAGCTCGTGCCCGTGCCGGTCACGGCCCGCAACTGGTCGTCGCCAAGTTGCTCCGCCTGTGCGGCCACGGTGAGCACGACGACTCAAATTACATTGACCCTAAATTTAAGAATTTGCCACTTGGCCGCGACTGTCTGAAAGTCGCCGAGGAATTGCTGTTCCGCGAAAAAATTCTGGACGCCGCGACGCTCACCGTCTGGCGCAGCCAGATTATTCACGAAATCGATGAAGCGGTGGCGACGGCGCAACGTGAACCCGCGCCCGATCCATTCACCGAAGACTGGCGCGCGCTGGCTTCGGAAAATCTGCTTGAAACCCATCTCGAAAATGCCGCTCGCTGATTTTCCCTCCGCGCCATGAGCATCACCTACCTCGAAGCCATCCGAGAAGCGCAGGCGACCGCTCTGCGGGAAGACCCGCGTGTGTTCATCTACGGGCAGGATGTCGGCGCGTTCGGCGGTGCGTTCAAGGCCACGAAAAATCTGGCCAAAGAATTTCCCGGGCGAGTTTTGGATTCACCCATCAGCGAAGATGCGATGGTCGGCCTTTCCGTCGGCGCGGCGATTGAGGGAATGCGGCCCATTATCGAGATGCAGTTCGCCGATTTTTCCACCGTTGGCTTCAACCAGATCGTCAACCAAGCCGGGACGCTTTTTTGGCGCACGAACGTGCCCTGTCCCATCACCGTGCGGCTGCCGTTCGGCGGCACCTCCGGCGGCGGACCATTTCACAGTCAGAGTCTTGAATTGATCTACGCGCATTATCCGGGTCTCGTTGTGCTGACACCGGCGACGGTGGAAGACGCCTACAGCATGCTGCTCGCGGCGGTGGCGATTGACGACCCGGTGATTTTCTGCGAGCACAAATTCCTTTACTACCATCTCAAGGCGGAAAAATTGCCAACCGAGGCGCTGCCCATTGGCAAGGCCCGCATCCACCGCGAAGGCCGTGACCTGACGATTGTGACTTACAGTGCGATGGTGCATGAAGCGGATTTGGCTGCAACCGAACTCTCCGCTGAAGGCTGGGAGATTGAAGTCGTGGATTTGCGTTCGGTGAAACCGCTGGACACCGACACCGTCATCGCCTCGGTCGCGCGCACCGGGCGTTTGCTGTGCGTCGGTGAAGCGTGGCCGTGGGGCGGCGTGACGGCAGAAGTCATCGCGCGCGTCGCCGGCGAAGGCTTCGGCCTGCTCGACGTGCCGCCCGAGCGTCTGAATGCCAAGGATACGCCCGTGCCGTATCATCCTGATTTATGGGCGGCGCATCGCCCGACCGCCCGCGCCATCGCCGCCGCCGCCAGAAAAATTTTAAGGCGCTAAAATTATGCCATACATCCCCATCATCATGCCGCAGCTTGGCGAATCCATCGCCGAGGCTGTCATCATCAATTTTCTGGTCAAGCCCGGCGACACCATCGCCGCCGACCAGAACCTCATCGAGGTCGAGACCAACAAGGCCACGATGACCGTGACTTCGCCCTGCAACGGGCGAATCGAAAAATTCACCGTGCAATTGAATGAAAGCTACGCCGTCGGTGAAGTCTTAGGACAGATTGAAGCCACCAAAGAGGAAGCCATGCGTCTCGGCCTGGATGTCCCGGCACCGGGAAAAAATTTCAACACCGAACCTGTTTCCAAATCCGGAACCAACGTCCGCAGCGGCCGCGTGGAACCAACCGTGCGCGGCCTGCCGGTGCCGGCAAATGCCGCGGGCGCCAGCTATCTTTCGCCGCGGCTCAAAGCGCGCATGGACGAACTTGGATTGCACGCCGCCGACCTTGCGGGCGTGGCCGGCAGCGGCGCAGCGGGCCGCGTGACCGTCGAGGATTTCGAACGCTTCATCGCGCATCTTGAAAAACAAAAGATCACGCCCGCCTCGTCCATGCGCGTGGCGGTGGCCGACGCCATGCGCCGCAGTTGGACGCGCCCGCTTGCGACCGTCGGCTTGCCCGTCTGCCTCGATCCGCTGTTTGCGCACCGCAAAACCGCGCGGCCCAAACCCGGTCCGGCACTTTGCGCCTTGCGCGCACTCGCGGTCGCGCTGGCGGAGAACAGCGCGGTCGCCGGACGCCTCGTTGGCAGCAAGATTATTCATCCCTCATCGATTGACATTGGGTTTGCCGTCGAGGCCGAGGAGGGCGTGCTCGTGCCCGTCATCCGCAATGCCGATAAAAAATTGCTGGCCGACCTGATCGCGCCTTACAACAACCTCATCGCCCTCGCGCGCGAACGCCGGCTGCCCGCCGACGCCACCGGTGCGTCCATCGCCACCGTCACCAACTTCGGCACCTTCGGCCTGGAATGGGCCACGCCGATTCCGCTGCCGGAACAATCCCTCGTGCTGGGCATGGGCGCGGCGCGGCAAAAACCCAGGTGGGATTCCGTGAAAGGCCAGTTCGTGCCGGTGATGGAGGCGAACCTCACGATGAGCTTCGACCATCGCGTGCTGGACGGCGGCGGCGCGGGACGACTGCTCCAGCGCGTCGCCGAACTGATGTCGCACCCGGAGAAGTTGTAAACCGCAGTCAGTTTTCCTTGATTTCAAACGTCGCGATGATTGGCCGGTGGTCTGAACCTATGCCCCAATTCGGAATCGTAGGAATGTAAGTCCCGGCCTTCACCCAGTCGTGGGCCATCGCTTGACTCAATAAGATGTAATCAATACGCGCGTACGTGTCATCCGCGCCGTAGAAATACGTCCACGCCATGTTGCGCGGCTCGAAATATGGCGGCTGGGCGGGCGCGTTGTCGTCGTTCCGCTCGGAGGGACGCGTGTCGGCGAGCTTAAATTTTCCGTGCCCGATGATTTCCTTCGTCGAATCGGAATCTTTCGTGTCGTTGAAATCGCCGAGCACGATCAGTTTCGCATTTGGATTTGCCTTGAAATGTTCGTCAACGATGCCACGCAAGACCCTTGGTTCACCGAGCCGTTCGTCGGCTTCGTCAGCTTCAGGTGTGGTGAGCCGCGATTTCAAATGCGCAACAATGAGCGTGAAGGTGAAATTCGTCGCGGCTTGTATGTCCACTTCCGCGAAGCCGCGCTTCACTTGAAAACGTTTGCCGTCGAGTAGAAAAAACTCATTCGTATGCGGTTGCCGTGCGATGATGGGAAATTTGCTCAAAACAGCAACGTGGATGTTCGTGTCGAAACTTTGGACGCGCTCCCAAAATGGAAAGTCGAGCCCGTCAGTCTTGAGCGCCGCGCGCAATTCCAGCAACGCATTGGTCGTGCCCATTTCTCCGAGCGCGAGCACGTCGGGATGCATGGCTTTGATGCTTTCGCGCACTTTGGCCTTGGCCTCGGCGGATTTGACGAAATGACGCGATTCCGTCGGTTGGTCGAGATAATTTTCAACGTTGTAAGTGGCGACTCGGAAGGTTTCGGCGAAACCGGTTGAATAAACCAACGTGGCGGAAAAATTGCGGCGCAGAACCGTTTCTTGTTTGCCCTGCAAGTTGTCAGACGTGCCTTGTTTTTCAAGGGAACTTTTTGCCAAAACGCGCAAAGCTGCTATTATTTTACCATGTCTAAAGCCCTTAAAAACCCGCCAGCCAAACTGGACGACAAGCAGAGCGAGCGCGACACGCGCGAACTGCGCATTGACAAGGTCGGCGTGCGCGGGCTGCGCTTTCCCATTCAGGTGCGCGACAAGGCGCGCAGCGTGCAGAACACCGTCGCCACCATCGGGATGTTCGTGGATCTGCCGAAGGAATTCAAAGGCACGCACATGAGCCGCTTCGTCGAGGTGCTCAACGCGCACGGCAGCGTCATCCATGTCGAGAACATCGCGGAGATTTTGCGTTCGTTGCAGAAAAAATTGAACGCGGCGACGTCGCATCTGGAGATCGAATTCCCTTATTTCATGTCCAAGAAATCGCCGGTGTCGCGGCTGGAAAGTTTGATGGATTACACTGCGCGTTTCGACGCGACGGCCTGTGGGAAAGAAATAGATTTCGTCCTGACGGTGAAAGCGAACGTGACGACACTGTGCCCGTGTTCCAAGGCAATTGCCAAATACGGCGCGCACAACCAGCGCGGCGAGGTGACGGTGGCGCTGCGTTCGACCAAGGTGGTCTGGATCGAGGACGTGGTGGTGATGATCGAGGGAGCGGCGAGTTCGGAACTTTACGCGTTGCTCAAGCGGCAGGACGAAAAGGCGGTGACGGAGCGCGCCTATGAAAATCCGGTGTTCGTGGAGGACTTGGTGCGCAACGTGGCGCTGCGGCTGAACGCGGATGCGCGCGTGAGCTGGTATAAAGTCGAGGCGGAAAATTTCGAGAGCATCCACAATCACAACGCGTATGCGTGCATTGAGAAGGGTTAAGGCAAACCACGATACCCAATGGACACTCGGTTTGCGTCTGTGCCATGCAAAGGCAAAGCATAAAATGGGCAAGTGAAATGAGGCTTGGCTGCAAATTCGCGATACAGCACCTCAAATTTTTTAACAATCAAGAAGGCATGATCGAATTCACGGCTCATTGCATTTCACGAATTTGAGATTGCGCCCGCAAAACCAACTTGTCCAGCCGCTTTCCGCAAAAGAGTGCGCCTGGCGGAAACTTATCTTTTGTTTTGGAGGATAAGTTTGTTCAGGTGACTGTTGAACGCGTCGGCTCGCAGCAATTCTTCCAGCGTCAGGTGCATGCGGTAGCGCCAATAATTTTTTGGATTGGCCGGCACGTTGATGCGTTCGGCGTCAATGTCTTTGCGCCGCAGTTGTCCGTCCATGCCGAGCAAATCTTGTAGTTGAAAAATGCTCCACATGGCCGGTGAGGCGAGATGCTGCTGCACGACGGCCTCGTTGATCCACGTTTCGCAATTCGGCGGCGCGTCGCCCGGCATCTGCAATTCCAGCTGGTAAAACTTTTGCGTGAGCTTGGGGTCTTCCGCCCACCAGCCGCGAATCGTGCTCATGTCGTGCGTGCCGGGCGTGACGACGCTCAAATAAGGCGCGTCGGCCGGGCGCGAAAATTCCAAACCCATCGCCTTGGGCATGCGTTGGATTTCCAGACTTAACAGGCCGAGCTGCTTCATTAAGACCGGCACGCACGCGGGCACCATGCCCAAATCCTCCCCGCAGATGAGCATGTTCGTGACGCGTTTCAGCGCCGGAAGTTTTTGTAAGGCTTCCTTCATCCAAAAATCGTCCTGCCGCTGGAAAAAATAATCAATGTAGAGATCTTTCAACTTCGCCTGCGTTTGAGGTTCTAAATTCTTGAAGGACAACGTGCCTTCCATTGCCAGCCGGAAATGAAATTCCCTGCCTCCGGATTTTTCCACCTCGAACAAAATCACGTTGCTGATCAGGTCGAACAAGCCTTCCCTGAGCTTGTGGTTTTGCGCGCCGGCCGCCAGTTTCTCAAAATGATTTTCCACCTGCCGTTGCGTGGCGAATTCCAGTTTCAGGAAATAGTTTCCGCCGGGGCTCGGAACCAGAAATTCGCGTATAACTTTCTCCGCATCCGCGCCAAGAATCTCCTGCAGGACTTTGTCGTTGATGAACGGTTTTACATAACGGTCATGATCGAAGTAAATCCCGCGCTGGCGAAACTCTTCGAGCTTCACCGGAATCGCGGGAACAAAATATCCGAGGATGCCCTCGACCGCGTGCGCCGGGCTGCTCCAGATGCGGAAAAATCCAAGGATGTGGTCAATCCGAAACGCATCGAAGTAGGCGCTCATTTGTTCGAAACGCTGCTTCCACCACGCGAAGCCGTCCTGCTTCATGCGCGGCCAGTTGTAGGTGGGGAAGCCCCAGTTTTGCCCCTTTGCCGCAAAGGCATCCGGCGGCGCGCCCGCCTGCATGTCCGTGTGAAAAAGTTCCGGCTGCTGCCAGACATCCGCACCGTGGCGATACACACCGATGGCAATGTCACCCTTGAGGATCAAGCCTTGGGCATGGATGTATTCCGCAGCTTCCCGGAGCTGAAGGTGCAGATGAAACTGGATGAAATAGTTCAGCTCGATTTCGTCGCGGACGGCGGAATCTTTTTCCACGATAGCGGCAATTTCTTTTGCGCGATAAACGCGGTGTGCGGACCACTGAGTGAAGTCCGCCGTGCCAAACTTGTCGCGCAAGGCGCAGAATGCCGCGTAAGGCGCAAGCCAGTGCTGGTTTTGCTCAAAGAATTGTTTGTAACCGGTCTGCGCGAAAGTTTCTTCCTTTTGCTTTGGAAAGATTTTGCGGACAAATTTCAGTTTGGCCGACATCACCGCTTCGTAATCCACGGCATCCAGCGCGTTGAGGCGCTTCCGTTCGGTCTCCAGGGTCTTCGGCAGGCTTTTCTTTTTGCCGGCGACGAGCAGGTTCAGATTTAGGAAAAGCGGATGCAGTGCGAAAGCCGAAATCGCGGCGTAAGGATACGAGTCCACCCAGGTGTGCGTCGCAATGGTGTCGTTGATCGGCAAAATCTGGATGAGTTTCAAGCCCGCATGCCTGGCCCAATCGGCGAGCAATTTCAAGTCGGTGAATTCGCCGGCACCAAAACTTGTTTCGCTGCGGAGGCTGAAAACCGGAATCGCCACGCCCGCGCCTTTCCAGGCATCGGCGGGCAGCCGGACGAAGCCGTCGTTGACGATGGTGTGTTTTCTCGGCGCGAGGGCGTCGTCCAGAATCCGGTTGTCGCTGTCTTCAAAGCGGACGAATTTTCCGTGAGCGACATCAAAAACTCCGTATTTGTATTGAATCGGAAATGCCTCGCGGCCAAGGTCAATTTGCGCGGCCAAGAAATCTTCGCCTGCAATCCGGTTCAACAACTGCGGCGCGGTGGTGCGCCAATTTCCCAGCGCGGTGCAACTGCCGATGACGCAAAGCGTCTGGCCTTTTGCCAGCGATGGTGCTTTGACCTTGAAGGTATGGGTTGCGTCCGGCGCGGCGGGAATGTGAACTTCGGTGTGGTTCGTTTGCAGCAAAACTTTTTTGAACGGCTCGGTGTAAAAGGCATTTTCCACCGCGCCGGCGTTATTCCATGAATCAATGATCAGAATTTCGTTTTGCTTAAACGACGCCGGATTCATGACGCGGTCATCACCCCAATCCTGAACGACGGAACCATCGGTATTACGCAAGAGGTAATTGTAAGTGATTGCAATATCAGGAATGGCATCATCGGGCAAGTTCAGCGTGACCTGCCAAAAATCTGCTTTGAGATATTGGAGCGGAATCGCTCTTTCATTCAGGCCGCCGCCGAGCAAGTCATGATTGCCGTTAATAAAAAGCGACTGCCCGATTTTGGTTTGAAAGCGGAGACGGAAAATGAGTTTCATGGACTAGTGTCCGCTCCCGCGACCGGCCGGTTCGGCACCGGTTTTTTTGAACGACACCACCAGCAGGGTGAGCAGAGCGGCGAGGCCCATGCTGGCGCCACCGAGGACGAGGACGTTCACTGGTTCGTTATGCAGAAAATATTTCAGGGCAAATCCCAGCAGGCTGGACGCCGCGATCTGTGGCAGGACGATGAAAAGATTGAACATGCCCATCATCACGCCGACCTTGTCCTTGGGCAGCGCCGGCGCGAGCATGGCGTAGGGCATCGAAAGGATGCTAGCCCACGCGATGCCGACCGCGGTCATGTTGAACAACAACTGGTGTTTGTCCGTTGCAAGCGGCATCGCCGCCAGGCCAATTCCGCCGATGGCGAGGCAGGCGACGTGCATAAGTTTTGGGCCGGTGTATTTTGTGGCCCACAGCAGCACGAACGAAAAGACGAAGCACACGGCATTATAGGCGGCAAAACAAAAGCCCGACCATGCGCCGGAGGCTTCCATTTCCGGCGAACGGGGCGCGGCGTGAAAAATACCCTTTGCGACGGCCGGCGAGAAATAAACCCACATCGAGAACATCCCGATCCAGGTGAAGAACTGGACCAGGCCGAGTTCCCACATGCGCCGTGGCAGATGGAACACGAGCGCGAAGATGTCACCGAGGCCGAGGGTCCAGTCGAATTTTCGTGTGCGGATTTCCTTCAACTCCGTATCGGTGGGCGGATATTCCTTCGTGCTAAAAACCGTCCATAGCACTGCGCCCATGAACGCCGCCGCGCCGATGTAAAACGAAAGCCGCACGGACTGCGGGATGTGGCCGTTGCCGCCGGTGTCGGTGGCGATGCCAAACCAGTTGGTCATCATCCACGGCAGCGCGGATGCGATCGTTCCGCCGAGGCCAATGAACAACGATTGAATCGCGAAGCCTTGCGAATTTTGTTCTTCCGGCAAATTGTCCGCCACCAGCGCGCGGAACGGCTGCATGCTGGCGTTGATGGTTCCGTCCAGCACCCAAAGCAGTCCCGCTGCCATCCAGACCGACGGGCAGTTTGGCATCAAGACCAAGGCGAGCGAGGCGAGAATCGCACCGCCCAGAATAAAAGGGCGCCGCCGGCCCAGACGTGTCCAGCAGCGGTCGCTGGACTGGCCGATCAACGGCTGGATGATGACGCCGGTGACCGGCGCGGCCAGCCAGAGGATGGCAAGGGAATCGGCGTTCGCGCCAAGATAACCGTAGATGGCGCTCATGTTGGCCATCTGCAATCCCCAGCCGAACTGGATGCCGAGGAAGCCGAAGCTCATGTTCCAGATCTGCCAGAAACTTAATTGAGGTTTTTGCATAATCGGTTTGGCAGCTGCAAATACCGGGAAGGTTCAATGTGGCACGGTGCGATGATAGATCCGCCATTCAAATGCGCCCAAATGAAAAATAGGGAAATCGCCGGCGGGCGGCCTGGACAGGCCGGAAATTTGCACGGGCTGGAAGTCCCCGCTGTTCATGACCTCGACCTGGCCGGAGACTGGCCGGTCGGAAAAATTGATCACGGCCACGAACTCGTCATTTGCGTCCAGACGCATGAGCGTCACGACATTGGCCGCATCCGAATTCCGCAGCCAGATGACGCGGTTGTTACGGAAGGCGGGATATTGTTTGCGAAGCTGGATTAACGAATGATAGATCTCGCGCAGCGGCGGACGTTCCTTCGGATGCCAAAAAATTGGCAGCTTGTCGAACAGTGCCGGGTCGCCGGATTCGGTGGCATCGCCGACTTCCATGCCGTTGTAAAGCAGCGGCACACCGTCGAGCGAGAACATCAGCACCGACGCGGCCAGCGCGCCGTGAACGCCGAAACGGCTGACGGCGCGGGCTTCGTCATGGTCATCTGAAATGCGCATATGCAGTGAGTTGGTAGGGAATTGCCGCAGATTTTCCTCCCAAGTTGCCTGCAACTTTGAGGCGGGCGCACCGCGCTGCAAGACATCATTCAACGTGGCCAACAACGGCCACGAATAATCAATGTCAAAGGCGTTTGTCAGCAGCTCCGGCTTGCTCGCCTCGGCCAGCATCATGATGTCCGGCTTGTTTTTTTCCAATTCGGCGCGCGCCTGCTCCCAGAAATCCGTCGGCACGGCGGAAGCCACGTCGCAGCGGAATCCGTCCACGTCGCAGGTCTGGATCCAGTAGTTCATCATCGCGATCATGTATTCGCGCAAGCGCGGGTTTGCATAGTTCAAACCGGCCACATCCGTCCATTCCGGCACGGGTGGGATGATATTTCCAGCCGCATCCTGCTTGTAAAAATCCTTGTTCGTCATCAGCACGCTGTCCCACGCGGTATGGTTGGCGACCAAATCCATGATGACTTTCAACCCGCGCTGGTGCGCGCCGGCGACCAGATTTTTGAAGTCGTCCACCGTGCCGTAATTCGGATCCACCGCGTAATAATCCCTGATGGAATACGGGCTGCCAAAATCGCCCTTGCGGCATTTTTCACCGATGGGATGGATGGGCATGATCCAAAGCACCGTCACCCCCAGATTTTTCAACTGGTCGAGCTTGACGGTTACGCCGTTGAGGTTGCCGGCGGCGGAAAAATCGCGCGGAAAAATTTCGTAGATCACACCGTCACGCAGCCAGGCCGGAGGGATCCGGGCGGTTTGTTTCGCCGGATCGCCGGCTCGGGCGAATCCGGGCGCGAGCAGCAGCACGGCCAGAACCAGAACGAGCTTCCGTCCGGCTTTGAGTTTAACGTTCATTTTTTTAAATTTATGTCCCCGGCCAATGTCGCGACGACCCCTGGCCAAAGCGTGTCTTGGAAAGGGAGATAAGACAACTTCATTTGGCTTCGAGGCACCAAAAGACAGTTCGTATCACACGTGCAGTTGCTTGGTGTCGAATAAGTTTTAACCGAATGTAGCGGGATTAACCATCGCATAATCATGCGGTAATAATGCTGCTATGGCGTGGCATGACAGGTTAAAGTTTGCTCCGGAACACCGACAAGTTCCATGGGAAAAGGCCGGGCTTTTGACCCGGCCATTGAGGCATTTTTTACGCACGCTTATGCTTAAGGCAGGGGAGTGCGAGCACCCAGCCATTGCACATCGTCAGGCGCATTTTTTGAGGTGCTAACGCCGCTTGTGTATTTCACTTGTGCGGTTGCCAGCGTCGCGGAATCTTTCCACTTGTGGATTTCAGCATGGCCGTCTGCGAAGGCTAAAGAACAGCTGCCATTGTGCAGGCTGGAAGGGGAGTCAACCCAATTGCCACCATTGGCCGTGCCCGTGAGCGCGCCCGTTGTGTCTGGATTATTGTAAAACATCGCGTCATTGATGCTGTCCGGCGCCTCATCTAAAAACACCCACACGTCGCTGGGGCCGGGATTGATTAGCTGGTTCATTTTCATTTTGAGGATTTTCAATGCCCAAGCTAACTCCGGTGCCCGGCCACCGTTTGACTGTGTTGATGGGACCGTGCCAAGCGCACAGCTCATTGAAACGCTCCGCACGCGGTGTGGCCAACCATAAGAGCGTTGGGCTGGACTGGCAAAAACGTCCGCCGGGCAGTGGTAAATGAGGTATTGGTGGGCTGAATAGGGTGCCAACAAGCAGACGGTATCTGTAGTAAGAGCCAGACTGTTAGTATTCACAGTATTTGAATTAGACCAATCCTCAATTCCCTGACACCAATTTGGATCGCCATTTCTGCCCCCGGTGGCCGCATATATGTCGGTATTAATAACCATGCTATCGTTGTTGTCCTGTGCATACATAAACCAGGCGAGGCCAAGCTGTTTGTTGTTGCTCATGCAACTGAGTGCCACCGCCTTGGCTTTCGCCCTGCTCAACGCCGGCAGCAGCATGGCTGCCAGAATGGCAATGATGGCAATGACCACCAGCAGTTCAATCAATGTGAAGGCACCCTTGGAGGGTTTATTGCATGTCATACTTTATTATATTATTATATGTACGCGTTCATTCTCTGCTCTTCCGCCTAAATCATTCCCCAGCCGGGCAGGAAGCGTGTCGCCTTGCGCCCGGCTGAGGAAATTCCCCATTTAAACTCAAGGGTTCTTTTTCAACCGGAAGAACTGGTTGCCGCTGGCGTTAGGCCAGTTGGTGGCCTGCGTGCCGTCAGTCCCAAGGTTGTCAATCCAAGTTCCATTCAAACTGGACGAGCTTTGCAACACCACTGCCGGGCGGCCAAGCCAGGTGATGGGCAGGTTGCCGCCCGAAGCCGGTTGGATGGCAAGGTAGCCAAAGCTCGGTTCCACGATGTTCGTGCTGGCGATGCCTGGATTAGGATACGCGGTTCCCGGCGGACATACGGTCCAAGACCAGCTATCCAGAGGCATTGTATAGACCGGACCGTAAGAGCGGATATAGCGAGAATGGTTGGTGGCAAATCCATTTTCATCATCATATCCATCAACGCTGTATTTGTAAGTCAAATTAAGTGAATTACCCGGGGGAATGGTGAATGACTGCTGGTAAGTATCGCTGCCGGGAGGATTATTGGTCATTTGATCAGCCGCAGTTTCGCTGCCGCCGAAGCCCGTGTTCCACCCATACCAGCCTAGGAAGTCGCCGTTTATGTAAACCATGTCAACTGAACTATCAAAGGGAACGCCGCCATCGTCCGGTGTTCCATCCGGGAGAGTGAGGGTAAAAGTCACCACGGTGGGTGCAAGAACCAAGTCAGAGGTGCTGGCGTCATTGTAGAAGACCAATGGCAATACCTGAGTCGAGTTGGTGATGGCAGCCTGACGATTATTGCCGCCGGTGGATGCGGGGGTTTCCCAGCCGCCGTTTTCGCGGAATTTGTAATTGATGGTTAAACCGCCCGGGTATCCCACAGCCGGAAATGTTCCACTGTAAATATTCGACAAACTGCCGGGCAAGGTGGGATTGTTGGTCAAAGGCAAGCCGTCATCCCAACCCTCAAAGTCGCCAGATACGGTAATGGTTTGCATGGGTCCCCCTGGAACAAAAGCCCCGGTCAAAATCTGGGCGTTCATGTTAAGTTGAAAAGTTACTTCGTTGGTGGGTGCCGGCCAATTGCTATTGTCCCAAATCGTCAAGGGCAACACTTGCGTTCCGGTGCCCAAGACGAACTGCCGGTTGGCAGGAACATTTTCCCATCCGCTCACGTCATCTTGAAATTTGCAGCTTTCAACCGTTCCGGGAGGATCAGTAATGATAAACGTGTTGCTCCAAATGGTTCCACCGACATTGAGCAATACATTGTTCGTAACGGGGTTCCCACCGTTAGTGGTAGCGCCAGGGGCCGGCCAACCATTAAAAATGCCACTGATATAAACATTAGTGGGAGTTGATGTTTCAGTGGACATGTCTATCTGAAAAGTTACCGCTGTTTGGGCCTGAGCGGCTGCGGCCGCCATAAGTGCCATTCCCAAGCCGAGCCAGCGGCGGGAAAAGCCATGAGAATTAATGGGTTTCATTGAATACATTTGGGGTGAGGGTTAGTCGGTTGTTAATAGATTTGGTTCAGGGAACTCGCACACTATCGCCCAACTTCGATTTTTCGTCTACCGCATGTTTGTGCGGTGAGCGGGGGGCGGATGGAACAAGCCATGCAGTTTTAACAGCATCCATGACCAAACTACCGTGTCAAAGCAGGCAGAGCCTTTATTTTCATTGTTTTTGAGCCTTATGGGCCAGAACTGAAGCAAGATATTCCTGGGCCGTGCGGTTATCCGGCTCAATTTTGAGCGCGTTTTGAAAACACACAATCGCCTTGTCCAGCTGATTGAAACGGACGAGCATCACCCCGAGGTTCAAATGGCTGGTGACATGGCGCGGATTGATTTTAAGCACGCTGATGTATTCTTGCATGGCCTCCTCCGGCTGATTGGCGGCCACGAGTTCGTTGGCAAGTTCGAAGTGCGCCTGCCAAAAATCCGGGCTCATCTGGATGGCCCGCCGATAATCTTCCATCGCCTCTGCATGCCGGTTCAGTTTGGCCAGCATCTGGCCGGTGGAACAAACATAGGACGCATCCTGCGGACGAAGTTGTGCGGCAAGTTCCATGCAGTTCAGCGCCGGCGCAAACTTCGATTGTGCGGCCAGAACAGTGCCCAGTTCGAACCAGGCGTCCGGTATGCTGGGGCGCAACTTGGCGGCTTTTTCGAGGAACGGTTCGCCTTGCGCCGGCTGTCCCTGCTCGCCCAGTAATCGGCCGAGTTGGAGGCAGGCGTAAAAATGCTCGGGCATCAATTCGGACGCCTGACGGTATGCGGCGATGGCGCCCTGCGGATCGTTGATGGCTTCAAGAAAATTGGCCAGCCCTTCATAAAGGTAAACATCCGCCGGTGCCTGCTTTATGGCGGCGGCAAAATCGTCGCGCACGCGCTGCGCGGCACCGGCTTGCGCCTCTTGCTGGCGGAGGCTCAACTCTTCGGCCTGCACTTTCTGTAGCCGTTCGGTGTTGTTGAATTGTGTGCTTAACGGGGGCGATCCAAACCGGCGGATCACCGACTGCAACACAAACTGCCGGTTCCAGATGGACAAGCCCAGCGCCCGCTCGCAGGTTGCCTGCGACGCCCAGTTGATTGTCGCGGGCGGACTTCCTTCAGCCTCCAGCCTCTGTCCGATTTGTTCCGCCCAGAGTTTTCCCAGCCGGTAGTTGCCGTCAAAATTAAAATGCACATGCTCATAAAAAGTTTCATCGCCGGCGATGTGTGCCGGGGCGGTCTGGGCCAGATTTTTTTCTGCGTCGCAAAGCACCAGCCGGTCGCCGGCACGTTGCTGCGCGACCTGCCGGATGGCGGTGTTGATGCGCGTGTCGGCGCGGAACGGCAGCGCGTCGTCATCGCACGCGGCTTGAAATTCGGCCGGCGCGGCGGCATTCGTCAAGTCCAGCTCGCATTGCGCGAGACGGAAATGCGCGTCGGCAAATTGCGGATCCAATTTGACGGCTTGGGTGTACAATTCCGCTGCCGCGATAAAATTACTTTGTGACTGCCAGGTTTTCGCCTCGGAAAAAACCTGGTCAAAGCGCTGCGCGTCTGCTGCGGGCAGGTTGCTGTTGCTCAAGGACGCGAACGGAGGACAGTCTTTGAGGTTCACCGCCATTGTGTTCAAAATGACTTTCGCGCCGGAATTTACTCCGGCCTCGACAATGTCGTTCAGGTTGGCCTCGAAATTCCGATAAACCGTCTCTTTGCGCGGATCATCGGGCGGAATTTGGTTTTCGAGGAACATCTCCATGCCGCCCCAAGAGGTGTTTTTGTTTTTACCACCCAGATTGCGCAGGCCGGAAACGAGCAGTTGTCCGGTGCGTGTCTGTTGGATGGCTAGATTGAACCGGGCCGCGCTGCGTGGCAGCGCCTTGGCGCCAAACACGGTCGCCGCCCCATACGGCCCGACCATTTCGTTGTTGCCCATGTAGACAATCCAGAAATCGCCGTTGTGTCGGGCGCACTCGCGCGCGATGGGGAGGATGACGTGTGAATTGATGGCGGTGATGCCCAGATTGATCACCTCAAAATTTTTCCCGGGGAACCGGTCGCGCAGCAGAACCTGCATGTAACGGCCCGCGCCGTAGGCTGGTTGCGGATCACCCATCGCGGCGGATTCGCCAAAAATAAAAATGCGGACTGTGTCCGGCGGCTTGACTGCCGGGAAAATGAACGGGTCCGGCCAGCGCGCGAGCTGCGCCGGGAAGAAACGCTGGCTGAATTTTTCGTTGTTGATGAAATACTCCCGGCCGCCCACGCGGATTGACTTGAAAAAGCCGGTGGCATAACCGTAGCCGCTAATCCGCAGGGCAACCTCCACCACCGCGAACAGCAACACGCACAGCAGCAGCGGCAGGACGACGAGCGCGATGAAACGGAAAAGCCATTTCCGGCGTGGCGTCAACGGAGCCGGTGATTCGCCGGGCGGATTCCGGACGGATTTTCTTTTGCCTCCAGACTTGCGTGCGCCTCTTGATTTGTTCGGGCGTTGTTTCATCGGTTGAGTTTCAAAAGAGCCGATCCAGCGGGCTGCACTCTTTGGACGGGTGCCAGAAAGTTGTCGTGTCAGCCGGGCGCTTAAGTTGCAACGGATCCTTGCCCGCCAGTCGCAGCACACATCCAAGCGGCGTCACTATGAAAATAAAAAAAACCAACAGAACGCAGCGGCCGATAAACTGGCTGGAATAAAATCCCAGCCGCAATGAGAGCCGATACCAGCCGCGAAACCAGCGTGGTTGCAGCAGCGCTAAAATTGCCACAAGGCCGGGCAGCGCGAGCATGGTCAGCCATACATTTAGCGGCAAATGTTTTCGCCACCGCATCAGCGAACTTAAAATCACCAGTCCCAGCGCGGTCAATAGCGCAGATTTGCGCCATTCTTTCGGGTCTTCTTTGAAGTTTAATTTCATTTTAATCAGCCTGCGGCAAAATACGCCGCGAAAGATTTTGCTGCGGCTGCGCCGTGCGCTCGATGACAAGGCTGCCGATGATGAGATAATCCATTTTGGTATTCATAAAGCAACGATAAGCGTCGTCGGGCGTGCAGACAATCGGCTCGCCGCGCACGTTGAACGACGTGTTGACCAGCACGCCGCAGCCGGTCGCCTGCTCGAAGCGCCATAGCAGATCGTAGAGCAGGGGATTGCCTGCGCGCTCCACGGTCTGGATGCGTGCCGAATAATCCACATGCGTGATGGCAGGCAGCGTGGAGCGGATTTCCTTGAGCCGGTCGAGCCCTTTAATTTCTGGCGAGACCTCCTTGCACAATTCTTTTTTTACGGGCGCGACCAGCAGCATATACGGCGACTCGACATCCAGTTCAAAATAATCCATCACGCGCTCGCGCCGGACGATGGGCGCAAACGGCCGGAATGATTCGCGGAACTTCACCTTCAAGTTCATCACCGATTGCATTTTGGTCGAGCGGGCGTCGCCAAGGATTGAACGGTTGCCGAGCGCGCGCGGACCGAATTCCATCCGCCCCTGAAACCAGCCGACGACTTTTTCAGCTTTCAATAATTCAACGGCGAAATCCAGCAGCGCATCTTTTTCCAGTCTTTGAAAGACAGCGTTGTGAGAGCGCAGCGCCATTTCAATTTCGTCGCTGGAAAATTCCGGGCCAAGCAACGAGGCTTGCATCGAATCGGGTGGAACGGCGCCGCGAGAATTTTTCCCGTTCGCATACCACGCGGCCAAAGCCGCGCCGAGCGCGCCGCCCGCGTCGCCGGCGGCGGGCTGAATCCAGATTTTTTCAAAAATCCTTTCGCGCAGAATAATTCCGTTCGCCACGCAGTTCAGCGCCACGCCGCCGGCCATGCAGAGATTTTTCTGGCCGGTCTGATCGCGGGCGTGGCGCGCGAGCAGCAGCATGATTTCTTCCGTGACCAACTGGACGGAACGCGCCACGTCCATGTGCCGCTGCTCGATTTTTTCCTCCGAACCGCGTGGCGGCCCGCCGAAAAGCCGGTGAAATGTTTCATTGGTCATCGTCGTGCCGCGCAGGAAGTTAAAATAATCCGGGTTCAACCAGAACGAGCCGTCGGGTTTTATATCGAGCAGTTCGCGACGGATGGCGCCGGCGAATTTTGGTTCGCCATAAGGCGCGAGGCCCATGAGCTTGTATTCGCCGGAATTAATGCGGAAGCCGCAGTAGTCCGTGAATGCGGAATAGACCAGGCCAAGCGAATGCGGAAAGCGCAGTTCTTTCAGCATTTTGATTTCGCTGCCGCGACCATGGCCGATGGTTGTGGTCGCCCATTCGCCGACGCCGTCAATCGTAAGAATCGCCGCCTCGTCGAACGGCGACGGATAAAAAGCACTGGCCGCATGCGACTGGTGATGTTCGGTGAAAAGAATTTTGCAATCCGCCCGCAGTTCGGGCAGTTCCGCGCGGATGGCCTTGCGCAAATCCAGTTTCTCGCCGAGCCAGTTGGACAGCACGGCGGGAAACGTCCGCCAGCCGCCGGGTGCCACGGCAAGATATGTTTCGAGCAGCCGCGTGAACTTCAGAAGTGGCTTGTCGTAAAAAACGACCGCGTCGAGCTGCCCCGGCGTCAGGTTGGCGTGGCGAAGGCAGAATTGAGCGGCGTGACGCGGGAAGTCCGGATCGTTTTTCTTGCGTGTGAACCGTTCTTCCTGCGCGGCGGAAATGATTTTTCCGTCAATCACCAAGGCGGCGGCGGCGTCGTGATAATATGCCGAGACGCCAAGGATGTTGCGCGGCGCGGGCATGAATCACAGGAACGGGTAGAGTGCCCAGGCGATGCCGGAGCTGGCGGTGAAAATCAAAATCGCGCCCAGCAGCAGCAACACGACAACCAGCGGGATGAGCCACCATTTCTTCTCCTGGCGGGAGAATTTCAAAAATTCCTTGAGCAATGACCACATGAGTTTTGTGAAACTCGCATTTCCAGCCGGCTCTGGCAACGGAGAAATTCACGCGGCTGGATTTTCGGGGATGGAAATGCCATTCCATGGCTTGTCAGATTGCAGGACACATCGCATATTTCCCAAGTGCTTCAACCAACCGCCACTGTTTTGCGGGTTTTCACCCTGTGGTTTGCCATAAATTTTCTGACCGGCACGGCGCTCGCCACGATTTTGTGGAGCGATGAAGGCGCACGGGTTGTCCGCAACACCGGCGCCGGGGAGGATAATCTGGGTGGCAAGGTGAAGCGGGATGACAAGGCCAGTGACGTGCTCTATTTCAAGTTTCATGTGGACCCGATTTCGGACCTGGCTTCGGAGCCCTACTTCGCCGGCTTCCAATTGTTCGAAGGCGACGAAGAGCGCCTGGGGGTTGGCAACGCCCCGGAAGCCTGGGGATACTCGGCATTCAACACGTCCGAGATGGGACTGTCAAACAAGCTCGCCGGTGAATTCAACTTGAACTCCGCGCATCCTGAACCAGCCCATCTGGGCTTGTTCTGGCCTTATGAAGACGTGCATCAAGGTGTCGAACGCACCATTGTTTTCAAAGTCCAATACGTTCCCGGTGGCGACGATCTTGTGACCGTGTGGCTGGATCCGGATCTTGGTCGCGGGGCAACCGAGAAAAATCAGCCCGAAAATATCACGACCCGATTCAAGGCCAGGGCCACCTTCGATCAAATCCGGCTGCGTCACAATCCGGGCCTCGGCAACGATGACAATCATGATGGCAACGGCTGGATTTTCAGCGACATGGCGATTGCGACTTCATTTGACGACTTCGTGGTGGTGCGTTTCTGGCAGACGTGGTGGTTCATGACCCTGGCCGCCGCAAGCTTGCTGGTCGGCGTGGGCACCACGGTGCGCGGAGTGGAAAAGAGAAAATATCAGCTTCAATTGCAACGCGCGGAACAGGCGAGTGCGCTGGAACGGGAGCGCGCCCGTATCGCCCAGGATTTGCACGACGATTTGGGTTCATCCCTGACGCGCATTTCGTTGTTGAGCGGGCTGCTCCGCGCGGACAAGGAAAATCCCGACCAGGTGCAGGCGCACGCCACCAAGCTGGCCCAGTCCGCCGACCAGACCGTCCGCGCCCTTGAGGAAATTGTCTGGGCCGTGAGGCCAGACAGCGATTCGCTTCAAAGTTTGATGGACTATATTGCTCATTTTGCCAGCGAATTATTCGAAGGCACCGCCACCCGCTGCCGGCTTGACCTGCCACACGATCTGCCCGCGCGGCCATTGCCGCCGGACATCCGGCACAATATTTTTTTGATCGTCAAGGAGGCGCTGACCAATGCTTTGAAACATGCCTCGGCCGGTGAAGTCAACGTGCAGGCCAAGGTCGCCGCGGGCGCGCTTGAAATCTGCGTTCAAGATGACGGCAAAGGTTTTACTCCGCCCGCTCAAAAGGTTGAAGGCAAACGGCACGGTTTGGAAAATATGCGGCACCGTGCGGCGACCATCGGCGGAGTGTTGAACTGGCAGTCTTCGCCTGACCGGGGAACCCGCATTCAATTGACAGTGCCGCTGCGGGAGCGCCGGGTGCCGGTTAGGCTTGAAACCAGCCGGCTTTGAAAGCATGCTGGCGCGGTTCCCGATGAACCACCAGGGCTTGATGCTTCAAGCCGGCAAAAAAAATTCCAAATGCAAATCAAAGTTGCCATCGTGGATGATGATGACGGCATCCGCTCAAGTCTGGTCACGCTCATCCGCCGCGCGACCACCTTCCAGTTGACCGGCGATTATCCCGACGCTGAAACCGCCATCAAAGAAATCCCCCGCAACCCGCCCGATGTTGTGCTCATGGACATCAACATGCCGGGGATGAAAGGCATGGAATGCGTCCGCCAGTTGAAGCTGCAACTGCCCGCCGTGCAATTTTTGATGCTCACGGTATACGAGGACAGCGATTCCCTGTTCGCCTCGCTCAAGGCGGGGGCGAGCGGTTATCTGCTTAAACGCACTGCTTCCGCGCGGTTGCTGGAAGCCATCCGGGATGTCCATGCCGGCGGCGCGCCCATGACGCCACAACTGGCCCGCCGCGTCGTCCAGTTTTTCACCAAGCCGGCGGAACAACCGTCGCCGGTTTCCCAGTTGACCGCCGGCGAAAAGGAATTTCTCGACCAGCTCGCCAACGGCTATGCCTACAAGGAAATCGCCGACCGCATGAAGATCAGCATTGATACCGTGCGCAGCTATGTGCGGACCGTCTATGAAAAACTGCACGTCCACTCCCGCACCGAGGCCGTGGTGAAATACCTCCGCGGCAGGGACTGATTAAGACATTCCCGCCTCAAGCTGTTTGATCAAAACCGCCACCGCCAGGCCCGCCAGCAAAGCCGCCGACAGTTTGAAGCGGTCGTGGGAATGAAATTGCAGCTCCGGCAGGAGATCGCTGCTGGCGATGCACAAAAATGTCCCCGCGCAAAACGCCAGCGAACAGCCGAGAAAGGCCCCGTTGGAATCCGCAAAATGGTTTGCACCCAAATAGAACAGGGCGGCCCCGATGGGAGTGACCAGCGCAAAAAGCCCGTTCAAGACGTGCCGCGAAAATCGCGAGCTGCCGCCGGCCGTCATCAAGGTCGAGACCGCCATTGCGTCAAAGGGCTTGTGCAGAATCACCACGAGCGCAACCCCAAGACCCGCCAGCCGCGCACGATCTTGCATGCCGGCGGTCACGGCCGCGGCCAGGGCGAGGCCGTCCAGCAGCGAATGAAGCGTCAAACCGAGGGCCGTGCCGACCCACGAAAGTTGCTGCGCTGATTTGTCGGCCAGCGCGTGGGCGTGATGGGCATGAGGTGGGTCGCCAGCTTCGTCATGTTCGTGGCAGCAATCTTCCGGGTCGCCTTCCGGCGAGTCGTGATGATGAAAATGAAAAAAACGCTGCAAAAAAAACATCGCCAGAAAACCGCCCAGCACCCACGCCGCCGTCCGGTCAACCGATTGCAATTGCGTGGCGGCATCCGGCAGAAAATGCAGTAAAGCGATCCCCAGCATCAATCCGGCGACGAGGCTGATGGCGATTTGCAGGCGTGCATGAGTGGGGCGGATGACCAGCAACAGCCAGCCGCCGGCAAGCGAGGCCAGCAGCACCAGCAGACAGTAAACGGCCAGCAGGCCGTTGGGCGGGATCACGATTCCAATCATGGCGTGTAACGTTTTCGATTTTGAGCGGACGATTCTTAACGCAAATCATTTGCAATATAAATCATGGGAACGCAAGGGCAAGCTCCAATTTATGAGGTGACCGCTCAAATTTGTGAAGCTTCGTATCGGGCCCGACGCCTTGGGATTATTCGGCGGCCAGGATTGGCGTCAAGGTAAGGTTCATGTCGCCGACGGCGACTTCAAACGGCTCGCCAGATTTCGTGATGACCTGAATGATGCTAAGGCCTTTGACGCCGCCATTGGAATATTTGGATTCCAGCGCCATCGTGAGCCGCAAGCTGGTGTGATCGAGCAGGGTGGGCTTGATGGTGCAACTTTTCCCCGCGCCAAGGCTGACACAGGTCTCGTAATGGTTCGTCAGTTGAAGTTCGCCCAGATTTTTGCTCCTCAAGGAATCCGAGGAGGTCGCGATGATCACGACCGGGTCGTGCTGCTGGGCCGTCGGATTTTTCGACGACGTGCAACTGGACGGGACCAGCCCTGCCAAAACGGCCATCAACGCCGCAAATAATTTTGTCAGCCACATGCGGCAGACAAACCAGCATATATCAGGCCGCTTTGATCAAAGTTTCCACAAAATGAAATTACAGAAATACAGGATTACCGCACCGAATGTCTAAAAATAGGAATGACGTGTCCGCAATTTAGGCGTGCCGGAATGATGCGTCCCCGCGGCATTTTAAAACTTGGCTTGGTTTGTGCTGAATTGGCTTGGTTTGTGCTAAATTGAATCCATGAAGACGATCGTCGGCAAAGTGAGACGCAGCGGCGTTTATTATCTCATGACCAAGGCTGGCCCCGTCAACGAGGCCCGCAGCGCCCGTTTCGACATTTGGGGAACGGTCGTCGTGCTGGTCTTGCTGCTCGTCGTGGTTGGGCTGGTGCGGCTTTTTTTGACGGCCTGATCCGGGTCTCCATCCAGGGATCAATCTTCCCGGTCAAAAATCAGCGTGTTCTTTTCGTCCTTGAGCGTCAACCGCGCGCCGCTGGTTTGGGCGGTCATGGATTTGTTTTCGCCGTTGCTCGCCAGTGACAGATCGTAATTTGTCCCGTCCCCCGACCATGAACCTTTCCACGTCTCCGGCGCGGGCGGCTGCTTTGCGAAGTCCGGCAGATTTTTCAGGAACGCCTGGCCGTCGCCACCGGCCACAAAGGTTGTGTCCGCGAAACCTTGAATCCACAGGGCGCGGATCGCCCGCATCTCGCTGGCAGGAATGTTTGGCCGTGCCTGCCGCAGCATGGCGACCGTGGTGCTGACATTGAAATCCCAGCGGCCGAGAATCGTCTGGGCGTCGTACTTCGGCGACTTGCCGGTCTTGAGATAGATCATCAAGTCATCCAGATTGGTCTGCACCGTCACCCACACGACCGCCATCAATTCGTTGTTCTGTAAAATGCTTTTGACCGCCGGTTCGTTCAACAACTGGCCGATGGGCGCGTGCGAGTTCCAGGCGCTTGTGAAATCGCCGTTCTGCGCGAGCTGTTGCAGATCATCGCGCTCAACCAGCGAAGTAAACGCCGGATACCGTCCAAGCCGGTCGCTCAACTGCGGGTTCTGGCAGATCAACCCCGCGAGGTCGGCGACCTTGTAAAAATCATCCGGCATCGTCACCAGCGAACGCCCCGCCTTGTCCAGACCGGTGCTTTCCAAATCCTGGCCCAGATGGTTGATGAACTTGGTCGTCCGCGTCTCGTCATCGGACGGCATGACCTGCACCGTCCAATAGCTGAAATTGAAAATCACAAACGAAACCAGCACGAGATACGCCGTGCCGTTCAACGTCCCGATGCATGCGCCCACGCGTGCGTTCAAGCGCTCCCACAACGCCAGCCGCAGGTCGCCCGCCTGGTACTTGTAATATACCGCGACCTTGCGATGCACAAAAAAGCCCGTCGCCTTGAACAAACTCAACACGACGAAGAACGCAATGACCGGCGCAATCGTCCAGGCCATCGTTTCATTGTGGATGCCAACGTGCGCGAGCCCGTGCTTGAACAGTCCGCCGAGCGGCGCGGCCAGCAGTCCGGCCAAAACAATGCCGGCGAACGTGAACGCCGCGTTGATGGCCCCCAGCTTGTGGCCGAGCGCGATGCACGCCGCCAGCAGCACCAGGGCCAAAATCCAAATCGTCATGCCCACAATAAAAACCATTTGCCGGAAAAAGCACGCGGAAAATTTAATTGGTTTCATCCGTTGAAACCCGGCGGCGGATGAAGCACATTGCGCCTGGTGAAAATTTCCATTGTCATCCCCGCTTTCAACGAAGAACGCCTGCTCGGCGAATCCCTCGCGCAAATCAAATCGGCGGCGACTGCCTTCACGCAACGCGGCTGGGAAACGGAGTTGATCGTGTGCGACAACAATTCCACCGACCGCACGGCGGAGATTGCGCGTGCGGCGGGCGCAACCGTCGTGTTCGAGCCGGTCAACCAGATTGCCCGCGCACGGAATTCCGGCGCGGCAGTGGCGACCGGCGACTGGCTCGTTTTTGTGGACGCCGATTCGCATCCGAACGCCGGACTTTTTTCCGATGTCGCCGGACAAATCATTTCCGGCAAATGCCTCGCGGGCGGCGTGACCATCCGGCTG
>Ga0302324_100006887_pt1 | contig 24321 bp, 18 predicted proteins | sample Palsa_T0_1_FD_201949 | JGI IMG/M metagenome (GOLD analysis project Ga0302324, IMG submission 201949) | Peat permafrost microbial communities from Stordalen Mire near Abisko, Sweden - Palsa_T0_1 | ecosystem: Environmental > Terrestrial > Soil > Palsa > Peat permafrost | place: Sweden: Abisko... | reverse complement strand
TCACGTAACTGTACATCAACCCTTGCTTTTGATCGGCTCCGCGCATGCTTCATTTCTAATGCAACCGCAATCACCGCAAAAGTCCCTTACTAGATGACTTTTTCCGCAACCTCTAAAGTCCGGGGCTGGCACCAAGGAACTCTACGGCACGACTAAAGTCCTGCCCTGATACAAAACAGAGCTTTTCCGCAGCTCGTAAAGTTATCCCCTGAGACAAAATCGAGTTCTCACGCAGGCTCTAAAGCCCCACGTTTTCTCAAGCATGTGCGGCCCGACTAAAGTCGTGCCCTGATACAAAACCAAGTTCTCAGTCAGGCCCTTAGTCGTGGTGGCAGTGAACGAAAATCGCAGACTGTCGCAGACAATGGAAGTTGCAGATGAAGTGCCGCCCCTTTTCCACAGAAACGACCGTTTATCATCCCTTCCGATATTGGCTCAAGTCGTTTACCCTCAGTGAGAAGCAGAGGGCCGAAGGCAATGCCGGATGACACAGAGATATTCAAGCATGTGATGCAAAAGAGAATCGGCAATACGGAATATTGGCGCGAGATCGTAATTTTTGAGGAAGGTCCCTTTGTGTTCAGGGTTTGTCCAGGAACTTCAGTTAAAGCTCCTCGACAGCGCCGGCCTGCGTGCGGCCCTACCCAGCCGTTTGGAATGGACCTGTTCCAGCAAAGAAGCAGCAACCGAGCAGGCATTGCGCTGTCTGCAACAAAGCAAAAATGACGATTGGTTGCTGCCGCCAGCGGCATCCTCCGCGGCCTAGGCACATCCCTCCCCCTAACGCAACATTGATCTTCGAGCCCCACCCCAATTTTATGTCGTATCAGTGCCAAAAAAAATCTGATCTCGTCCCATCTGCGCACGATTTGAGTTGAAGTTCTGCCACAAAATTCTTACAGTAACTCATCCATCACTGCAAAACCGCCTTAAAACGACCAACCATCTAAAGGGGTTTGACGATGAAACGCACAACAGTGGGACTTAAGTATCCAAATTCAAGGGTAGGCCGGACAAAAAAAGCTTCACGGGCAGCATTGTTTCTCATAGGCGCCTATGCCCTGCTGCTCGCCATCTGTCCTGCGATGTACGGTCAGGCCAACGGCAGTTTCAGCGGCAACGTCACCGATAAATCAGGAGGCGGCATTCCTGGAGCTACTGTCACCGTCACCTCGCAGGCAACAGGCCAGGAGCGCACTTCCAAGACAGACAGCGCCGGGCATTACATCGTCCCTTTGCTGCCTGCCGAGCCCGCCTTCATGGTGCATGTGGATGCCACCGGTTTTCAAAGCGCTGAGTCGAAAGACCTGGTTCTCCAGACCGACGAGGCACGCGAAATCGATTTCGCTCTCAACCCGGCAACCGTCACGACGACCGTGAGTGTCTCCGGTAACGCCGTCGTTGCCGACACCACCACCCCCTCGCTGGGCCAGGTCATCACCTCGCAGGAAGTTGCGCAACTTCCCTTGAACGGCCGCGATTTCGTACAACTCGCCACACTTACTTCGGGCGCCACGGCGGAAACCAACCCCAACAGCTTTTTTACCAACGCTGCCAGCAGCGAGGTGGCCGCGCGCGGCTCCTTCTCCCTGTCGGTTGGCGGCTCTCGCCCCAACAGCACGGATTGGCTGCTCGACGGGGTCGACAACAACGAATTGACAGCCGGCGGTATCGGAACTTTTTCCTCCATCGACGACATTCAGGAATTCAAGGTATTGACCTTCACCTATTCCGCCGAATACGGAACTCGCGCGGGACCGACCGTGCTGGTCACCACCAAAGGGGGGACCAACAATTTCCACGGATCGCTGTTTGAGTTTCTACGCAATACCGCCCTCGATTCCAAAAGCTACTTTGCCACGTCAGCGGAAAAGTTCAACCTGAACCAATTTGGAGGTTCCGTCGGCGGGCCTATCCAAAAGAACAAGACCTTCTTCTTCGTCGACGGCGAGCAGAAGTACCAGCTCCACGGCATCACCTTCACCGGGCTAGTCCCTTCTTTGGCCCAGCGCGGCGGCGATTTTACTGACGATGCCTTTGGCAATCCAATTGCTCTTCCCGCTCCCCCTCCGTCGCCCTACCCGGCAACTGCGCCGTCCGTTCCCGGAATCGTCAACCCCAACATGATCGGGGCATCCACCAACCCCGCCGTCTTTCCGAATGTTTATTTCCAGTGCGGCGCCAACGGCGTCGCCGCCCCTGTGAATCCTGACGGAAGCCAGCCACAGGGAACTCCCTGTTACAAAATCCCCGCCGGGGCGATCAACAACATCGGCCAGGCCATGATCAACCTGTACCCTGCGCCCAACGCGAACGGCTCGGGATACAACTACGTCAACGAACCGGTTCGCCAACTCGACGAAACCAAGTTCGACCTTCGTCTGGACCGCACCTTCTCCGCCGCCGATAACGCCTTCGGCCGTTTCAGCTACGACCAGGCTTTCTCGTTTGTGCCGGGCGGCTCGCCTGGATTCGCGGAAGCCAACGCCTTCGGCAGCAATCAGCGCATTCGCAACCACGCGCGCAACATTGCCATCGGCGAAAGCCACGTGTTCTCCTCCAATACCCTGAACGAAGCGGCTTTTGGCTACAATCGCATCTTCGACTACATCAGTTCGCAGGGTACGGGAACCTGCGCGTCGGCCACCCTGGTACCCGGGGGCATTCCCAATGCCAACCTGGGATGCGCTCCCGGCAGCTCTACCTGTCATGATTTCTACAGCTGCGGCCTGGTATCCACCATCGTCACCGGCGGTTTCTGGGCCCTGGGCGATCGCGGCTACTCGCCCTTCCAGGGCGGGACCAACGTCTTTTCGTTCCGCGACTCGCTGGACCTCATTCGCCGCAAGCACAACATCCGGGTGGGGATTGATTTCCGCGCCAACCAGATGAACGTAGGCACCGAGGCCTTCCAGGACGGCTTCTGGATCGTTGGCAATGGCGGCAACTTCACCGGCTATACCTGCCCGACCACGGGTGCGCCGGCAAATTGCGTATCGGTGGGTGGCAATCCAGAGGCGGATCTCCTGACCGGCATCACCGGCCTCGCGATCCACGACCAGACATTCGATGGGGCCGTCACCGGGCGCCGCTGGAAAATCTACCGGCCCTTCGTGGAAGATGATTGGCGAATCAAGAGCTCGCTGACCCTCAATCTTGGCGTGGCGTGGGACATGACCACTCCCATCACGGAACAACACGGCCGGCTGTCCAACTACGTTCCGGCAACCGGCGAGGTGCTCATTGCCAATCAAAATGGCGTCAGTTCGTCGGCTGGGGTCACGATGGATTGGAAAGCCCTGGAGCCCCGTATCGGCGCTGCGTGGAAGGTCTTTGGCAGCGATAAGACGGTGCTCCGCGGCGGATTCTCTATCTTTCACGATGGGGCCTGGAGCCAGGGTGCGAACGGCTTATGGCAGAATCCGCCCTTCCTGGGCGAGTCGGACGCCTTTACTTCGGCTGGTTGCGCGTTCGCGACTTCGTACTGTGCGACTACGCTGGGAGGAACTCCTTCCGCTATCAGTCTTTCCAGCGGATTTCAGGCCATCTCCACGCCGCCCACCCCGGGCAACTTTACCGGCTCGTTCTATACCCAGCCGACGAACTTCAAGTTGGGCAGGGTGTTCCAATATAACGGGAACGTGGAGCGCGAACTGTTCGGCAGTGTTGTCCTCACCGCCGGCTATGCGGGTTCCCACGGCTCGCACATCCTGGTGATCGGCAATAGCCTCAACGCCAGCAGTCCCGCGGCTTGCGGCACGGTGTCGGGCTACACCCTCGGTTGTAATTCCGATGGATCGCCTTACGTGCCGCCCTATGGCACCTTCGACAGCATTTTCCTCTTCGGCGATGTGGGTCATACAACCTACAACTCCTTTCAAGTGAAAGCGGAGACCAGAACGTCGAAAAATGGCCTCTATGCTTTGATCGCCTATACCTATTCCCATACCAACGACAACGGTTTATCAGACGGCCTGGGATCGCTCTTGAGCGCCCCATTTTTCCCTCTACCTAACTGGCCCAAGCTGGACTGGGGCTTGTCGCAGATCAATCTCAATAACAACCTCACCGCCAGCGTTATTTATGATTTGCCCATTGGCAGGGGCAAGCTGATTGGCAACAATTGGAACAACCTGACCAATACCCTGCTCGGCAATTTCCAGGTCACTCTCATCGAGACGGCCTTGTCCGGGTTCCCCGTTCCTGTGTACGACAGCAATAATCAGTCGGGCGTCTACTTCCAGAACGGCGGCAACGGCAATAACTACAACCGCGCTGATGATAACGTTGCCGGTTGTAACCCCCAGGTTTCGAACCATGGCCCGCTACACCAGTGGATTAGCCCGACCTGTCTTGTGGCACCGCCGGTTGGGCAACTAGGCGACGCCGGCCGCGTTCCTGCCACGGGTCCCGACTTCGTCAACACGGACTTCTCCGTCATCAAACGATTCGCGCTTCCCGGAGAGGGGAGAAGCCTGGATTTCCGCGCTGAGTTCTTCAACCTTTTCAATCACGCGCAATTCGGTTCGCCCATTGCCGATGTGAGTCAGTCTGGCTTCGGTCAAGTGAATTCCACCGTGGGCAATCCGCGCCTGGTGCAGTTTGCTCTCAAACTACTCTTCTGAGATCCGGGGCCAGCGCCGTCGACGATGCCTCGTACGTCTGCCGCAACTGTTCATTCTTGATCAAGAGTTCTGCGACCAGCCGTTGCAGACGCGCATTCTCCTTTTCCAGATACGCGATCCGCCTCAACTGGTCGTTTGCCATCGCCTGATAATCCAATTCCTCACCCTCATGGTGACGCAAAAGCAAAGAGCCCCTTTGCGTGAAATTGCCAAAGGGGCCCATCGACGTCGAACGTCCCGTGTCGAGGCTACTCGCCAATGGTAGTGGAGCTCTCCACCTTATGTTTTGGCTTCGCATCCAGGTTTGGCGTGGTGAACGCGTCATACTGGATCGTTCGCAGCACATGTTCCTGTCCGCTCACGTCAAAAGTCAAGCTTACTTTGGGATGACTGGGATCGACAGCTCCGGGCACGATGATCCACATCACTGGCTGGCTTGACCTCCCATTTTCGCGTAGCGTCACTACAGACCTTTGCCAGTCGACTGCGATGGTGTATGCACCCGCTTGATACGCATGGTGTTTGACCACAAAGCTGAACGGCACGTCCACCCGTTTCTGTTCGGCTGCGAAAGCTGCGGTAGTGCAAAGGGCGGCGGATGAAAGAACCAGGTTCCTGAAGCTCAATAGCATGGGGTTGTCCTCCGCAAACCACCCTAAATCCGCACCCTACGCTCAGGTGTCAAATTGCCGTCGAGTTTTCGTCCAACTTCTGTTGACCCAGCAACCCATCGGTGGGCGCCCCTATCAGACAGGGACCTAATCCTGGCGGAACCAAGATATACTTGCGTGCGTATCCAATGCGGAAGCAACTATGATAGCCGGACGGACCGCGCTACTTTACTCCTGAGGTAGGAAATGAAGCAGAGCCTAATAAAGCAGAGCCTGGTTTTAAGCACCTTTATTTTTTGCCTAACGGCCGCTCACGCGCAGACCGCCGAAGAATTGATAAACAAGAACATTGAGGCCAAAGGCGGAATGGCCGCCATCAAGGCGATCACCAGTTTACGCATGAGCGGAAGATTGGAAACGCAGGGCATCGTCCTTCTGATCGGTTCCGACCAGAAACCAGAGGACCTGGTGCGACAAACGGGGACGCTCCAGGGCATGACCCAGGTCCAGGCCTACGACGGATCCATAGGCTGGCAGATCAACCCATTTTCCGGACGCCGTGACCCGGAGAGAATGGGCGACGATGACACACGCGATATGGTGGAGAGCTCAGACTTTTACGGCCCGCTGGTCGACTACCAGCGCAAGGGCAACACCGTAGAATATATCGGCCACACCACAGTAGACGGCGACGACGCGCTGCTGCTCAAAGTCACGCTCAAGAACGGCGACATCATCAAGTATTTTCTGGACCCCGACGCTTACCTGGAAATCCGCACAGAGAAGCAAATGTTCGTTCGCGGGAGCGTGCACGAGAGCTTCAACAATTTGGGTTCCTACAAGAAGGTGAACGGTGTGTACTATCCGTTCTCTGTCGAGTCGGGCTCACCGCGCCACCCAGCCGACGCGCAGAAAATCACTTACACCAAGATCGAAGCAAACATCGCCATCCCGGATTCCGAGTTCAAGATGCCGGATCAGCCGGCAAAAACAGCCGCGCCCCCGTCGGCCGAGGCCAGCGGCGCGAGCACCGAAAAACCAAAGCCGCCAGTCTAGGAAAAGTTTTCCAAGCCAGTGATCGGGCAGGCAGTCGCTGCCCGGAAAAGGATTTTTCATCTATGAAGTCCCGATTCCTACTTCAATTGTCGCTTCCAGTGCTCTTAGGGTTTAGCGGCTCCGCCCAGACTCCTCTCAAGTTCGATTCCGGAACTGTCTCCGGATTACCCGCCCGCAACATAGGCTCCGCTCAGATGAGTGGCCGCATCTCGGCCCTGGCGGGAGTGAAGGAAGAAGGCCGCACCACGCTCTATGTAGGCTCGGCGAGCGGAGGAGTATGGAAAACCGTAGACGGCGGATCGAACTTCCGGCCCATCTTCGACCGTGAGCCGGTCCAATCCATTGGAGCGATTGCCATTGACCCTGCAAATCCGAAGAACATTTGGGTAGGCACGGGAGAATCGTGGATTCGCAACAGCGCCTCCATGGGCGACGGCATCTACAAATCCACCGATGGCGGTGACAACTGGACCAACGTGGGTCTGGCGGAGTCCGAGCGCATCGCCAAAATTCTGATCGACCCCAAAGACGGAAACACTGTTTATGCCTGTGTTGAGGGACACGCCTTCAACGACAGCCCTGACCGCGGCGTCTACAAAACTTCCGATGGAGGCAAGAGCTGGCGCAAGACGCTTGGCGGCATGAACGCCTCCACTGGTTGCGCGATGATGTCGATGAATCAGTCTGAGCCGGGCACGATTTACGCGACCATGTGGGACTATCGCCGCCAGGCATGGACCTTCCGCTCCGGCGGCCCGGGCAGCGGCATTTTCAAGTCCACCGACAAGGGCGAGCATTGGACCGAGATTGATCAGTCCAGCGCCAAGGGCTTACCCGGGAAACCCTACGGACGCATTGCACTGACCGTCGCGCCCTCCAACCCAAAGGTGATTTACGCAATGATCGAATGCGCGGACAGTGCACTCTACCGCTCCAACGACGCCGGCCTCTCCTGGACACGCCTGGATGCGAGCCAGTATATGGTCTGGCGCCCTTTCTACTTTGCCAATCTGATCGTCGACCCCAAGGACGAGAACAAAATCTTCAAAGGAGATCTCATCCTGCTGCTCAGTACCGATGGAGGCAAGAGTTTCCAAAACACTGCCAGCTCCACCCACGGCGACCACCACGACGTCTGGATCTCACCTGATAATCCCAATCTCATTTTCGACGGCGACGACGGCGGCTTGTGGCGCAGCCAGGATGGTGGCAGCGGGTGGGAACACATGATGAACCTGCCAATTTCGCAGTTCTATCATGTAAGCGTCGACGACGCCGATCCCTATCGTGTCTACGGCGGCTTGCAGGACAACAGTTCGTGGGTGGGGGATTCTTCCTACCCGGGCGGCGTAACCAACTCTCGTTGGGAAAACATGTATGGCGGCGATGGCTTCTGGATGTGGCCCGATCCCTCTGACCCCGCCTATCTCTATGCAGAGGCGCAGGGCGGCACCATCGGTCGCGTGAACCGGCTAACGCATGAAACGCGTTCCATCACCCCCTATGCCCACTTTGACGAAAAGAAACTTCGTTTCAGTTGGAACACTCCGGTGCAGGTAAGCCCAACAGATAAGGCGACTCTCTACATGGGCTCGCAGTTCCTTTATCGCTCTCGGGATCGTGGCCAATCCTGGGCACGAATCTCGCCCGATTTGTCTACCAATAACCCTGAGAAACAGAAGCAGGAAGAGTCAGGCGGGGTGACGATTGATAACTCCTCTGCCGAAATGAATAACACCATTTACGCCATCAGCGAATCTCCGAAGAGTGGAAACACCATCTGGGCCGGAACCGATGATGGCAACCTTCAGGTTACTCGCGACGCGGGCAAGAACTGGACCAACGTCACCGCCAATGTGCGCGGGATCAGCGGTGCACCCATCACATCCTGGGTTGAGGCGAGCCGTTACGACGAAGCAACCGCCTACGTTACCTTCGATGCCCACATGAACGGCGATCCCAAACCGTACGTGTTCAAGACTGTCGATTATGGAAAGACCTGGCAGCAGCTCGGCGTGGAATCGAGCGGTGTCCGCGGCTATGCGCATGTGATCAAGGAAGACACGGTAGATGCCAAACTGCTGTTTCTCGGTACGGAGTTTGGCCTCTGGATCAGCAAGGATGGTGGCCTTCGTTGGGCCCAGTACACGGGTAGCAACTTTCCCAACGTTGCAGTTCGCGACCTGGTGATTCACCCCAGAACCTCGGACCTGGTCATCGCCACCCACGGCCGCGGAATCTGGATCATCGACGACATCTCACCCTGGCGTTCGCTGACACCGGAGCTGATGGCAAAGGAAGCGGAGTTTCTTCCCGTTCCGCCGGTGGTGCAATACGTCCAGGCGTTCGGAGGCTGGCCGGAGGGCGATAACTCCTTCCAGGGCCCTAGCAGGCCCGAAGATGCGCAAATCCCTTATTACCAGCGTAGCCGGCACATTTTTGGGGATCTGAAGATCGAAATCCTGGACGAACAGGGCAAATTAGTAGACGTCGTGCCCAGCAGCAAGCATCGCGGGGTCAATCGGGCCACATGGCCGATGCGGCTGAAAGCACCCAAGGTGCCTCCGGCAGCCAGCGCGATGTTCCAGACCGCGCAGGGTCCGCGCGTGCTGCCCGGCGTTTATACCGTCAGGATGACCAAAGGCGAGCAAGTGTATACGACCAAGCTGAACATCGTAATGGATCCTCGGGCTACCTATACCTTGGCCGACCGAAAGGAAGAGCAGGCCCTGGCACTTAGGCTGGCCGCGATGCTGAACCACATGAGCTGGGCCGTAGACGCCATCATTGGGATACGCGACAGCGCCCTTGAGGACGCAGCCAAGGTCGATACCAAGGATCCGCTGCACAATCAACTCACTTCCACGGCGAAGCAATTCGACGCCATCCGGGGCAAAATTGTGGCCACCAAGGAAGGTGGCGCGATCACCGGCGAGGAACGTTTGCGTGAGTATCTCGGAACTCTCTATGGCGACGTCACGCAATATGAAGGGCGGCCCACCGCGGAGCAGCTTGCTCGTACCGAGGTGATGAACCGGCAACTCGACGACGTGGTCAAAGAGTTCAACCAACTCGCGGCGCAGCAATTGCCCGGCGTCAACGCCAGCCTCAAAACCAAAAACCTGCAGCCGATCGAAGTGCTTTCCGAACCGGTGTGGCAGAAGGCAACCTCAGAGACCAGCTCGGCCAACGCGGCAGCCGCGATGCGCGCACGACGAGCCGACAATGATTAACCGCGCTAGGTGCATTTAGAAGGTGATTCTCGCGCCTAATTGAGCAGCGAACGGTAGACCCACGGTGGTGCCCGGTCCGAAGAAATCGCCCAATGCTCCACCGGCTACCCGTAGTTGACTGGGACTGCTGATCGGCTGCATCGCGGTGCAGGCGGCATTGAGACAGATATGCATGACATTCCCTGCCTGTGCCTCAGAGGGCGGAACTGGAAGTGTCGCCACATTGGTGACGTAATTGGCGCCCGGATTATTGCGATTGAAGAGGTTGAAGAATTCAGCGAATGGAACGATTGACACCCGTTCGCCCAATTTAACCGGGCGGCTGACACGCAGGTCGGTCTGGATGTAAGGAGTTCCACGAAACTGGTCAAGCGTGGTGGGAACGCTATTCACCGCGATGCGCCCCTTATTATCAGCGGTCGTGATGGTAAAAGGGCGGGCGCTTTCCGCCTGGCTCAGCGAGCTAACCTGGATGCCAGCCGGCGCTTCGACGGTACCGGCAAAGACAAAGCGTTGGCGAACATCTTCTCCAGACGGGCCATCATTGCCCACCCCAAATGGGCTTAATGGGTTGCACACGCCGTTTACGTAATCGAACAGCTCGCCCAGAACGCAACCCCAGGTTTGCGCCTTGGAAAGGGTGTAATTGGCAACGAAACTGAGCCGTTGCCTGACGTTGCCCTGCAGGTGCAAAAGCATACCGTTATAGCTGGACCGGTTGTCGGAGTGGAATACATTCACATCGGGAACATAAGTGGACTGCCCTGGATCTGTGGGCGAAAGTTCCGGCGTAAATAAGTTAGTGCCTCCGGTGAAGCTGTATGCACGATAGGCGTGATTCCCTTGTTCGTGGATGTAATCGGCACTCAACGCCCAATGAGCGCCGAAGGCCTGTTGAAGCCCACCCGAGGTATGGATTGCGTAGGGCGTTCTGTACCTGGGGTCGATCAGGTTCGCCATCCCTCCCGCCGCATCGCCGGGAACGCATCCGGCATTTTCCGGGCCGCCTGGATTCTGGATGGGATCGACACATGGGCCCGGGGCCGCATTGACTGCCTGGAATGCTGTCGCCCACCCGTTCTGCGCCAGATCGTTGAAATAAAGCCCAAATCCGGCACGAATCACTGTCCTGCCGCCCAGAGAGTAGACCATGCCCAGGCGGGGCGCGAATTGTTGGCGATCATGAGGGTTTCCGCCAACCAGCGGAATATTGAGCGCGGCGAGGGTAAGGAAGCCTGGATTTTCCGACTGGCTTCTCCCAGACGATGAGAACAGGCCTGCGGTGGTTGAATAGCGCAGACCATAGTTGAAGGTTAGCTTCGGCCTCATGCGCCAGGAGTCTTCCGCATAGGCCGCGAATCGCTGAACATTTTGCGAGAAACCGCCCCCCAGGTTGGAAGTGCCGGCCCCGCTTAAGTAATCGGCGACGAATTGAGCCGGCTGGTTGAGGTAATCGGTTGGGTTTTGTGGAAACTGATAAAGAGTTTCTGTGTTCCCTGGAAAGGCGCCTCCAAGCACAGGCTCGTGGATGAAGTTCATGCCAACCTTGAGTGCGTGGGGGCCGCGCAGGTTGTCCAAATCGTACCGGAGCTGATACTTTTCCTGGTTTCTGTCCGATGGGAAAAAAGTGATCGGCGTCGCAAACTGGTTGTCGCCAAAAGTCTCGAAGCCAGAAACGGTTAAGGACGTGGAGCTGAACGGAAAAGCCAGTGCGAAGCCCAGGTCCGAGTTGCGCGTCCGTGTGAGGTGTAAGCTGCTGGCGTTCAGAACCAGTTTTCCCAGCAGGGTGGGGGTGAAGTTATATTGGTTGCTAACCACCAGGCTCAGGTAGTTGCTATGGGAAAGCAGCCCCGTGGACGGCAGCGTGGCTTGCTGCACCAGATCGTTATGGGTAGTGTAATCGTCGATCGAGGCGCGCAAAAGCCATTGCGATTTTTGAGACTGCTCCCAGTCCAGCCGCAAAGAGCCGAAATAGTCTCGAAAAGGAATGGGAACATTTGCCGGCACACCGATGGAAGTGATTCCGGGGATGAGCCCCTCCTGAGCCAACATCGCCAAGGCGTCAAATTGAGTCGTGCTGGCCGGACTGTAAGCGATGCTGGCGTTCTCGTGCACCTGTTCAAAAGCGGCAAAGAACCAAATCCTGTTTTTCTCGATCGGGCCGCCCAGGGTTGCAACGTAATTTTGCCGTGAAAAGGGCTGCTTGGGGTCGGGGGCGGGATTCTCGATCGGGTAACGTGCATTGAGAGCCGCAGACCGGTCATAGATTGCTGCATCGCCGTGCCAGTCATTGGTGCCCCTCTTAGTTGTGATCACCACCGAGCCGGCGGTTGTGCCTCCGGTGTCGGCATCCTCCTGCGCTGTCCGTACGGCAAACTCCTGAATGGCGTCGGGGGAGAAGTTCTGCAGAAATCCCCCAATGTAGTCGTCGGAGTTGTCACCACCGTCCACGGATAGCTCATTGTTCAGGCCCGAGCTTCCGCCGGTGGATACTGCCGTTATCCGAGCCTTTGTGGGATCAGAGGGCTCCACCGGTTCAGTGCCCGGCGCAAGATACGAAATATTGGCAAAGCTGCGTGCGGGTAGCGGTAAGTTCTGCAGATCCTGACTTTGAACCGCGCTTTGGTGAACTTGGCTGGCGTGGTCGATGGCCTGCGCGGTGATGGAAGAGATGTTCGCTTGTACGCCGATCGTTTGTTGTATCTGGGAAGGTTGCAGGACTACCAGGAGGTCGCAGGTCGTGCTCACCGCAACGGATACGTCTGCTCTGACACCAGCGAACCCTGCTGCGTTCACGTTCACGCGCCATTTGCCTGGCGTCAGGCCTTCCAGGCGAAACTCTCCTCGCGCGTCAGACGTGATTTCACGTTTTTGCTCGGTTCCCGGTAGTTCGACCTCAATCCTGGCACCGGTCACCCGTGCCTTGGTTGCGTCTTCGATGAATCCACGCAAGGCCCCCGCCGAGGTTTGTGCATTGAGCGGTGTTGCCAAGCAAACAAGAACCAGAATGCCGTGCACATAGGCTTTAATCTTCGCACCGCCCCTCCGATTAGACGAATCACGGAAGTTTGCTCGACAGCTTACCACACTGTGGAAGTCAGCGAGCGAGGAGCGAGCTCTTGGTCAAGCTGGAATCGGTGTTTGCGACGGGGAATGCATTTCGCAAGACACGGATAATCACAGACGAAGCGAGCAAAAGCGTACCTCAGGGGCTAAAGCCCGACGTTTTCTCAATCGTTTACGGCCCGACTAAAGTCGTGCCCTGATACAAAACAGAATTTTTCAGCAGCCCGTAAAGTTGTCCCCTGAGACAAAATCGAGTTCTCACGCAGCCTCTAAAGCCCGATTATCGTCAATCATTTTCGGCACGACTAAAGTGGTGCCCTGATACAAAACAAAGTTTTTCCGCAGCCTGTTTAGTACGGTTCTTTGCAACAGCTTCTCTTGCTGAACGGACGAGGAGGAAAGTGATCTTAGTCTGAACGTCTGCAAGCAGGCCTTCTGATTCTCGAAGGCGATTTAGCAACAGTCAAAGATTTCCAAGCAAAAAGCAGAGAGCCCCTTTTGCCAGAATGCCAAAGGGGCCCATCGACGCTAGACGCCAGGTGTCGAAGCTACTCTCCCAAGCTAGTGGTGCTCTCCACCGTATGCTTCGGCTTCTTATTCAGGTTCGGCGTAGTCAACGTCTGATACTGAATGGTCCGCAGCACATGGCCTGACTGGGTTACATCAAAGGTCAAGCTGACTTTGGGATGGATGGGATCGGCAGCTCCGGCGCCGACAATCCACGTTACCGGCTGGGATGATTTCCCGATTTCGCTTAGCGTCACAAAAGAGCTTGTATTGTCGATCGAGACGACGTACGTCCCCGCTTGGTAAGCATGGTTGTTGGCCACAAAGCCGAACGGCACCTCCACTCTTTTCTGTTCGGCGGCAAAAGCTGCGGTTGCGCAAAGGGCGGCAGATGAAAGAACCAAGTTCCTGAAGTTCAGTAGCATGGGGTTGTCCTCCGAAAACAACCCTAACTCCGCACCTCACCCTGGCGTGTCAAATTGCCGTCGAGATTTCGTCCAACTTTTTTTGACGGACGGAAAGCAAATCAGGCCCGAAGCCCACCGTCAAACCGTTTCCTCAGTCCCGCGATCTGCTGGCGAATCTCGCTCTCTGCCGCCTCCCGGCCGGGTTCGCTCAGATTCTCCAACAGCCGCAGCGCGCGTTCCGTCAATTTCAGGCCCTCGTCACGCGCACCGCGCCGCAGTGCATTCCCCGCCGCAATGCAGAGCGCCCGGGCCGCGCGCACCCACTCAGCAGCTGCCTCAAAATGCATTGCCAATTCACTGGACACATCCATCTCCCGCCCGGCAAACAGCTTCTCCAGCCTCTCTGCCACCCGCAAATGCCGCCTGGCGCGGCGTGAAGGAGATTGCCTGGACCGCAACACCTCGCGGTACAAGCCGTGGGCAAACACGTAGGACGCTGACTGCGTCCCGTCCGGCAATTCGTCGTGTCCTGCCGGATGCAGGAAGTGCAGCCGCCGCGCCAGCTTTTCGTACTGGTCCTCGATCTCCTCCAGATCGCCGTCTAGCGCCGCAGCAGCTGCCCATGCGGAGAAAATCACGCCGATCAAGCTGGCGGCTTCGAGCAGGCGTTGGTCAGCGGCGTCCAGGCGGTCAATCTGCATCTCGATCATCTCGGAAAGAGCGGTGGGTACCCCCATGTCGATTTCTGCCAGCGCGGAACGCAGCTGCCAGACGCCGGTCTCCTGGCGTAGAAAGCCCTGCGCGATCAGGTGCTCGAGCATCGCAATCATGAACAGAGGGTTGCCCTCAGAATGCTGGTGCACAAAGCTGGCCAGCCCCTTCGGGGGTGTCTCCTGTTTCAATTCCTGGGCCAGGTATTCCCGCACCGCGTCTCTTTCCAGCGGACGCAAGGTCACATCCGTGCACAGCTTGTGGGTAACCAGATCCTGCTTGAGCCGCTTAAGCGGATGCTGACCGGCACTCACCTCCGCCGGCCGGTAAGAAGCCAGCACCAGCAACCTGGCAGCTTGGCGGCGTCGAGACAGCGCCGAGATCAAATCCAGTGTGGAAAGATCCGCCCAGTGCAGGTCCTCGAAGACAACCGTCAGGGCTGTCTCAGAGGACATGGCTTCGATGGCATCGCATATCTCGTTCAACATCCGCTCGCCCCGCGCAGGCACGGCCACTGTTACTGGACTATCGCCACGGAGCGCAGCAAGCTGCGCATACCAACTTGGAGCCTTCTGCTGCATGACGTGCACATGTTTCTTGCCATCGTTGTGCGCGCAGAGCTGTCCCAGTGCTTCAATCACCGGATAGTAGGCTTGCTTGCCGGCAAACCCTTCCACACACTGACCACGCGCGATGTGCACCTGGTCTTCGCTGCACAGCTGGCGGCAGAAGAGGTCGATCAGCGCGGTTTTTCCCATACCGGTCTCCCCGGTAATGAAAGCTACCTGACGATCGCCCTGGGTGGCCTGCCGCAGCAAGCCGTTCAGCCGCTCGAACTCCTGCTGGCGGCCAACGATGCGACTAGACTGCAGCACCCGCGTGTCGACCGCGTAGCCGTTGGCCTCTTCTACCTGCGCCAGGAACCAGTAGCCGCGCCCTGGAACAGTGCGAATAAATCGCGGGCTCTCTGCACTGTCTCCCAGCAGCTTGCGCAGCTCCAGCACGTAGGTGCGCAAGACCTGCGGCTGCACATAGGTCTCCGGCCACAGCTTATCCAGCAACTCATCGTGCGTCACCAGCCTCTGCGGGTTTTCAACCAGGTAGCGCAAAACGGCAAACGGCTTTGGCGTCAGGCCTAGCTGCGCCCCGTTTTGCCACAGACATTCGTTCCTGGTATCGAGTTGAAAGCAGCCAAATTGTTTCATTGCGTCTCAGCATGGATAAGGTGCTGGTTTTGCCTCTAAAAAATCTAGACCGGGCGAAACAGGCTGCGGAAAAAGTCGGGGAGGAAAGACGTACCTCAGGGGCTAAAGCCCGACGTATTCTCAGTCGTTTACGGCCCGACTAAAGTCGTGCCCTGATACAAAACACAGTTTTTCCGTAGCCTGTAAAAGCCGGCAAGCCGGCCGATTGTTCGCCGATCCTATTGTCTATTCTCATTTCGTGCGGTTGGTTCATCTGCGTCGCGCTGAATCAGGGTCAAGCTCATGTCGTCGCTCATCGGGTACCCATTCGCAAATTCCTGTACGACAGCCAAGAGCATCATGAGGGTGCCGTGAGCCGATTGCTGTTTGGCCCGTGGGATGGCTGCAATCAATCGGTCCAGTCCAAACTCTTCTCCTTCAGGATTGCAGCATTCCACTACGCCATCGGAGTATACGACAAGCGTATCCCCGGGTTCGAGCATCAACTCTCCTGATTGGAACTCCGCACCTTTGAGAGCTCCTAGCAGGGGGCCTCCCGTTTCCAGCGACTGAACGTCTCCATCCTGGCGAAAGAGAATGGGCGGAAAGTGGCCGGCATTGCAGTAGGTGAGCACCCCCCGATCGCAGTCCATCCGCGCGATCAAGGCGGTGACGAACGGCGCCACAGGCTGCAAATAGCACAGATGGCGATTGATTTCCGAGGCGATCGTCGACGGGTTAAAATCCGGCCGGCCGCAGCTTTGCAAAAGGCCGGCCAGATGCGTGAACCACATTCCCGCCGCAACACCCTTACCCGCTATGTCTCCCAGCACGGCGAGAACCTGGCGTTCTCCGGTTGACGACGCATCCTGCGAGAAGGTCGAGAAGTCTCCGGAGAGGTAACGCGCCGCGAATACTTCCCTGGCAAACTGCAGGTCGCCACAGTGCAAAACCCGCGGGCCGCTGAGCTTACGCTGAATCTGCACCGCGTCAGAAATCTGCGCATGGAGATCCACTCGCTCTCGAAGGAGCAGATCCATTTCATCTTTTGGGGGTACTGTCGATGGCCGTACCACGTTCCACGACGTCGTCAAGGAGGTAACCATTCCGTGCTTGAAGCCGTCCGGTACCACGGTGTAGGTGTTCAAAGTCCACCTCGTTACGATTTGGTTGGTTGTTCTATCCGACGAACCGGTATCCGGTTCCGTGTACGGTCAAAAAATACTGTGGTTGTTCCGGATCGGGCTCCAGCTTTTGGCGAAGCCGCACCAGGTGGGTATCCACCGTCCGGGTGGTGGGATAATTCTCATAGCCCCACACATCTTCGAGCAGCCGATCACGGCTCAGCGTCTCGCCGGGATGACAAATAAAATATTTCAGCAAGTCGAATTCTTTTGAGGAAATATCCAGAGCCTTGCCCGACCTGACTACGCGGCACCGCCGCAGGTCCACTTCCACGTCGGCAAACGAGTGCTGCTCCTTATCCTTGGGTAAGACCGCCGTACGGCGCAGAACGGACTTCACCCGGGCCAGCAACTCGCGAATCGAGAATGGCTTGGTCACATAGTCATCGGCGCCCAGCTCCAGGCCTACCACCTTGTCGATCTCCTGCCCGCGTGCGGTCAGCATGATGATGGGAAGAGAAGCGCGTTTGGCGCGTAACTGCTTGCATACTTCGAGGCCGCTCATGCGCGGCATCATCACATCCAGGACCACCAGGTCGGGAGACTCATTGAGCGCGCGCTCCAGTCCTTCGACACCGTCTTGCGCGGTAATCACCTCGTAACCTTCGAACTCGAAGTTGTCTCGAAGACCGGCCACCATGGCCGGCTCATCTTCCACCACAAGAATTTTCGCCCGCCTCTGTGCCTCAAATCGTTCTGCTTTTTCTTCTTGTCTCATGCTGATACCTGCTGGAGCGCTGAATTTTGTACTGGCAAAATAATGATGAACTTGCTGCCGTGGCCGGGCGAGCTTTCGACCGCCACCTGCCCCCCATGGGCCTGCACGATGTGGCGCACCAGCGAGAGTCCCAACCCGCTGCCTTTGGTGTTATGTACCAACGGGTCGCCGACACGATAAAACTTCTCAAAAATCTTGTGCTGCTCTTTTGCGGGAATGCCGATTCCGTGGTCCACGACCTCGAGATTGACGTTCCCGTCCCGACGATAAAGATGGACACCGAGGTATTTCTTTCCCGCCGAATACTTCACCGCATTGTTCACCAGGTTCAGCAAGGAACGAGCAATCGCCTCACGATCCACGGTGAGCGACGGAAGATTATTATCGATCTTCTGCTCGAATTCAAATCCGTTTTGCTCGATCTCAAAGCGATACGATTCGAGGGTGCTCCGCACCAGGTCGGCTACATCGGTTTCGCGAAAGCTGTACTCCTTCTTGCCAGCCTCGATGCGGCTGAAGTCAAGAATATTGTTGATGAGTGAAGTCAACCGCTCGCTTTCTTTGCGGATGATCTCGTAGTACTGCTGTTGTTTGCCCGGAGTCGAGATGCGCCCCAGTTCCAGGGTTTCTGCATACAGCCGGATGAGGGCCAGGGGTGTTCTTAGCTCGTGCGAAACATTCGACACAAAGTCAGATTTCAATTTTGCCAGCGCCAGTTCGCTGGAGACGTTTCGATAGGCGAAGATCATCCCTGCGCCGATCAGCAGAGAAAGTGCGCCCAGGGCCATGAAGGCGATCCGCGTGATGCCACGACTGATGTCCGCAATCGTGGTCCCCTGCGGACGGATGCCCAGGATCAGCATCGGGAATACACCGCTGAAGCTGCGCTCGACTTCGGGCACTCCTCCATTCCAGCAGATCGAAGCGGCCAAAGGAGTCTCTTCCCTGGCCTTTCGGACCGTCATCGCCAGTTGAGGATGCAAGTGGTCGTTCTGGCTGGTGACCGGCATCACCTGTTGCAGCACGGTCGGGAAAAATTTGTTCCTCAGGTAATCTTCGTCGTAGACGAACCCAGCCAGTGCAGGATGGTCCGGGCTCGAGCCGCGGGGTATGAAGTGCACGAAAGACTCGTACAGGATTTTGTCACCCTGGGCTACATATTCGTCGCTAATGTAGACGTGCCGTCCCTCCGCCTTCTCAAAAGATTTGATCTTTGCGATATGCTCCTCGGACTCCAGGTCCAACCAAATGGCAAACTCCGTGGCAAGCCTTTTGCTGGCTGCCTGATATTCGGGATCGCTCATCCGCTCCGGCCGAGATCGAAGCGTCATGTTGCCCTTCCCGGTCCAGATAAATGCATGAGAGATATCAGGGTGAGCTCTCAGGAAGGCGTCGAGTTCATCAGCTCCGTTTGCGTCGGGAAATGTTGCCTGGTCATTCTCTGCGATCTCAAAGGCGCGATCGTCAATTCGCTTTTCAGCGATGGCCAGGGTCTGCTGATATGCCATCTGTATGGACGCATCAAAGACTTTGTCGCGTTGGATGTGCCTGAGGTAGACGACACTGGCGATCACCAGTGCGGCCGCCGGCAGCATCACCGCCAGCATGAAAACAAAGATCGGCGGCCGTTTGCGCCAGGTACGAAATGGAAGCTTTGCCATAGACTTGCTGGGGGAGCTGCCCTTATTGCGAGAATAAGACGCGGGCCACAGAACTTTGTCACAACCAGGCAACAAATTGTAAAGACTTGTGAACGAACGAGCCGCTTACGTCCCGCAGAAAGTCTGCAGGACACATTCCTCAGGGCGCGCAGGCGTGGAATACAGCTCCAATCCTGGCCGATCCTCGTATGGGCGTGACACAACCTCCAACAACTCCTCAAAAGGCTGGAAATCCTGCCGCTGAACGGCCGCATCGATCACCGCCTGTACCAAGTGATTGCGGGGGATGAATGCTGGATTTGCCATCCGCATCGCTGCAACGCGTTCCTGCGGCGACGCGCCCTCTTCTTTGAGCCTCGGCCGCCAGTCAACAGCCCACGCTTCATAAGCACCGGGGTCAACGAATAAAGCACGAACATCCTCATCGCCTTGTGGTCCGGCCGCAGCATCAGACAGCCGGCGGAAGGTCAGCGTAAAGTCGGCCCGGTTCGCGGCCATGCGCTGCAGCAGGTCCTGAGCAAGCGCCGCATCCCCCTCGCGCTCCGTGAACAGCCCAAGCTTGCGGCGAAGACCCGCGACATGCGCTGCTTCAAACTGCGGAGCAAAGGCGGAGAGGGCCTCCTGCGCCGATGCTAGCGCGGCCTCTTCGCTTCCCTCTTCCTGCTCCAAAACCGGCAACAAGGCCTCAGCCAGCCGCGCCAGGTTCCAGTGCGCAGCACGGGGCTGGTTGCCATAGGCATAGCGTCCGTTGTGGTCGATAGAGCTGTACACCTTGGCCGGCTCGTAGGCCTCCATAAAGGCGCAGGGACCGAAATCAATGGTCTCGCCCGAGATGGAAGTATTGTCGGTGTTCATCACCCCATGAATAAAGCCGAACAGCATCCATTGCGCAATGAGCCGCGCCTGTCGCCCGACGACGCCATCCAGCAACGCCCGATACGGCCGGTTCGACTGTGCGGAGTCAGGATAGTGCCGCGCAATGGCATAATCTGCCAAAACGCGCGTCCCCTCGGTATCGCCGCGGGCGGCAAAATATTGGAAAGTCCCCACGCGCAGATGGCTCGACGCGACCCGAGTGAACACCGCCCCCGGCAAAATTGTTTCCCGCAGCACACGGTCGCCGGTGGTGACCGCAGCCAAGGCCCGGGTGCTTGGCACCCCCAGCGCCGCCATGGCCTCGCTCACGATGTACTCGCGCAGCACCGGACCGAGCGCCGCCCTGCCATCGCCACCGCGTGAGAACGCAGTCCGCCCTGACCCCTTAAGCTGGATGTCATAGCGCATGCCATCACGCCCCAACACTTCTCCCAACAAGTTGGCTCGGCCGTCTCCGAGCGACGACACAAAATGGCCAAACTGGTGCCCGGCATAGGCTTCCGCCAGCGGCTCGGATCCTTCCGCCACCCGGTTGCCGGCCAGGACCTCCACTCCTTGCGGGCTCGCCAGCGCGTCCGGGTCCAGACCCAGCTTGCGCGCCAGTTCCCGGTTCAACTTCACCAGCCGCGGAGCTGCGACCGGGGTCGGATCCACCCGGACGTAGAACCGCTCCGGCAACCGCGCATAGGTATTTTCGAATCCGAAATGGACGGGGACGTCGCTGCCCACGGTTTCGGGCGATGTGGCCGCGGAAGCATCTGGTGACCTCATAATTGGTTCGATGCTGGCATGTCGTTTTCGCTCCAGCCGGAAGTACCAGGCCCGCCCATATCATACCGCTGCCTTTCTGTTCGATTCATTTCAGTACTGAGGGACATCGAGTCTAGTTGCCCCTTTCCAACATCTCCTTCACCAGACGCACAAACTGCCGACGCTCCGAAGCCGTATTTACCGGCAACCGGAGCCATTCGCGGTCTCTGCGCACATCTGCGAAGATGCCTGCTGGATCTTGGTGAAAGTGAATGAAGGCTGCGGATTTCCGGTAGAAAAGCCCTGGCTTTCTTTCTCGCATACCGTCCAATTGACGAAGCTCAAGCAGCACTGGCTGGATGCCTTCCAAGGCAGCCTCGCTGGCGTGTTTCATATCTCCCCCAACCGCAGGATAAGGGAGCAGAGACGGCAATGGAAGAAGCAGCCTATTCTCCCGAACTGGCGCATGTAGGGATGAGGTCCCATGTCGAGGGCGCGCTATGCTTCAAGTTGACGTGGTCAATGCACGTGCGACTCGTCATCGTTCATGGAGAAGACGTCCTTCAGATTGTCTTCGTAGGGAAACACATGAATCATCCAGGTAAAAATCACCGGCATAAACGTGCCCCCTTCGGCCTGGCAAGCCTCTTTTGTATGGATCGAGCCGAACATACCGAATTTGGGGTGGTCGCCGAAGTATTCCTTGACTTTGTCAGCGGGGGCGCCGCAGAAGTTAGTGTGTTCATGCCAGCGCACCATGCTGAGCGGGATACGCTGGTTCAGCTCATCTTCCGTCGCGCTCGGGTTAGCCGTGAACATGACGCCCTCCAGCTTGTAGCGCTGGGTTGGAGTTTGGTAGTACAGCAATGAAGATGGTTTGGTTGGATCGAACATGGTGTCGGCTAGGCGTACGTTGGCGTCATTGGTGAAGTGGTACTGAGGCTGCACAACCTTGGGGTTCGCGATAACGTATCCGTCAGCCAAAGCCTTCTTGTAGTCCTTATATTTCTCTATGGCTGCTCTGATCTGAGCTACCATGGCCTTTACTTTCTCCTCATCGCCGGGCTGCCTGGCGCGCAGCGGCGTAATGCACATGTGATTCGTCATGGCAGCCATGCTCTCACCCATCACACTCATGCCACCCATGCTGCGCAAGTCATCGCACCCGTGTTCGGTGCCGCTAGCCTCCATGCCTGGCATTGCGGATGTGGCGGGCGTCTGCTGATCATGCTGCCACGCGTGCCCAGCCGCTGCGGTCAGCAACACGCCTGCAAAGAACGTGACCAAGATCATAATTCGGTAAAAGTGTGTTCCAAGCATTGCGGTCATTTCTTATCTACCTGCCCCTAACAACATAGGTAGTAAAGATACACCGCTTAAGCGCTGTATGTGGTCATGTGCCTTCAGGCGGAAGTGGTTATAGTAGCAGGCGATTCGAGCAATCGTCTTGCGGCAATGCCTTGGTGCCCACTTGATGATTGATTCCGTAGCTCATGGTTTCATCGCCTCTTTCTTGAGGGCTTCTTTTACCTTTGCCACGTCCGAGCCCACTCCGGCTCCCTCGTAAAACGAGAGGTCCTCGTCGATCCCTACCAGCCGCATAACTTGTCCCCCGGGCGTCTGAAAATAGAGATGAGGGTCGGGTATATCCAGCTTCCTCACGCCGAAATCGAGAATCTTCCGCGTCATTTCTTCCACGTTGTCTGACTTGATCTCCAGCCAGACCGATCTTGCACTGCGCAAGAACTCGCTCTCATCCGGAACATCCCCATAGAGAAAAACGATGTAAAAGTTGTCTCCTAGACGAAGAAAGTCCCTTTCATCCTCCGCTTTCGTGATTGTGCCGCCGAGAACATCGCAATAAAACCTTCCAATGCTCTCCCTGTCCTGCCGCGGCACGATGACCGACGAATGATTTCCGAAAATTACCTTTGCCATGATCGCTCCTTTTCTGGGGAACCTCGAGATAACGCGTGGTATTGCAAGCGATGCCTTCCTGGAGGCGCCCAGACTACTTGTTCTCTTGCGAGGCATACGTAAATTGCCGAGGGAAGATATCCAGGAAGTAGTTCCAGCCTTTGTCGTGGGATCTTCCACCGTCCGTGTCGGGAAGGCCGGAATGCACCAGGGTCAGCAACGTCCCTTCTCCCTGTTTCTCAAAGGTCAACGTCACCATCGATTCCAGGCCAGAGGTATTCGGCGACATCCAGGTATGCTGAATGCGACCCGGCCGCTCTACCGCTGTAAATCTGCCGTAATGCGGAGTTCCCTGGATGCTCCAGTAAAAGAGCCCGTCTACCTCCGGATGGAACAGCAGTTTGTCGGCCGCATTCCATGGATTGCCCGGGACCTTTGGATTCAGCCACGCGTCGAACAACTCAACCGCAGGTGCAGGGATTGTCCGTTCCACCCTCACGTCAATGGTCTTCATTGTGTCCTTCATCACTTCTTCTCCTCTTTCTCCTTGTTTTCATTCTGCTCTTTGAAATACTGCTCAAACTGATCGAGTTGCGTGTTCCAGAACCGCTCGTACCCATGCACCCATACAGCTAACCCAGAGACATTACACCATACGGTGTAATGTCTGGCAAGCTCTTTCTGCTCCTGCTCTCATAGCGGAGGTCCTTTGGTTCCGCTGAAGTCCCATCAGGGTTTCAGTGCCCGTGACCGCCTGTCTTCCATTTTTAGAACGCGGATGTCACGGAAGGTACCGCTCAGAGCGCTTGGAATCCGCTCCAAGGGCGGGCGGCTAAATTAGCAGTACACTCTGCTAGTCCCCAGAAAGGTAAATGCTATGAGACGAGCTTTGCATTGGTATCGTGCCTTTGGTCTCATTCTTTTGGCAGTTCCCATGGTCGCTTCCGCGGTTTACTCCCAGAACAAGAGCGATGAAGCAGCGGTGCGAGATGTTCCGCGAGCGTTTGCGGCCGCTTGGGCAAGGCACGATGGAAATTTGTTAGCCAAAACGATGTCGGACGATGTGGACTTCGTCAACGTCGGTGGTGACTGGCTGCACGGACGGAGAGATTTCGCTTTGTATCACAGCAGGCTGCTCTCTGGGCGGTTCAAGGAATCGGTCCTGACACCACTTGACACCTCGGTTCGATTTCTGCAGCCGGATATCGCGGTCCTGCATTGGAGTTGGAGAATCGAGGGTGATCGAAATGAAGATTCAACACTGCGCAAACCTCGCTTTGGCTTGTTCACCATGGTGGTGGAAAAGCGCAACCGCGAGTGGCTCGTCGTAGCGGCGCAGAACACGAACCAGATGACGGGGCCAAACCCGGAGTTGAATGGGATAAAACCGCCGATTGTTTTTCCAGACGGCCAGAAGAGTCCCTAGCAGGCTGCAGAAAACTCGAGACCGGACAGAAAAGACCTCAGGGGCTGAAGAGGGTAAGTGAGTAGCGAGGAAAGGAAACCGCAGGTCCCTCCACTACGCTTCGCTCCGGTCGGGATGACAATTCTGTTGCACGGGGCCAACTATTTCTCGCTGAAGCTCTTGCTGGCAGAGCAGAATTGTCATCCCGACCGGAGGAGTCATGGGCCTTCGGCCCACCCAAGGTGATGAAAAACGGCTCTTGTTCAGCAACTACTCTCGCTGGAAGCACCGCCCTCCCCTTTGTCATCCCGAGAGCTTGTGACTTTATTGGTTTTTGAAAAAATCCAGCGCTGAAAACAAGAGCTTTAAAGCCGACAAAAACGTGAAAATGTCAATAAAGTCACAACCTC
>Ga0302324_100006886_pt1 | contig 24322 bp, 18 predicted proteins | sample Palsa_T0_1_FD_201949 | JGI IMG/M metagenome (GOLD analysis project Ga0302324, IMG submission 201949) | Peat permafrost microbial communities from Stordalen Mire near Abisko, Sweden - Palsa_T0_1 | ecosystem: Environmental > Terrestrial > Soil > Palsa > Peat permafrost | place: Sweden: Abisko... | reverse complement strand
CGGCGTTGATGAGCAATCGAGTTACCAGCTTACTTATGTAGGCGGTGCTTTGGCAGATTTAGCGGCCAGCCTGAGGGTCCGCGGCACCAACGAGGTCTGGATCTTCGGAGATGGTGGACTCTTGCGTCTGTGCGAACCGTTCTATCGCGCCCACCGCCTTGTCTTAAAGCAGTACGCACAGCAACAAGCCGTGGTGGGCGAAGATTCACGGCCAAACTCGAGAGGAGTTGGCAGGATCCTCGGAGGCGCTCGTAATTCGCCTACTGCAAAGTCGTTGTTGCGTCGTTTTAGTCCTCTGCGGGCACTCCTCAGTCGTGGCAAAGTGCGAAGCTTTCCGTTTGCGGGCAATGGTTACCAGTTCCAGTTTGCGGAGGTCAGCCGGTGCGTGCGGGAACAACGTAATGAAAGTGCAATCATCCCATTGGATGATTCGCTGGAGGTCATGCGAACCATGGATGCGCTTCGCGCCCAGTGGAGCCCAGCGCGCCCACAAGTGACTGCGCCATGAGCGTGACCGGCCGCCCGGAAGATGCAGGCCGTTCGCTTGCCTACCTGACCAGTCAGTATCCGATGTTGTCGATGACCTTTGTCCTGCGCGAAGTCCGCCAGCTTCGACGCATGGGATTTCGCATCGACACGGCATCGATTAATGCTTCGGATCGCCCCCTCGCAAACCTTACCGCGGAGGAGGCTGCAGAAGCTGGCCTTACCTATTATTTGAAGGTACATGGCGCGCGTGGTGCGGTCAGCGCCCATCTCAAGACGCTCTTCACCAGGTTCAGCGGTTACTGGCGAGGGCTTCGACTCGTTTTGTCTTTGGGCGCTCTGGACCTCAAGCGGTTGATTTTCAACCTAATGTATTTCACTGAAGCTCTGATGGTCGGGGTGTGGATGCAGCGCGTCCGGCAGCACCACCTTCACGTCCACCTTGGATCCCAGGCAGCCACTGTGGGCCTGTATGTGCGTCACATCTTCGGATTTGGATTTTCGATCACCGTTCACGGCCCGGATGAGTTTTATGACGCTCAAGGCCAGTATCTGGAGCAAAAGGCGGCCGCCGCCGATTTCATCTGCTGCATCAGTTCGTACGCCCGCAGCCAACTGATGAAGTTCTCACCGTACGCCTATTGGAGCAAGCTGGTTGTGTCGCGTCTTGGTGTGGATCCGGGGCTATGGGTACCCAGACCCGCCAAGCCGGCTTCGGATTTCTTTGAGATCCTCTGTGTCGGCCGCTTGACGCAAGCCAAAGGACAGCACGTCTTGATCGACGCAGTGGATCAGTTGACCCGTCAGGGTCGACGAGTCAAGCTTCGATTGGTCGGCGATGGCCCCGACGGTCCCTCGCTCCGCGAACGAGCCAAGCGATTGGAGAATCCCAACATTGTCGTGTTCGAGGGAGCGATCAATCAGGACAACATACGCGCGCTCTATGAGGCGGCAGACATTTTTTGTCTTCCTAGTCTTGCCGAGGGCATTCCCGTGGTTCTCATGGAAGCCATGGCGATGGAGATTCCCTGCGTGACGACCCACATTACTGGAATTCCAGAGTTGATTCGCAGCGGGACCGAAGGGCTGCTGGTGGCGCCCTCTGATTTGGAAGGGCTTGTCAAAGCCCTGGAAACGCTCATGGACGACCAAGTTCTCCGCGAGCGCCTCGCCAAGAGCGGCCGCGTGCGCATTCTTAAGGATTATGATCTGGGCCGCAATGTTGAACGGCTGGCGGCCATTTTTGTCAATCGAGTCAAAGCTGAATGACGAGCTCACGCCCGCATGCGGGTGTTTGTTGTCGAGCGAGCGGAAGACGGAGTCGGTGCGCTCAGGCCCCCGATTACTAGTAACAGTGGAAGGATCATGGAGCCATTTGCCAAATTATCGATGGCCGACATGAGAATAGCTGCGGCGAGAGCATTACGGAGATCGAACCCTTCCATATCGCCGCGGGCCAACGGAGACCATAGGGTGCGAGCTATGGGGAGTAGTTGCAGGCACTCTAAGGCAAGCAGCCCAGCGAGTCCATACATCCCAATGGCAAGAAGCCACAATCCCCATGGACGCGATCCACTGGTTCTCCACCAGTCCCACGCGCCCGAGCCCAGGAGTGGCTCTTCCAGCGCCGCGTCGAGGTGCTTTTCGTCCTGGGAAAGCCGCCATCCGAAAGATTGGCGCTGAATTCCCTTGAAAAACTCTGCGGCAGAATGGGCAACTGCATTGTGTTCGACCAGGGATCGCAAGGATATGAAGTTCGCCACACGAAGTCCCATGAAAGCAAGAATTGCCAGAAGGAACACCGCAGCGACAGCGCGTGGCAGATAGCTCTGTCGTGTAAAGACAAACGGGAGCAGGCAGAGCAGGATAACAATGCTTCCGACCGACTGGCAAAGAAGCGTGATGACCACCAGGATGCCGCTTATCCAGGCTACAGGGATTCCGAATATCGCAGTTGCCAGGCGCCGTCTCCAGAGCCATATCGCAATAAGAGCGGAAGTTGCCATCCAGATACCAAGCTGGTTTCCATCTTCCAGCAGGCCAATAGGCCGGAAGCCGACGTATCGTCCGGCGCCTATCCAGCGATAGGGTTGATAGCCGTACAGATGGGCGTAGATCTGCGGCCCGGTAAAGATCTCGATGAGACAAATCGGAACATAGGCCATGCCGGCGATGACAAAGGCTTTGGCGGCCATGCGAAGGGATATCGTATCGGTGAAATAAACACGCCCGAAGAAGTACGGGACGCCCCAGGCAAGAATTTGATAGAGTTCGCTACGAGCCAAAACTGGAAAGGCCTGCATGTTAGCCAAAGCAGAGAACACGGGAACGATGCACCAGACCAGCATTGGAAGGTCCCAGAAGCTGAGCTTGAAACGGAGGAAGCTTCCCCGGTCGAAGAGCAGAACACCCATAAGGCAGGTAATTCCCGTCACGCTTGCCTTGGTGAAGAAGTGATCCGAAGCCAAGCATGTTCCCAATATCCAGTAGGGAAATGGATTATTGGTCTGGGCAAAGGCGGCGGAGGGCAGCACAGCCCAGCCGCCGACGAAGTTGATGAGGATTGCAATGCGAACCGCATAGCGTCGAAAGCAAAAGAGGCTAATCGGGACCCAGGCCGCCAATGCTATCAAAGGAGGGATCATCATGTTTTCCGGAAGGCCGCGTGATTGTAGAAAGGATTTCTCATGATAGCAAGTGAAGAGTGGCTGACGCCCACCCGTGCAACTGGAATCGCAGCGTACGGAGTCGCCATGATCTGCTGCGGCATAGCATGGGCAAAAGGCAGGCGTCTACGGACCGTCTCGCAACTCGCGGCCCTTCTGACTGCGATCGAAGGCGCATTGGTGCTCGATATGATTTTCAACTGGCGTTGGATGCTGCACCAGCAACTCATGGAACTCGCGCAGCGCTGGAACGAATATGACCTTCGAAGATCGCCCCAGCGAATCGCGATCGTAATCCTGACGGTGCTGCTCCTGCTTGGTGTGATCTTCGCGTTGCGCGTCCTTCGTGGCCGGACTGGCGCTCTCCTCGCGGTTTGCGGAGTGTTGCTTTCGCTTGTCTTGTGGTGTACCGAAGTCGTCTCCCTTCATGCCGTGGACCACGTCTTATACCACCTCTTGGGTCCATGGATGCTCGTAAGCCTGGTCTGGGTTTTCGCCGGCCTGGCGACCTCCGTAGGAATTCTCATCGATGCACGTCAATTAAATGGGAGTCAATGAAAATCAATCTTGTCCAAAGTAGCTTTTTTCGACCGCCGGATTCGTATCGCTACCGCTGAAGACTAATTAGCTATCAGGGCGTATCGCGATCAGTCCCGCAGGGACGGCTGAGAGTAGTCCAGGACGTAAGTCCTGGGTTACGGTGAGAGCGAATAATCAGTCCCGTAGGGACGACTGAGAATGCCCCAGGACGTGAGTCCTGGGTGAAACTTAACCCCACGCGAATGCTGATTGCCAATCGTCTACAACGAATGCCTATGCGAGTATTGAGGGTGCCTCTTGGTGGATATAGGAGACGCAGGAACGCCGACCACGGTTACCCCAGCAGGTATGTCTCGGGTCACCACTGCGTTTGCGCCTATCGTCGCTTTGTCGCCAACGGTGACGCCGCCTAGGATAGTCACGCCTCGGCCGATCCAAACCTCATCTCCGATCGTAATCGGTTTTGCGCTATAGCCAGAATCACGGATCGTTTGTCCAGCGTCGCGCATGTGGTTCGCATCGCGGATGCTGGTATATTCGCCGATCAAGGTGCCTTTCCCAACGGTGACTCCAGCCATCGCGACTAAGTGCGCGCCGCGCGAGATCACCACCTCATCGCCCAGCTCGATCCGAGCATCTCCCTGCGTTTCCAGGTGCACTTCAGGGTAGAGAAGCACATTCTCGCCGATGCGAATATGGCGGCTTCCGTAGACCCAGGTCCGCCCCAGCACGACGACGGAAGCAGGCAGGTCATCCAGGTCCGCGGCAAGCGAAGCATGGGCATAGAGGCGGGCCAGACCTTCCCGCAGCGGAGCCGCAATCCGTAGAAGCCTAGAAAGCAAGTTGCTCAGGAGACTCTTGATGCCACGCTTGATCGTGATTCTCCTCTCACCACGGACGAGGTGGAGAAACCCTGCCGCCCTTGGTCTCTTTCCATGCTGTCTTCATCAGGGTCGCGAGATTCCGGGAGTTTTGGGAACGCAGCCTTCGTTGCGGGTCTCTGCTGAACCGATTGCGTAGGTAAGAGAGACGGTAGAGGGTAAGTTCGAGCCACTTGGCCAGCCACACCGTCGCTCCATGATGCTTCCTATAGTAGAGCAGGGTACTGCGCATACGCCACAGAACAAGCTGGGTGCTACCCGAAGAAGAGAGCGCCAGATCCTTGATCTGGCGAGATGATTCACCGCCGATGTGGAGCACGGAGATATCGGGCCAGTACCAGATCTCATAGCCAGCTTTCTTGATGCGGCGGCAAAGATCGACTTCTTCTCCGTAGAGAAAGAATTGCGGATCGAATAACCCAACCTTGTCGAGCACATCAGCGCGAATGATCGAGAAGGCGCCTGTGACCCAATCCGCCTGACATGGTTGCGACGGATCTGCCCAGGTTCTGTCAAAATATCCAAAAATTTGGGATTTTGGGAATCTAGCGGCGAGACCAGTAAGTACAAAGGTGTCTGTAACTATGTTGGGGAACATGCGCGCGGAAGGCTGAAATGATGAGTCATGGCTCAGTAAGTGTGCACCGCCAAGCGCCGCTTGCGGCTGCTGGTCCATATGTTGAACTGCAAGCTTAAGGGCACCGGGGTGGAGAAATGCATCCGAATTGAGCAGGATCAGATAACGGCCCCGAGCCGATTGAATGGCAACATTATTCGCCGCACCGAAACCAAGGTTGACCGCACTACGAATAATTCGGAAATCGGGAAACTCTTTCTCCACCATTTCCGCCGATCCGTCGCTGGACTTATTGTCCACGATAAGTGCTTCAACCCGCAGCCCATTGGTCTCGCGCTGCACTAGCTCGAGACATTCGCGCAACAGCTCTCTGGTGTTGAACGATACGACTACGACGGAGGCGTCATATGATCTATTTTCGGCTGGCAGCAAAGGCGGATCCCAATTCAGCGGAGAAGATGCACAACTCTGAGCCCGTCTGCGATTTCGATCGAGATCATCCAGCACAGTGTATTTCATGGCGTTGCACAAGCACAGAGTCGTTAGATAGAAAAGCTCCGTCCGTAACTGGCAGAGATGGTTTACGATTACTCAAACACAACCAACTGCCGCACAAAGGTTCAGCTCGCTAAGTCTTCAACAGGATTTCCGAAGCCAAGGCGTGATACAACTTCGATCGGACAAATTTTAAATAATCATTGTGGTTCGAATTGTACTTCCGGGCCTATACTTACGCAGTGTGAACGCCGGGTATCTTATGAAGTCGCACCTGGCTGGCAAGTCGGTTTAATCCGCGGGCCCAGTTCGTTTGGCAAGACACCAAGACTAAGCGATCACCCGATCATCGGTAACTCAGTTTTTATTTGCAGTTCTTGATGCCGAACGTTGCTTCCTTGAGCTGGTTACCTCCGTCGAATCCTTGCAGGTGTGAGCACCGGTCTTGTAGAGGGCGCTCCCTTGCAGGGGCCTGACTCGTATTCGTCCGAAGGAGCATGGCCAATGTCCAGACAATCGTCTAAGCCTCAACCCCGTTCACTTTGTCCGCAGTCGATCCTTCGCCTGGGTCTCTTGCTTACATTTTCTCTGCCTCTTCTCAGCCCCGCGGCATTGATGGCACAGGCAACAAACTTCGAAATCGGCACTACGGTCCAGCGGTCGTCAGTGAAACATCTCGGAGTGAATCTCGCCGGGGACAACTTCTATGACTCCGGACAGATGTTTCGCAACCTGATCTTTGGCAATCCCGGTTTCGAAGGGGAGACCTGGCAGACGATTATGCAATGCGTGGCCGTGACGGCCACCAGTTGCACCGACTCGAATATCTATAATATTTGGCCGGCCAACTTTCTTCAGGGAGCAACCTTTCTGGTCATCAATGGGACCGCATCTGGAGTGACAGGGACTATTACCAGCAGCACCGCTGCTAACTTCTCGGGCAACACCGGCCTGACCTTCAATTTCGCCGCCACGTCTACGCCGCTTGCGGTGAACAATTACCTAATCGTACAAATGACGGTGCCTGGCAACCCGCAGGCAGGCTGGTGGCCCACTGTCGCCGGCGGAGCAACCCTATCCGCGGACACCACGGATATCGCTCCCGACTCTCCGGGTAAGCAGGCGCTCGCGATCAATGCCGCCGGCAGCGGCCAAACGGCGAGTGTCGATTCTTATTTCGATTCCACCGTGGGACGTTCTTTTGTGCAGTTGAATGGGACCTATACGCTCGCGTTCAAGGCCAAGGGATTGGGCGGAAATAACCAATTGACTATCTCGGTAATCAGGCAGCTGGCGTCCACAAGCGAGACCCTGTTTAACCAGACCGTGACCCTGACTGGCCAGTGGCAGGATTACACCTACAGTTTCAATGCGGCTGAGGACGGCACCTATATTGGTACGGTCGCGCTTTCGTTCTCGGTCGCAGGCGCCTCGATGTATCTGGACGACGCGAGCCTGACGGAGGCCGCCGCCCCTGGAAACCCAACCGCCTATCGCAATGCGGTCGTGAATACTCTCAAGAGCTTGCAGCCCGGTGTGCTTCGGTACATGACCCTGACGGACTACGGCACATCGTTTGACAATGTGATCGCTGTGCCCTTCGCGCGGCAACGGGCAGGCTGGAGCCCGGGGGCGACCGAACAGGACGAGGTGCCTATGGGCCTCGAGGAGTTCCTCGTGCTCTGCCAGACCGTGGGCGCAGAGCCCTGGTACACCATGCCTGGAGGGATCTCGCCCACAGATATGCAGAACCTCATCCAGTTTCTCGCCGGAGATGCATCGACGCCTTATGGCGCCAAGCGCGCCGCGCTCGGCCAGTCGGCTCCGTGGACAAGTGTTTTTCCAGTGATTCATCTCGAACTAGGAAACGAGATGTGGAATGGGATTTACGAGGGCGAGGGTATCGCCGACCCGGTGGTCTATGGCCAACGGGCCGCTACCATCTTTGCGGCAGCCCGATCCTCGGCTTCTTTCACTGCGAGCAACTTTGATCTGATCATGGGCAGCTGGGCGACCCAGCCCTCGTGGACACAGCAGGAACTGGCCAGCAGTTCCGGTTACGACTCCGTCGATGGAGCACCCTACTTGTTCAACAGCCTGAACGATTACGGTTCGAACGAGGCGATCTTTGGGCCGATGTTCGCCCAGCCGGAAGAGGTCGACTCCACCGCAACTGGATACATGGCGCAGCAGGCGCAAGCCGCCAGCGGCGGAAGCACACCGGCCAATCTGGCGGTGTACGAGGTAAACCTGAGCACAACCTCCGGTACGGCATCACAGAGCGTCGTGAACCAGGTAGTCGCAGGCCTTGGGGCTGGGATTGCGGTAGCCGATCACATGCTGCTGATGATCCGTGATCTGGGAATCACCACGCAGAGCATGTTTGCGCTCACCGAATGGCAAAACTCCTTCAGCAATCCGGCGAACGCCAACGAAACCATACCGTTATGGGGCTCGGTGATTGACATGGGCGGCCAGACCAACCTGAAGCGGCCGCAATATCTGGCCGAGCAGCTGGCCAATTCAGCCATTCTCCCCACCATGCTGACCACGACTGTTAGCGGGACCAACCCTACTTGGAATCAACCTCAGAGTACGAATGATTCGATACAGCTCGCCGCTGCACACTATCTGCAAACCTTCGCGTTTACTGACGGTACGCATTACAGCGTCGTCGTCTTCAATTTAAGCCGCAGCGGAGCGCTGCCCGTTACCTTCTCCGGAACCAACGCTCCTACCGGCAACGTGCTGATCAGTCAGTTGACGTCCGCCAATCCCACTGACAATAACGAGAGCCAAACCAACAGCACGGCAGTCGTTAACGCTCCGAAGCAGACCACAGTAGCCAATTTCAATCCCGCGACGCCCTACTCCTTGCCACCGTATTCGATGACGGTGTTCCTTTGGCCGAGTGAGGCACTCCCCGCGACCGCAACCACGCTCCAGGCATCCCCGACCTTTGCCAACACAGGCCAAACTGTCACCCTGACGGCAACTGTCAGTTCTCAATCAAGTACCAACATCCCAACTGGAACCGCCACCTTCCTCAACGGATCCACCAGCCTGGGAACCGCAACGCTGGACGCAAGCGGCATAGCTACCTTTAACACCACCGCTCTCCCTGTCGGAGCAGACTCGATCACTGCTTCTTACGGTGGCGATTCCGGGGACACGGCTTCTACTTCCGAAGCGGTGTCCGTCACCATAGCTACTGGTCTTCCCGTCACGAACACGGTGCTCACGTCTTCAGCTGCCACCCTTAATCCGGACCAGAGCGTAACCTTTACCGCAACTGTCTCCCCGCAGACAGGCACCACTGTGGCAACGGGCACCGTGACTTTCCTGGATGGAACGACAGACTTGGGCACCGCACAGCTGAACGCGAGCGGGGTAGCCACGTTTAGCACCACCACTCTGGCTGCAGGCATGCATTCCATCACGGCATCCTACAGTGGAGACAGCAAGAATGCCGGCTCGGTCTCAGCGGCGGTGAGTGTGACCGTCACTGCGGCGCCGAGCACTGTAGCAACGACGACGGTGCTAACGGCCTCAGCAGCGCAGGTGACAGCCGGCCAGAGCGTCACGTTCACGGCTACAGTCACGCCCCAATCAGGCAGCGGAGTGCCGACCGGTACCGTGACCTTCCTGGATGGATCAACGAGTCTGGGTACCGGCGCGTTGAACGCGAGCGGAGTGGCCACCTTTAGTACCACTACACTGGCTGCCGGATCCCAGTCGATCACTGCCTCCTACGGTGGAGACACCAATAACGCTGCCTCGACCTCCGCTGCGGTCACAGTCACCGTGGGCGCGGCAGCGGCAGGGACTTATACGATGGCCGTCAGCAGCTCCACCCTAAACCTTACCGGCGGACAAGCGTCGACCCTGACAGTAACTCTGACCCCCGCCGGTGGCTTCAACGCGCAGATAAACCTGGGCTGTTCCGGGTTGCCCCAAGGGGTGACCTGCACCTTCTCTCCCACCAGCGTCACTCCCAACGGTGCGCCGGTCACGAGCACGGTGAGCATCCTGGCTCCGAGTCAAACCTCGTTCGTGCCCAATCACGCTCCGCCAGGAGCCCCCGATGGAAGACTTGCTTTCGGCTGGGTCATGCCCTGGGGGTTCATCTCGTTGTTGGGCTTAGGAACGGCGAGGAGGCGGTCACGGATTTTCGAATGGTCATTCCGCGTTGCGTTCGCTGTGTTCCTCATCGCAGGATCATTCTGGGTCTCTGGTTGCGGCGGCGGATCTTCCTCAAGTGGAAGTGGTGGGAATACGACTCCCACTACCACAACCTTTACGTTGACCATTATCTCAACGGCTCCGGGCACGCAAAACCAGAGCTCACAGATCACGGTGAACGTTCAGTCTTGAGATACGACGGATAGGAGCGGAGTAGTCCCCCTCGCAGGGTGGCGGGCGCAGCCTGACACGCCCGTGGTCTGCCCTTCGACCGACTTTGATGGTTGAAGTCTCCTCGGATTCTGAGCGCCTCCGGTGTACCCTACAAGAACCAGTTCTGGAACGTATCCTTGCGCCATCGCTCGGGTCGGGGCGGATGAGGACTGGTTATGAGTCCCCGATAGTGAATGCGAAATAGCGGCTGGGCGTTGCGGCCCAAGCTGAGGGGATAGTTTAGGCAATTCGGCAGGTGAGTTTTTGGCAATCATTTTTCTCATCCCGTTCTTTCTTTCCCTTTTTTACCTGATCAAGGGCCGCTTCGACTTGGCCTTCCTGAACGTGTACCTGCCTTGTCTTTTCCTGCTTCCTTCCTACTACTCCATTAGGCTTCCCCACCTGCCTCCGCAGTCTCCCGCAGAATGGGCCCTTTTTCCCTTAGGTATAGCGCTCGTTATCGCACGCGGCAGCTGGCCGCCACTACGGCGTATGGACCTGTGGGTAGTTCTCTTTATGGTGAGCCTTGGCACGAGTGAGCTCTTGCGCGAGACTTCGACCAAAGACGGTCTTGCCTTGTTCGCGAATACGTTTCTGCAGATGTTTTTTGCATACCTTGTTGGAAGGTGCCTGATTGAGCCGGACCTGCGCATCCCAACAGTCAAGCGAATCGTTTTGCTCTTCTTGTGTCTGACGCCCGCCGTTCTTTGGGAGTACAGGATGGGTCAAAACCCCTGGATAACCGCCGCCAACAGAATATTTCACTTCCAGTTTGGTTCATTTGTACAGATACGTGAAGGCCATGCCAGGGTTCAAGCTTGCTTCGGGCACGCCATTCTCGCAGGCATCATGTTTTTTATCGTCTTCCTGTTGAACGCCTCGCTTGGCGATATTTACAAGCGCGATAAATTTAGGCTGGGCCCGCTGTTCTCAAGCCTCGAGCGTTATCACGTGCCTGCCGTGCTCCTGCTTTTGTTTCTTCTGCTGACCCGCTCCAGGGGACCAATGATTGGCGCCGCCGTGGGCTATTCGATCCTGCAGATCCCGAAATTTCGAAATATCAAAATGGGGGCCGCACTGGTGGGGTTGCTTTTGGTGATGGCGGGAGTTTTTGCGAACAGCTACTTCAACAAGTACACAAGTGTTACGGATGCTTCGAACGGTAATGAAGAGCAATCAAGTGCGGCCTACCGGCGACAACTGTTGGTTAGTTACAAGCCTATCATCGAGAATGGTGGGTGGCTCGGCTGGGGAGTCTTGAGTTTTCCTAAAGTCCCCGGTCAATCGTCGATTGACAACTACTACTTGCTGGTCCAGCTTTCGCAGGGCAAAGTCGGCCTGTATTTATTCCTACTGATTGCGGCTGAGTCGCTGTTTGGCGCTGCTCGATCTGCTTTTACCTTTCGCGCTCGCGAGAGTCGCTACTTCGCGTTCGTCTGTATCGGAGTTTTGGCCGGGCTCTTCTTTTCTCTCTACACGGTCTATCTGGGCGACCAGGTGGTACAAGTGTGTTTCCTGTTAATAGGTTGGAGTCAATCACTGCAGGATACGGGCGAGGTGGAGCTTCCGTCCGTCGAGGAAAAATATCGCTTTAGGCGCGTCTTTGCCTAATACCGCGTCTAAGTGGCGTCAACGAAATCGCATGCCATATAAATTTCGCCTTGGTCGCTTTGCTTCAAACCGGCGCGCCGGCCCAACGGATCCGCTGTGCATTGGCAACGGCCCTGATTCTCTTCGACCGCAGCGCCCTCTCCTTCTGCACGCATATATATTCCAGCCAGTTTCGATAGATGGTGATCGCACTGGCATTCCATGTCTTCTCGATCCTTTTCTCTCCCAAGGCAGTCGATATTTCCAGCAGCAACTCTTCACTCCGGTCACAGAGCGATCTTTCGCGCAGCAACGTCAACGCATGCACCGTGTCGTCGTCGAAATAACTCTGCGGGATCAAAGGGCATGTCTCTGTCTCTCCTTTAAAATAACGCCCGATGTCGCGACGATATTCGCGCAGCAGCGTGTCGGACTCGTACTCCGGATGCCCCTGGAAGAAGACGAAGAGTTTTTTCCGTTGCTTAATGAAGGTGTCGACTCCTGCGTCCGCTGACCGCGTGAGTACGCTATAGCCGCAAGCTGTCAGATCTTCTTCCGGCGCCCCGTTCCAGCGGGAATGGGGAAGTCTGAAGCGTGATGGCGTTGCCGAGGTTAAGGGATGCTCGGCTGCACGTGCACACTCGAAGATACCGAAGAGTTTGTCATTCCTCCTGACCCGGACGATACCATCCAAGTGGAGGACTGCAGCGTGGGCCGCCAGGCACGACCAAACCGTGGAATAAGTATTGCTTTCCGCCCATTCCGCCAACCTTGTGAAGCTTTCCCAGTATGGCTCCTGCTTAAGGTTGCTCGCCAGCGGTTCTCTGCCGGTCACGATGAGCCCATCGAGATGCCCGTCCCACAGATCTTCTACGCTCGCATAGAAGCTGTTGAGATAGCGCCGCGCCGTCTCCTGCCTGGGAACGTCTGGCAACATATAATGCAGCAGGCGGATCTGCATGCCGTCGGAAGCCGAATCGAGCAGCGACAGAAATTGGCGTTCCGTTGCTTTGAGCGCCTCGTCGGGCATGTTGTTGATCAACCCAATCGTGATCGACCTGCTCGCCCCTTGACGGAAGCCGGATGACACCTTTCTGCCGGGCAGTGTTGCGGTCAAATTTGAAGAGTCAACAAGAACGGGCATTAGCCTCCGCCTCCGGGTGTTAACAAGGTTGCGTTGAGCGCATGGGCAATTCTCGCGTGCGGATAAAGCAACCGCAACTGATCCAGAATTACTTGGTCAGCGATTTCCCCTGGCTCGCGAACGTACTCGGGCGACACCACCTCGCGCCAAAAACAGAGAGCGCACGCAAATCCACTGTGGCGCTGAGATCGTCCCTCACTGACGCGCGGCTATTTCGCAGCATGCTCATAGAGGCCGATAAACTCGCCCAGGGTTACGGGAAAGCGGGCATCTTCCGAAGTGCTGAACGGGTCTAGTTCCAGCGAACCCTCAAGGCGGGTCACGATGATTGCAAAGCAGAGCGAGTCGAGCCCTGAGTTCAGTAGTTCCAGATCGTCGGTCAACGGCGAGATTCTCTTGCCTTGCTCTCGGGCCACCTGCCGAAATTGGGCCATGATTTCATCTCGAAATTCCATATCTTATTCTGTCTGCCTTCCAGCCGGAGTTCTCTCCACTCCGCTACGCCCGGCTTGCCGTGGGACCTGGGCGTAGCGGAGTGGGGAGAACTCCGGCTCCACGGCAAAAACTATTAGAGTAAGTTTCGTATTCTGGCAACGGGAAATAAAGGTTCAGCCAGCCTTCAGTAAGTTCTCGAACTCCGCCTCGGCCCGTGCGGTTCGAGAATGTATGACCGGCGCCTTCGACTACTTTAACGACTACCCGGCTGTCGCTGCCCGCCTGTTCAAGAAGGTATCGCACGTAGTCGAACTCTTCTCCTCGCGGTTTAGTTGTCGGCGCCTTCAAAAGCAAAATCGGCAGGCCCGCAGGTGCAACCGTCTTCCAGCATTTAATAAGGGGGAAGTTTGTGTTCTCCGGCATCGGGTTTCTTCGCAGATAAAGTCGAAGGTCTGTAAAACGGTCATAGGCGTTGCTGACTACCCTACCTAGGGCGGTACGCGAGATACGGCCGATAAGCTTCTGCCAGAGCCACGATCTAGGCGGCAAAGGCAAATGGAAGTACGGATCCATTAACACTAGGCCTCGACAATCTTTGCTCGCTGCTGCGGTATAGAGAGCCGATACGGCGCCCGCGCAAAGCCCGACGACGACTACGCCAGACAGGTCAAACTGTTCCGAGAGTTCTCTCATCAAGGTGGAGGCAATCGGTCCATAACCTCCGGTATTAATAAATTTGAGTAGCTCGGGTGGAGGATCCCCGTCGGAATCCCCAAAACCCGGCATATCAAGGCGAAAAGCTGGATAGCCAGACTTGGCAAACGCGTCTGCCCAATAAACTGCGGAGTCGCCTGCGGCGGCCCTGCTCGGAGAGAGCGAATTTAGAATCAGCACTCCAATATGCTTCGTTCCCGGGCTCTCAAACTGGGCCTTGTGATAAGTGCCTCGAACGGCGCAGCCGAGCCCGTGGAGCGTGATCAATCGGCGCCTTTCAGTTGCCTTGTTCATGCCTATCTTCCTTGGGTATCTGTAACGCCGCGGCAACCCATTCAAAATTAGAGGCGTACAGCCAGCTAAGGTCTTTCACTTCGTCGTAGCCCACGTACGGTTTCACCAATGGGGCCGCCTCTCGGCCAAGCTTGAGCACTTTCACCGGTCTCTTAAATGTCTCGTAGGCGACGCCGTCGTCTTGCAGATTGGCTGGCAGCTGGAAATCGAATGAGGTACGCCAGAGCGAACTGGACCACTCATAGCCCGCCACTTCGATAGAGAGTCCTTGCTCCAACTGCCGGATGTAATCCGCGGCAGATCTCCGGTTTTCAGCCGACTCGAATAATTGTTCCAGCCCTGCCCAGCGCATAAGGCTCGAGCGTAGTGCCTGGTTGGCATGAACGGGAGGCGACCAAAGTAACAACGCGTCGCCCAACCCTCGCTCGAAACTCCTGGCGGCAAGAATCGCGCCAATTTCCAGCCCGTGCAGCAACAGCGGTACCCCTTGTGACCGTCTCGAAAGCCAATCCGCAAGAACCCCTACATCTTCGCTCCAATGGTCGAAGCCCATGTCTTCAAAGCCGCCTGTGCTTTCACCCACACCGCGATAGTCGTAACGAAGGACTTCAATACCCCTTGCCGCCAGATACCGCGCCCAACGGACCCAGGGGTGATATGAAAAATGCCGTTCCGATGCAAATGGCCCGACCAGCAAAACGCGAGCTACCGGGTCCGGCACTTCATGCAGCACTGTATAGAGAACCGCGCCGGAGACGGTGAAGTATCCGGCGCATTCCAATAAAGTGCAATCGTCATGAGTTTGTTTGTGCATCGGCTTAGGCCTCGTAGAAAGAATTATGCTGCAAGCTTGCTCTCGTCGACTCGGTTGATACGCAGGAGCAGCGTGCGAAGTAGCTCCACCCCCTCGAACAGGTCTGCTGATGGATCAAGCGGGTTGATAGCCATCTCCGCGTAGAGTGCGCGAAACAATCCTTCCGAGTGCTCTATGTCACAGACGCCGTGCACATCCGTGTATACGCGTTCCGCCGAACCCTGTAGTTCGGCAAGCTCCGCCAAATAGGCCATGAACTGTTGGATGTATCCCTCAAAGAACGCCATCGTGAGAAGATTCTGCACGCCCGAAAGCCGGCCGAGAAACAGGCGGACGTTGGTCAGATCGTTGTGGACGTCAAGCGCGTCTCTATCTGTAGGAAACGCCTGCGCCGCCATGGTGAAGTTGCGTAGCATCGCGGGATGGCAATCCCTCACCTCCTCGCGAAGATTGTCGAGCAGGATTGGGCGCGCATCCGCCGCCTTGACAGAGAGATAAGTGGCCGTCATCCAGTAGATAAAGTTTCCTTCGAGCACCGCGGTGTATCTCGCGATCATCCCGCGTCTTTGCTCTGCGGTCAGCTGCTTAGGGTCAGGCAGGGCAATAATGAGCTCTTCAATGGTGCTATCGATTTGTTGTCTAAGTGAGGTTCCAAGAAGGCCGTCCTGCACTGAGGGAGTCACTAGCGAGGTGGTCATGTATTCTCCTTTATCCAAGGTTAAGTGTCAGGCGCCGGAGTCGGAGCTCAACATTTTGCAGGTGGACTAAGTACTCGTGTCAAGTTGCGATGATGAAGGATGCCGTGATGCTTAAGAAAAGGGGCAGCTCAAAGTCAAATGTAACTCAGGTACAACGGTAGTTAGGGTCTCTTGAGATAAGCTCTTGATAATCAGGGGATACTTTGTAGAGTACTGCACCGCTAGCAGAAGTCAATAGATATCGATTGATTTATTGTCAGGGTTCATGTTGCATGTACATTACGAAATATCCGCTTCATGTCCACAAATATTGCCACAGCCATGGTGCTGGGCGAAGGCGACTCAGTGGTCGCTGAGTGTTGATGAGGGCAATGACGCGCCTCGGTGGTCCGCCGTTGGTGTTGTTTTTAGGGGTCGGTAATTTCAGTTGAGCATACATGAAGGCGCGGCTGCCCAACAGAAAGTTCTAGTACTTGCTTACTAGAGTTTTTTGCACAGTTACTTAGTAGGAGTGGAAAAGCGGTGTCTTTGTTGTTCAGATAGAAACGCGGTTCCGAAACGTGAGTCTACTCGAGAAAAAGTTTTGCAGTATTGGAAAAAACATAGCAACTAGTTATTGGGTGCAGTAGGCCCGCGCATAAGAGAGCGCCATCATCATCTGCCAACCCAGCAAACTCTTCACGCGTAGGTGGAGTGTTCCTTCGCCGCTGGCTCACGATTGTCATAGCCTGCTGAGGCCGCACCCTTGCTCCAGGCTGGATTCCATTTGACGTTCGTCTTATCCATGCGCGCTTCAAACGCGTTCAGATCCTCACGAGTCGCCCGGCTTGCCCGGCGATACGCAACCTTATTGATGATGGTCGCCACACCCGGGATCTGGAGCTTCTCTAGCAAACGTGAAGCTCGAATCAACTGCGCCTTGGTGGTGGTTCCTGCTTCTGCGATGAGGATGGTGACGTCCGCAAAGCGGGCCAGGTATTCGGTCTCCGCCGAGATCAGAATCGGTGTGGTATCGATTAAAACGACATCGTAGTCAGTGGTCAGATCTTTGAAAGCCTGATCCATAAAATTGGTCAGCGGCGGCACCTTGGCTGAGAACGGTTGAGCTAGGACAGCTGTTGACCACTTTTCCGCATCTGGTCTGGCGACCGGCATGCCCCCCAATCCACGGTGCGCCGAGTGGTCGATGTTCAGCGTGATATAGGCCACCGGAGGAGTAGCGCCGGAGGCATCGATGGTCAAGGTCTTGCGGCCTAACTTAGCCAGTGTGCTGCCCAGACTTTCGACGATCGAAGTAGTGCCCGCACCGGCGTTGACCGAGGTAAGCACGATGGTATGTACGCTTGCGGTGCGGGCAGCTTGATCGATACCTGCTGCCAGGCGCAAGGCACATTCATCGAGGACCTGCATCGTCACATCCTTATCGTTGAAGAGCATGCCGATCGGAGAAAATCCCAGGACCTCCTCGATGTCGTTTCCGGAATGGACGCGGGGATCCAGAAAGTCGATCAGAACAACGCTACCCACGCCTACCATCAGAGCGATGGGAAGCAACATGCCAAGAATCATCGTACTGCTGCTATGCAACGGGGCAGTGGGTGTTCGTGCCGGAGAAAACATGTGTACCGAGCCGGGCGACTTGCTTTCAAGTTCCAGGTTCCGTGTGCGTTCATCCAGAGTGGCATATCTTGCTTGCAGCGCGGTGATTTCGGCCTTGAGCACCTGGGCACGCTGAAAGCTGGGCGCTGCGTGGGTTGCCTGGTGGGTATTGGACTGCAGATCCGAAGTTAGCTTGGCCTCCACCGTGGTAGCTCGCTCGAGATCAGTGCGCAGCTTCTGTTCCAGGGCCGTCGCAGCATGGCTGCGAAGGCTTGTCTGCATCTGCTGCAAGGCGGTTTCAATCTGGGCGAGTTGCTCTTCCGTTGTCCTGCGCAGAGGATGGTTCGGCGTCATCCCGGCAAGCTGGTCCAGGAGCAACGCACGTTTTTGACTGAGAGAAGACTTGAGCGCCAGCAGGCTCGGGTCCTGAGCGATGATTTCGTCCGCAGCAGAGTTGAGGGCAGCGCTCGGTGCGTCCGCACCGCCGTTCTCCAAAGCGGAGAGTTGGGCCTCTGCCTGAATTCGCTGTTCGTGCGCCGCGGTCAAGTCGGTCCGCAGCTTCGAAACTTGGGCGTCGATCTGGTCCGTCGCGTCCGATGAGATCACGGCAACCCCAAGGGACTGGCTTATCTGTGTTTGCTCATGAAGCTTGTCATTCAGCTCATTCTGTACTTCGGTGCGGGCCTGGCGCAGCGAATCCAGGCGTTCGTCCCGGCCGTAGAACTCCTCTCCTTTTATGCCCTCCAGGTAACTTTCGGTGACGGCGTTGACGATTTCAGCCAGGTGCGTGGGGTCGGTGCCGAGCAGAGTGATCTGCACCTGGTAGCTCTGGCCGTCGCGCCTGACATTCAAGCTGTGCTGCAGCCGATCGACCGCGGATTCGGAACTTTCTCCCGGAGCCTGCCACACCCCCGGCTTAAGCTTCCCGATAGCATCGACGAGCACGTTATATTTCGTAACCGAGTGCACCTGTTCCTCGATGTACGAATCGTAGGGGTATTCCTGTTCCTGATTGGTGACCAAGGTGGCGTGGAAGTTGGGCGACACGTAGACGACGCTAGTGGCTTCGAACTGAGCACGATGCCGAATCGCCAGCGCTACCCCCAGACCCAGCGTCAAGAGAGTGATTAGGGTCGCCGCCATTTTGTGAAGTCGCAAACTTCGCGGCACGTCGATTCTCGACCTCCAGTCCAAGGAGGCGGCGAAGGGTTGAGAAGGTTGCGATTGGCTGAAATTCTTAATATGCATGCAGGACCTTGGCAATGAATTGGAGAGACGTTGGGGGTCGTTTGTTCTTCGGTCTCAATGTCAATTAGTAAAGCAAATAGAAAAGCATTCGATCAGGGGGCGACTGCGGCCATTACGCCCATCGTCGCGACTGGGCTCAATCGCTGAATGACGTAAGTCGACTTGAAAAAACCGCTCTGCGGTACAAAGACTACATCACCCGCGTGCAACTTTACCTCGTCGGTACCCTTGAGAGTAAGTAGGCTTTTAAAGGGGATCGTCACAGTCTTTCCGGTTGAGGGTTGAATAACCTGGATATTTGCAGCCGCCCCCTCGGCCAAACCTCCCGCCTCCGCCAGAACCGACGCCAGAGTGGACTCCGGAGTGAGAGCAATGGCGCCGGCATGCATCACGCTTCCCAGCACCGAGACGAAGACTTCCTGCTGAGCCGGAACGAAGACAATGTCATTTCTTCGCAGCCGTAGGTCCGCCATCGAATTGCCAGTCTGCAACAACTGCTTCAGATCGATCCACACGACCTGGTCGTTGCCACGGTAGATCGCGCAGCGCTCCGGGATTCCATCGCGCACGGCAGCCGCCCCGTTGCTGGGTCCATTGCCGGTGGCATTTGCCAGCAGTCCTCCCCTTGCAATCACGTCCAGGAGGGTCGGCGTATTGTCGAAGTAGAGTACTCCCGGATGCTGCACGCTTCCGATGATGACTATTCGGTTGGAACCGTACTTATCTATGTTAACGGTCACTGTGAGGTCTTTGTAATACGGCGCCAGAGCGTCTACCACTAGTTTAGCGACCTCGTTTCGGTTCTTATCCGCCACGTTGAGGGGACCAACCAGCGACAGCGTGATACGGCCATCGGGCCCAACAACTTTCTTGCCACCCAACTCCGGCCGGCCTGGAAAATCAAGGCTGATTTCATCTCCCGGGCCCAGTGCGTACTCCTCGTTCTCTGCCGGTTCAAAATTTTGCAGAGCCTTCATCGGACTTACCTTCAGCTGTGGACTGCTGGTAGCCGAGTCGCCTGCCGTACCGGTTTGTCCGAGGACCATGTTCGCATTCACGGACAAAAGCAGCCCCGCAAAGAGCAACCTCACCGGAAGCATTTTCTTCTTCATGAGACCTCCATAGAACCACTGACCCGTAGTGCGTGTTCCATCGCATCAGCGGTGTTACCCTGAGCCGCGGCCTCTAATATAGCGGTTTGTATCATCGGCTGACGTTCAGTTCGTACCCATGCCGCGTTTGTGCGGGAACTGCGGAGGATGCTGGGCAGCATGGTCAGTTTCCAAAGTATGTAAGCAGGTACGCTAGCCAGTATGAGAAGATCGCCGGCAAAACTGTTTCCCACCCACGCAGCAGCCAGAACGTGACACGCCAGGATCGTCCCTGCTAGCAAGGCGTAAATGCGCAGCCATTCTAACGGCAGACACAGGGCAAACAACAGCAGAAAAGCTACGTATCCGATAGGCAGAGACATCAAGTCCAACAACGGCTCCACCATGCGCAATCGACCTCGCATCAGTTGCCGGAGAAGAGGTCCGAGCCAAGTCACTGCTGCATTGGCTCGTCCGCCCTCCCATCGTGAACGCTGCGTGGCTTCGCCCTGTTTTGAGGGCGGCATTCCTGACCAGACTTTTGCGTCTTGGAGAAACTGAACCTTCTTACCAGATAACACTAGCCGGATGTGATATTCAAGGTCTTCCACAACGGAAAGAGAATTGTAAGGGTTTTGCGTGAGCACCTCTTGCCGGATGGCAAAGCCATTGCCGAGGATACCAGCTGAAAGGCCAAGCCGATTTCGGCCGATAGGTCGAACAACGTTAAAGCCGCGAAATGCCAGCGCGGTGAGCCGTGTCGCGGGCCGCTTCGAAGAACTCTCCATCTCATACCTGCATTGCACGGCCTCGGTCCCGTTGGCCAGGGCTTCGTCGACAAGCCCGATGAGATTGCTGGAGACAGTTGAATCCGCGTCGACCACCAGAGCCGCATCCACACCTTGCGAGGCCGCATACGCGAAACCACGTGCCAGCGCAGAACCCTTGCCCCGCGCTTGAGGGTTGTTGTATACGACGACTTCTGCTCCGGCCATCGCTGCACGATCCGCGGTGCGATCTGAGCAATTGTGGGCGACGGCGATGATCCGTGTCTTATAGCCGGCCGCCGAAACCCGCAGGCTCTCGACGCAAGCTCCGATCAAGACTTCCTCGTTGTGAGCGGGGATAATCACCGCCAGGCGGATGGGTGGGGACGTTGCGGCCGAGCCGCTGCGATTGCGTCGAGGAAAGCGAGAGGCGAGCGTCAGAATCGCCAGTTCTATCGCCAGCGGCAGTGTGAGCAGAAGGAGAGCAGCTCCGAGAACTTCAGAGACGTAGTGCGTTATGGGCATAAAGTGAAAACCAAAGTCTGCTAATTCTTGGGCACTAGCGTGTTGCTGAGCTTCTGGTATGGGCGTGACCAGAGGCGACTCTGGCGGATTGACTGAGGTACACGATTCTCCTGCACAAGTCCTTCAGCAGTTCCACCTGGACATGAATGTCGGGCGAATGGGGAGTAAGCGTGTGGACCACGATACCTTCAGAAAATAACTGGTTCTCCGCTTTCTTGATCCGGTAGAGGGCATCACTGACGCTCGACGTGCTCACGAAATAGTGACTCATGCGCGCTGCACGCAGGACCCTCAGGCCATGCGGGGGCATAGCCGCCAGCCAAAGCTCGCGCTTCCGACGTTTCATCACCTTTGCCAAATGGACAAGCAAACCAACCGAATCGAGGCCAAAATAGGCGGTCTGAGCCAGGTCGAGAACGATATGGTGATCTTCCCGATAGACGCGCTCAAGCTGTCCTTCAAGTTCACTGAGCAACGTACCCTTGAAGTTGCCCCGGATAGAAATGACCGAAGCATTATCCTGCTGGTAGGTATGCACCGTGGAAGTAACTCTCCGGGGTTGGATCGCGTTGGCTGCCATCTGCAGGGGTAGGTGGCGTGCCAATCCATATGCGTCCACTAAGTAGCGTTGTGTCAGGCGCCGCGGTTCGTGCGCGGCTCGGTACAGCCATTCCAGCCCAGCAGTTTGCATCCAGACTGGAGCTCGCGAGACTTCACCGGCGAGAAAGTCCAGAGACGCTCCGACACCCATGCAAAGCGGAACTTTTAGCCGGTGACGATGCATGGAAAGCCACTGCTCTTGCTTGGGGTGTCCCATAGCGACCAGCAGGATGTCTGGTTGGGCGCGCTCTATGCGGCGCAAAATCGCCTCGTGATCCATTTCCGCCAGTGGTGAGACCGGAGGGCAGTGGCGGCCAACGATGCGGAGTTTTGGAAAGCGCTTCTTGAGTACTTCGGAAGCCCGGCGGGAGCTCCTCTCGCTTGCACCCAGCAGATAAATTCCATAGCGCCGTTTGGACGCGAGTTCTGCTAAACGGGGAATCAGGTCGACCCCCGAGACACGCTCTTTGAGTTTGGAGCCCATCAGCCGCGATGCCCACACAATGGGCATGCCATCAGGAACGACCAGGTCGCAGGAGCAAAGCATCTCCTGCAGCGATTGATCATGGATGGCATTCACTATGAAGTCTACGTTGGCTGTAGCAACCTGGTGGAAGCCCTGTTCTTCGATCTTCTCTTCGATCAGATCCATGGCCTCGTGCATGGTGACATTGTCGAAGGGCACACCGAGAACTGCCACCGACCTGCGATTTCGATAAGACATTACGCGCACTCCGTCGTTTACTCTGCAATGGTTGCGAAGGAAAGTGGCTTCTCGAGTCCACGGGGCTTCGCCTATGTCAGTCCCGTGGAAACCGGGGGCATTGCCCGCTCGGTCCTTTTGGACTATCTCGTAGCTGGTCCTTGAGTTCGTGGTTGCAAAAAAACAATGCTTCAATTCTGGTGAAACCGGCAGATCTACAAAGCAAGCCCGTGGTTACTTTTCATTCGCCTCACGGAGCGCACAGCAGGGGGATGCTTCGCTTCAGAGCAATTTGTTGGCCACAATCATTGAGCTCCAAAATTCAAGAATTCTCTTCAATTCGAAATATTGGCTGACTTTTCCTCCGCCAATTTTCCGAAAGTTGAGTAAGTGTTCCAACTCTGACGCGCTCCATACTGCTGCGATTTAGCTCAGCTCTAGTAACAAGAATTCCGGCTCTCCAAGGTAACCGAAAAAAAACTCTGGTAAGTTCGGAACAGAATAATGATTGGCTTTCTGGAGTTGGGTATACTATGTGGCCACCCCGGCACTTGTAGCCAAGAGGGGCATTCCTCAAGGTCGAAGACCAACCTAGAGTCCATTAAAACGTTACCTACTGTTTTTCTGCCCAAGCCTTGTTGCAGAACACCAACCCATCGATACAGTCACCCAAGAGAGATCAAGCCCTGTGCGGCTGTTCTCCGCTAAGAGGAAAGATGATCCGCAAAATTGTGTTGGTCAGTGAAGCGCCGGAATCCGACGACGAGTTGCCGGGGAGCCTGGCGGCGGCGGGGTTCCAAGTGGTGCCGCAGGCTACGCTAAGAGCAGCAGTTTCGGTGCTGCGCGACGCAGAAAATGCTGCGTTGGTCATGGTCCTGGATGGGCCGGCGTTCTCTGCAGGAGATGCTGAAGTGCTGGCCGGTCTCAGTGTTAAGCATCCCCAGGTGCGCATGATGGTTTTTGTTTCGAGCAGATTGCCGGAAGAGACGCTCAATCGACTGAAGAGCGGCCGTCAGATTAGCATCTATAACACTCCGCCTGGCGATAGAACTTCACCCCGGTTCATCCTGCAGGCATTGACTGAGGCAATCGCGCCCGGCGCGTCATACGAAACCACCTTGATGGAAGCAATGGCGCCAAGCAATCGGTGTGCAGCCTCCGAACGCGGAGAGTCAAGACACCACACGGCCCTCGCCACTCACCTCGACGCAGGTAATCCGCTCTATGCTGAGGAATTCTTGCGGCGGGTCGGGCGCTCCGATGTCCCAGTCCTGCTACATGGTGAAACCGGCGCCGGCAAAGAGGTCATGGCGAGAAAGCTGTGGGCCTACTCGAATCGAGTGGGCAAGCCTTTCTTAAAATTGAATTGTGCTGCGCTGCCTTCCGAGCTGATTGAAAGCGAGCTTTTTGGCTACGAGAAAGGTGCATTTACCGGCGCGATGGTCGACAAGCCGGGCAAGTTTGAGCTGGCGCAGGACGGAACCATCTTGCTTGACGAAATCGGGGACATGGATACCCGGCTCCAGGCCAAGCTTTTGCAGGTGTTGCAGGATGGTGAGATCCAACCGCTGGGTAGCAGCCGCGTTATCAACGTAAATGTTCGCATCATGGCAGCAACTCACCGCGACCTGCAGGCGGCCATTGCGCAGGGCACTTTCCGCGACGATCTTTACTATCGGCTGGGTGTGATCAACATTACTATTCCGCCGTTGCGCGAGCGCCGCGACGAGATCATCCCTCTCGCCGAAAAACTGCTCTTGCGCCATGTAGCTCCGGGCTGCTATGCTCCTGCGATTCCTGAGACGCTGAGACGGGCGTTGCTCGCCCATTCGTGGCCTGGCAATGTGCGCGAATTGGAAAACGTGATGCGACGCTTTCTCGTGTACCAGGATGCCGGCCTGCTCGCGGCTGAACTCACTGACGCCTTCGATCCGCCCAAGCTCCGGCTTGCGCTTCCCAAAACTCTGACGCCTTCTCGTGCTCCGGTGAACGGTGGCCGAGTGAGCTTCGACCATTTCGCTGAGGTCTCCCGCACAGCCGAATCCAAGCTACTGCTCGAA
>Ga0302324_100006879_pt1 | contig 24345 bp, 19 predicted proteins | sample Palsa_T0_1_FD_201949 | JGI IMG/M metagenome (GOLD analysis project Ga0302324, IMG submission 201949) | Peat permafrost microbial communities from Stordalen Mire near Abisko, Sweden - Palsa_T0_1 | ecosystem: Environmental > Terrestrial > Soil > Palsa > Peat permafrost | place: Sweden: Abisko... | reverse complement strand
CTATCGCACATGAGGTCAGCCAGCCGCTATCGGGCATCATCATGAATGCGAATACTTGTCTTCGCATGTTGAAGAGCGATCCGCCAAATATTAACGGCGCACGGGAGACCGCGCAACGGACGATTCGCGATGGCAATCGCGCTTCTGAGGTGATCACTCGACTTCGAACTCTTTTCAGCAAGAAGCAAACGAACGTCGAGCCACTCAACCTCAACGAAGTCGCTCGCGAAGTGATAGCGCTGCTTTCCGGCGAACTTGAGAGAAACAACGTAATACTGAAACATGAGTTCAGCGATTATCTGCCAACGGTTCACGGCGACCGCGTTCAGCTTCAGCAGGTCATTCTCAATCTCCTCCGCAATGCATCGGATGCGATGAGCGCCATCGAGGACCGGCCGCGGCAGATGGTGCTTAGAACCGAACTGAAAGGCGAGCATGTGCGCTTCCTGGTTCAGGATTCCGGCGTTGGCTTCACTCCTGAAGTTGCCGAGCAAATGTTCGAATCGTTCTACACGACAAAGTCCGACGGCATGGGGGTCGGACTCTCTATCAGCCGTTCGATTATTGAAGCGAATCACGGACGGCTGTGGGCAATGGCAAACGACGGACCGGGCGCCACTTTTGCATTTTCAATCCCTTGCGAGCGCGAGTCTCGCCCTCAGGAGCGAGTGTAAGATAGTCGATCCGTTTGAGCACTGAAGCATTCAGAAGCAAGCGCCTGTGAGCTGGGATGCAATCACTCGACTCGCGAGTTTTGCTGATGCGGACAGACTAACCAACCGCCAGTCGAAGCTCTCCGATCCGGGGATGCACTCCATACACGCAAGCTCATCCAGCCATAGTTCGGTCAGAGCCTCGGAGGTGATGGGACCAATCAGACCCGACATGGAGTTGATGAAGCTGTTCAGCTCGCGTTGCGGCTCGGATATAGGTCCGCTGCCGATTGCCGGTGCTTTCTCAATCGATTTGTGATTCGAGGCTAGTCGCAACTCGAACATAACTGTTCTCGATTCCGGAACTCGGGGATATCGTGCTGATGCTTGGGTCCAGAGATTGAATCGGCGTTCGATGCGCGCACCGTGAACGCTGTAGAGTACCTGATCTGCTTGCGGGCCCGATAGAGCCTCGACTTGACCGATGAGAGGGACAGCTCGAGTGCGCACGCCACCTCCTTCAGTGAACACTCTTGCTGAATCCAGGTTGTCATCGGCAAGCGAAGGGTCGTATTGAGCCTGCTGATTGCGCGTAAGGCACACTCAAACCTCTGGCGCAGAGTATAAAGCTGCTCGGGGTCCAAGGCGGTCTCCCGAACATCAATCGCCAGATCAGGTTCGCCCGATTCCGAGGGCCCCTCGAACGAGACTTCGGCCCGGCTGCGCCGCTTTCGCAGAATCATCAGTGCGGAATTGATGGCGATCCTCGTTAGCCATGACGCGAATTGTGATCTTCCTTCAAAGGAATTCAGCCCAAGAAACGCACGAAGAAACGTCTCCTGCAGGGCATCCTCCGTGTCTTCACGGTTCCTCGTTATCGATTGAATTCGCCTGTAAAGGCGACGCGCGTAGCGACTTTGCAGTTCCTCGAATGCGGCGTTCGATCCAGCCTTGGCCGCATCGACCAGTTCCAGGTCTCGGCTGGCACTACTCGCGTGACCATTTACCCCGTGGATTGCGGTACTTGAGCATTGCTGCATCCCTGATCTCCTTGAATGTCGGCCTAAAAAAGCGTCCCGAGAATTTGAAGAAGTCATCCTTCGCTGGCCTGAGGATGAGGTCCTAATCAAACCCCGCGCCAACTGCTGTGATTAAGCCTGAAGAGCGCAATCGAAACTATTGGACGAAGGTATCGAGCAACACTTATGTACGAATTCCTCTTGCAGTCCTGTCCATGAATATGCGGCAGATCGAGGCATCTGCAACCACTACGGCGATGGGGGAGTGTGCTCTCCATCAGGCATCCGGTTATGGCCGATGTCGTTCTCTATTCCTTGCTTTCGCGGTGCCTAAACCATTCAGGAAAAGTGAGTTGGGAGCGTTCCCCGGACAACGGCAACCAATACCTAAGTACAATAGACGCCCCCTGGCAACACGGCGGATGATGATGTTATGAAGTGCCGCCAAGAAGGGGATTCATGGAGACAAAACTCAGCCGGATAGTTGATGTGCAGCCTTGAGTGGTGAAAGCGGCGCTTTCGAGGGGCACAGCGACTTTGTCAAGCAGCGCTGGAGGGATCGCACGGTTCTCCACGTTGAAGAAAGATGTTCTCAAGTGCGGACTGAGGTATCCATGATGAGTACACGTACGCTTGTGTCAATTGTTGACGATGATGAGTCGGTCCGCGAATCGCTGCCAGATCTGCTCAGCGAAATGGGTTTTACGTCTCGGACATTCTCTTCTGCTGAGGAGTTCCTTGCGTCCGACGCAATTTCGCGAACGCAGTGTTTGATCCTGGACATTGCGATGTCAGGAATGGGAGGGCCCGGACTCCAGCAGGAGCTGAATCGTCGCAAGGTGAAGATCCCCATTGTTTTCATCACCGGAAATCGCGATGAAACGTTGCTGTCTCGGCTCATCGAGGAAGGTGCGACCGCATGTTTGATCAAGCCGTTTAGTGACGCGGCGATGCTCGATGCGCTCAATACCGCGCTTCCGGCTAAATGAAGTTAACCGACGAGACGATGGAGCGGATCTACAATGGTTCAAGCCGGCACACAACGTTTTGAGGTGAGGGCGCTGCCCATGACAGAGAGCCCATCAATCGTTCTCGTCGTTGACGACGACATCTCTGTTCGTGAATCGCTCGAAGCGCTGCTTCGTCACGAGGGTCTGGGCGTGGAAACGTTCGTTTCCGCGCAGGAATTTCTCAGCCGCCCACCCGTTACTGTTCCCAGTTGCCTGGTACTGGACATCTCTCTTCCCGGACTCAATGGTCTCGATCTGCAAAAACGCATTGCGGCGGAACGGAATGAGATGCCAATTATCTTCATCACAGGCCACGGCGATATTCCCATAACCGTGCAGGCGATGAAAGCGGGAGCCGTAGAGTTCCTGACCAAACCGTTCAATGACGAGATTCTGCTCAACGCCATTCGCAATGCCCTGGTACGCAGCAAAGCGTTATTTGACCGCTCCGCGGAGATCCGAGCTTTGAAGGCCCGTTACGCGTGCCTGACTGCACGCGAACGTGAAGTGATGGCGTTGGTGGTTGTTGGATTGCCGAATAAACGGGTTGGCAGCGAACTGGGAATCAGCGAGATTACAGTCAAAGCACATCGCGGCAGCATGATGCGAAAGATGAAAGCGGAATCTCTCGCGGAACTGGTGAGCATTGCCACGCGCCTCCGTCTTCCGCGCCGGTCTGGACCTGCTTCGCCCGCGGCTAGGTAGGCTTCATCCGCTCGCTGCGGCCTGTCTCCCGTCTTCGCGGTGACTTTGCCGAATCAAACCCCACACTAAAGTAGCGATCAATACCTTCGTCTGATGGCGCACCTGCATAGATTGCTGGCTAAATGACACTTGTGACTACGTACCCGCCCAGCTGTGACATGGTCGCAGCAGTCTCCGGGCGTTTTGGTTCTGACAAGAATGTCAGCTCACAAGCAAGGAATTGGGCGGATGGCACGGAAGGAGTTCTCCGGGTTTGCCGGGGCCAATAGGAGCTGACTATGGGAAACGGGAAGACAGTCATCGTCACAGGCGCCTCGCAGGGCATCGGCGCGGTGATCGCTCAGGCGTTCTTGACGCGTGGCTATAACGTGGTCGCGACTTCGCGAAGCATTTCGAAGGCGGGAGTCGCGCCGCATCCCAAACTTGCGCTCGTAGATGGGGATATCAGCCAGCCGGAGACTTCAGAGACGGTGGCGAAAGTGGCGATCGAGAAGTTCGGGGCGATCGACCATTTGGTGAACAATGCGGGCATCCATTACTCAAAGCCATTCACGGAGTATACCGCCGAGGAACTTCGTGCCTTCGTTTCGTTAAATCTTGACGGATTGGTCTTCATCACGCAAGCTGCGGTGCAGCAGATGCTGGCTCAGGGCAGGGGCGGCAGTGTGACCAGCATTAGCGCATCGCTGGCCGATAACCCGATCGCCGGTGTTCCGGCGTCGGTTCCGATGATGACCAAGGGCGGCATCGATGCGATCACGCTAAGCCTCGCGAACGAATACGCGAAGGAGAAGATTCGCTTTAATGCCGTCGCGCCGGGCGTCGTAGACACGTCTCTTCATCAGGGCAACCTCAAGGCGTTATCACCGATGGGAACGATCTCCAAGCCGGAAGACATCGCCGCCGCTGTGGTTTATCTGACGGAGGCCGGTCACGTGACCGGGGAGGTGCTGCACGTGGACGACGGTGCGCATGTGGGCCGGTGGTAGCCGCTGGAGGTTCGCAACCGGGCGGAGCAGAGAGCCGGCTAAAGGACCTCGGCATTCAGCTTCCAGGCGCTCCTGCGCCGTTTGGCAGTTACGTTGAGGCACTGCAGACAGGAAATCTCCTCTTCCTCAGCGGCATGCTCCCGGTTGTGGATCATAAGCCGAAGTACCTGGGACGGGTGGGAAAGGAATTGGATGCGGAGATGGGACGCGACGCGGTGCACACGGCGGCACTGAGCGCGCTGGCGACGGCCAGGGAGCATCTTGGATCGCTCGATCGCGTGACGCGCGTGGTTCGGCTCGGCGTATTTATAGCAACGTCGGGGGATTTCTTCGACCAGCCGCAGGTGGCGGATGGAGCTTCGGATCTGTTTCGCGATGTGTTTGGCGCGGACAAGATGGCGGTGCGGCTGGTAATCGGCGTTGCCAGCCTGCCGCTCGGGATGCCAGTCGAACTCGAGGTGATCTTTGAAGTCGCAGAATAGTTCGAGGGGTGTATGAACGCCGCGAGATCGACGTCTTGGAACCGCGCGAGAATTGCAGTGTTGGTGCTGGTGCTTGCAACAGCACTCGACACAAATTCCCAAACGAAGGACAAAGCAATGGAACAGCAGGTCTTTTATCGCACAGTCAAAGTCAACGGACTCTCAATCTTCTACCGTGAAGCGGGACCAAAGGATGGACCCACGATCCTCTTGCTCCATGGCCTTCCGTCCTCGTCTCGGATGTTTCAGCCTTTATTGACGAGGCTTTCAGACAAATATCATCTTGTCGCGCCAGATTATCCAGGCTTCGGGCACAGCGGCTGGCCGGACCCGAAGGAGTTCCCTTACACCTTCGACCACATCGCTCAAGTGATGGGTGACTTCACGCAGGCGCTGGGGTTGTCGCGTTACACCCTCTACATGCAGGACTATGGTGGGCCGGTTGGATTTCGGATGGTGTTGGCGCGCCCGGAAGCGGTACAGGCGCTGATCGTGCAGGACGCGGTGGCGCACAACGAAGGGCTGGGGGTAAACTGGGCGACCCGGCGGGCGTTCTGGACGGATCGGCCGACCAACGAAGAAGCGCTGCGCAAGAATCTATTGTCAATGGCGGCGACGAAGACACGGCACGTCGGTGACGACCCCGAGGTTGATTTGTATGATCCGGATCTCTGGACGGACGAATACGCATTTCTGAACTCGCCTGGGCAGGCGCAGATTCAGAGCGATCTGTTCTACGACTACCGGACAAATGTGGAGAATTATCCGAAGTGGCAGGCATGGATGCAAAAGAATCAGCCGAAGCTGCTGGTGATCTGGGGCAAGCACGATTTGTCGTTCGATCCGGGGGAGCCCGAGCGCTATCGCAAAGACGTGCCGAAGGCGCAGGTTTATGTGCTCGACGCGGGGCACTTCGCGCTCGACACCAAGGCAGACAAGATTGCCTCGCTTGTAAGTGAGTTCATGAAGACGCTGGAGTAGAAAGGGGTGCCAGGAGCCCCAAGAGTCCATACGCTCGATTATTGAGCGAAGCTGCCGAGGGAAAGGCGAGAATGTTCGGAAGCAATCCAGAAGTGCGATACTTCCGGCGGATGAGAATTTTCGGGGATCGAGATTGAAGCAATGGACACACCCCAGAAGCTAGACGAGACCGTTCTTTCTCAGACCGTGATCGCTCCGCTTACGCGCGCGGCGATCTTTTTGGTTGTTTGCATTCGCCAGGATGCGGATTCCTACGCGCTTGTGCGTTCATTCTGCGCGGACCTTTCCGGGCTTATACGCGCCGTCGAGTTTCGGGATATTGAGGCGGGTCTCACGTGCATCGTTGGATTCGGGTCCGACGCCTGGGACAGGGTATTTGGATCGCCACGGCCCGCAGAGCTTCACACGTTTCGAGAGATTCTGTCGGGCGGCCGCCACGCCGTCTCCACCCCCGGCGACATCCTGTTTCACATTCGAGCCAAACGCATGGACCTCTGCTTTGAATTGGCTGCGCAGATCATGAACAGCATCGGGAGTGTGGTTTCGGTTGCCGACGAGGTTCAGGCTTTTCGGTATTTTGATGAACGCGATCTCCTCGGGTTCGTCGATGGCACCGAAAATCCACGGGGAGATGCCGTTCGTGAGGCAGCGATTGTTGGTGATGAGGATCCGGCGTTTGCAGGCGGCAGCTATGTGATTGTGCAGAAGTACCTTCACAACATGGAGGCATGGGATGCTCTTCCCGTTGAGGCACAGGAGCACATCATCGGCCGGAGAAAGCTTTCAGACATCGAGCTGAGCGATGTCGAGAAGCCGGCGTCGGCGCACAATGCGCTGACCGTGATCGAGGAGAATGGATTGGAAGTAAAAATCCTCAGAGACAACATGCCGTTCGGCCGGCCAGGCTACAGCGAGTTCGGGACATACTTTATCGGCTACAGCCGCACTCCGCGCAGAACGGAAACTATGCTTCAGAATATGTTCGTCGGCCGTCCACCCGGCAATTATGACAGAATACTGGATTTCAGCCGCGCAATTACCGGCAGCTTGTTCTTTGTGCCGTCAGCGACGTTTCTGGACAACGTGAGCGGCGTTGAGACGGACTCAACGGAAATTCCTGCATCGCAGACACATGAGCCGTCCCCAGCATCACGGGCGGATGATATGTCACTGAAGATAGGATCACTTAAAGGAGAGAGAGATGAATAACCTCCATCGGGAACTGGCACCGGTCTCTGACCTTGCATGGGCGGAGATTGAGGAAGAGGCGACCAGGACTCTGAAGCGATATTTGGCTGGACGACGGGTTGTTGACGTTCCCTCGCCGGGGGGAATTGCTCTGCCCGGAGTTGGGACCGGCCACCTGCGCTCGATCGCTCCTCCCGCGGACGACATCATTGCCAACCAGCGAGAGGTCAAGCCTCTTGTTGAGCTGAGAGTGCCTTTTGAACTCTCGCGTCTTGCGATCGATGACGTGGAGCGTGGATCGGAAGACTCCGATTGGCAGTCTGCGAAGGACGCCGCGAAGAAACTTGCTTTTGTCGAGGACCGGGCGATCTTCAACGGATACGCCGAAGCGAATATTCAGGGAATCCGGGAAGAAACCAGCAATCCCATCGTTCCACTTCCTGCGGATGTGCGGGGTTATCCCGATGCTGTTGCACATGCGTTGAGCCAATTGCGCCTCGTGGGTGTAAATGGGCCTTATTCGGTGTTGCTCGGGGCCGATGAGTATACGGCGCTCGCCGAGACTCGCGACCATGGATATCCGGTCCTCGAGCACGTGAAGCGTCTTGTTGACGGCAACCTTGTCTGGGCGCCGGCTATCGAAGGCGCTTTCGTTCTGACTACGCGAGGCGGCGACTTCGAACTGAATGTGGGACAGGATGTTTCGATCGGTTACCTTAGCCACACCGATTCCCTGGTACGGCTATACCTCCAGGAAACATTCGTTTTCCGCGTCCTCACAAGTGAAGCAGCGGTTGCGCTGTCGCCGTCACAGAAATCTTCGTAGCGAGTGTACGTGTTCCCCCCAAAGTCGAGAGCACCCCGCGTAGTTGAGGTGTAGACACCTAAACAGATTCCGAGCTTCTTTTCCTTCTCGACGACACCTCGATCCAAGAGTTGACCGAGATGCGGCTTATGATTGACCCCACTATGGGGGCCATGGCAGCCGGGCGTGCCAATGCAAAAGATGTCGTCCTCCTGAAGCAATCGATCGCCGACTTCGAATGCAGCAAACATGATCGTGTTCGTCTTGTTGCTTCAGATTTGAACTTTCACCGCGTCATCTTCGATGCTTCGAAGAATCGTCTTGCTGGACGTTTCTTCTCGACGATTCGCCGCGCTATGCTCAACTTGATCATGGTCACTTCGCAACTCGTCGAACCCGAACACACTCTGCAATTTCATCTACCGATCATGTTGGCAATCCAGGCACGCGACCCGGAACTAGCTGCACAACTCATGACGGACCATCTCATCGATGCGCGCGGCTTATTGATTGATAACCGGGGAGAGCAAGGGGTCCCGCGAACCTCGCGGCCGCCTCGCAGGCAACGTGGCTCCTCAAAGTCTTGACCGCAGAGCTCGTTTCCTCCGTTTCAAAAGGTGCTCTGACCGGCTCGCGCGTCGAAAGGACTGCAGAATTGACTTCGTTGTCCTCTGTACTCCAATGTCCGGAGCTGTGAAGAACTTCAGGACCGAGTCCGAGGGAGCCAGTTTCCGAATTCCATCACTGTGCGGTCTTGCCAAACGGCGGCTCGACCACTGCCGGCGCCGGAGTTGAGCGCGAAAGTTGAGACCTTGCGGTATTCCGGCGGACGAAATCTTTGCCGAAGCACGGTCTCAGAAGTCGACGCGAAGCCCGAACTGCTGGATTCGCTGATGACCGAGCACGTTGGAGTAGACGCCAAAGTCTCCGTTGCCCCAAACCGACTGCAGCGACGTGTTCGGGTTCACGTCGAAACGGGGCGTGTTGGTGACGTTAAAGACTTCCCAACTGCCTTTCAGGCTGGCGTGCTCCGAGACGTGCCAGGTCTTGTTGAGACCGGAGTCGACGCCGAAGAAACCGTCCCCGCGGAAAGCATTGCGGGTGCCGGCCTCGCCGGGGATGGGATATCGGATTGGGCAAGAGGCGGTGACTTCGATGCATGCTGCCAACGCTCCGGGGTCGGCGAAGGCCTCTGGACCCTCACCCGGGATAAGGTGCCTGTGCATGGGTACTTTACCCGTCACGACAAGGAAGCTTTGGTAGGACCACGCGGTGACCCAGCCTGCGCCGATCTGACTTCCGAATGGCAAACCGCTGGTAAGCCGCATGAGTCCGGTCATCTGCCAACCGCCTATGACCGAATCGAGCACTTTGTTATCAGAGGACGCGAATCGGCGTCCTTTGCCGAAGGGTAGCTCGTAGACCCAATCTGCGGTGAGGAGGTGCCGTATGTCGAAGTCTGACACGGCCCTGTTCTTTTGAGGGTGTGTAGCGTCCAGGATTTGCGAGAACGTGCTGTAACCAGTGAACGAAGCGGGGTTGTATGCGCCGCCACCAAGACGCTCGGCATCAGAGCCTAGATCGATTGACTTGCCGAGGGAGTAGCTGACGTCGGCCTGAAGACCCTGCTTCATGGGATGGCGCAGGATGAGCTGTCCGGAGTTATAGCTTGTAGTGCCGATAGAAGCCTGCGTACCCATGGAGCTGTACTGGCTGGCATAGTAACGATTGGAGGCACCTCCGCAACCAGGATCGCAGAGAATGTCCATGCTGTAGATGCCATAAGAGGCATTGAGGGGGTTTGTGGCGAAGTGATTGTAGATGTTCTGCGTGGCAGTGTTTCCAGCCTGGCAAACAGAACTGGGGCACGCTATGACCGCATTTGGAGAACCTAATCCGGCCGCATCAGGGAAGAGGTCTTCCCAGTAGGGAATCTTTTGGACGGCCGATGTGGCGACACCTTGATAGTGCTGATTCTCGAGCGAGTCGACGGCGGTGAAGTAATCCATGCCCGAAGCCGGGTCCACAAGGTTCAGAGGCATTCCGAAGTCGATGTTCTGCAGGGTGCGGCGTCCAAAACGGCCCACGTAGTCTGCCTCAACTGTCCAGTTGCCTGGAATCTCGCGTTGAATTGAGACGTCGACCTGTGCTGAGTGCGGCGTCCTGAGGCCGTCGTCAACAATGTTGGTAAAGGCCTCTGCTCCGAGCGGCGCGAGGAAGGGAAAGCTGATGGAGCCTGCCGGCGGGTTTAAGCCCGATTGTGCGAGCGGGACAGTGTTAATGCCGGTAAACCGTGGGCAAGTCGAGGTTGGACACCAGCCGGCGAGGGTCTGTTCGTTGCCAAGCAAACCGGCAGAGCCAAGGGTCGCGAGTTGATTGGCGATCTGCATGCCGAAGTTGTCGAAGTTTTCACCAAAGCCCACGCGAAATGTGGTCTTGTTGTCGAAGGCGTAAGCGACGCCGACTCGTGGAGCAATATCCCACTTGGCCATCTGGTACATCGGCGCTCCTCCGTTTGCCTTGCCGGAGGGCACGTAGCTGTAATTGGGCTGATCGACCATGCCCTTGGCGGCGTCGTTGATACGTGTGTGAAACCAGTTGTACATGCTGATGTTGGGGGTAACCTGCTGACCGTTGACTTCGTAAGGGGTCTGATTGATGGAATGGCGCACGCCGAAGGTGAGGGTAACCTTAGGAACCACGCGGAAGGTATCCTGCAGGTAGTAATCAAACTGGTTGGATTTGAAGTCGCGTTTTACAAACGAACCGCTGGGCTCGAGAGTTCCAGCCTTCTGCGGCGTCACTTTGTAGACATAGTCGAGGGTTGAAGATGCGACGATGCCGGCCAGATTCATAGCGGCATAACTGTAAGAGTTGTTGAAGCTGGTTGCTACGTCGGGAAATCCGAGTGCCGGATAGGCTGAGGGATCGAGGTCCTGGCCGGTATTGGCCAGCGAGTCAAAGTATTCTCCGGCGGATGAAGATGCGCTATCGAAAGAAAATGCGTCGGTGCTGGTGATGTCGTAAACCAGTCGATAATCCACTCCGAATTGAAAGTTATGCCTGCCCTTGATCCATGTTATGTCGTCGAGGATGTTGGTGCTGGGAACATGAACGATCGTCGAGTAAGTCTCCGCAGTCGGATTACTGACGCTGGCGAAAGTTACCCATGGCTTGTCGGATGCGCCGGCGTTCGAGAATCCCTCGCGTGTGAACCCGAAGCGAGCGTTGTTGACGATGTTCTGGTTGACGGTCCAGATTTCACCAACTGCAATGCCCTTGGTGTTGTCACGATTTGTATTGCTGGGCACTTGTCCGGGAAACTGCGGCGGAGATAGAACGCTGTCGTCCTGCAGGTCGCCGCGGACGAAGAGGTGATGCCTGTCGGAGATCGAGTAGTCGATCTTGGCGATGTTCGTCCACAGATAGGTCGGATTGGGCGCGGCCCACGAGTACGAGCCGGTATTCAGGCCGTCGCCCGCAAGTGAGCCGTTGGGCAACGGGTACTCGTTGAGGACGGAGAGAACATTTGGATCGTCCCCGGGACCCCATGGGCATGTTCCATTCGCACTGCAGTGCGGATCGAGTTCGGCGAACTGTGCCGGAGTGAGCGTCTGAACGGATTGTCCGCCCGTCGCGTTGTTGTAGTAATACGAGATGGAGCCGGCGCGAAATGCAGCGTTGGGAACGATGAGTGTCTCCTGCTGCGCCTCCGCCGTGCGCTGCATCTCGAAATTGAGGAAGTAGTAAAGCTTGTCCTTCTTGATTGGACCGCCGAGAAAGCCGCCGAATGTGTTGCGGATTAACTCGCCCGGTACGTTGGGTAGGCCCTCGGCGAATTCGGCCTCCTTGTTGAACCATTGGTTTGCGGAGGTCGCGGTGTTGCGGTTGTACTCATACAAGCCACCATGAAGTTTGTTCGTTCCGCTCCTGGTGACGATGTTGATCTGCGCACCCGAGGAGCGACCGGTGTCCGCGCCGTTGTTGCTGGTGGTTACCTTGAACTCTTCAACCGAGTCGATGGTGGAGCGCAGCACGCCTGTGAACGCGTAGCCGAAGACGCTGTTGTTGTCGATCCCGTCGAGCGTGATGTTGCCCTGGTCCGAGCGCGCGCCGGCGACCGCGCCGCTGCGGCTATCGTTGTTCTGCTGATTGGCGTTTTGCTGGCCCAGATAAAGCACGCCAGGCTGAAGGCTCAACAGATCGGGCACGTTGCGGCCCTCCATCGGAAGCGATTGAACTGTCTGCTCGTCGACGGCATTGCCCACCGATGCATTCTCCGTGTTGAGCGTCTCTGCGCTACTCTCTTCGACTTCGATTGTGGAAGTAGACTCAACACGCAGCGTGAAGTTGAGGGTCGCGGGTTGCGACACCAGAAGCTGGACCACGGAAGTCTCCGACGTAAAGCCCGTGTTTGCTACTGTGACTGAGTAGGTGGCCGGCTGTACCTGCTGAAACTGGTAGCTGCCATCTTTGTCGGTCTTATGCACCTGGTGGAACCCCGTCTCCTTACTCTCGAGGGTAACGGTCGCGCCGACCACCAAAGCGCCCGAGGGATCGGTCACAGTGCCGCGAAGGGATGAGGTCGCCGTCTGAGCCAAGCCGCATGACGATAGGATGACCGCCAGGACGGCTGCCATGATTCGCATAGGGAGCTTCATAGTGTAATTCCTCCTGAAAGTGTGAACGGGGATGCGACCGTCTCCGGCCGGCATTTATCTCTTATGTTTCGGTGGCGTTCTATCGCTGAGGCCCAACGTCTTAAGAATCCAGACTGCGGGGAAAAAGGGCAGCGGATGGTCTTCGTATTACGCTGAAAATATCGGCATCACCGTCGCGTCACAAGCGAAAAGGTGCGAAATTGCCCTTGAGATGCGCCCCTTTTACGTTGTTGCGATTCGGCGGAATAAGCGCTCGCCGATCGGCGAGGTCTCTTGCATCGGCCCAGTTATGCGGTCAACGTTTCCGCCCGCGGCGATCAGATCGACGTCTTCAGGGCCGGCACCGTTGTGTCGGGAGACAAAGGCGGACGGCGTTTGTGCCACTCGGTCGCGGACTCATAGGCCCGCGCCAAAGCGAGGATCTTTCCTTCGGAAAAATGCGGTCCGGAGATGCATAACCCAATTGGCAAACCGCCATCGCTGAAGCCGCAAGGCAGCGAAATCGCAGGTGTTCCATACAGGTTGAAGAGCGAAGCGTTGCCGTAGCTCTTGGGATCGTGCGGCGCGGGGTGTGCATCATCATCGAGCATGTCCTGCAGCTTTGGAGGAAGGATGTTCATAGTCGGCAAGACCACCAGGTCGAAATCCGTGAAGGCCTGATCGACCGTCCTGCGCAATGTCTCCAACTGCCATTGGGCGCGTATATAAGTGGCGGCATCCATCTTGCTGTTGGCTTCAATGGCCTGCCTGGTGTGCAACATGTATTTTCCGGGCGTGGCATCGAATGTATCTTTGTGCCAGGCATACGCTTCGGAATACGGCCCAATCACCGCTGCTCCGCCAGGGCTGGGAAGCGAGACCTCTTTCACTTCCTTCACCAGTTTGCGAATCACTTCAATCGCGGTCATCACGGCGGCCTGCACTTCTTGATCGAGCCGGTCGTAGCAACCAATCGGCAGCCCCACCCGCATTCCGGATACCGGCTCGGCCATGGCTGCGATATAATCTTCGGAGTCGTGGCGCACACTGGTGATATCGAGGTTGTCGTAACCGGTCATGTGGTTCAGCAGAATTGCCACGTCTTCGACAGTTCGCGCCATGGGTCCGCAGGTGTCCAGCGAAAGAGTCAGCGGCATAATACCCCGGATAGGCACCAGCCCATACGTCACTTTGAGGCCGACCACACTGCAGAAGGTAGCCGGGAACCTCACCGAGCCGCCGGTGTCGGTGCCGAGCGCGCCATAACAGAGATTGGCGGCGAGCGCTGCGCCCGAACCGGAGGATGAACCACCCGTGTTGCGATCAAGCGCCCATGGGTTCCTCGCGGGGCCGAAGTAAGAAGTTTCGCCGGCCCCGAATGCAAACTCATGCAGGTTTGTCTTACCGATGAAGACCGCACCTGCGGCGCGCAGTTTCGCCGCCACCGTGGCGTCCGTTTGAGGTATGCGGTCGACAAACACGGCGCTCCCTCCCGTCGTTCGCACGCCTGCGGTATCGATATTGTCTTTGAGCGCAATGGGAATTCCGTGCAGCGGCCCGCGCCGCTTTCCAGCAGCCAGTTCCTGATCCAACTGTGTCGCCTGCGCACGCGCCTTCTCCTTCAACACGGTGATGAACGCATCGACTTTGGGATCGTATACGGCAATGCGGGCAAGACACGCATTGGTTAACTGAAGTGCGGTGACTTCACGCCGGAAGATCTTTGCCGCGGCCTCAGCCAGGCTGAGGGAGGTCAGGTCTGCGCCAACTTCCGGCGCCGCAATCGCAAGTCCCAGAACTCCGCTCTGCGAGCGCATAACGCAGAATCCGGCGGTGGCGCCGGACATGAATGCAAAGCTCCGTCGACTCAGTTTCATGTGCCTCCTTGTTGTGTTTCTCTTGGCGAAGAGTTCTAGCGTTGCGACCGGTGCCTGATGGGGCAGCGGAGCCCTGAGCATTATTTATTCACTGCGCCCGGCGACTCACGCGCAGCCGCGCGGCCTGTTGAGCAGCAATATAAGAGACGAAAAGAGTCTGCAAAAGCGAAAAGGTGCGAAGGTCTGTTTCTTGCTCCCGGTTTCGTTCTATTTCGCTTGTGCAACGAGTGAGCTTGGGGGAACTTCGTTCAAGAGAAGTTAGACGGACGAGGAAAGAGGTCTCGATGGATCTGCCAACGCAACTAATAAATACATCAACAGTCGATCTGAACGGCGATTCGGATCTGGCGATGTTGACGCTCTCCGAGGCATCGGCAATGATTCATCGCGGAGACATCACGCCTACCCAGCTGACCGCCGCGGTCCTGCAACGGATTGCGGCTTGCGATCCGGAGCTCAATGCATACATCACGGTAAATGGCGAGGACGCGCTGGCACAGGCGCGCGATCTGGATGCTGAGCAGCGAGCCGGCAAGCTGCGCGGGCCGCTGCACGGAATCCCCATCGCGCTCAAGGACAATATCGACAGCGCCGGACTCCCGACTACTGCCGCGAGCGAAGTCTACCGCGACCGTATTCCACGCGAAGATGCCGAAGTCACACGGCGATTGAAGGCAGCCGGCGCGGTGGTGGTGGGAAAACTTAACCTGCATGAATTCGCGGCAGGCGGCACCGGGCATGTATCGGCTTTTGGCGCTACCCATAACCCCTGGGCTCTCGACAGGTGCACGGGCGGGTCGTCTTCGGGATCGGGGGGTGCCGTTGCCGGCCAGTTATGCTTCGCCGCATTGGGCACGGATACAGGCGGTTCCATTCGCATTCCTTCCTCGTGGTGTGGATTGACTGGATTGAAGCCTACCTACGGGCTCGTCTCAATTCGCGGCATCGTTCCGCTCATCTACTCGCTGGATCACTGCGGACCGATGACCCGTACGGCAGAGGACGCTGCCATAATGCTGAATGAGATGGCTGGATACGATCCCCTCGATGCCGCCAGCCTGAAGCATCCCAAAGAGGATTACGTTAAGGCGCTCGATCAGACTGTGAGTGGGTTCCGGCTAGGCGCGCCGGAAGAATTCTACATCGAGCTCGATCCCGAGGTGGAGACGGCGATGCAGGTTGCGACTGCAGTGTTGACCGAATTGACTGCCGGTGTTGTATCGCGTAGCTCTCTGCCGGCCTGCGGTGACTTGATGCACTTCCTTGCGGAGACTCTTTGTTTCCACGAGAAACATCTGGCCGAATCTCCGCACCTCTATCAGGCCGACACGCGGCAATTCCTCACTAAGTTTCCACCGCCCTCCGCCGTTGAATACATTCGCGCCCGTGCGAGCCTCACCGAACTTCGCCTCTCCATCGACAGCGCGTTCAAAGAATTCGATCTTGTCATCCTGCCAACGGAGAAGATTTTTCCATTTACGATCGACGAAGCCGTTGCCCAAAGCGCACGGGCCGCGGAGATCAACGGCATCGCTCCGCAACAGTGGATCGTGGCGGCGAACACTTTCCCGTTCAACATGTACGGCATTCCAGCCCTGACCCTGCCCTGCGGCTTCAGCGCAAGCGGTCTCCCCATCGGCCTCACCATTGCCGGCCCGCGATTCTCCGAAGGAAGAATTCTGGCCCTCGGCGCAGCCTATCAAAGAGTCACAGACTGGCATTTACGAAAGCCTTTCTCCATTGCGAGCTGAGCTTTTTTCCTCTCACTTCAGCTCAGCTCGCCCTTTTTCCATTCAACTTGTCCCGCCGGGGACCACCGGCGGAACGATCTCCACGATGGGCGGAACGGGCGTCGAAGGAGTGAGTGGCGGCTTGCGCTTGTGCCAATCTGTGGCCTGCTGATAAGCATAGGCCAGCGCCAATACCTTGCCCTCTGCGAAGTGTGGCCCGGCGATCATCAGGCCAATCGGCAATCCGCTCTTTGAGAAACCGCATGGAAGCGACAGCGCGGGAATTCCATACACATCGAAGGGGGCCGTATTGTTGCAGCCCGACGACCCTTCAAAAAAATCATAGACAAGCTTTTTCTTTGTCCCCATTTGATCGGCCAGAGAATCGTCGATCTTTGGAGGCAAGCCCCGGGTAGTGGGCATCACCACCAGATCGATGTCTGCGAATGCGGCATCGACGGTCCTGCGAATCAAGGCGAGCTTATCGTGAGCGCGAGCACTGTCTATTGCGGTTGCCTTGACCTCTTCTTCCAGTCCCTTCCTAGTCGGCGGCATGTAGGCCATCAGGGAGTCTTTCATCAACTGCTGATGGTAAGAAGCGGTATCGCCCAGCCCCTGGAAGAATCCCCAACCTGACGGCAGCTCTGGCATCGGCTTATTCGATGTGACACCGGCCGTCAGCTTGGAAAGAACCTCAATCGCCGTAGCGACCGCCGAAGCAACCTCCGGTTCCAGATGATCGTAGAACTCCGGCGGTCTTCCCAGACGAAACCCGCTCACTGGCTGCTTGAGAGCAGCGAGATAATCCTCGCTGCCGTGTTGAACGCTGAAGATGTCGAGATTATCGTATCCAGTCATCGTGTCGAGCATCATGGCAACATCTTCAACCGTCCTGGCCATCGGGCCGCAATGATCCAGCGACGCGGCGCACGGGATGATTCCGCGAATCGACACCAGGCCGGTGGTGGGTTTGATGCCGACGATTCCGCACCATGCCGAAGGAGCCCGGATGCTGCCGCCGGTGTCGGTACCCAGCGCGCCAAAGCACAAGTCCGCAGCCACTGACGCGCCGGAACCCGCCGACGACCCTCCCGTTACGTGATCGAGAGCCCATGGATTCCGAGTTGGCCCGAAGTACGAGACATCGCCGGTACATCCCATCGCGAACTCATGAAGATTCAACTTGCCCACGATGACGGCGCCGGCCTCTTTCAGACGCCGGACAATGTCCGCATCCTCGTCCGGAACGCGCGTCTGGTACACTCCGCTGGCCGCCGTCGTTCTGGTGCCCGCCGTGTCGATGTTGTCTTTGAGCGCAATTGGAATGCCGTGCAGCGGTCCGCGAAATTTGCCCGCCGTCGCCTCGCTGTCCAACTGAGCTGCCTGGCGCAACGCATCCTCGCGCATGACGGTAATGTACGAGTTGATCTTTACGTCGTAGACTGCAATCCGGTCCAGGACCGCTTTGGTCAATTGCGTCGACGTCACACTCTTGTCATGAATCTTCGTTGAGACTTCGGTCAGGCTCAATGCTGTCAGCGCCTCGCCCGTCGATTCCTCGGCACGGCCAAGAGTCCCGGCCAGGAATGGCCACGTACCCATCGTTGCCCCGGCCACAAATGCACTGCCAGAGAGTTTTGCAAATTCGCGCCGCGAAAGCGTTCCCATTCTCAGTTGTCCTCCATGTGTCTTCAGAATCTTCACTTGCGGTGCACGGTACAAGCGAAAACATGCGAAATCATGGTTCGGACAACCGTCTTTTCATGGCAGAACCGGCGATTGTCGGTTAGTCAACCAACGATCCGATCTCCGGCGCAGCCGCATAATACCCCGGATTGGCGCCGGCCAATACGCCACGCTGAAACAACCGGCAAAAGCGAAAAAGTGCGAAGGTCTGTCGCCAATTCCCGGTTTCGCTCTATTTCGCTTGTGCAGCGACGAGGCTTGGGGGAACTTCGTTGAAGAGAAGTCAGACGAACCAAGGAAGAAGGTCTTGATGAAGAGCAGCGCATTCGCAGCACCAATCCTATCCCTCGCTTTTGTTGCCGCCGTTTCAGCGGCCGTATCCGCAACGCCTTCGGAAAAGACATCTCAACCCACTCCCGCCCAGCTCAAGCAAATGGCCAAGGATGCCCGCACGCCCGAGCAATACGCCGCTCTTGCACAGTCTTACGGCCAGCTCCAGAAGTCCTATCTCGAGAAAGCCGCTGAAGAAAAGCAGGAGTGCGACCGCCGCGGCCAGAACGTTGTGTCAATCGCCGCCAAGTACACAAGGCCCCTCAATTCGGCACGGAATCTATTCGAGTACTACTCTTACAAGGCCACTGAGGCCGGCGATCTCGCTGCAAAGTACCGCCAGTTGGCTGCCTCGACGGCTGCTCATGCAGCTTGCCTTCACATCCAAGGACGAGACGATCTTGAACTGATCCGGCATACGGTGGACGAGGAGCTCGCGGGATTCGATCTTGCGATCTTACCCACCTTGCGCTGCAATCTCCGCACATTCTATGATCAGAAGAGGTGCGGAGAATTCAGGGTCACAAGCCTGGAGAACTAGGACCTGCGCGACTCCGCCGACAACACTACGCCTTTCGATGTAAACGGCCTGTTCGCGGCCACCGCCCCTCGCGGATTTACCTCGAAGGGTCTGCCGGTTGGGTTGCAGATTGCGGGCCTCGTTTCTCTGGACAAAGTATCCAGCTTTCGCGCAAGCATATCGGGGGCCACGGCAAGGACCAGCTGCAGGCTTCCAATCTCGCCTGATATGAAGATCCCGGTCGATCCGGCTCAGTACTACCCGAGATAACTGAAAGATCCCGCGCACGGAGCGGCTCAGCGAACTGCAGAGGTGAACTCGTTGAACGGGTCAGTCATCCGTGTCCTTATTACCGAAGACGAACCAGCTATCCGAAGGGCTTTGAGCTCTATTCTGCCTGGATTTGGGCTCCTGGTGGGGGAAGCATCGTGCGGTGAAGACGCGCTTATACTATTGCGCGCCCAATCGTTTGATGCCGTTCTACTTGACGTCAAGATGCCGGGCATTGGCGGCATTGAAACACTCCGCCGCATCCGCTCATTTGCTCCATGGCTTCCGGTCCTCATGCTCACCGTCTGCAACTCGGAGGACGAGAAGGTAGAGGCCTTCGATCTTGGCGCAGATGACTATATTACGAAGCCCTTTCACATTCGGGAACTCATCTGCCGGATCCGCGCAACAGTCCGGCTCGCTAGAGCGCCGGGCAACGCTGACGGATTGCCAATCGAGATCGGGGATATTTATCTGGAACCCACGAGTCGCACCGCCACCAAGCGCAATGATCCGGTGCATCTAACCCCCAAGGAATTCGAGATTCTGTACTGTCTTATGAATCGGGCCAATGAAGTGGTGACCCACGAGCAGCTTCTGACACAGGTCTGGGGAGCCGAGTATTGTGAACAGATAGAGTACCTCCGAACCTTCATTCGACAGTTGCGTTCGAAGATTGAAGATGATCACTCCAAACCCCGCTATTTGCTCACAGTGTCCCACATTGGGTACCGATTTGCGGATGTCTCAAGAGTGGGTTCGCGTCCCAAGACCGAATTGAGCCGGATCTCAGCTTAAGGTACTGGCGTTTGTTCGATCGCCATGATCTCCAACCCGCTCGCCGGCGTCTGAAAAAACCACACCGCAATGATGCTCACCAATACTGCAACTGCCCCAGCAAACTGCAAAAGCGAAGATCGCTCGTGAGCCGCCGCAATCCCCAGCACCATCGCTACGATCGGATTCACGTAGGAAGAGGTCGCGACCATGGATGCAGGTTCATGTTTCAGCAACCAGTGAAACGCACCGAATCCGATCAGCGATGCACCGAAGACTAGATACACCATGGCCGTCATCGGCCGCCAGGCGATTATCCGCGCCGTGGCCGGCGCTTCTGTCCATTCTCCGAGAGCGGCGGACAGGCTCAAAAGAAGAATGCCTGAAGACGCCAACTGAATCGCAACTGTGTGAAGAGTCGACCTGGGCATATCGATCGATTTGACCGAGACCGACCCAGCCGACCAACAGAACGCGCCCAGCAGCACGGCAAGAGCTGGAAAAAGTGAGATTCCAACTCGTTGCAGAGCGCCTCCTGCAACCAGGGGCATACCGGCCGATCCTGCCAGCAGCGGCACGAGCATAACTCGACGAAAGCGGAAAGAGCGAAGCACAAAGCACTCAGCCAGGTATGTCCAAAGAAACGTGGTTGACACAAGAACGGCCACCATCCACGAAGGCAGCCGCTTTTCAGCCCAGAAGACCACACCGTATCCCGCGACCAACAGGAGCACGCCAGTCCACACCGCGTTCCACGATTGCCGAAGGCTGGGAGTCTGTGATCTTGACAAGAAGATGAACGGGACCAGGCACAGAGCGGCCAGAAAATAGCGTGCGCCGGCGGCAAGAAATGAAGGAACCACTTCCACCAAAACGCGAACCGCGAGGTACGCTCCTCCCCACAACAAGTAAATCGCAGCGTAAGCAAAGATCCGTTTGATACTCATCATCGATGCACCCGTTGTCCAGCCTTTCGTTCAATTTCGCTTGCGAAGATATGCAACCTGCGACAAAACAGAGGAAGGAGAATGCAATGGGACAATTGAATCGTCGCGAGTTTGTTGTGATGGCCGGCGCGGCTTCGCAGGCGCTGTTAACCTCCGGGCGGGCACTCGCGGCTGGCACACCGGAGGACGAGTTGACGGCGCTCACGCTGAACGAAGCATCGAGACGGATCCATTCCGGAGAAGTAACTTCTACTCAGTTGACCCAGGCGCTGCTTGACCGCATCGCGATCTATAACCCGAAGGTCAACGCTTTTATCACCGTCATGCGGCAGGAGGCTCTTGCCCAAGCCGCGTCGTTGGACAGCGAGGCAAAGGCGGGCAATTTCCGCGGCCCGCTGCATGGCATCCCAATTGCGCTCAAAGACAACATCGACACGGAAGGCACGCGCACCACGGGGGCCAGCGCTGTCTTCGACGATCGCGTACCCGATCAGGACGCGGAGGTCGTGGTCCGGCTGAAACAAGCCGGCGCTGTTCTGATTGGAAAGGCGAACATGCACGAGTTTGCCTCCGGAGGATCGTCTGCCTCCACATACTTTGGGCCGGTGCGCAATCCCTGGGCACTGGACCATGTGCCTGCGGGCTCGTCGGGAGGCTCGGCCGCCGCCGTCGTCAGCGACTTGGCGTATGGCGCGCTCGGTACCGACACGGGTGGATCGGTTCGCATGCCTGCCGCCTATTGCAGCATTGTGGGCCTCAAGCCCACTTACGGCCTCGTCTCCATTCGCGGAATTATCCCGCTCATTTATTCGCTCGACCATTGCGGCCCCATGACCAAAACAGTTGAAGACGCGGCCATGATGTTGAACCATATGACCGGCTACGACAAGCTCGACGTGGCAAGCGTCGATCATCCGGCGGAAGATTATGTTGCGTCGATGAAGCAGCCAGTCGCGGACTTTCGGCTTGGAATTCCCAGAGCCCCTTTCTTCGATCTGCTCGATCCGGAGATCGCCAAGGCGATCGAAGCCGCAATCAACGTCCTGAGCAAGCTGACCAAAAGCACGGTCGATTGCCATCTGCCAGGAACGGGCGGTTTCAATGCGCTTGCGCTTGGTGGCGAGCGGGAAGCTTATCATCTCGAGTTGTTCCGCCGTAATTCCATGCGCTACTCTCTCGGGGTTAAGCAAAACATCGAAACCGCGGAGAAGACCTTGAACGATGTAACATCGGAGCCGTGTTCTGAAAAGGTAGTCGATTATGTCACCTCGAACTGGCGGCTTATCCTCATGCGCAAGAGCATCGACGAGGCATTCAAGGATTTCGATCTAGTCGCCTTGCCTACCATGCGAATCCTCCCCCGCACCATCGACGATGCCTTGAACCGCGAGGAAGTTATCACCCCGCGCGAGCCCGAGACCATTTCGAATTGCTCGCCCTTCAACATCTTTGGGCTGCCGGCGATCTCCATTCCGTGCGGCTTCTCGGCGAGTGGACTTCCCATCGGCTTGATGATCGCAGGCCCAAGATTCTCCGAGGGCAAAGTCCTCGCCCTCGCAAATGCCTATGAAAAAGCCACGCAGTGGCATCTGAAGCGGCCCGTGCTGACCCCCGGTATGGCGGTTCCGCCCGTTGTCAGGAAGACTTAACAGCATTTAACGCGCTTACATCGCGGCAGATGAAACTGCATTCGGGTAAATGGCCGAAGCGATCTGCTGAAACCCCTTCAACTCGCGCAGTTTTCGAAATCGGGGATCCTGCTGGACGAAGATGGTCTTCATGTCCCGCGTCCCCCAAGCTCTGTTCATTTTTTTCAGAGCTTCCTTTTCCTGGTTCAGGATGGCATGAACCGCCGACACGTCGTATGCAGGGAAACACTCGTCGTGGCTCTCCTGCTCGAGTTCACGGAGCAATAACCTGGCCGTCGATTCCTCGCCGTTGCCGGCATACGCGTAGGCCAGCAAAGCTTTGATGAATGCCGATTGATGAGATATCTCGAGCCCTCGCGTGAACGCCCTTATCGCCTCATCCCAGTTTCCAAGTTCGGCTTCTGTCCTACCCAGCAGCGCATAGCCCATCAGGTATTGCGGTTGCAGATCGATGGTGCGGCGGATAAAAGAGAGAGCGCTGCCGTAATCGCCGGCGTAGAAAAATGCCAATGCAACTTGACCGTTAATGAAATCGGAAAGCGGTTCCAGCCGGTAACCGTGCAGAGCTAGATTGATCGCGTCGTGATGACGGCCTCGACAATTCATCACTGTGGAATAGAGCTGCAGAGTCCGTCCATCCATCTTCCCTGAATCGATCAGCTCACGGCAGTGCCCCTCTGCGGTGTCCAGGTCCCAACTACAGTGCACCAACAGATTGATCAGCGCATTGCGCACCTTTGTTGAACTCCTGTCGAGCTCCACCGCGGCCTCAACCGCCTTCCAGGCCCGCGATGCGGCCTCGCGCGCCGGCATCAGGTGGTTGTACGAAAGAGAAACGTAGGTGTCCGCCAGGCCCGCATAGGCATCGACGCAATGAGGATCCAGTTCGATCGCATCTTCGAAATAACTGAGGGCCTTCATCAATGCCGCTCTGCCGCGCCGCTGCCAGTAGTGAACTCCCATCGCGCATGCGTGGTAGGCGAGCCCATCGTTTTTACGGTGTTTCAGTTTTCGTTCCTTTACGCTTTGGATCGTTTCCTCGGGCAGTGCCTGACCGATCCGGAATGCCAACTCGGCTTGTCCGGCAAGAATATTGTCGAGGGCGGCATCGAAACGATCCGACCAGACACAAAGCGAGTCGGATGGCCTGATCAACTGAACAGAAACCCGCACCTGGTTGCCGGAGTAGCGGATACTGCCCACCAACAGTATGTCGGCTTCAAACTCCTTTGCCGCATTCTTCATCAGGCCGAGCGTCGATGCTCCCGCTGAAGGTATGGATTTTGAGGGCAGGATGATGGGATGAAACCGCAAGCGCATCAACTCGAGCGCGAGATCGTTTGCGAGCCCTTCAGCGAACCTCTCCACGATATTGCGCAACGGGCCGCGGTCGAGCGGAGAGTGAATGACGTCAAATGGAAACGCCAGTATCCTGCAAAACTCGGCGCTATCAGAATCCGATTTTCCCGGATCCGATTTTTCCGGATTGGATTTTTCCGGCGCGCGAATCGCCGTGGCCTTGACTGAAGGCGTCGGAGGCTCCGAAGACTTCCCATAGCCTGCTATTGCCGCGGACCGCGCAATCCACCACGCTTCGAGCTCGTGACGGTATGCATAAACGCTGCCGGCCTTCTTGTGATACTGACGGCGCACGGGAAGGCCTTCGCTCTTCTCCCACAGTTGAACCGTGCGCACCTCTCGCCGAAAGAACGCGGCAACTTCCTTCCAGGAGTCGAGTCTTGCCTGGGGCCACTGTGTCGAATCAACGCTTTCACCTGTTGGACTAGATGTAGAGACAGGTATGCTCCGCATTGGCTATCACCTCTCTTTGTGAGATCGGACAGACTACGCAGGCTCTATGAAGATCAGAGCGAAGGAATTTTCGAATAGGGGAACATTCAGGACGGGTGAAGTACTTTAGCGGTGAGCCGTCCGATGTTCTTCTTGTAATTGAATTCCTGTCAACCGTCAACAGATTTTTTAGGCATTGTTCTCAGCAAGTGCAGATGTCCGGTTTTCTAAGCAAGTGAAATGTCCGGTTTAATAAATCATCCAGCCGCCGTCGAGGCGGTGGGAAAGTGGGAATC